>Ga0160433_100264_pt1 | contig 36428 bp, 30 predicted proteins | sample HID1972K_E0MG_FD_108235 | JGI IMG/M metagenome (GOLD analysis project Ga0160433, IMG submission 108235) | Enriched pill bug-associated microbial communities from UW Madison campus, WI, USA - HID1972K_E0 MG | ecosystem: Host-associated > Arthropoda: Insects > Digestive system > Unclassified ...
GAAGGGCATGCTGCGGCAGATCGAGCGTGCCACCCGGCAGCCGATCGAGGAAATGCAGCTGCCGAGCGTGGAAGCGGTCAACGACACCCGCATCAGCAAGTTCACCGCGCGCATCAGCGAAACGATCGGCCAGGGCGGGCTGGATTTCTACCGCCAGCTGCTCGAGCGCTTCGCCGCCGAGAACGACGTGGCGGAGATCGAGGTGGCCGCGGCGCTGGCCAGGCTGATGCAGGGCGATACGCCGTTCCTGCTGCAGCCGCCGGTGCGTGCGCCGCGCGAGGAGCGTGCACCGCGCGAGCGTTTCGAACGTCCCGAGCGCGGTGAGCGTGTCGAGCGTGGCGGGCGCTTCGAACGGGGCCCGCGTGCGGAGGGCGAGGGCTTCCAGGAGCGTCCGCGTCGTGACGTGCCGCCGCGCGGTGCGCCGGAGCAGGGCATGGAGACGTTCCGCATCGAAGTGGGCCACCAGCATGGGGTGAAGCCGGCCAACATCGTGGGCGCGATCGCCAACGAGGCCGGCCTGGAAAGCCGCTTCATCGGCCGCATCGACATCCACGACGGCTTCTCGCTGCTCGACCTGCCGGTGGACATGCCGCAGGACGTGCTGTCGCACCTGAAGAAGGTGTGGGTGTCCGGCCAGCAGCTGCAGATGCGTCGCCTGGAAGCCGGTGAAGACACCAGCCCGGCGCCGCGCACGTTCAAGCCGCGCTTCGACAAGGGCGGTCCGCGTCGTGGCCCGGGTGGCCCGGGCGGCAACGATCGCCCGCCGCGTCGCGACGGCTTCAAGCCGCGCGGCCCGCGCAGCTTCTGATCCCGCAGGTTCCGGGGAGAGCCGACCCTGGGTCGGCTCTACCGCGCGTTGTCGGGCCGGCCTCCTGGCCGCTTCCTGCCTGGCGTCAGCGCTTCGCCCGGCCTACGTCGGCACCGTGATGATCGATAATGCACGCATGACCACCCGCCTCAACAAACATATCGCCGAAACCGGCTTCTGCTCGCGACGCGAGGCTGACCGCCTGATCGGCGAGCGCCGCGTCACCGTCAATGGACATCCCGCCGGCACCGGCGCGGTGGTCGGCGAGGGCGATGAGGTGCGCATCGATGGCCAGCCGCTGCGCGCGCGCCAGCCGCGCCGCCCTGGTGCGCGCCGGCATGTCTACATCGTGCTCAACAAGCCGGTCGGCATCACCTGCACGACCGAAAGTTCGGTGAAGGGCAACATCGTCGATTTCGTCGGCCATGAGCAGCGCATCTTCCCGATCGGCCGGCTGGACAAGGATTCCGAAGGGCTGATCCTGATGACCAGCAACGGCGACATCGTCAACCAGATCCTGCGTGCCGAGAATGGTCACCAGAAGGAATACCTGGTGGCGGTGAACAAGCCGGTGACCGACGAGTTCCTGCGCGGCATGGCGCGCGGCGTGCGCATCCACGACCAGATGACCCTGCCGTGCCGCACCGCGCGCATCGCCAAGTTCGGTTTCCGCATCACCCTGCAGCAGGGCCTGAACCGGCAGATCCGCCTGATGGCCGCCGAGTTCGGCTACCGGGTGACGCAGCTGCGGCGCGTGCGCATCGACAACATCAGGATCGGCGCGCTCAAGCCCGGCCAGTGGCGAAACCTCACCGAACAGGAACTGCGCGGCCTGTTGCCCACCCACGCCGACTGGTGACCCCAAAAAGGGGACGGAGGGGATTAAGTCGTAACTGGCCCAGATACCGTGCCGCTTACGACTTAATCCCCTCCGTCCCCTTTTTGCGGCGCAGGCGCAGCGGGTGCAGGAAGACGGCGCCGACGATCATCGCCACGCCGAGGTAGAAGGTCGGGGTGACTTCGTGCTGTTCGTGCAGCAGCAGCACCGCGAGCAGGACGGCGTAGACCGGTTCGAGATTGGTCACCAGTTGCACCGTGTACGCGCTCAGGTGGCGCAGGGCTACCAGCGCCAGCGCGAACGGCAGCAGCGTGCAGGCCCCGGCCAGTACCAGCAGCAGCATGCCATCGCGCAGGTCCGGGATGATCCACAGCGGGCTGGCCAGGGCCGGCAGCAGGAACGGCAGCAGCGGCGCCAGCAGGGTCAGGGTCAGCGTGCCCGCGCCCAGTTCCAGCGCGGTGACGGTGAGCGGGTCGGCATGGCTGACCAGGCGCTTGTTGAACGAGCCGAACAGCGCCACCAGCAGCGCCGAGAGCGCGCCGACCAGCACGCCCAGACGCATGCCCTGCGGCACGCCACCGACCACCAGCGCCACGCCCGGCAACACGCCGATGCCGAACAGCAGTTCGCGCAGCTGGAACGGACGCCTGGCCACCCAGGGCTCGATGACCGAGGTGAACACCGGTGCCAGCGCGATGCAGGTCGCGGCCACCGAGGCGTTGGCCAGCTTCACCGCACCGTAGAACGTCAGCCAGTGCAGCGCCACCAGCGCACCAATGCCGGAATAGCCGACCAGCAGCCGCGGTGGCAGCGTGCGCAGGCCCCGCCACACGCGTGGCAGCAGCGCCAGCATCGCCACCACCAGGAGCATCCGCCACCACACCAGTGGCAGCGCGGGCAGGCTGATGAGCTTGCCGAGGATCGCGGTGACGCCCCACAGCAGGACACAGAAATGGATCTGCAGCAGGGCGGTGCGGGTATCGGGTCGGCTCATCCACGCATTGTGAGGCAAGCCCGCCTCCGCGGCGATGGTCAGGGGGTGTCGCACAGCCTTTGCAGCGACATCGCCGCGGCCGGATTGCGCGCCTTGCCTGCACCGATGCACAGCAGGTATACCGGGCGTGGCCGTGCCGGTGCGGGAGCGGCGAGACGCACCAGGTCCGCCATGTCGCCTCCGCATGCCCACGCCCTGGCGCGGGCTGCCCAGCGCTGCTGCACCGGTTTCGGAAGGCCGGCGACCAGGCGCTGCTGGCTGCGCTTGATCCGCGCATAGACGAAATCCGCGGTCACGTCGCCATGCAGTGGCACCGCAGGGCTGTCCTCGATGACCAGTGCTACGTTGTGCGTGCGTGCGGCCGCGACCAGTTCCGCGTCGAGCATCGCGGGATTGCGCACTTCCAGCGCATGCTGCAGGGCGACGCCGTGCAGCGACGCCGGCAACCCGGCCATGAAGGCGCCCAGCGCGGTGGCGTCGGCGGGATGCCGCGCGTCGAACTGCCACAGCAGCGGCCCGAGGCGGTCCCCAAGGGCGAGGGCGGCCTGCAGGAACGGCCGGGCCGTGGTGGCGATGCCGGAAAGATCGTGGTGCTGCACCAGGTGGCGAGGGGCTTTCATCGAGAACACGAAGCCCTGCGGTGTGCGCTCGGCCCACTGCGCGCACTGTGCTTCGGTCGGCGTACGGTAGAACGTACCGTTGATCTCGATGCAGCGCAGCGCGCGGCTGGCGAAGGCCAGCTCCTCGCGCTGGAGCAGGCCCTGCGGGTAGAACGTGCCGCCGCGCCATTGCGGGAAGACCCAGCCACCGATCCCGCAGCGGATCGGCGCGCACGCGTTCGTGTTGCCCATCGCATCTCCCTCCTATGGCACAGGGCAGGCTGCCGCGTGCACCGTTACCATCGTGAGAATTCCCGTCGGTGCCGTGCACGGTGCCGCTACTTCAGTTCGGAGAGCGTGTTGATGAAGACCTGGATCGGAGGTGCCGTGCTGCTGGCCTGCACGACGATGGCAAGCGCGGCGGCCCCGCCGCCGCTGCAGGACCTGGATGCGACCGTGGAGCGCGTGCGCGAGCGCTTCGATGTGCCGGGCATCGCTGTGGCGGTGGTCAAGGACGGGCAGGTGGTGCTGGAGCGTGGCTGGGGCGTGCGCGAACTCGGCAAGACGGCACCGGTAGGAGCCGATACGCTGTTCGCGATCGCCTCCAACACCAAGGCGTTCACCGCCACGTCGCTCAACCTGCTGGCCGAGGACGGCAAGCTGAAGATGGACGACAGGGTGATCGACCACCTGCCGTCGTTCCGCATGTCCGACCCGTTCGTGACCGGACAGATGACGCTGCGCGACCTGCTTTCGCATCGCAGCGGGCTGAGCCTGGGCGCCGGCGACCTGCTGTTCTGGCCTGCTACCTCGTACAGCAATGCCGAGGTGGTCGAACGCCTCGGCCGGGTGCCGCTGAAGGGCGGGTTCCGCGAGCGCTACGCGTACGACAACATCCTCTACGCGGTGGCACAGCAGGTGATCGAGAAGGTATCCGGACAGTCCTACCGGCAGTTCCTGCAGCAGCGCATCTTCGACAAGGTGGGCATGGACGGCACGCGCTACAACGCCGACCACCTGCGCCCCGGCGATGAGGCCGCGGTCGGCCACGCGAAGTTCGACTTCACGGCGCTGCGCACGGTGGCGCCGCTGACCTGGTCGAACAACGCCGGTGCCGGCGGCATCTATTCCAGCGCGCACGACATGGCGCGCTGGATGCAGGTGCAGCTGGCCGGGGGCGCGCTGGCCGACGGCACGCCGTTGTTCACCGCGAAAAGCCAGCAGCAGATGTGGCAGATGATCACGCCGCAGGGGGTGCCCGAGCCGTCGGTTCCGGAGCTGGCCCCGGCGCGGCCGAACTTCGCCGGCTATGGCGAAGGCTGGAGCCTGAGCGATTACCGCGGGCACCGGCTGGTGTGGCATACCGGCGGCTGGCCGGGCATGGTCTCGCGGGTGACCCTGGTGCCCGGCCAGGACCTGGGCGTGGTGGTGCTGACCAACCAGGAGGCCGGCGCTGCCTTCAACGCGATCACCATGAGCGTGCTCGACGCCTATCTTGGCGGCGATGCGCACGATTGGGTGGACGCGTATGGCAAGTCGACCGACAAGGCCCGCGACAAGGCCGACCAGGCGTGGGCGAAGCACCAGGCCGCGCGCGATCCGGACAGCAGGCCGTCGCTGCCGCTGGACCGGTATGCCGGCCAGTACCGCGACCGCTGGTACGGCGACATGCGCATCACCCGTCAGGGCAAGGCGCTGCGGCTGCAGTTCGACAACACCGCGCAGCTGGTGGGCACGTTGTCGCACTGGCAGCACGATACCTTCATCGTGCGCTGGGATGATCGCTCGCTCAACGCCGATGCGTTCGTGAACTTCAGCCTGGATCCGGACGGCAAGGTGCGCGAGGTGCGCATGCAGGCGGTGTCCGGGCTGACCGATTTCAGCTTCGATTTCCAGGACCTGCTGTTCGCGCCTCTGTAGCGCCGGGCGGCGCCTGGCTCCACGGGTCGCGTACACATGGGGCATGGGATAATTCCGGCGCTCTGTATGGCGAGGGAATGCGATGTTGCGTTGGTTTGAATCCCTGATCCCGGTGTTCCCGCCGGTGGATACGCGCACGCCGCCACGCAGCGTGGCGGCGTTCTACCTGTTCTACCTGCGCCCGGTGTGGCCGGTGCTGCTGGCCACGCTGGTCGCGGGCCTGCTGCTGGCGCTGGTGGAAGTGGCGATGTTCGACTTCCTCGGCCGCATCGTCGACATGCTCGCCGACCGTCCCGGCAGTGGCTTCTTCCAGCGCCATGCCAATGAACTGCTGTGGATGCTGTTCATCACCATGCTGGCGCGTCCGGTGCTGGTCGCGCTGCACAACCTGCTGGTCAACCAGGCCATCGTGCCGGGCCTGAGCAACCGCTCCCGCTGGTTGATGCACAACTACGTGGTGCGGCAGAGCCTGAGCTTCTTCCAGAACGATTTCGCCGGCAGCATGGCCAACCGGGTGATGCAGACCGGTACCTCGCTGCGCGAGTCGGCGGTGCAGATGGTCGATTCGCTGTGGTACATCGTGGTCTACACCGGCACCGCGCTGTACCTGTTCGCGCAGGCCGACTGGCGGCTGATGGTGCCGCTGCTGCTGTGGCTGTTCGCCTACGCCGCGATCATGGTGTACTTCGTGCCGCGTGCGAAGCAGCGCGCGTGGATCGCCTCGGAGGCGCGCTCGAAGGCGATGGGCCGCATCGTCGATGGCTACACCAACATCCCGACCCTGAAGCTGTTCGCCCATGGCGGGCGCGAGCAGGCGTACGTGGCCGAGGCGATCGAGGAACTGGCGGTCAAGCATCGCCGGCAGACCCGCATCACCAGCGGCATGGACCTGACCATCGCCATCGTCAACGGCTTCCTGATCGCCGGTACCTGCGGCCTGGCCCTGTGGCTGTGGAACGATGGACGCATCACCGTCGGTGCGATCACCCTGGCCACCGGCCTGGTGATCCGCATCCACAACATGTCCGGCTGGATCATGTGGACCATCAACGGCATCTTCGAGGACATCGGCACGGTGCAGGATGGCATCACCACGATCTCGCAGCCGCTGACCGTGCAGGACCGCGAGGATGCCCGGCCGTTGCAGGTCGCCGAGGGTGGCGTGCATTTCGAAGCGGTCCACTTCCATTACGGCAAGCGCGGCGGTGTCATCGCCGGGCTGGAGCTGCAGGTGGAGCCCGGTGAGAAGATCGGTCTCGTGGGACCTTCGGGTGCGGGAAAATCGACCCTGGTGAACGTCCTGCTGCGCCTGTACGACCTGGAAAGCGGCCGCATCCTCATCGACGGCCAGGACATCGCCACGGTGACCCAGGAAAGCCTGCGCCGGCAGATCGGCGTGGTCACCCAGGATACGTCGCTGCTGCATCGTTCGATCCGCGACAACCTGCTGTACGGGCGTCCGGAAGCGAGCGATGCGCAGCTGCGCGCGGCGGTGGCCAAGGCACGCGCGGACGGGTTCATCGACAGCCTGGTGGACGGGCAGGGACGCCGGGGCTTCGACGCGCATGTCGGCGAACGTGGCGTGAAGCTTTCCGGTGGCCAGCGGCAGCGCATCGCGATCGCACGCGTGCTGCTCAAGGACGCGCCGATCCTGGTGCTGGACGAGGCGACATCGGCGCTGGATTCGGAAGTGGAAGCGGCCATCCAGGACAACCTGGACGAGCTGATGGCGGGCAAGACGGTGATCGCCATCGCGCACCGCTTGTCCACCATCGCGCGGATGGACCGGTTGGTGGTGATGGACCAGGGCCGGATCGTGGAGACCGGCACGCATGCCGGGCTGCTTGCAGCGGGCGGCCTGTACGCACGGCTGTGGGCGCGGCAGACCGGCGGTTTCGTGGCCGCCGATCCGTAAGCGCCGGGTCCTGCCCGGCGCCCGGTGGTATGGGCAGAGCCAGGCAGAGCCCGGCCCTGCGGGCCGAAGATCATTCGATCGGCTGGTCCAGCATCAGCTGGCGTGCGAAACGCACCGGCGGCGCGCCGTAGGACAGCATCTGGTCGTGGTAGGCCTTCAGGTTGAACTGGTCGCCCAGCGTGTCCTGCACCGCCTTGCGGGTATCGAAGTGTTCCTGCGCACCGACGAAGTAGGTCGGCAGCTGCGCCGACGTCAGCTGCGCGCGGATCCACTTGCCCGACGCTTCGCTCTCCTGCTGGAACGCGTCATGGGTCATCAGGTGCATGGCCTGTTCGCGGCTCCAGTTGTCCACGTGCACGCCCTGGTCGAGGATCGCATTGGAAATGGTGCGCAGGTAGAACTTCAGCTGCACCAGGTGGAACAGCGGGTCGTTGTCCAGGTAACCCTGCTCCTGCATCATCCGCTCGGTGTAGACCGCCCAGCCTTCGGCGAACAGGCCCGAACGCAGCACCGCGCGCAACGTGGACGGGAATTTGCCCGAATGCCAGCCTTCCAGGTAATGGCCCGGGGTGCCTTCGTGGATGCTCAGCAGGTGGATCATGCGCGAGTTGTATTCGCGCAGGAACGAATCGACCTGCTTGTCGTTCCAGTCGTCCGGGATCGGCGATACCGCGTAGAAGGTCTTCAGGTGCTTGTCCAGCGGACCCGGCGAATCGCAGTAGGCCACCGCCACGCCGCGCTGGAACTCCGGCATCAGGATGATGTCCACCGGCGCATCGGGCAGGGTCATCAGGTCATGCTCGCGCACGAACGCGGTGGAATGGTCCAGCGCGGCCTTGGCATCTTCGACCACCCTGTCGCGCGCGGGCTTCTCGGCGTAGGCCAGTTCCAGCGCCGCTTCGATCGCCTTCTGCTGCTCGTCGTCGTTCGGGGTGGCCGGCATCGGCGGTGCGCCGGGCATGTCCTTCAATACGGTCTGCGCGATGGCGTACATGCCCCGGCGCACGCGCTTGAGCTCGTCGCGTGCCCGCTCACCGATCTCCTGCCGCGACAGCGAGGAATTCAGCGCGAACTTCAGTTTCTGGTCGTACAGCTCGGCGCCGATGCGGAACTCACCCCTGGCATTGGGAACGAGGGTGCCGTCCAGCCACTTCTGCTGTTCGTCGACCGCCTTCTTCAGCCCGTCGATGGCGGCCTGCAGGCGCTGCTGGTCGGCCTGCGCCAGTTCGCCGATGTGCGGCGTGATGAAGGTATCGACGATGCTGAGGATGCCCTTGTTCTGCCTGGCCACGGTCTCTGCATGGACCTTCGGCACGCGCGCCGGGTCGAGGTTTTCGCGGGCCTGGGCGAAGATCGCCGGGATCTTCTCCATGCGCGCGGCGGCCGATTGCAGGCGTTCGGGCAGCGGCGCGAACTCGCGCGCCATCAGGCCGTAGATCGCGCTGCCGGCCAGCCCGTTGTATACCTGCGGGTCCCACCGCGACGACTGCAGCACCTCGGCATTCCAGATATCCGACCGCAGCTGGTTGCGCAGGATCGCCGCATCGACCTGGTTTTCGCGGCCGAGCTTGGCGACATCGATCCCGTCCAGCTCGGCGAGCAGGCCCTTGTAGGCGTCCAGCGTCTTCTGCTGTCCTGCGCTGCTGAGGTCGTCGATCTCGCTGTCGAAACGATGGTCGCCGATCTGCGTGGCCCCAACCGGGGAATGCTGCATCCAGCTGTCCAGCGCACGTTTGGACAGATCGGCGAAGGCGGCGTCGACAGCCGCGTCGCCGGCCTGTTCGGTACCGGCCGCGGAGGTGGAGGACGGGGCATCGGCCTGTTGGCAGCCGCCGAGTGCGGCGACCAGGGCGAGGGCGAGAAGATGCTGGCGCATCGGCAATCCTGTCAGAGGGACGATCCGCAAGGATAGGCCGCCACCGGCATGCTGTCTGCGTGCCAAAGGATTACCCTAGTCCCATTCCAATGGGAGGGCTGGACATGCAGTACGACGGAAGCTGCCACTGCGGCGGGATCACCTTCGTGGTCGAGGCCGAAGCGCCGATCACCGATGTCATCGACTGCAACTGCTCGCTGTGCCGTCGCCGTGGCGGCCTGTTGTGGTTCACGCCGCGCGCCGCGCTCCAGCTTGCGGACGGCGGCGCGGAACTGGCCACGTACCAGTTCAACACGCACCACATCCGGCACCACTTCTGCAGCCAGTGCGGCGTCGCGCCATTCAGTGAAGCGGTCGATCCGCGCAGCGGCGAGCCGATGGCCGCGATCAACGTGCGTTGCCTGCCGGAGCTGGACCTGGCGTCGCTTTCGGTGACCCGGTTCGACGGCGCCAGCCGCTGAACAGTCCCGGGCGGGGCCGGCTTCAGCCTTCGTCGGTCTCGTACTCGACGAACACGTCCAGTTCCAGCGCCAGTTCCTGCACCGCGTCGCGGACTTTCTGCGCCGTGCTTTCATTGCCGACCTCGACTTCCAGCGCGTGGGTGCCGGGGCCGATGTCGTCGGACAGCCCGGCGGAGCTGGAATCATCATCGTCCATGTGCGGCATCAGGTCGTCGGTTTCCTCGACATGCTCGATACCCTCCAGGCTCTGCAGCAGGTCGCTGATCGCACGGGCATCGTCTTCGGTTCCAGTGATTCGCAGTCGCAGCAGGGCCATGGGGGATACCGGTATGGAAGAGAGGATTCCAGCCTAGCCAGCGGCGGGCAAAGACCGGGTGAGGGCCGCCGGACCGGCGCGCAATGCGGCCGTCAGGACGGTGGCACCGGCGTGGATTCGTCCAGCGCTTCGCGCAGCAGCCAGTCCATGAACGCGCGCGCCGCGGGCCCCGGCGCCTGGGCTTCGCTGTGGACCACGTAATACGCATAGCGTGCCTTCAGCGGCGGGCCGGGCAGGCGCACGACCTCCCGGCGCTGCAGGTAGGGCTGCGCCAGGTGCCTGCGCGCGAGCACCGCGCCCATTCCGTATACCGCCGCCTGCATGGCATCGCTGCTGTCGACGAAGGTGTGCATGGGCGGCAGCGCGGCCGGCACGCGCACGCCGGCGTGCCGGAACCAGTCGCGCCAGCCTTGTGGAGAAAGATCGGTGAGCAGCGGCAGTTCGACGATCCCGGCCGGGTCGGCCAGGCCCTGCACACCGGCCAGCGCCGGCGATGCGACCGGGAACAGGTCGTCATCCATGAGGTGTCGCGCGTGCAGGCCCTGCCACTGGCCCAGGCCATAGCGGATCCCCAGCTCCGGGCCGCCATCGTCGAAGCGATCCAGGCCGCTGCCGGTGTGCAGCTGGACATGCACGTGCGGATGCGCACGGGCGAAGCGCGGCAGGCGTGGCAGCAACCAGCAGTAGGACAGCGAACGCAGGGTGGTTATGCGCAGCGGCACGCTGTCGGCGCTTGGCCGAAGATGGGCGGCCACGGTCGCCACGTCGGCCAGTGCGGTGCTGGCCGCATCGGCCAGCTGGCGGCCTTCGGCGGTCAACCGCACGCCGCGCGCATGGCGCAGGAAAAGCTGCGTCCCCAGCTGCTCTTCCAGGCGACGGACATGATGGCTGACCGCGCTGGCGGTCACGTGCAGTTCCTGCGCGGCGGCGGCGAAATTCTGATGGCGTGCCACCACGGCGAACACGCCCAGCGCCGGCAGCAGGGAAGGACGAAGCAACATGGCAAGCCTCAAAGCAGATTTGTGGCTGGCAGCGATACTACGCGCTTGCGCGCCCCGGGTGGCGGCACGATGCTGGGCGCCCCAGGACAGGAGACGGCGTGATGTGGATCAGGCAGCAGGCAAGGACGGTCGCATGAGCGCGATACCGCAGGCGACGGAGCGTGATTGGCGGACACCGCTGGAGCTCACGCTGCTGGGCGCCATCTGGGGATGCTCGTTTCTTTTCATGCGCGTGGCCGTGCCCTCGTTCGGGCCGTTTGCCCTGGTCGAGGTGCGGCTGGTGCTTGGCGCGCTGGTGCTGATGCCATTCCTGTGGCGATCGCGCGCGCAGTTCCCGGCGCGACGGTGGTTGTGGCTGGCACCGATCGGATTGATCAACTCGGTGCTGCCGTTCGTGCTGTTTGCCTGGGCCGCCGAGCGCGCGCCCGCGGCGATCGGGGCGATCTGCAACGCGATGACGGTCCTGTTCGCCGCGCTCATCGCCTTCCTGTTCTTCGGTGAGAAGATCGGGACCCGGCGTGCCGTGGCCCTGCTGGTGGGCTTCGGCGGGGTGGTGGTGCTGGCCACTGCCAGGATCGCGGGCTTCAGCGTCGGCACCGCGGTGGTCGCCGGTGCGCTGGCTTCGCTGTTGTATGGCGTCGGAGTGAACCTGGTCAAGCATCACATGAGCGGCCTTCCGCCTGCCGCATCGGCGGCGGCGACGCTGGGCTGCGCTTCGTTGTGGATGCTGCCGATGGCACTCACGCACTGGCCGCAGGCACCTGTGCCGGGCGCCGCGTGGGCCTGCGCGATCGCCCTGGGCGTGGCCTGCACCGGGCTGGCGTTCCTGATGTTCTACCGGCTGATCGGCCGCATCGGAGCGTCGCGTGCTTCCACCGTGACCCATCTGGTGCCGTTGTTCGGCGCGGCCTTCGCCTGGCTGTTCCTCGGCGAACCGGTGACGCTGCAGATGCTGCTCGCCGGTGCGTTGATCCTGGGCAGCGTGGCGGTGAGCCAGAAGGGCTGAGCGCCTCCGGCCGCGGAGCCGGGCAGGGCCCGGCCCGGCTCAGCTCAGGTCAACGGGTCGGCACCGGGATGTTGCACAGGTCGATATGCCCGGCCGGGCGCTTGTAGAAGTCATCCACGCGGTTGCGGCGCGCTTCGACCGTATCGGCGAACGTTTTCGAATCGGTGCGCAGGACCTGGATCGGCGTGCGCTGCGCTTCCGGCACGTCGCTGGCGCGACGGATCGAGATGATCGGCGTGCGCTGCGCCGGATCGGCATGGAAGCCCATTGGCGCCGGCCCGCGCGGCAGTGCGCTGAGCAGCTCCATGCCCTTCAGCACGCGGCCGACCAGGGTGATGTTGCGATCCAGCTGGCGCGGCGACTGTCCGGTCACCACGTAGAGTTCGGCACCGAGGCTGCTGTCCTCCTCGTTGCTGCGGCCGGCGCCCAGCGCGCCATAACAGTGCGCCAGCCAAGCCTTGCCGTCCTTCGGATCGGCGCCGACGGCGAAGCCATCGACGAAGCCGGTCTGCGCCGCCCAGCCGTCACGGTCCGGCAACGGGCTGATGTCCAGTCCCGCGCTGGTCCGCTCGAACTCCGCCGGCAGCTTCCGCTCGGCCGAGCCAAGCGGCTTTGCCTTGGCGCTGTCGTCGGCATCCGCATCGCCGAACTGCACCACGAAGTTGTCCTGCGCGCGGTAGATGCTGGTGCCGTCCCAGAAATGTTCATGTGCCAGGGTCTGGATGTTGCCGGCATGGCGCGGTGCGAAGGCCGGTGCCAGTTCCATGATCACCCGGCCGCCGGCAAGGTCCATGTACAGCAGGTTGGCCGGGTCCGGCGTGCGCCAGTCGCTGTCGGGCGCCGCTTCGAGGATCTGCTGCGGGCTGCGGTAGGGCGTTGCGGACAGCGCCAGCGAAGGCAGCAGGCAGGCCAGGGCAAGGGCGGGCACGGCGAGGCGACGGGGCATGGGCGGCTTCGGGCAGGTGGATGGCCCCTGATTCTGCGTCAGTCGAGGCGCCGATGGTACCGGGCGCCTCGCCGGTGCTCAGCCCGCCTTGCGGCGCAGCGGAGTGACGTTGTTCTTCTTCTTCGCCCTGGCGGCCGGCGCCTCGGCATTGGCAGCGAAGAAATCGCGCACTTTCGGATACACCACTTCGCGCCAGCGGCGGCCGCTGAAGATGCCGTAGTGGCCCGCGCCTTCGACGATGAAATGCTCGCGGCGATCGGCCGGGATTCCGCTGCACAGTTCCTGTGCGGCAGCGGTCTGGCCGAGCCCGGCGATATCGTCCAGCTCGCCCTCGATGCTCAGCAGGGCGGTGTCGCGGATCGCGGACGGGTCCACTTTCTCACCATTGACCACCCACTCGCCGCGCGGCAGCAGGAAGTCCTGGAACACCACGCGGATGGTATCCAGGTAATAGCGGGCCGGCATGTCCAGCACGGCGTTGTATTCGTCGTAGAAGCGACGGTGGGCGTCGGCGTCTTCGAGGTCGCCCTTGACCAGGTCGGCATAGAAATCCCAGTGCGAGCTGAAATGCCGGCTGGGATTCATCGACAGGAAGCCGGCATGCTGCAGGAAGCCCGGATAGACCTGTCGCCCGGCGCCGGGGTATCCCGGCGGCACGGTATGGATGACATTGTTCTCGAACCACGACAGCGGGTTCCGGGTCGCCAGGTTGTTCACCGCGGTGGGGCTGCAGCGCGCATCGATCGGCCCGCCCATCATCACCAGCGAGCGCGGGGTCGGCTCGCCACGGCTGGCCATCAGCGAAACCGCGGCCAGCACCGGTACGGTCGGTTGGCACACGCTGACCACGTGCAGGCGCTCGACACCGAGGTGGCGGATGAACTCCTGCACGTAGGCGATGTAGTCGTCCAGCGCGAACTCGCCTTCGTCCGCCGGCACCATGCGCGCATCGACCCAGTCGGTCACGTACACGCGGTGGTCGCGCAGCAGCGTGCGCACGGTGTCGCGCAGCAGGGTGGCGTGGTGCCCGGACAGCGGCGCCACCACCAGCACGAACGGCTGGTTGAGCATGGTGTGCAGCTGGTCGGCTTCGTTGCTGTGGCGCTTGAAGCGCAGCAGCCTGCAGAACGGCTTGCTGACTTCTTCGTGGACCACGATCGGCACGCGCTCGCCGTCCACGTCGATCTCGTTGATGCCCCACTCCGGCTTCTCGTAATCCTTGCCGATGCGGTGGAACAGCTCGTTGACCGCGGCCAGACGATCGGCACCCGGCATCTGCGACCACCAGTGGCCGGGCGTGTTGAAGAAGCGGGCGTTTGCCTGCGCCTGATGCACCCAGGGGGCGAGCAGGTTGCGGGTCAGTTCGTGCAGTTGATAGAGCATGCCGACCGAATATGTATGGTCTTATGTTGCCGCGCAGCATACCGCATCCGCCGCTCGCGTACGTTAATACGCGTTCCGGCCCTGATTCAGCGCCCGGCACGTTCCAGCGCGGCGGCCTGTCCGGCAAACGCCGGGCCGAGCCAGCAGTGCGAGCCCACCGGCTGCAGGCCATGGCGCGTGAGTTCGCGCCGGTACCAGCGCGACGGGCGCGGCTGGAAGCCTTCGTGGTCGCCGTCGAACGCGTCTTCGGCGGTGAAGGTTTCCAGGAAGGCGACGCCGCCGGTCAGTTCGGCCAGTCCGGGCAGGCCGGCGCGCAGTTCGCGGTCGGGCACGTAGTGCATCACGTCCGAACACACCAGCAGGTCGACGGGCGCGCATGGGCGCAGCCAGGCGAAATCGCCGAACCGGGCCGGATGCAGGTTGCGCGTGCGCCCATAGCGCTGCACCGCGTGTTCGCTGCTGTCGAAGCCGAGATAACGGGCCTTCGGGCGCAGCTTCAGCAGCGGTGCGCGCCAGGCGCCTTCGCCGCAGCCGATGTCCAGCACGCTGCGGATGGGGCGTTCCAGGTAATACTCGGCGCTGGCCACCGCGAGCGCGACCTTGCGCGCCAGGCGTGCGTTGCCGCCGATGCCGGCGCGGCGGTACCAGCGTTGGAAGTAGGCGGCGTCGTAGGTCTTGTCCATGTACGTGGCAGGGCGCATCGGTGAAAATGGCGCCCATCCTACGCCAGCCAACGGAGCCCGCGCATGCAGAGCTATTTCTGGGTCAAGACTTTCCACCTGGTGTTCGTGGTGGCATGGATGGCGACGGTGTTCTACCTGCCGCGCATCCTGGTCAACATCGCCGAGACCGCCGGGCAGGTGGCGGTGGGCGAGCGGCTGCAGCTGATGGGCCTGCGCCTGTACCGCTTCGGCCACGCCATGTTCGGCCTGGCGTTCGTGCTCGGGCTGGTGCTGTGGCTGGGCTACAAGGCGATCCCGGGCTTTCCGACCATGGTGGCGCCGGGCGCGGCCGGCTGGCTGCATGCCAAGCTTGGCCTGGTCGTGGTGCTGCTGGTGTATTTCAGCTGGACCGGCCGCCTGCTCAAGGGCGTGGCCAGGGGCAGGGCGCTGCCGTCGGCGCGCGCGCTGCGCTGGATCAACGAGATTCCGCTGCTGGCGTTCATCCCGATCGTGTGGCTGGTGCTGGCCAAGCCGTTCTGAACGGAGTGACGGGCCGTGCCCGGCAGCGCGGCAGGCCAGCGGGTCATGGACCCGCTGTGCCGGAATGCGGGCCATGCCGTCTGCTTACGCGGCCTCGTAGGTACCGTAGCCGCGCAGGCGGGCGTAGCGCCTGGCCAGCAGTTCGCCGGTGGGCAGCGCCTGCAGCGCATCGAGTTCGTTGAGCAGCACGGCCTTCAGGCGCCGGGCCATCTGCGTGGGGTTGCGATGCGCGCCACCGGTCGGCTCGCGCACCACCTTGTCCACCAGCCCCAGGCTTTTCAGGCGCGGAGCGGTCAGGCCGAGCTGCTCGGCGGCATCCTTGGCCTTGCTGGCATCCTTCCACAGGATCGATGCGCAGCCTTCCGGGCTGATCGTGGAGTACACGCTGTACTGGAGCATGATCGTGCGGTCGCCGACGCCGAGCGCCAGCGCGCCACCGGAGCCGCCTTCGCCGATCACCGTGCAGATCACCGGCACCTTCAGCTCGGCCATCTCCATCAGGTTTCGCGCGATCGCCTCGGACTGGCCGCGCGATTCGGCGTCGATGCCCGGCCATGCACCGGCGGTATCGATCAGGGTGAGTACCGGCAGGCCGAAACGCTCGGCCATCTTCATCAGGCGCAATGCCTTGCGGTAACCCTCCGGCTTGGGCATGCCGAAATTGCGCTTGATCTTTTCCTTGGTGTCGCGGCCCTTCTGGTGGCCGATCACCATCACCGGACGCCCGTCGATGCGCGCCAGGCCGCCGATGATCGCCTTGTCGTCGGCGAACGCGCGGTCGCCGGCCAGCTCCTGGAAATCGTCGCAGATGATGCGCAGGTAATCGGCGGTGTACGGGCGCGACGGATGACGCGCCACCTGCAGCACCTGCCACGGGGCCAGGTTGCGGAAGATCTGCGCGGTGCGCAGGCGCAGCTTGTCCTGCAGCGCGTTGACTTCGGCTTCGACGTTGACCGCCGGTCCGGCACTGGCGCTGCGCAGTTCCTGGATCTTGGCTTCCAGGTCGGCGATGGGTTGCTCGAAGTCGAGGTAGTTCGGATTCATCGGAAGCCGTCGTGTAAAGAAGGGGGCAAGTTTAGCCGAATGCGTGCGCACGTCCCGTACGCCTTCGTCTGGTGCGCTCAGCTGGCCCAGGGCGGGCTGTAGCGCACTTTCAGGGTATGGATGGCGGGATCGGCGCGCAGGGCATCCATCAGCCGCGAATCCACGCGTACCGCGCAGTCGCCGCCGACGTCGAGCATGCCGGCGACCGCGCCGTCCTCGCCCTGCAGCAGCAGGTCCAGGCGCAGGGGGGTACGGCCCGGCCGATGGCGGTCGAGCAGCGCGTTGATGCGTTCCCATACCGGCCGCTGCCGGCGCAGGTCCAGGCGCAGCGACAGGCGCGTGGCGTAGTTGGCGCAGACTTCGTCGAAATCCCAGCACTGGCGGATGCGCAGCGCGTAGCCACCGTTGAACTCGTCCTCGCGCAGGCCACCCTTGACCACCAGGATGCGGTCCTTGGTCATCAGGTGGCCGAACTCGGCCATGGTGTCGGAGAACGCGCTGCATTCCACGCGGCCGCGGCCATCTTCCAGCTGGATGAAGATCTGGCTCTCGCCCTTGCGCCGCACGCCGACCACCTGGCCGGCCAGCACCGTCTGCACTTCCGGACGCCAGCGCTTCTCGCCGCCCCCACCGCCACCGCTGTTGGCGGTCCAGATCTTCTCCACCGCGCCCAGATCGTTGCCGACCAGGTCGCGCACATCATCGCGATGCGGGTCGAACGGGTGTCCGCTGAGGTAGAAGCCGAGGGTGTCGCGCTCGCCGGACAGTCGCTGCAGCAGCGGCCATTCGTCGGTTTCCTGCAGCTCCAGGTGGATCGCCGGCGCGCTCGGGTCGGGGCCGCCGAACAGCGAGTTCTGGCCGGAGGCACGTTCGCGCGCCATCTGCTCGGTGGCCTTGACCACCTCCGGCAGCTGCAGCATCAGCGAGGCGCGGTTGCGGCCCAGCTCGTCCAGCGCACCGCAGTTGATCATCGCTTCCAGGGTGCGCCGGTTGAGCTTTGCCGAGCCGATCCGCGTGCAGAAATCCAGCAGGTCGGTGTAGTCGCCGCCGCGGAGGCGTTCGTCGACCACCGCCTCGCATGCGCCCTGGCCGACACCCTTGATCGCACCCAGTCCGTACTGGATGGTGTCCGGCGTGGCCGCCTCGAACATGTACGCGGACTGGTTGACCTTCGGTGGCAGCACGGTCAGGCCGAGGCTGCGCACCTCGTCGAGGAAGCCGACCACCTTCTCGGTGTTGTCCATGTCCGAGGACAGCGTGGCGGCCATGAACTCGGCCGGATAGTGGCGCTTGAGCCAGGCGGTCTGGTAGCTGACCAGCGCGTACGCAGCGGCGTGCGACTTGTTGAAGCCGTAGCCGGCGAACTTCTCCATCAGGTCGAAGATCTCGTCGGCCTTGGCCTGGCCGACCCCGCCCTTGGCCGCGCCCTCGCGGAAGATCTCGCGGTGCTTGGCCATCTCGGCCGGCACCTTCTTGCCCATCGCGCGGCGCAGCAGGTCGGCGCCGCCCAGCGAGTAGCCGCCGACGATCTGCGCCATCTGCATGACCTGCTCCTGGTACACCATGATGCCGTAGGTGTCGCGCAGGATCGGCTCGGTACGCGGATCCGGGTACTCCACGTCCTCGCGCCCGTGCTTGCGGTCCACGAACGACGGGATCAGGTCCATCGGGCCGGGACGGTACAGCGACACCAGCGCGATCAGGTCTTCGAAGCGATCGGGCCTGGCGTCCTTCAGCAGGCGGCGCATGCCCGAGGATTCGAACTGGAACACCGCGCCGGTGTTGCCCGAGGCGAAGATGTCCCTGTAGGTCGGCGCGTCGTCGAGCGGGATCGCGGCGATGTCCACCGGCGGGATGCCGGCGCGCTCGTGCCGCCTGTTGATCGCCTTCACCGCCCAGTCGATGATGGTCAGCGTGCGCAGGCCGAGGAAGTCGAACTTCACCAGGCCGACTTCTTCCACGTCGTTCTTGTCGAACTGGGTGACCGGGTTGCGGCCCAGGCCGCCTTCGTCATGTTCGGCGAACAGCGGGCAGAACTCGGCCAGCGGTTCCGGTGCGATGACCACGCCACCGGCGTGCTTGCCGGCGTTGCGGGTCAGGTCTTCCAACTGCCGCGCCAGGTCGATCAGGTCGCGGACATCGTCCTCGCTCTGGTAGCGCTGGATCAGCTCGGGCGAGGCCATCTCGCTGTCCTTGCCTTCGCCCATCGCGTCCTTCAGCGAAATGCCGAGGATGTTCGGGATCAGCTTGGCCACGCCATCGACCAGACCGTACGGGAAGCCGAGCACGCGCCCGGAATCGCGCACCACCGCCTTGGCGGCCATGGTGCCGTAGGTGATGATCTGGCTGACCCGCTCGCGGCCGTACTTGCGCGCCACGTAGTCGATGACTTCGTCGCGGCGGTCCATGCAGAAGTCGATGTCGAAGTCGGGCATCGACACGCGTTCCGGGTTGAGGAAGCGCTCGAACAGCAGGTTGTACGGCAGCGGATCGAGGTCGGTGATCTGCAGCGCCCAGGCCACCAGCGAACCGGCGCCCGAACCACGCCCGGGACCGATCGGGATGCCCTGGTTCTTGCCCCACTGGATGAAGTCGGCCACGATCAGGAAGTAGCCGGGGAATCCCATCTTGATGATGGTGTCCAGCTCGAATTCCAGGCGGTCGCTGTAATCCTGCGCGGTCATGCCGGCGGCCAGCGGATTCTTTTCCAGGCGCGCGGCCAGGCCCTTGCGCGCTTCGCTGCGGATCCAGCTGTCCAGCGTCTCGTCGTCGGGTACCGGGTAGTTGGGCAGGAAGTAGGTGCCCAGCCGCATCTCGATGTTGCAGCGCTGCGCCAGCGCCAGGGTGTTGTCGATGGCGTCGGGGATGTCGGCGAACAGCGCGCACATCTCCTCGGCCGATTTCAGGTACTGCTGGTCGCTGTAGTCGCGCGGGCGTTTGGGGTCGTCGAGCACGCGCCCGGAGGCGATGCACACGCGCGCTTCGTGCGCACTGAAGTCAGTCGGCGCCAGGAAGCGCACGTCGTTGCTGGCGATCACCGGCAGGCCGCGCTGGCCGGCGGCCATCAGCGCGAACTGGTTGAAGGCTTCCTCGCCGTCGCGGCCGGTGCGGGTCAACTCCAGGTGCAGGCCATCGCCGAACACGCGTTGCCAGTCGGCCAGCTGCTGTTCGGCAAGGTCATGCTTGCCGGCGGCAGCCAGGCGGCCGGCCAGGCTCTCGCGGCCGCTCAGCGCGAACAGGTTGTGGCAGCCGGCCTTCAGCCATTCCGGATGCACGGCCACGCCGCCTTCCGGACGATGGCCTTCCATCCATGCACGGGTCAGCAGCCGCGACAGGCTCAGGTAGCCTTCGCGGTCGCGGCACAGCAGGGTCATCCGCCAGGGATCCTGGCCTTCCTCGGCGATCATCAGGTCGGCGCCGGCGATCGGCTTGATGCCCACGCCTTCGGCGGCCTTGTAGAACTTGACCAGTGCGAACAGGTTGTTGAGGTCGGTCACTGCCAGCGCGGGCAGGCCGAGCTCCACCGCGCGCGACAGCAGGTTGGCCTGCTTGGCCTTCTTCGGATCGGCCTGGTCCGGCTTCGCCGGCACGCGGATGGTGGAATCCGCCAGCGAAAATTCGGTGTGGACGTGGAGATGTACGAAGCGGGAGTTGGACATGCCGGACCAGGTTGGAGCGCCTCGGCCCCGGGTGCAGGCATGAGGACGGCCGCCGGGGTCACAGAGCGCAGGAGTGCCCGCTCAGGGTAGCGGCGGGGGCCAGCGCGGACAAGGCTTGACGTTGGGTGGGAGGGTGCGCTGCGCGCGGGCTTGAAGCAACGGCAACAGCAACGGCGACAGCTGCGGGGCTGTGGGTGGGTGGGGCGCGGGGTGGGTTGGCGGGACCCGCCCGCAAGTACGTCCATGTAGGGCTCGTTTCGCGCCATCCATGGCGCTCAACGGTCCCGCCAACCCACCCCGACCCACCTCCGACACGCCAACGGTGGCTGTGACAAGAGCAAGAGCGGGGGATATGGGGGGAATGGGGGAAGCTACTGCCGGCCGCAGGCCGGCATGCTTTATGCCTTTGCCTTTTCTATTCATTCAACGCGGCTGATGGCCCCGGAAACTGTCAGGGGCGACGGGCGGATGGGGTGCAGGGGACTGTTGGAGCCCATGGATGGGCGGAAACAAGCCTACATGGACGTACTTGCGGCGGGTCCCCTGCACCCCATCCGCCCGTCGCCCAATCCGACAAACCATGCGCTGGCAGCCGCGAGGGGGCCTGCCCGTTCGACCGCCTTACAGCGCCGGTGCCATCTCGACCGGAGCCCGCGCCTGGACGCCCAGGCACGCCTGTACCGGCGCGAAGCTGCGGCGGTGTTCGCTGCAGGGCCCATGCGCGCGCAGTGCCGCCAGGTGCGCCGGGGTGCCATAGCCCTTGTGCTGGTCGAAGCCATAATGCGGATGGCGTTCGTGCAGATGCTGCATGTAGCGGTCGCGGCTGACCTTGGCCAGGATCGAGGCGGCCATGATCGCGCGGTCGATGGCATCGCCACCGATCAATGCCTGCGCCGGCAGTACCAGGCCCTTGGGAACCACATTGCCATCGATGCGGGCGAACTCGGCGGCATGCGCGACCGCCGCCACCACCTCGCGCATGCCCTGCAGGGTGGCCTGGTAGATGTTCAGCCGGTCCACCGTCGCCGAGTCCACCAGCACCACGTGCCACGCCAATGCGCGCTCGACGATGCGCGCGTGCAGCTGCTCGCGGCGGGCGGCGGTGAGCTGCTTGGAATCGTCGAGGCCATTGATGCGTGGGCGTGAGGGATCGAACACCACCGCCGCCACCGCCACCGGGCCGGCCAGCGGACCACGCCCGGCCTCGTCCACGCCGGCGACCCGCCGCGATGCGGCCGGATCCGGCGCAGGCCCGAACAGGGCCTGGCTCGCGGCGGCGGCCAGGCGACGGCTCATGTGCCCGCTTCCCCGCGGCCGAGCAGTTCGGCCACCGCATCGGCCGCGCGTGCCGAAGCATCGCGGCGCAGGATGGCGTGCTGCTGCTCGTAGGCGACCTGCAGGTCGGTGACCTTGCGCGGATGATCAAACCATTGCTGGATCGCGGCGGCGAGTTTCTCCGGCGTGCAGTCGTGCTGCATCAGCTCCGGGGCCAGGTCCTTGCCGGCGAGGATGTTGGGCAATGCATAACGATCGACCTTGAGCAGGCCGAGCGCCTTGACCAGGCGGTAGGTCAGCTCCGAGACGCGGTAGCCGACCACCATCGGCCGCTTCACCAGCATCGCTTCCAGGGTGGCGGTGCCGGAGGCCAGCACGACGACGTCGGCGGCGATCATCGCCGTACGCGCCTGGCCGTCCAGCACGTGGGAGTAGACCACCGGCAACGCCGAGCGCGAAAGCTGCTCGTCGATCAGGCGACGGCACGCCGCGTTCGCCGCCGGCACCACCACGTGCAGGCCGGGGATGCGTTCGGAGACCTGCCAGGCGGCTTCGAAGAACGGCCCGCCGAGCCGGCCGATCTCGCCCAGCCGGCTGCCGGGCAGCACCGCCAGCACCTTGGCGTTGGCGGGCAGGCCAAGCGTGGCGCGGGCCTGCTGGCGGTCGACATGCATCGGGATCTCGTCGGCCATCGGGTGGCCGACGAAACGCGCATCGATGCCATGGCGTGCATAGATCGGCGGTTCCATCGGGAACAGGCACAGCACCAGGTCGGCGCTGGCGCCGATCTTCTCGGCGCGTTTCTCGCGCCAGGCCCATACCGACGGGCTCACGTAATGCACGGTGCGGATGCCGCGCTGCTTCAGCCAGCGTTCCACGCCGAGGTTGAAATCAGGCGCGTCGATGCCGATGAACACGTCCGGCTGCCATTCCAGCACACGCTGCCGGAACTGCGCGCGCAGCTTCAGCAGGCGCGGCAGGTGGCGCAGCACTTCGGCCAGGCCCATTACCGCCAGCTCGCTGGCGTCGAACCAGGTCTGGCAGCCGGCACCGCGCATCGCGTCGCCGCCGATTCCAGCGAACTCGGCGTTGGGAAAGCGGGCCCTGAGCTGCCGTACCAGCCCGGCCCCGAGCTGGTCGCCGGACGCTTCGCCGGCGACCAGCGCGATGCGCACCGGCCGTGCATCGACCCGGGCAGGCACGGTGGGCGCCTGCACGCTGGCCAGCATGATCACCTCGGCCGTGGTCGGGTGCCCGGGCTGGCTCATCGCAGCAGCGGCCGCTCGGCCTGTTCGATGAACTCCAGCAGCGCCTTGACGTCGTCGCTGCTGCGCGCCTGTTCGGCCAGCTGCACCTTGGCTTCGGCCAGCGGCAGGCCGGCCACGTACAGGGTGCGGTAAGCGCGCTTGATGCTGGCGATGCGCTCGGCGTCGAAGCCGCGGCGCTTGAGGCCTTCGCTGTTGATGCCGCGCGGACGGCCCAGCGAATCGCTGCCGACCATGGTGAACGGCGGCACGTCGCCGTTGGTCAGTGCGCCCATGCCGAGGAAGGCATGCGCGCCGATGCGGCAGAACTGGTGCGCGCCGGCGAAGCCGCTGATGATGACGTGGTCGCCCACGGTCACGTGGCCGGCCAGCGTGGTGTTGTTGGAGAACACGCAGTGGTTGCCGACGTGGCAGTCGTGCGCGACGTGGGTGTAGGCCAGCATCCAGTTGTCGTCGCCCACGGTGGTGATGCCACCGCCGCCGCCGGTGCCGCGGTTGATGGTGACGAACTCGCGGATGACGTTGCGGTCGCCGATCACCAGTTCGGTGCGTTCGCCGGCGTACTTCTTGTCCTGCGGTTCGCCGCCGATCGCCGCATGGCCGATGAAGCGGTTGCCGCGGCCGATGCGGGTCGGGCCGTGGATGCTGCAGTGCGGCCCGACCTCGGTACCGGCACCGATCTCGACGTCGGCGCCGATGAAGGTGAAAGCGCCGACGCGGACGTCGTCGGCCAGCCTGGCCGACGGATCGATCACCGCGGTGGGATGGATCAGCGGGGCGTTTCCGCTCATCGGTGGGCCTCCTTCCGGGTTATTCGCGCGTACCGGCGCACATGACTTCCGCGCAGGCGACCAGCTTGCCATCGACCATGGCCTTGCAGTCGTACACCGCCATGTTGCGGATCACGCGCTTGATTTCCACATGCATTTCCAGCACGTCGCCGGGCACGACCTTGTCGCTGAAGCGGACGTTGTCCACCTTGACCATGTAGAACAGCTTCGACTGCGCGTCGCGGCCCAGGGTCAGCTGGGTCAGCACGCCGCCGGCCTGGGCCATGGCTTCGATGATCAGCACGCCGGGCATGATCGGCTGGGTCGGGAAATGTCCCTGGAAAAACGGTTCGTTGATGCTGACGTTCTTGTGCGCAACGATCTTGCGGTTCTCGAAGTCGAGCGAAACCACCTTGTCCACCAGCAGGAAAGGATAGCGGTGCGGGATCAACGCGCGGATCTGGGTGATGTCCGGCAGGTTCTGTTCGTGGCTCATTCCTTCTCCTTGCTCACAGACAGGATGCGACGGGCCAGCGCATCGAGCTGTTTGAAGCGCGCGGCGTTCTTGCGCCACGTGCGGTTGTCGGTCAACGGCGTTCCGGAGGAGTACTCGCCCGGCTCGGTGATCGAATTACGGACCACCGATTTGCCGGTGACCACGACCTTGTCGCAGATTTCCAGGTGGCCGACGACGCCCACGGCGCCGCCGAGCAGGCAGTAGCGGCCGATCTTCGCGCTGCCGGCGATGCCGGTGCAACCGGCGATGGCCGAGTGCGCGCCGATCCGCACGTTGTGCGCGATCTGCACCAGGTTGTCGAGGCGGACGTCTTCTTCCAGCACGGTGTCTTCCAGTGCGCCGCGGTCCACGCAGGTGTTGGCGCCGATCTCGCAGTCGTCGCCGATGCGTACGCCGCCGAGCTGGGGCACCTTGATCCACCGCCCGGCATCCATCGCCAGGCCGAAGCCATCGGCACCGAGCACGGCGCCGGGATGGATGCGCACGCGCTTGCCGAGCTTCACGCGGGTGACCAGGGTGACGCGGGCGATCAGTTCGCAGCCGGCATCCAGGGTGCAGTCTTCGCCGATCACGCTGCCGGTGCCGATGATGCAGTTTTCGCCGACGACGCTGCGCTCGCCGATGGTCACGAACGGGCCGATGTGGGCGCTGGTGGCGACCTGGGCGCTGGGGTCGATGACCGCGCTGGGGTGGATGCCGGGCGCGCGCGTCGGGGCGCTGTCGAACAGTGCGGCGATGCGGGCGAAGGTGTTGTACGGGTCCTTGGCCACCAGCGCGGTGCCGGGGGCGGCGTCGGCGTCGTCGGCACGCAGCACGACGATGCCGGCCTGGCTGTCGGCGAGCTGTGCGCGGTAGCGCGGATTGGCCAGGAAGGTGAGCTGGCCGGGGCCGGCATGGGCCAGCGTGGCCACGCCGCCGATCGCGGTGCCGGCATCACCATGGACCTGCAATCCGAACTGCTCGGCGAGCTGCTGGGCGGTATAGGTAGGAGTATTCACGCGGGGAGTTTACCGCGTGCCGTGACCGCGGTCATTGTGCGGCTTCGGTTGGTTGGCAGAGCAGCGCCTCGATGGTCTGCGGTCAAGGCGGCGCGCAGGGTTGGGCAGGACACGCCGCAAGTATGTCCGTGTAGGCTCCGTCGCCGCATCCATGCGGCTCAGGGTCCTGCCCAACCCTGCGCGCCACCTTTCGACAAATCCCGCTGGCCCGGACCCGAAAACGGAAACGCCGGGCATAGCCCGGCGATCTCGTGATGCGTCTGGTGGAAAGCCCCCCTTCTGTCAAGGGGGGCGCGCAAAGGGCGCGGGGGATAGGAGGAATGCGCGGACGAACGGCGTAGCCGTTCGTCAGAACTGGCCACCAAACGTAAATTGCAGCCGTTCGACTTCGTCGCCGTCTTCCTTCTTCAGCGGGAAGGCGTAGCTGATCGAGATCGGGCCGACCGGTGCGCGCCACAGCAGGGCCACGCCGGTGGACACGCGCAGCTCGTTGGCCTTGAAGTTGTCCACGCCGTTGTAGACGTTGCCGAAGTCCACGAACGCGGACACGCGCGCCGACGGGCTGTCGAACAGGCGCGGGAAGTAGGCTTCGACCGAACCGACGGTCTTCAGCGAACCACCCAGCGGCTGGCCACGGTTGTAGTACTGCGTGGCTTCCGAGCGCGGGCCGAGGGTGTTGTCCTCGAAGCCGCGCACCGAGTTGGTGCCGCCGGCGTAGAAGTTCTCGAAGAACGGCAGGCCGGAGGCGGTGACCGTGGTGCCGTCGGGAAGCACGCGGGTAATGTCGTTGCCATAGCTGTCGCCGTAGCCGACTTCGGCGCGGGTGTTGATGACCAGCGACGGGATGACCGGCCAGTACTTGCTGATCTGGTAGTTCAGCTTGTAGTACTCGACGGTCGAGCCCGGCAGCGTGGTTTCCAGGCCGACGCGCTGGTAGGTGCCGCGGGTCGGCATGAAGTAATCGTTGCGCGAATCGCGGGCCCAGCCCAGTTCGGTGCGCCACGCATGGAAGGTGCGGCGGCCGACGGCGTTGATGTAGTCGATGATCGACTGCGGGGTGGCGCCCGCGTAGGTGGTGATCTGGTTGCTGTCGATGCCGAACATCAGCGAGACGGTGTCGGTCTCGGTGATCGGCACGCCGAACACCATCTGCGCGGCACCGTTGGTGCTGTTGTACTGCGCGGTGTTGAAGTCGGAGTAATCCAGTTCACGCCAGGACAGGTTGTAACCCAGTGAGACGCCGTCGTCGGTGAAGTACGGGTTGGTGTACGAGAAGCCATAACGCTGCAGGTAGCTGCTGCGCGACGCCTCCACCGACACGCGGTTGCCGCCGCCGAGGAAGTTGTTCTGCGACAGCTGCACCGAGGTGGTCATGCCGTAGGACTGCGAATAGCCCAGGCCGAACACGAAGCTGCCCGAGGTGGTTTCCTTGACGTTGTAGACCACGTCGACCTGGTCGTTGCTGCCGGTGACCGCCGGGGTCTCCACTTCCACCGCCTCGAAGTAGCCCAGGCGCTGCAGGCGGATCTTGGACCGGTCGATGGCGGCCTGCGAGTACCAGCTGTTCTCGAACTGGCGCATTTCGCGGCGCAGCACTTCGTCGGAGGTGCGGGTGTTGCCGCGGAACACGATCTGCCGCACCGACACGCGCGGACCCGGCACCACCTGCATGTTGATCGCAACGGTGCGATCGGCGCGGTTGGTGGTCGGGATCGGGTTCACCTTGGCGAACGCGTAGCCGATGTTGGACAGCGAATTGGTGATGCTGTTCGAGCTGAACTCCAGCAGCGCACGCGAGAAGGTATCCCCGGCCTTCTGGATGACCATGCGCTCGACGTCTTCCTGCGGCAGCACGGTATCGCCGGTCACGTTGATCTCGGAGATCGTGTACTGCTCGCCCTCGGTCACGCCGGCGCTGATGAACATGTCGCGCTTGTCGGGGCTGATCGACACCTGGGTGGAGTCGACGCTGAAATCCACGTAGCCGCGGTCCAGGTACCAGGAGTTCAGCTTCTCCAGGTCGCCGGACAGCTTCTCCTTGGAGTACTGGTCGTCGCGGCGGTACCACGAGGCCCAGTTGTGCTCCTTGGATTCCCAGGTATCGAGGATGTCCTCGGCCGGGAACTTCTCGGTGCCGATCAGGTTGACGTGGCGGATCTTGGCCGCCTTGCCTTCCTTGATGGCGATCGCGATGTCCACGCGGTTGCGGTCCAGCGGGCTCACCGTCGGAGTGATTTCGACGTTGTACTTGCCACGGTCGTTGTACTGGCGGCGCAGCTCCTGGGTCACGCGGTCCAGGCTGAGGCGGTCGAAGGTGCCGCCCTCGGTCAGGCCGATGTCGCCCAGGCCCTTCAGCAGCTGGTCGGACTTGATGTCCTTGTTGCCGGTGACGGTCAGCTTGTTGATCGCCGGCCGTTCCTTGACCGTGACCACCAGGATGTCGCCCTGGCGATCCAGCTGCACGTCCTCGAAGAAGCCGGTCTTGTACAGCGCACGGATGGTTTCGCCGATCCTGGCGTCGGTCAGCGGCTGGCCGCGTTCCACCGGCAGGTAGGTGAACACCGTACCGGAGCTGATGCGCTGCAGGCCGTCCACGCGGATGTCGCTGACAGTGAAGGGCTCGGCTGCCTGGGCCAGGGCGGGGGCGCCGATGCAAACGGCGAGGGCGAGGGCCAGCAGGCGGCGATTCGGGAGTCGCGTCATGTCACGTCCGGTTGAGGTCGATTGCTTGTTGCGGGGTGCCGTCCATGTAGACGGCGACAGCATGGAAAAGTTCATCGCGGGACCAGGCCAAGGATGTCGTTGTAGAACGCCAGCCCCATCAGCCCGGCCAGCAGCGCCAGACCGATGAACTGGCCGGCCGCCATGGCACGCTCGCTGAGCGGGCTGCCCTTGACCAACTCGATAAGGTAATACAGCAGGTGCCCGCCGTCCAAGATCGGGATCGGCAGCAGGTTGATGATGCACAGGCTGAGCGAGAGCAGGGCCAGGAACTGCAGGAACCAGTCCAGCCCCCGCTGCGCGGAACTGTTGGCGACCCGGGCGATGGTGACCGGCCCGGAAACGTTCTGCAGCGAGGCGCTGCCGGTGAAGATGCGGCGCATCATGCCCAGCGAATCGGCCGCCATGCGCCCGGTTTCGCGGATCGCCACCGGCACCGCGGCCAGCGGACCATGGCGCAGCACGGTGTCGTAGGCCGGGCTGTGGGCCTCGGCAAAGCCGATCCCCAGCTGCCACACCGGCTGGCCACCGGCGTCCGTGCCCTGGCGCGGGGTGACTTCCAGCGCCAGCCGTTCGCCCCCGCGCAGCACGTCGATCATGCCGACGCCGCCGCGCTTGCCCAGTGCCTGCACCGCGGGGTAGACCTGGTCGGCACCGTCGATGGGGTTGCCGTCGACGGCCACGATCAGGTCGCCGGGCTGGAGCACGCCGCGCGCCGCCGAATCTTCCACCAGCCGGTCGACCAGCGCCGGCTGCAGCCAGAACTGCCAGTTCAGGCCGGCCAGCAGCGGCACCCGGCGCTCATCGAAGCCGGCCGGCAGCCGCGACAGCGGCAGTGTCTGTTCGCGGGCCTGCTCCTGCGTGTCCAGCAGCTGCAGGGTGACGTCATGCCGGTCCATCGCCGCGGCGGTCAGCGCCATGCTGGCTTCGCCGACGGTGGCCACGCTGCGCCCATCCACGGCCAGGATGCGGTCACCACCGTGCAGGCCAGCCTGCGCGGCGATGCCGGTGACCCGGCCGATGGTCGCCGAATAGTCCTGTTTGCCCACTACGAACATCGCCCACAGCAGCAGCATGCACAGCAGCAGGTTGGCCAGCGGACCGGCCGCGACCACCGCGATGCGCTGCCATACGCTCTTGTGGTTGAAGGCCTGGCCGCGCTCATGCGGATGCACTTCGACCTCGCGCTCGTCGAGCATCTTCACGTAGCCGCCGAGCGGAATGGCGGCGATGGCGAATTCGGTGCCGTGGCGATCGCGGCGCGACCACAGCGGCTTGCCGAAGCCCACCGAGAAACGCAGCACCTTCACCCCGCAGCGGCGCGCAACCCAGTAATGCCCGAACTCGTGGATGGTCACGAGCAGGCCCAGGCTGACGATCATCCACCAGACCGATCCGAGGAACTCGGTCATGGCAGCACGCGGTGGCAGGAGGGGTAGGGCATTCAGGCGGCTTCGATGGCGTTCCGGGTCAGCAGGCGGGCACGCTGGTCGGCAGCCAGCAGGCCGTCCAGTGTATCGGCAGGCCCGGAAGGCAGTGTTGACAGCGCGTTATCCACCAGCGCGGGAATCGAAAGGAAGCCTGTGCGCCCCTGAAGAAACGCTGAAACCGCCTCTTCGTTGGCGGCGTTCAGGATCGCCGGCGCGGTGCCGCCGGCGGCCATCGCCTGCCAGGCCAGCGCCAGGCACGGGAAGGCGTCGGTATCGGGGGCCTCGAAATCCAGCCGGCCCTGGCGCAGCAGGTCGAGCCCGCCGACGCCGGAATCGATGCGCTGCGGCCAGCCCAGGCCGACGGCGAGGGTGGTGCGCATGTCCGGCAGGCCCAGCTGGGCCAGCGTGGAGCCGTCGACGAATTCCACCAGCGAATGCACCAGACTCTGCGGATGCACCAGCACTTCGATGCGCTCGGCCGCGATCCCGAACAGGTGGTGTGCTTCGATGACTTCCAGGCCCTTGTTCATCAGCGTCGCCGAATCGACCGAGATCTTCGGACCCATCGACCACTTGGGATGGGCGACCGCCTGCGCCGGGGTGACCTGTTCCAGTTCGGCGCGCGAACGGCCGCGGAACGGACCGCCGGAGGCGGTGAGCAGGATGCGGCGTACGCCGGCTCCATCCAGGCTGGCATCGCGCGAGCGCAGGCACTGGAAGATCGCGCTGTGCTCGCTGTCGATCGGAATGATCTCCGCGCCGGCCTGGCGCGCGGTGCGGGTGAGTAGTTCGCCGGCCAGTACCAGTGATTCCTTGTTCGCCAGCAGGATGCGCTTGCCGGCCGCGGCGGCGGCAAGCGTGGAGGACAGGCCGGCGGCGCCGACGATCGCGGCGATCACCGTATCGCAGGCATCGCTGGCGGCCAGCGTATCGAGCGCGGCATCGCCGGCATGGGCGATGGTGCCCAGTCCGGCCTCGCGGAGGCCATCGCGCAGCCGCGGATACAGGCTTTCATCGGCGATCACCGCATGCTGCGGGCGGTGCCGGCGGCACAGCGCCAGCAGCGCGTCCACCTGGGTGCCGGCGGCCAGCACGCTGGCGGCGAAGCGCTGCGGATGGCGCGCGATGACATCCAGCGCCGATGCGCCGATCGAGCCAGTGGCGCCGAACACGGCGACCTGGCGCAGGGCAGGAGCAGCGTTCATGGTCAGAGCCCGAAGATTTCCTTGCCGACGGCGAACACCGGCAGCGCGGCGAGGACGCCGTCCACGCGGTCCAGCACGCCGCCATGGCCCGGAATGATGTGCCCGGAATCCTTGGCGCCGGCATGTCGCTTGAGCAGGCTTTCGAACAGGTCGCCGAGCACCGAGGCGAAGACCGCCACCACCGTCACCAGCAGCAGCCACGGCATCTGCGCAGCGCTGACCAGCTTCCACTCGGCCACGCCGAAGCCCAGCCCGAACGCCAGCGCCACCAGCACGCCGGCCAGCAGGCCGCCGAACAGGCCTTCCCAGGTCTTGTTGGGACTGATCCGTGGCGCCAGCTTGTGCCTGCCGAACGCGCGGCCGGCGAAATAGGCGCCCGAATCGGCGGCCCAGACCACCATCAGGGCGGCCAGCAGCCACAGGTGGCCCTGGTCGCTGGAGGCATGCAGGAGCACCAGCGACGCCCACGCCGGCAGCACCGCCAGGGTGCCGGCCAGCAGCTTGAAGGCGCGCGCGGGGCTGTCCGGCCCGGCACCGAAGTTGAAGAAGCGCAGCCACAGCAGCGCCAGCAGCCACCAGGCGACGCCGGCCAGTGCCGCCACCCGGAACAGGAACAGCGACGCGTCGCGGTCCCAGGTCATCAGCACCATCAGCACCAGGTTGAGCAGCAGCAGGGTGGTGCGGGCCAGCGTGTCTTCCACGCCGGCCAGCTTCAGCCACTCCCACAGGCCGATCAGCATCACCGCGGCGGCGGCGGCGGCGAGCCACTGGCTGGGCAGCAGCAGGATCGCGGCAATGGCGGCCGGCGCCATGATCAGCGCGGCGAGGACTCGAATCTTGGTCATGGGCTGGACGTCTCGGTGGCCAGGGCGGCGATCTGGGCGCTGGTCAGGCCGAAGCGGCGTTCGCGCCCGGCGTAGGTGTCCAGCGCGCGCTGCAGATGGCCGGTATCGAAATCCGGCCACAGCACGTCGGTGAACCACAGCTCGGTATAGGCCAGCTGCCAGAGCAGGAAATTGCTGATCCGGGTGTCGCCGCCGGTACGGATGAACAGGTCCGGCGGGGGCATGTCGGCCAGCGCCACGTGGCTGCCGAGCAGCGCTTCGTCGATCTGCTCCGGGAGCAGGCGGCCGGCGGCCACTTCCTCGGCCAGCCGGCGCGCGGCACGCGCGATGTCCTGGCGGCCGCCGTAACTGGCGGCGATCGACAGGGTCATCGTGGCATTGTCGGCGGTGCGCTGTTCGGCCAGCTGCATGCGGCTGACCAGTGCGGCGCCGAAGCGTTCGCGCTCGCCGATGAAGCGCACGCGCACGCCGCGGCGGTGCAGCTCGTCCACTTCGCGGTCCAGCGCATGCAGGAACAGTTTCATCAGCGCCTGCACCTCTTCGTCCGGACGCCCCCAGTTTTCGCTGGAGAACGCGAACAGGGTCAGCGCCGGAATGCCCAGTTCAAGGCAGCGGTCGATGGTGCGGTTGACCGCGCGCGCGCCGGCGCGGTGGCCGATCATGCGCGGGCGGCGGCGCTGCTGTGCCCAGCGCCCGTTCCCATCCATGATGACGGCAACGTGGCGCGGGAGCGCATTCGGCAACGGCGGCGGGGCTGAAGGCATCGACTTCAGACCGACATCAGTTCCTTTTCCTTCTCGGCAACGACCTTGTCGACATCCTTGATGCTGGCATCGGTCAGCTTCTGGATGTCCTCCTCGCCGCGCTTCCTGTCGTCCTCGGTGATTTCCTTGTCCTTGAGCAGCCTGGCGACTTCCTTGTTGGCATCCTGGCGGATGTTGCGGATGGCGATCTTCGCGCCTTCGCCTTCCTTGCCGACCTGCTTGGCCAGCTCCTTGCGGCGCTCTTCGGTCGGCGGCGGCAGGTTGACGCGGATCGAGGCGCCGATGGTGTTCGGGGTCAGCTCGATGTTGTACAGGCCCTTCTCGATCTCCTTGATCATGCTCTTGTCGAACGGCGTGACCAGCAGGGAGTGGGCGTCGGCGTTGGAGATGGATGCCACCTGGTTCAGCGGTGTGGTGGCGTTGCCGTAGGCATTGACGGTGACACGGTCCAGCAGGGCCGGGGTGGCGCGGCCGGTGCGGATGGAGGTGAGAGTGTGCTTAAGAGCCTCGATGCTCTTGGCCATGCGCGTCTGCGCGTTCTCTTTGATTTCGTTGAGCATCGCCCGGTCCTGGGTAGTACTGGAATCGGGCGATTATAGGCGAATAGCGCCCCAGCCGGGACCGCGCGGCCCCGGGCATGCATCCGCCGCTCAGGCGGAGACGTTGCGGCCGCGGACCAGCGTGCCGATATTCTCGCCGTGCAGGATCTTCAGCAGTTCGCCCGGCTGGCCCATGTCGAACACGCGCAGCGGCAGGTCGCTGTCGCGGGCCAGCGCGAACGCAGCGGTGTCCATCACTTCCAGCCCGCGCGAGATCACTTCGTCGTAGGTGAGGGTGTCGAAGCGCACCGCGCCCGGATGCTTGTTCGGATCCCTGTCGTACACGCCGTCGACCTTGGTCGCCTTCAGCAGCAGGTCGGCACCGATTTCGATCGCGCGCAGCGCCGCGCCCGAATCGGTGGTGAAGAACGGGCTGCCGACGCCGGCGGCGAAGATCACCAGGCGTCCCTTCTCCAGGTGGCGGATCGCGCGGCGGCGGATATAGTCCTCGCACACGTCGTTGATCTTGATCGCGCTCATCACGCGCGCCTTGGCACCCACCTTCTCCAGCGCGTCCTGCATCGCCAGCGCATTGATCACCGTGGCCAGCATGCCCATCTGGTCGCCGGTCACCCGGTCCATGCCGCCGGCGGCCAGGCCGGCACCGCGGAAGATGTTGCCGCCGCCGATGACCAGCGCCACTTCCGCGCCGGCCTGCTGGGCTTCGACCACTTCGCGGGCGAGGCGGTTGATGACCTTGGGGTCGATGCCATAGTCCTCGTCCCCCATCAGCGCCTCCCCGGACAGTTTCAGCAGGATGCGGCGATAGGCGAGCTTGGACATGGGAACCTCTGGGTGCGTGGAATCCACCGCGATTCTACCGGCAAGCCGAGCGGCGCTACAGCTTTTTGTGCGCTGCGGCGCGCGCGTGGCGCGGTTCAGGCCGCGCTGGCGGCGAAGGTGTGCTCGGGCGGCGCGGCCGCATCCTGCGGCGAGCGGGCGATGACCCGGTTGCGGCCGAGATTCTTGGAGCGGTAAAGCACGTCGTCGGCGGCGCGCAGCAGGTCCTGTACGCCGTCGAAGCGTTCATGGCCACCCTGGGTGGCGATGCCGGCCGAGAAGGTGACGAACAGTGGGCCGTCCTCGAGCATCGCCATCGGCATGGCGACGATGCTCGCCAGTACGCGCCGCATCACCTCCAGCGCCACCGCCTCGGTGGTGTCGGGCAACAGCACCACGAATTCCTCGCCGCCGAAGCGCGCCACGGTATCGCCGGTGCGCAGCTGCGCCTGCAGGGCGCCGGCGAATCCGCGCAGCACCTCATCGCCGGTGAGGTGGCCGTGGGCGTCGTTGATCTTCTTGAAGTCGTCGATGTCGATGAATGCTACCGAAAGCGGCCAGCCGTGGCGGGCGGCGCGGGCGAACTCCTGTCCCAGCACGGCGTCCAGCTGGCGGCGGTTGAGCACGCCGGTCAGCGCATCGCGGTGCGCCTGTTCGGCCAGGCGCTTGGCGCGCGCTTCCATTTCGTCGGCGCGGCGGTGGGCATGCTCGGCATCCTGCGCCTGCCGCAGGCTGCGCAGCATGGCAAGCTCCTGCGCGTGCTCGATCAGCATCCGCACACGCGTCGGCGTGGTCGGCGAGGCATCGAACAGGCTGGCGATGCTGGGCAGCGCTTCGGCGATGCGGGCCAGCACCTGGTCGAAGCGGGCGCTGTCGAGCTGCAGGCGTGCATTGATCTGGTCCAGCGCGCGTTCACGCGCCGCGTCCGGGTCGGCATCCAGCCAGATGTCGGCGACCAGGCCGGACAGTTGCACGCAGGCCTGGAAGTGGTCCTCGGACGGGGTGGGATCCTCGCTGCGCGCGATCGCTTCGGTCAGGTAGCGTGGCAGGCCCCAGTCCCCGGCCAGCCAGGCGCCGACCTCGGCATGCGTGGAGCGCAGCTGCGTGCGTTCGCTGGCCAGCAGGGCGGCGTTGTGGTCGCTTCCGCGCAGCAGCGGCAGGTAGATGTCCGGGCAGGCCTGGGCCAGCGCGAGGATGCCGACGTCCTGCAGCAGGCCGGCCAGCATCAGTTCTTCCAGGCGGCGCAGTCCACGGGCCTGGCCGAGCTGGCTGGCGGCGAGCGCGGCGAGGATGCTGCGGCGCCAGGCGCGCTCGCGCAGGTCATGGCCTTCGCCGCTGCCGCCGAGCAGGCCCTGGGTGACGGTGAAGCCCAGGGCGAGAGTGAGGGTGGCGTTGAGGCCCAGCATGGTCAGTGCCTGGCCGAGATTGTCGATGCGCCGCCGGCTGGCATACAGCGGCGAGTTGGCGATCCGCAGCATGCGTGCGCTGAGCGCCATGTCGATGGCGATGATGTCGGCCGCCGCGGCAAGGTCCGCCTCCGGATCCTGGGCCAGCTCGATGACGCGCAGGGCGACGCCGGGAGGCGACGGTAGATTGCGGCAGCGGGCCAGGAGGGCAGTCAGCTCGGGAGGCATTGGCGGGTCGTTCGTTGGTGTGCGGCAGGATGTCGAGGCGCGTCGCGGAACGCGTGCCTCGCTGTGCGATGGAGATCCATCTCCGCCTTCGAAGTATTGCTGCGAACGCCAGGGAACGCAAAGCCGCGGCCAGTGGCGTGCATAAAAAAAAGAAGCCGCGCTGTGCGCGGCTTCTCCGGGTAACGCATGCAGCGATGGATCAGGCCAGGCCGGCCTGCTTCATCACTTCGGCGGCGTAGTCTTCCACCACCTTCTCGATGCCTTCGCCCACGGCCAGGCGGTGGAAACCGACCACGTCGGCACCGGCGGCCTTCAGCACCTGCTCGACCGACTGGTTGGTGTCCAGCACATACGGCTGGCCGTACAGGGTCACTTCGTTGACGATCTTCGCGATCTTGCCGCTGATGATCTTTTCCAGGATGTCGGCCGGCTTGGACTTGTCCTTGTCGGACATCTTGGCCAGCTCGATTTCCTTTTCCTTGGCGACGAACTCGGCCGGCACGTCGGCGGCCTTGTTGTGCGGCGGGTTCATGGCGGCCACGTGCATGGCCAGGCCGCGGGCCAGCTCGGCGTCGCCGCCGGCCAGTTCCAGCAGCACGCCGATGCGGCCGCCGTGCACATAGGCCGCGACGTTGTTGCTCGATTCCAGGCGGACGATGCGGCGCACGTCGACCTTCTCGCCGACCTTGGCGATGACCGCGGCACGGGCTTCCTCGACGGACTCGCCGGAGGGCAGCTTCGCGGCCTTCAGCGCTTCGATGTCGGCAGCGCCGGAGGCCAGCGCGGTGTCGACCACGGCCCTGGCGAAGTTGGTGAAGTTCTCATCCTTGGCGACGAAGTCGGTTTCGGAGTTGATTTCGACCAGCACGGCCTTGCCGGCTTCCTGGGCGGACACGATGACGCCTTCGGCGGCGACGCGGTCAGCCTTCTTGTCAGCCTTTGCCAGGCCCGACTTGCGCAGCGCTTCGATGGATGCATCGATATCGCCGTTGTTCTCGGTGAGTGCCTTCTTGCACTCCATCATGCCGGCGCCGGTGCGCTCGCGCAGTTCCTTGACCAGGGAAGCAGTGATTTCCATGGGATTACCTCACGAAAGAAAGGGGTTGGGCCGGCATGGTGGCCGGCCCGTGTGACATGGCCCTGTCAGCCGCCAGCGGCCGCATGCAGGGAAGGTGGGCGCGTTGCACCCACCGGGGGCCTGGATCAGGCCTGGGCTTCGTCGGACTTCTTCGGCGCAGCCTTCTTGGCCGGGGCGCGACGGGCCGGCTTGGCCTCTTCGCCTTCGGCGGCAGCGGCGTCGGCGAACTCTTCCTCACGCACGGTGGCGGCGTGCGGAGCGGCGGCCTTGCCTTCCAGCACGGCGTCGGCGGCGGCGCGGGCATACAGCTGCACGGCACGGATGGCGTCGTCGTTGCCCGGGATGGCGTAGTCGACCAGTTCCGGGTTGTAGTTGGTGTCGACCACCGCGACCACCGGGATGCCGAGCTTCTTGGCTTCCTTGATGGCGATGTCTTCGTGGCCGATGTCGATGACGAAGATCGCGTCGGGCAGACGGTTCATGTCCTTGATGCCGCCCAGCGAAGCTTCCAGCTTGTCGCGCTCGCGGCGCAGGCCCAGCACTTCGTGCTTGACCAGCTTTTCGAACGTGCCGTCGGTC
>Ga0160433_100265_pt1 | contig 36269 bp, 36 predicted proteins | sample HID1972K_E0MG_FD_108235 | JGI IMG/M metagenome (GOLD analysis project Ga0160433, IMG submission 108235) | Enriched pill bug-associated microbial communities from UW Madison campus, WI, USA - HID1972K_E0 MG | ecosystem: Host-associated > Arthropoda: Insects > Digestive system > Unclassified ...
AGCCGCGTTTCCATCAAGCGCAGGAGGGACAGCGCCTGCTCGGGATCAGCCACGCCGGCCCAAGCTACGGCACGGTCGGCAATGGCCGGCGCAAGGCGCACGCTGGCGGCGGTTATGATGCCCAACGTGCCTTCCGCGCCGATCAGCAACTGCTTGAGATCGTAACCGCGGTTGTCCTTCTTGAGGGCTGCGATGCCGTCATAGATCGAACCGTCCGGCAGCACAGCCTCGACCCCCTCGACCAGCGCGCGCATCGTGCCATGGCGCAGCACCTGCGTACCGCCGGCATTGGTGGAAACCAGCCCCCCCACCGTGGCGGAGCCCTTGGCAGCCAGGCTCAGTGGGAAGCGCCGGCCCACCGATGCCGCAGCCTCGTGCAGCGTCGAGAGGATCACGCCGGCCTCGCACACCGCGAGATTGGCATCGAAATCGAGACTGCGGATCGTGTTCATGCCCCGCAGCGAGAGGATGAGCGCGCTGCCATCCAGAGGCGGTGTCGCGCCGCCCACCATCGACGTGTTCCCACCCTGCGGCACCAACGGCACCTTATACTCACGTGCGCAGCGCACCATCGCCGCGACTTCTTTAGTCGAGCGCGGCGTGAGCACGGCCACGGTCGCCCCACGATATTTGCCGCGCCAGTCCTCCAGCCAGGGGAGGATGAGATCGCGATCCTCTATCATGCCGCGCGGTCCGGCAATTGCGCGAAAGGCTTCGAGGGCAGTGGTCGAAATCATGGATGCGTTATGCCGCTGGGGCCGGATGAATGCCAGCCCGCCCGACGGCTGCGTCGGCCTCGACCGCTGCAATTCGGTTGATCCGCAATTAATCGGGTGTTCAAGCGGCTCGCGCTAGGGCATCGTCTTTCCTGGGATTGGATCATTGCCAGCGTTCTCGACGATCATTTTGGTGCCGCTGCTCCTCTCGGGCGTGTCCGGTGCTGGGCGGATTCTTCCCGAGGAAGCGCCTGTTCGGGAACACCAAGTACATTTGGCCCAGCTTTCCATCGAGCAGCGCGTCATCATCCGCATTCCCGCCATGCCGCCCCGGTCCAGCGAAGCCATGGAAGCAACACCGGCGCCGGCGGTCCGCTGGAAGCAAAGCAAGGGGCCGCGCTGCCTGCCGCTCAACCTCATCCGCGCGGCCGTCGTCACCGACGATTCCGGTGTAACGATGGTCGTGAGCCGCGCCGAGCGCTATCTCGCGCATCTGGGTCGCGCCTGCCGGCCGGCGGACTTCTATTCCGGCTTCTACATCTCGCCCAACAAGGATGGGGTTCTGTGCGCCGGGCGAGACACGCTCCACGCCCGCAACGGTTCGGCCTGCGAAATCCAGCGCTTTTCTCGAATGACCGTCGAGGACGCATCGCAGGAAACGTCCGGGAAAGTCTCGCGAGACCACTGAGGTCCAGCCTGCATGCCGGGCAGGCGAACTGCTACTCCGCGGCCACGCCCGTCAGCTTGGCACTGAGCGTCATCAGGCGCTCGCGCGCCTGCGCGTCATAGGGCTGCGGGTCCCGCGGCCTGGTTACCTTGCCGTCGATGTAGAAGGTCCCCGCCTCCAGCCCCGGCGCGTTAATCAGCGACATCACATGATCCCGCCCTTCATCCACCGTCGTCCGGGCCGGCATGTCCATGCCGCGCACCATGCTAGTGTCCATCATCGTCGCGGGATGCAGGGCGATCATAGTGATCCCCTGCTTTTCGAACGAGGGCGCCAGCGCCACCGTCATACTGACCTGCGCCAGTTTGCTCTGACCGTAGCCGCGCATATGAGCGCCCGGTGCCTCCAGCATCACATCGTCGAAGTCGATGGCGTGGGCGGCGATGGACGAGACATTGATGACACGCGAAGGCGCGGTCGCCGCAAGATTGGGCCGTAGCCGGTTCACCAGCACCCAGCCGGCAAGATAATTGACCGCGAACTGCAGTTCATGGCCGTCCACGCTTGTCCGGCGGGGCTGATCGCCGACGATGGCGATACCGGCATTGTTCACCAGCAGATCGAGGCGGGGATAGGTCTGCGCGATAAGATCGGCAAATGCCCGCACGGCGTCCAAAGAAGCGAAATCAGCCGAGTGGAATGTGGCTGTCCCCTTCCCCGTGCCTGCGATTTCCTCAACCATGGCCGCGCCCCGCTCGGCATTGCGACCATGGACGATCACATGAGCGCCTTGCGCCGCAAGCGCCAAGGCAATCTCCCGCCCTAACCCGTCGGTGGAACCCGTAACGAGCACCGTCTTGCCTTCGTAGGAAAGCGGCTTGGTCGTGGTCTGCGCGCCCGCCGCGGGGGCAAGCACTGCCATGAGCGCGACAATCAGCGAACCGATGAACTGCGGCATGATGGTCTCCCTCCCTCATTTCCGAGCGCATCATAGTGGAGCGGAAGGGGAAAGGAAATCGCACTGCCTCCCAAGATCTCGCGCGGCAGCGCAAAAGCAGGCGGCTTTCCACGGCTTGTCCTGCCCCCTGCACGACACGCCTTTGCCGAGCCTGCGCAACCAAGAAGCGATTACTGCATTTGTGCTTGGGGAGCCATAAGGGTTCGCACCATAAAGGTTGCGAACGTCGCGACAGACTATGGCCAGGGAGCCTTTGATTGCGGTTAAAACGGCGCGAGAAGTGTGAAGGGGCGAGCCGGCCTTTCATGACCGTAGCATGGCTCGGCGGCCTTTTGGCAAGTGCCGTGCCCTTTCCCGGTATGGCCCAGACCGTGACGGACAGCGAGGCCGCCGCACAGCAGCCCACGACCGAACCGATCATTTCCGATGAGGAGTTTGACGCCAGCATTCCGCCGATCGACGCCCAGGCGCCCATGGGCACGGTGAACGACTGGGAAGCCGAAGCCGATGAGCGTGCCGCGCAAGCAGAGCAGACCTCTGCCAGCGAGGCGCCCCCCATCGAACCTGAGGCATTGCCGCCCCCACCCCCTCTCGATCCCGAACTGGACCAGCCGCTTGTTCCGCTGGAATCGTTCGACGTCGAGACGTTCGACGAGAGCCGCTACACCGAGGCGGAGGACGACAAGGCAGCACAGGTGCGCTACAGCTACCGGGTCGAAGGTGTGGACAATCTTGGCGGCAATGGCCCGGTCTCCCCGGTCGGTCGCGGCGACATTCTCGGCCAGTTCCGGGAATTGTCCGCGCTGGAAGAGGGCGACGGCGAAGCGGCTAATGGGGCAATGATCAATGCCCGGCTGGAAGAGGACCAGAAGCTACTGGTCGATATCCTTTCCTCTCAGGGCTTTTTCGATGCCACGGTGCGCGGCAGCCTGGAATTGCCCGAACTGAATGCCGAAGGGCCGATCACCGTCATTCTGGAGGCGACGCCGGGGCCACGCTATAATCTCGGCAACGTGCACTTTGAGGTGCCACCGGTGGTGCCCGACGATCTCATCATCCGCTCCTTCCGCCCGCGCACGGGCGAGCCCATCGTCGCCGACCGCATCCTCGCCGCCGAGGCCAATATCGCGGTAAAACTGCCGGAGAACGGCTACCCCTTCGTGAAGTTGGGCCAGCGCGACATCCTGCTCGATGCCGAGACCGAAACGGGGGATTACACCTTGCCCGTGCAGCCCGGCCCGCGCAGCAGCTTCGGCGACATCGTGATCGAGGGCGACGAGTCCGTCTTCGGTCCGGACCATGTCGAGAAGATCGCCCGCTTCCGCAAGGGCGAGCTGTTCGACAGTCGCATGGTGGACGATCTGCGCCAGGCGTTGGTCGCTACCGGCCTGCTCTCGGTCGTCTCGGTGACGCCGCGTCCGAGTGGCGAGCCCGCCGGAGACGGCACGGACTATGCAACACTGGTCGTCAATCAGGAGGCCGGCCCCGCCCGCACCCTTGCCGGACAAGCAGGCTACGGAACCGGCGAGGGTATCAAGCTGGAGGGTAGCTGGACGCACCGCAATATCTTCCCGCCGGAAGGGGCGCTGATCGTTCAGGGCACCGCCGGCACGCTCGAGCAAGGCCTGGGCGTGAGCTTCCGTCGTTCCAATGCCGGACGGCGCGACCGCAGCGTCGAGTTGGGCATCGACGCCCGGCACAGCAACTTCGATGCCTATGAGGCCTATACCGGCCGCCTTTACGGTCGGCTCGCCTATGAGAGCACGCCGATCTGGCAGAAGCGGCTGACCTATAATTTCGGCTTCGAGATCATCGGCACCAACGAGCAGGATTATGATTTCGAGGCGGACGAACTGCGCCGCCGCACCTATTATGTACTGGCCCTGCCGGGGCAGGTCACGTTCGACACCTCCAATTCGCTGCTCGATCCCACGCGCGGCTTCCGCCTCTCCGCCTGGCTCTCACCGGAAAGTTCGCTGGGCAGCGGCGCGCAAATCTATGCCCGAACGGTCATCGAGGGGACCGGCTATTATCCGGTGGGCGATGGTATCGTGCTCGCCGGCCGCGCCCGTGTGGGCATGACCGGCGGCGCGGCCCGCGCCCAGATCGCCCCCTCGCGGCGCTTCTATGCGGGCGGCGGCGGATCGGTGCGCGGCTTCGGCTATCAGGAGCTTGGGCCCAAGGACCCAGAGGACCGGCCCATCGGAGGGCGCAGTCTGGTCGAGGCTGCGGCGGAAGTGCGCTACCGCTTCGGCGACTATGGCGTCGTCGGCTTCGTCGATGCAGGCCAAGTCTACACCAGCCAGTTGCCCCGATTCAACGACTGGCGCTTTGGCGTCGGCCTCGGCGCGCGCTTCTACACCAATTTCGGGCCGATGCGCCTCGATGTCGCCACACCGATCAATCGCCAACCGGGTGAATCGCGCATCTCCGTCTATATCTCGATCGGGCAGGCCTTCTGATGGCGGAGACGAACGACATGCCCGCCGAACCCTATCGGGAAGACGCCCCCGCTCGCCGGCCAAATTGGGGCCGGCGCATTCTCATCGCTCTGGGCGGCCTGCTGGCGCTGCTGCTGTTCGTGATCGCCGCCGGCTATGTCTGGCTCAACACGGATAGCGGCCGGGGCTTCGTGGCACGGCAGATCGAGGCGCTGGCGTTCGAAAACGGCATGGCCATCGGCCTTGGCCGCATCGAAGGCTCGATCTTCGGTAACATGCGACTGCGTGAAGTCGAATTGCGCGATCCGCAAGGCGTTTTCCTGAGCGCGCCCGCCATTGACATGGACTGGCGGCCCCTCGCCTATCTCGGCAATCATCTGGACGTCCGCGCGCTCACCATTCCCGAGGCGCGCTTCCATCGCGCGCCCGCGTTCCGTGAGACGCCGCCCAGCGAAGGGCCGCTGCTGCCCGATCTCGACATCGACGTGAACCGGCTGGACATTGGCCGCCTGCAAATCGACGAATCCGTCACCGGGCAGCGCCATCTCCTCGGCCTCGTCGGCACGGTTCACATCGCCGACAAGCGCGCCCAGATTAAAGCGGAGGGCCGCGCCATCGCCGCGCCCGGCGTGGCGGGCGGCGACCGGCTAGCGCTGCTGCTGGATGCCGTGCCGGACGACAACCGCCTCGATATCGACTTGCAGGTGAATGCACCTGCTCAAGGCCTCGTCGCCAGCTTCACCGGCGTCGAACAGCCGATGACCCTCGCTGTCAACGGCAAGGGCGACTGGCAGAAGTGGGACGGCCGCCTCACCGGCCGGATGGGCAATGACAGTCTCGCCAATGTGGCCCTCACCGCTCGCGATGGCACATTCACCCTGCGCGGGCCGATGCGGCCGGGCCTGTTCCTTACCGGGCCGAGCCGCAACATGCTGGAGCCAATCACGCAGATCGACATCACGGCGGCGCTCGCGGACCGGCGCGCGCAGGTGCGCGGCGGCCTGGCCAGCGACAATTTCACGTTTGATGCGGATGGGCTCGTGGATCTTGGCGAGAGCCGCATGGAAGACATGAAGCTCGCTTTCAACCTGCTCAAGCCCAGCGTGATCGCCGAGAACCTGCGCGGGGCGGACATCGCCGCCACCGCCACGCTGAAGGGCGATTTCGTCGCGCCGGCCATCAACTATGGCGTAACGGCGCGCCAGATCGGTTTCGGCGCAACGCTCGTCGAAGGTCTGGCGGTTTCCGGCAGCGCCGCACTGGAGAAAGAGCAGTGGCTCATTCCGGTCGAAGGCCGGGTACGGCGGATCAGCGGTGTCAACGAAAGCATAGAGCCACTTCTCACCAATGTTCGGCTGGACGGAGATCTCGCTTACGCCAATGGCCGCCTGCTGTCGGACAATATGCGTCTGCGCTCCGACCGGATCGACGCGACGGCCGTGATCGTGGCCGATCTCAATGAGGCGCTCTACACTGGCGCGCTCAACGGGCGCGTGAACGGCTACCGGGTCGAGAGCGTCGGCGTCTTCAACCTCCAGACGAATATGGATCTCGATACCCGCGAGAACGGCTATTTCCGTCTCGGCGGGCGTGTGACGGCCCGGTCCACGCGCCTGCTCAACGACAGCCTGCAAGGCTTTCTCGGCGGCAATGCCCTCATCGTCGCGGATGTCGGTTATGACAGCAATGGCGTGGCAAGCGTGACGCGACTGGACGTTTCCGCACCCCAGTTCCGCATGACCGGCGCGCGGGGCCGCTATGAGGCGGACGGCGGCGTGAGTTTCACCGCCCGTGCAAGTTCCGACCAATATGGTCCGCTCGGCGTCGAGGTGAACGGCACCGTGTCACGCCCACTCGTCCGGCTTGCGGCGGAGAGCCCCGGCTTCGGCGTCGGCCTTGCCAATGTCGTCGCGACGATCAGGGGCCAGGATGGCACTTATCTCGTCGATGCCGAGGGAACATCCGATTACGGCCCGCTGGAGGCCGATGTCGCGGTGATGACCGCCAGCGGTCCGCTCGCCATCAATGTGCGACAAGGCACCAGCTTCGCCGGCGTTGGCCTGACCGGCCGGATCACGCAGACGCAGGAGGGGCCTTTCCAGGGCACGCTGCTTGCCGACGGATCGGGCATAAACGGGCGGGTCGATCTCTCGTCCTATTCGGGCGTGCAACGAGCGCTGGTCGATGCAACAGCACGTGACGCGGCCTTGCCGGGCAAGGCCGGCCTCACGGTCGATCAAGCCATCATCAAAGCCGACGCGATTCTGACCGAACAGCCGCAGATCGTCGCGGACGCGCAGCTTGCCGGCGCCCGCATGGGTAGCCTCACGCTCGCTGGCGCGCGCGTCAACATGACCTATCGCGATGGCAGCGGACAGGCGAAAATGCTGGTCGAAGGACGCACCCGCTATCCCTTCCGCGTCGCTGCCAATGCTGTGATGGACCCCGCCCTATGGCGCATCGCGCTCGACGGGCGCCTCAATGGCGTGGACGTCAAGACCAACGGCGCGCTGCAAATCGTGCCGCAAGAGGGCCGCTATACGCTGCGACCGGGCAGCCTCACCGTGGGCGACGGCATGCTGCGTCTCGCTGGCCATTATGGTGAGGGCATGGCCCTCCATGCACGGATGGAAAACGTCAACCTGGCGCTCGCCAATCCATTCTCGACTGGCTTGGGCCTTGGCGGCATGGCCAAGGGCAGCATCGATTTCACGCAGGCGAACGAGGATGCATTCCCCGCCGCCGACGCGCGCCTCCAGATCGACAACTTCACGCGCACCAGTCTTGCCGCCGTGTCCGACCCGGTGGACATCGATTTCGTTGGTCGGCTGGTGCCCGACGGCGGTAACGCCAGCGCTCTCATTCGTCGGCGTGGCGCTGCCATCGGGCGGATGCAAGTGCGCCTCGAGCCACTCGGCCCTGGCGCGGGGACGTGGACGACGCGCCTTCTCGCCGCCCCGCTGGCCGGCGGCCTGCGGTACAATGGCCCGGCGGACGTTCTCTTCTCCCTGGCAGCCCTGCCCGACCAGAGCTTGCGCGGGCCGCTGGGCGTGGCGGCGGACTTCACGGGCCGTGTGAACGCGCCCCAACTCACAGGCGTCGCACGAGCGAACAACCTGACTTACGAGAACGCGCAATACGGCACGCGCCTCACCAACATGGCCCTGCGCGGGCGCTTTACCAATGACCGGCTGCAAGTGGAAAGCCTCACGGCCACAGCCGGCGACGGCACGGTGAGCGCGAGCGGTTTCGTCTCCCTCAATTCCGAACAAGGCTTCCCGATCCAGCTCGGTATCGACATGAACAACGCTCAGCTTGCGCGCGGCGAAGGGCTGGAAGCGCGGGCGACCGGGCAGATCCGGGTCGTCAACAGCGCGGACGAGCCGGCGACGATCAGCGGAGAGGTCGCGCTGCCGGAGACCCGCTATCGCATCGTCTTCCAAGGCAGCTCTGAAGTGCCGACGCTGACCGGCGTGCGGCGCAAGCCCGCGTTGGGCCGCGAGCGCATCTCAGGCGAACCCGAAGCGATGACGAGCATTCCGGCGGATTGGCGGCTCGACGTGCGGGTGCGGGCCGAAAACCAGATCTACGTAAGCGGCATGGGTCTGGACTCGGAATGGGCTGCGGACATGCATGTGGGCGGCACCAGCGCCGCGCCGCGCATCACCGGCGGCGTCGATCTGGTGCGCGGCACGCTTGGCTTCGCCGGCCATTCCTTCGACCTTCGCGAGGGGCGGATCACCTTCAGCGGCGGCGCAATGACCGATCCGGAACTGCGCATCGTGGCCAGTGGCGATGTAGAGGACGTGACGATCGACGTCACCATTACCGGCCGAGCCGGCGATCCGCAGATTGCGTTCAGCTCCACACCTGCTTTGCCGCAGGATGAGCTGATGGCCCGCATCCTGTTCGGCAATTCCGTGGGCGAACTGAGCGCCATGCAGGCCGTGCAGCTCGCCGCGTCCCTCAATTCGCTACGCGGTGGATCGGGCGGACTCAATCCGCTGGGCGTGCTGCAATCGGCCGGCGGCATCGATCGTCTGCGGTTGCTGGGGGCAGACGAGGAAACCGGTCAGGGAACTTCTCTCGCGGTGGGGCAGTATATCAGTAACGATGTCTATGTTGAGATCATCACCGATGCGCGCGGCCATACCGCCACCCAGCTTGAAGTTGCGCTGTCCCGGGCGCTGTCGGTGCTCAGTCAGGTGAGCAGCTTGGGCGGTTCGAGCGTTAACCTGCGGTATCGGAAGGATTACTGATGCGTCGCCTACCCTTCCTTGCTTTCGCGCTTCTCCTACCGGCCTGCCAGCGCGAGCCGAGTTTCGAGGAGCGCTACGAGGAACAGGCCGGGCAGATCGACAGCATGGCGGTCAGCATCGAGCACGAGTTGGGCCAGCAGATCAACGCCTCGGTAGCGGCGGGGCGCCTGCGCACTGATCCCAATGCTCCGCCATCCCTGCTCAATCGCGGAATGGAATGATGGCGAGAAATCCCGGCCCGCCTGCCTCCGATGATGAGGAAGAGCATCCGATTCCACCCGTCGAACTGAAAAAGCTGGCCGATGAGGTGCCGGGCGCCAGGGGTGACTCCCCGATGGCCCTGCCCCCCGCCGCCTGGTGGTCGATCGTCAAGCGCATCTACGTCATGGTCGGCTTCCATAATCTCAGCCTGCTGGCGGCGGGCGTAGCCTTCTTCTCCTTTCTCGCCTTCGTGCCGCTCATAGCCTCCATCGTGCTGCTCTACGGCCTGATCGGTGATCCCCAGACCGTGGCGAACAATATCGAGCTACTGCGCGGCATCGCCCCGCCGGAAGTGTTGACCATCCTGAGGGATCAGCTTCTCGCCATCGTCACCAGTAGCAAGACCGCGCAAGGTTTCGGCCTCATCCTCGCCATCGGTTTCTCGATCTACGGCGCCATGCGCGCGGCCACAGCCATGATGGCGGCGCTGAACATCATCTATGAGGAGCATGAGACCCGCAGCTTCATTCGCGGCACGGCCGTCGCCGCCGCGATCACGCTGGGCATGGTGAGCGTCGCGATCATCGGCACGTTCGCCATCTCCCTGTTCACTTATGCGGACCGGGTGCTGTCCGTCTATCTTGGCAGCGCTTCGGCGCTGCTGATCCAGATCGCGACGTGGCTGTTCGCCGGTGCGCTCATCAGCCTGACCTTCGCCATCTTCTTCCGCTACGCGCCGGATCGACGCGCGGCGAAATGGCGCTGGCTCTCGGTCGGCTCAGTCCTCTCCACCCTGCTCTGGGTGGCGATCACGCTCGGCTTCGGCTTCTACGTCGCCAATCTCACCAATTATAACGCGACTTACGGCTCGCTCGCGGCGGTGGTCATCTTCCTCATGTGGCTGTTCCTCTCGGCCTTCGCCGTGCTCATTGGCGCGGAAGTGAATAGTGAGATGGAACGGCAGACCATGGTGGATTCGACCGTGGGGCCGGATCGCCCCATCGGCCACCGCGGCGCGGTCATGGCGGACAGCGTAGCGGTGGACGAAGCGAGCCGCGCCATTCTGGAAAAAAAGCGCCGCCGACAGGCCGAGCGGCTCGCCAGTCGTGCGACATGATGCAGGCATCTTCATCGGCACGGGCGTCGGGAAAAAAGCGCGAATTCGGGAACGATCCCGCCGCTCGCAGGATTGAAGCGGAAACTGGATAGGAAGGGAATGCCACCATGAACAAAATGAGTTGCGCCTTGATGGCGATCGCGATTTTCGGACTCGCAGGGTGCGGGAGCGCGGATGACATGGGTGCCGACAATGGCGTCCCTGCCGGCGAATTGCCAAACGCCATGATGCCCGGCATGGCTATGAACGGAGGCGCGATGAACGGCGGCGCCATGAACGCAGCTGGCGCTTCAGGCGCGACAGCGGCCGTGCAGAAGTCGGACGGCACCTCCGCCGGCACCGCCACCGCGCGCGAAATGGATGGGGCGCTCCAGATCTCCCTCAACCTCGAAGGGCTTCCCTCGGGCCCGCGGGGCGTGCACATCCATATGACCGGCCGCTGCGATCCGCCGGATTTCACCAGCGCTGGCAGCCACTGGAACCCCACCGATGCTCAGCATGGACTTGAAAATCCGCAGGGCCAGCACGCTGGCGACATGCCCAATCTGGAGGTCGGCGAGGACGGGCGCGGAACGCTTCAGTACACGCTGAAGGGCGCGACGCTGGCCGGGCTTCTGGACAGCGACGGCTCGGCACTCGTCGTCCATGAAGGGCCGGACGATCAGAAGACCGATCCCTCGGGTGACAGCGGGGGTCGCATCGCCTGCGGCATGTTCCAGGCCGATCAGTAAATAAAAACGGGCGGGCGCATGGCCGATGGCGGTCGCGCCCGCCTGCTTGATCCCGCGCACTGCGCAGCTGGGTAGATGAACCGCTGAATCACATTTGATCGGCGGCGTGCCCTCTTGGTGACCGCCAGCCTCCGCGGGGCGAAAGACGTATCTCGCCCTGCCCCTCCTGCATGTCACAATAGCCGGCCCGCTCCGCGCATCTCCGTTCGGAAGCTCCGTCCTCTCCCTCAAATTACCACGATTATCTTAGGTTAGCGGGCCCCCGGTTTGGGCGGAACGTCCGCCCGTTCCACGCCTTCCTGTAGACAGAGATTGCAAGGGAGGACCGATGCGACGTGCTCGCGCCCTGTGGACTTTCAGACGCGTGTGCGGTGCGGCGGTTCTGCTTGGAGGCGCCGCTTTCGCGTTTGCCGACCTGCTCTGCCGGTCGGGTTTCTCTTGCCCGGTGGCTCCGATCAGCCTTGCAGCGGCCGCTTCACCTGCGACCGACCGTGTCCAGCCACCATTTCATCCGTGAGGATGAGCCGACCATGTTCATGCACAACAAGCGCCTGCAATATACCGTCCGCGTCTCCGAAGCCAATCCGGTCCTGGGGTCGCTAATCCTCGAACAGTTCGGTGGGCCGGACGGCGAACTGGCCGCAGCGATGCGCTACTTCACGCAGGGCCTGGCCGAGGATGATCCGGGCCGCAAAGACATGCTGCTGGACATCGCGACCGAAGAGTTGAGCCACCTGGAAGTCATCGGCTCCATCGTGGCCATGCTGAACAAAGGCGCCAAGGCCGCCGTCAGCGAGGCGGCGATGAGCGAGGCCGAGCTATATCTGTCGCTGACCGGCGGCGGCAACAGCCACACTCAGGGGCTGCTCTATGGTGGCGGCCCTGCCCTCACCAACAGCTCGGGCGTGCCCTGGACCGCGGCCTATATCGACAGCCGGGGCGATCCCACTTGCGATCTTCGCTCGAACATCGCTGCGGAAAGCCGCGCCAAGATCATCTATGAGCGCCTCATCAACCTCACCGACGATCCCGGCGTCAAGGAAGCACTCGGTTTCTTGATGACTCGCGAAGTCGCGCATCAGAAGAGCTTCGAAAAGGCGCTCTACTCGATCAAGGATAATTTCCCGTCTGGCAAGCTGCCGGGCCTGGCCGCCTATGCGGATGTCTATGTGAACACCTCGCAGGGAGAAGGCGACGCCACGGGCCCCTGGAACACCGGCGATCAGTGGGAACGCTTGGATGACATCGCGGAGAACCTGCCGGTCGACGGCGGCGATGGTCAGGCAAGCGTGACTCTCTCCAGCCTCGAGATCGAGATGTCAGCCGCGATGATGGCGCGGCTGAAGTCCGATCCCAACGCCAATCCCGTGACGGGTGCCGATCTGGGCGCCGGGCCCGGGGCCGGCAAGACCACGGATGAGAATCTGGGCGGCGCAGGCGACATGGCGGAGGCCAAGGCCATGGGTAAAGCGGCATCGCCCGTGAAACCAGCATGAAAGGAGACCAGACCGTGGCAACGCAATCGATCGATCAGTATGCCCTGCGACACGCATTCGTCGTCGGCCTCAGAAATGCCCATGCCCTGGAGCATCAGGCCCTGGCCCTCATGGACCGGCAGATCGAGCATCTGGCCCAATATGCGGACGTGGAACAGCGCCTGCGCAGCCACCGGGGTGAGACCGAGCGGCAGATCGAGCGGTTGGAACGGATATTGGAATCCCTCGGCGAAAGCCATTCGGCGGTGAAGGACGTGACCATGAGCCTCACAGGATCGCTGGCGGCGCTTGGCCATACTTTCAGTTCGGACGAAATCCTCAAGAACAGCTTCGCCAATATGGCGTTCGAGAGTTTCGAGAAAGCCACCTACAAGGCGCTCATCATCATGGCGCAGACCGGCGGTTTCGCCGATGTGGTGCCATTGCTGGAGGAAACGCTGCGAGAAGAGGAAGCGATGATAACCTTCCTGGATGAGACGTTGCCCGCCGTCGTCACCAAATATCTCTCCCTGCGCGCGGCTGGCGAGCAGGCCAGCCATTGAGTCCTTTCTGGGCGGGAAGTCTTGCGAGTCTTGCGGCCGGGCTGGCCACCAGTCTGGGCGCACTGCCTGCCTTGGGGCTGAAAAACCCGAGCGAACGACTTCAGAATGTCTTTCTCGGCTTTGCGGCGGGCGTCATGCTCGCCGCTTCCTTTTTCTCGCTCATCATTCCCGGCTTGCAGCAGGCCGAAGATCTCGGTGCCACGCAAGCCGGGGCAGCGGCCATCGTCGTGACCGCTGTTCTGCTCGGCGGGCTCGGGCTGAACTTGCTTGGTAAAGCGCTACCGGGGCTCGGCGGTTTCGGTCTGCTTTTCTCTGTGGATCTGCAAGACGAGCGGTCGCGGCGGCTGTGGCTGTTCATCGCAGCCATCACGCTGCACAATTTTCCCGAGGGCATGGCCGTGGGGGTCAGCTTCGGCACGGGTGACTATGAGGCTGGGATGGCGACGGCCATCGGCATCGGCCTTCAAAACATTCCGGAAGGGCTGGCCGTGCTGGGCGCAGCGATGAGCCTCGGCTTCTCACGTGGGGCAGCGTTCTTCGTGGCTTTCCTGTCCGGGCTGGCGGAGCCTGTGGCGGGCATCGCGGCGGCGGCAACCGTAGCTCTGGCGCAACAGCTCCTGCCCTGGGGACTGGGCATCGCCGCCGGCGCGATGATCGCCATCGTGGTCGCAGAGATCATCCCGGACATTCAGCGGCGTTCCAATGACCGCGCGGCCGTGGCGGCGCTGATGACCGGCTTGGCCATGATGATCTTCCTCGATGTAGCGCTGGGCTGAGCCGCGCGTTCAGCCCTCTATTCAGACGAACGGCAGCTTATTGCGACGGAGCGAAAGATACGCAGGAAACGATCCGGCCATCCGGCGTTGCACCGATGACAACAGGAGTTTTCGACAATGGCCAGGACGCTCGACACCTTCACCATCGCCCGGTCGACCGAGGGCTATCTTCTTCAACTCGACGACGAAGAAGGCGAGACCTTGGAATTCATCGTGAGTTACGATCAGCTCGAACTGATTTCGGACGAGATCGAGCGGCATCTCAATCAGGATGAGGAAGACACACTCGCTCCGGAAGACGACGTTGCCGATGACGCCGAAGAGGCGTGATGCCCCTCTCACGGACGAGCCGTCGACCTGCGGCAGCCTCACCGCGCTCTACGACGCGCTGGCAGAGGCGGACTCAAGTCCGCGCGAGGGCTTCAGCGATCGCCTCGTCCTCGGCGAGGGGCCGCGCCATCCGCGCCTGATGCTGGTCGGTGAACAGCCGGGGCATGAGGAGGACGAGGTGGGGCGCCCCTTCGTAGGACCCGCCGGCCGGATGCTCGATGCTTCGCTCGCGCAGGCCGGCATCGAACGGAGCGACGTTTTCCTCACCAACGCGGTCAAGCGCTTCAAATTCTCCCCGCGCGGTAAGCGACGTATTCACGAGACGCCCAGTGCCCGCGACATCCAGCATTATCGCTGGTGGCTGAATGAAGAAATCCGGCTGGTCGATCCGCCTGTTCTGGTCGCGCTGGGCGCCACCGCCTTGCACGCATTGCTGGGCAAGCGCACCACCTTACGCTCCGTGCGGGACGAGGTCTTGCCATGGCACGAGCGCGCCCTGTTCGCGACTGTCCATCCCAGCTTCCTGCTCCGCCTGCGCGATGAGGCGGACCGGAAGCGTGAACGGGCGCAATTCGTCTCCGATTTGCGAAAAGCCGCGCAATATGGGTAAGCTGGACATGGCGGTTTATCGGGGACCGCCATTCGATTAGCTTGCTGTTGACGACCACCCGGAGCAGCTCGCCTTATGCATATCCGACTTGTCCTCGCCACAGTTTCCCTGTGCGTTCTGGCTCTGGGCTCTACGCCGGCAGCGGCCCAGTCGACGGCAGTTTCTCAGGAGAAGCCGAACTGCACGTTCCAGTCGCTCTCGCCGGAGGACAAGTCCCGTTTCCAATCCCGTTATCGCCGCCGGGTTCGCCTCGACGGGCAAGCCTTCGCGGACAAGTGGCTGTACCAGCAGGTGTGCATGACGGCTGAGGAGCGCAAGGCCCTACGACCGCCGCGCAAAGGGAAGAACTGCCGCAACGTTTCGCGCCCCGTCACCAGCATGGATGGCTCCATGACTGTCGGCATCGGGCGGAAGTGCGATTGACAAAGGAGTAACTCAGCCCTTGTCGGTGCCCGGTTCCGCCATGCCGCGATGCTGCTCGGCCAGCACCGATGCCGGCGTCACATGCGCGGCCGCTGCCTGTAGCTTGTTCTTCCAGCCGGAAACAATGTGGGTCTTGCCGGACATCACGGCCTCATAGCCGTCCTTCGCCACATCCGCCGGGTCGCTCTTGCTTTCGCTGGCGCCCACGCTGGTATCCATCATGTCCGCGTGTTCGAAGAACTCGGTTTCCGTCGGGCCCGGCATCAGCGTCGTCAGTGTCACGCCATCGGCGCTCTTGATCTCGTTGCGCAAGGCATCCGTGAAGCTGTCGATGAACGCTTTCGTGCCATTGTAGACCGCCTGGAAGCTTCCCGGAATGAAGCCGGCGATGGAGCCGGTGACAAGCACCTTCCCCGCATTGCGGGCGACCATGGCCGGCAACACCTTCTGCAGCAGATAGATGGTGCCTGTGATGTTGGTATCCACAACATGGCGCCAGTCCGCCACTTCCTGCTCCAGAAAAGCCCTGCCCAGCCCGTGCCCGGCGTTTGCGCAGAGGAGATCGACCGGCCGCGATCCCGCTTCCGCCAACAGGCGGTCCACGCCTTCGGGCGTCGCCAGGTCCACCTGGAGCGTCCGCACTGATCCGCTTGGTCCGATGAGAGTGTCAGCGGCACTGTCGAATGGGGTATCGGCAGCCAGCAGCAGGTCATAACCGTCCCCAGCGGCCAGCCGCGCAAGTTCAAGACCGATGCCGCTGGACGCGCCCGTCACGATTGCCAATCCTGCTGCCATGTCTCGTCTCCTCAGGCGACTTGCGGCATTTGAAGGCCGGCTTTCAGCACGATCTTGGTCGCTTCGTTCTGCTCATCATGGAACAGACGATAGCCTTCGGGCGCCTGCTCCAGCGGCAGGCGGTGGCTGATGAGGAAAGTCGTATCGATCTTGTCCTCCATCACGGCATTGAGGAGCGCGGGCATATAATGCTGCACATGGGTCTGGCCGGTCTTGAGCGTCAGGCCCTTCTCCATGAGCGCACCCAGCGGGAACTTGTCGACGAACCCGCCATAGACCGCCGGCATAGAGACGCGCCCGCCCTTGCGGCATGCGATGATCGCCTGCCGGATGGCATGCGTGCGATCCGTGCCGAGGAAAGTGGAGGCCTTGATCTGGTCGATGACATTGTCGACGAACAGTCCATGGGCTTCGAGGCCCACCGCGTCGATGCATGCGTCCGGCCCGATTCCGCCGGTCATCTCCATCAGCGCCTCATAGGTCTTGCTTTCCTCGAAGTTGACGGTCTCGGCGCCGAACTGGCGGGCCAATTCCAGCCGTTTGGGGAAATGGTCGATGGCGATCACCCGGTCCGCGCCCATCAGGAAGGCGGACTGGATAGCGAACAAGCCAACGGGTCCACAGCCCCAGACCGCTACGATATCGCCCTTCTCGATTTGAGCGTTCTCGGCCGCCATCCATCCGGTCGGCAGAATGTCGGAGAGGAACAGCACCTTGTCGTCGTCCACGCCGTCGGGAATGACGATGGGGCCTACGTCGCTGAACGGCACGCGGACATATTCCGCCTGCCCGCCCGAATAGCCGCCGGTCATGTGGCTATAGCCGAACAGGCCGCTCATCGGCTGGCCGTACGCCGTCTGCGCGATATCCTGGTTGTCCGCCGGCAGCCCGTTGTCGCAGGCGGAGAATTGGTGCTTGCCGCAATGGTAGCAGCTTCCGCAGGCGATTGTGAAAGGCACCACCACCCGCTGCCCCACCTGCAATGTGGAGCGCGGGCCGGTTTCCACCACCTCACCCATGAACTCGTGGCCCAATATGTCGCCGGCCTGCATGGTGGGGATGTAGCCATCGTAGAGGTGAAGGTCGGAGCCGCAGATCGCCGTGGATGTGACCTTGATGATGGCGTCGCGGGGATTGAGGATCTCGGGATCGTCCACGGTATCCATGCGGACGTCGTGCTTGCCGTGCCAGGTGAGTGCGCGCATCAGTTCTTTCCCTCGTCTTGGAGGCGGCGATTACGCGCACCGGTGGCGATTTCGCCCGTTTCCATAAGCTGCTTGAAGCGGCGCAGGTCACGACGCGCCTGGATGGCGGGTTCGCGCTGGAACATCTTGGCGATGAGCTTACCCACGACGCCGGCCGGCGGATCGTAGAGGATCGTGGCGGTGACCACTGTGCCACGGGCTCCGGCATCCCGAAACTCGATGCGGCCGCTGTTGGGAACGTCCGCGCCTTCCTCGGAAGCCCAGGCTATCAGTTCGCCTTCCAACTCCTCGGTGATGGTGGAGGTCCACTCCACCGTCCGCCCGCCGGGCGCCTTGACCACCCAGTGGGAGCGAAGGTCATCGATAAGCTCGATCTGCTCCACATTCTCCATGAACGAAGTTAAATTATTGAAGTTACGCCATAAGCCGTAGAGTTCATTGCGATCGCGATTGATGGTGACGGATCGGGCGAGCAGCGAGTCTCCCTTGGCCTCCACAAGCATGTCGGTCGCAAGTCGGACCTTTTCGCTACGCTTCGATGTCTCAATCGGAGCGTCGTCCTCGAATGCACGCGTTTCGGCCATCTTTAACTCCCGTCATTACGGGAATTGAATGCCCCGTAGGGCGGCCTGTTCCTTCGGTAGAATGAAATCCTAACCTATATCAAGATGTTGCGGCTTCATAGATGCGACCAGCCCAGCCGCTATCTGTTGTCGGGTCTCGACACTCATCGACGCGCCTGTCCAGGCCTCTATCTCGAGCGATCCGCGCTGAACCGGCTTACGGCTGGGTGGGGCTCAGACAAGCCGCCTGGCGCAGAAGTGCAAGGTCTGGAATACGCAGCCAGCGGGATTGCAGTTCGATCAAATTCGCAGAACGCATCGTCTGCAGCGTCCTGTTGACATGCACTGGCGTCAGGCCGGTGATATCCGCCACGTCCATCTGTGTCAGCGGCATGGCGCATTGCTGTCCATAGGTAAGACCGCTGCGATGCATCCGGTCATAGATATCGCAAAAGAGATGGGCGATCCGCTCCAGCGCAGTCTTCCGTCCCAGCGTGATTATCCAGCCGGCCTGCCATTCAAGGGCGCCGACCAGAGCATCCCACAAGCGGCGTTTATGCTCAAAAGAGCGCTCGCCTGTCGGGGAACAATCGATCCGAGAGGCGCGGACATTGGTGAGAGCAACGACTGGATGGCTGAGCGGGCGTCCAATCACCCATTGCGGTTCACAAAGTTCCCCTGGCAGGAACAGAGCGGTAATCTGCCGCCGGCCGTCGCTCAAGAGGCGAAACCGGCAAGCCCAGCCCTCCTCTATGCGAAAAATGGAGTCGGGCAAATCCGCTTCACGGGCAAGATATTGATGCGGGCGAAAATGCACGCGCTCCTCGCGTGCCACGGCGAGTCCCACCATGGTCCGGTCATCCCTGTTGCCTCCCGAGTCCTGTTTACCAAAGCCCAGGATAAAGGCGATTCACATATGTTGATAAACAGTAACCTTATGCGGCGGGACGTGGGCAAGACGAGGCACACCGCCCGTCGCAACCTGCCCGTTCCACGCAGTGCTCGGCATTGCCTAGAAGCGCGATGAGCGCGCCCGGTCCTTTTCTGGATAATCGGAGGGTTTGATCTTCCCTACCACTGGCCTATCCTCCACGTCTTCCTGCGGTTTTCCACCAGGAGCGGCCGCAGAGTCCTCGTCCTTGGGAATGATGTCCCCGAATGGGCCCTGGCGAGGCGAAGACGGAGGGGATTCGCCGCTGTCGCCCGTGCGGGATGTCTGCTTGCCCATGGCCTTCATTCCTTCTTCACAAACTTTGAAAAACGGCTGACTTCACCATCGGAGGTTTCCTCCTGATAGAGAAAGACGAGTTCGGACTCATCGAAGATCTCGAAGAATTCGTCCCATTCGATTTCCTCGAAATCTTCCTCCGGTTCGCCGAAGTCGATACGCAGAACCCGCCCTCGCCGTCGATGCGGATAAGGGCGGGTCGCCCTCCTCGCTCCTCCACCCATTGCTGGATGGTCTCATGGTCGGTCGTGCGTTGCGCCGTGCTCACTGCCGCTTCCTTTCCCGTCCTTCTTCAGCATTGCGATATGATGCTCAATCACCGGCACGATCTTCGCCGCTGTCTGGCGAAGAGCTGGTTGATCGCCGCCCGCGGCATAGGTCCGGTGCAGGCTCAGCGCTTCCGCATGGGCTTTCCGTTGCTGGTCGAGATATGTCCGATCAAATTCTGCGCCAGAGAGTGGCCCCAGCGTTGCGATCATCGTCTGCTGCGCGGAACTGAGTAAGGGGCTCGCCGGCTTCAGATCTGCCGCCTTGGCGCTGGCGGCGAGATCGGCGGTCGACTTTGCATGATCGTCGATCATCTTCTGAGCAAATTCCCGGACTGCCGCATCGCGCGATTTTGCGAGCGCTAGACGCGAGGAGTCCCGTTCGTACAGGTCACCCGCGCCTGCCTTCTCCAGATAGGATGTGGCTGAATTCTGCGCGGCCACGGCAGACGGCACAAGAAGTGTAGCTGCCATGATGATTGCAAAGGAATATCGCATGTCGACCTCCGGCTTTTGCCGGCACAACCATTCGGGCGGCGCAGCGCTCCCGGCCTTCACGCATGGAAACTGACATGGATCAGTTGACGGTCGCCTTAACGATAGCGTGACAAATCATACATAGACGTTACCTAACGGCATATCCGCGAAAGCGGGTTAGGAGAGCGGCGGACGGGGTGCGCGATTTCCTGGAAAGACGATTGAGCAGTGACCCAGCGCAACAAATCATCCGGGCAACAGGCCGATCGCGAACCAGCTATGTTGCGCGGCATCAATCGCATCTTTCACGAAGCTCTCACTTCCGGATCGCGAGAGGAGCTTGAGCAGGTCTGCCTTGACGTAGCGAAAACACTGACCGGCGCCAGCCAGGGCTTCCTGTTCGTCCCGGATCGATCCGAGCGACAGAACGGCGAACACGATGCCGCACGGCCCTTTGCCACCGGCAACTTCAAGGCGTTGTGTGAGCGCGTTCTTCGCCAGGGCGAAACCGTGATCGCAAACGATATGGCGCAACACCTCCATGAAGCCGGGGACTCGACCCAAAGCGAAGCGCCGCCAAACGCCTTCATGGGCGTGCCGCTGAAGCAGGACGAACAGACCATCGGCATGATCGGCCTGGCCGATCGGGAGGGCGGCTTCCGAGAATGGGAGGTCGAGATGATGGAGAGTCTTGCACCCTCCATCCTGCATGCGCTGAAAGGCAGACGCGCGGACCGAACGTCTGGCCAGGAAGATGCACGGCTGAGCGCAGCGCTCGATCGGAAGCGCCACCTCGCGACCGAGCTTCAGCACAGGATGCGGAACATGCTGGCCGTCACGCGCTCCGTCTTCACCCGCACAGCGGCCCGCGGCGGCTCGGTCGAGGAGATGCTGGACCATTTTCGCGGCCGGCTGGATGCTCTGGCGCGCACGCAACTTCTCCTGCTTCAGGGCCCGCAGGGAGAGGTTCAGCTGGAGGATCTCATTCGCGATGAGTTGCTGAGTATCGGCATCACGGCAAGCGACGCCTTGCTGATCGAGGGACCGGAAGTCTTCCTGGATTCACATACCGCGGAACTACTGGGCCTCGCCTTCCACGAACTCACCACGAATGCTGTCAAGTTCGGCGCGATGAAAGTCCCCGACGCCTGGCTGCGCGTGACATGGTCGCTTGAGGAAAAAGCATCCGCAGCGCCCCGGCTCCGCATCTTGTGGGAGGAACATGGCGTTCCGGCGGTCGCCGTTCATCCACAGCGGGGCTTTGGCACCGAATTCATCGAAGAAGCCCTGCCCTACCGCATAGGCGCGCAAACGCAGCTCGATATCCTCGGTGGAGGGGTCCGTTGCCGGATTTCTCTGGCGCTCCAGCAGGAAAGCCGGTTCACCGCGCCGGAGTAGCCTCCGCAGCATGGGTTTTTCTCACAAACGTGTGAAACTGGGTAGATGCTCACACCGTCTAGCGCCCATTCCCGTTCATCAGGGCCTTGAGCATATTCCGGTGCTGCTCGATCGTCTCGGCATTCCGGGCGGCCATTTCCTGAAGTTCGGGATAGGCACCCTGGCTGGCGAAGCTCTTGTGAAGATTGAAGGCTTCGTCATGCGCGGCGGCCTGCTGGCCCAGATAGACATGCTCGAATTCATCGTCGCTCGCGGCCTGAAGATTCTCGACCATGGCGCGGCGGCGGGGATCGAGATTCTGCGCCGTCGCCCGATTGGCCGGATTGTTGGTGGTGAATGCCGTGAGTTGTTTAAGAGATTTGCCGTGATCTTCGACCATCTTCCGGGCGAAGGCGCGGACCTCCGGGTCCTTGGCGCGGGCGGCTGCGATGCCGCCGGCCTCGATCTCGTACATGTCCCCAATCGTGGCCTGGGGAATGTAATAAGTGGTGGTGACGGGATCTTCGGGGCTTGAGACGCCCTCGGGGCGTACATCCTCGAAGTGCCGTGCGACCGTTCCGCCGCCAGATTCCTCACCGCCAGTCTCCTCACCCTGCTCGCGCTCGTTGCAAGCGATGAGGGAGAGGATCATCAGCAGCCCTGCATAGCGGGCCCAGCCTGCGTTTCTTCCCTGCTTCATGGCGCCGGCTCCGCTCCGTTGCCTATGCCGCTCAGCGGGTCCGCACCAGCCGGACCGGGTCGCGCGTTGCGAGGAATCACCTCGGGACTTGGCCCTCCCTGCACCTCATTGACGACCGCCGTGGCGCTGTTGCCGCGCATCGGGCCCTCCTGGATGTTGCCGATCGAATCGGTGTCCTGGCAGCCGGCGAGTCCCAGGCTTGTGAGGATCGCGATCGGCCAGATGCGCGCTTGTCCGGTCATGAGAATTGTCTCCACTCGCAATTCGGGAAGGACCATGACTTTCGGCCCTTCAAGGCGAACGCGCGGACGCCGACGCTGGTTCTCCGATAAATGGCCCAACTAACTTATGTTGGTGCTCTCTCGATTCTGGAAACAAGCGGGCGGTGGCTCGTTGAAATACCATGAACTCTTCAATGGAGGCCGCCATGGCAGACAAGTCTCGCACGACACAGGACGTGCCCACCGAAACGGTGACGCGTCCCAATATTTCCACCGAAAATCAGCCCACCGGCGCCGCCCGCCGACCGAGCGACACTCTGGACCGGGAGCCCAAGCGCGATCCGCTCAGCGGCGGCAGCATCCCGTCCAATTATGATCCTCAGACGTTGACCCGAACCGATGAGGAAAACGACAGCAAGGCCGGGCGCGAGGGTGCCGGGCGGCGTACGCGCGAGTAACCTGCCGGACGATTTCAGCGTGTCGGAATAACCGGGACCAGCAGATGACTGTCGAAGCGCCCACCGGTGTGGATGACATGCATGCCGGCATTGCGCAGGTCCTCATGCCGGGCGAAGGGAAGCATCGGCAGACCCGCGCGGTAGATATCCATGCCCTTCACCACTACGCGCAGGCTCTCGCCGGCCCGGAACAACGTGGATGAGGGCCAGATTTCGATTTCGATGGGCACCGGCACGCCCGGCTCCAGCGGCTCCTCCTTCAGGTGCGAATGAACCGGTTGCCACGGCGTGGAGCGGGCCTCGTCCAGCGCCCGGTGGCTCGCCCGCAGCCAGCCCAGCGCGACAGGGCCGTTCTCGAAAAAGGCATAGAAGGTCATGCCCACCGGCTCGCCGGCCGCGTCCAGCTTCTGGATCGCGGCGAACAGGTCCATGTCGTCCGCGCCCTGTGCCTCGACCCACAGCTTGAGCTTCATGTAGCCGGTAAGCTCGGTATCCTCCTCGAAGCGGATATCGAAGCGCGCCTCGCCGCTCTCGTCGAGCGGATCGTATGAAGCATGCACGGTTTCGCTCGGGGGCTCCTTCGCCAGCGCGCCTTTGGCCGCATCGAGATAGAGCGGCACATGGCGCGTGCGGGCGAGCGGCCATTCATTCTCGCTACGCATGGTCCATTTCGAGGCGCTTTCCCGCACCTCGATCTGCACTTTGGGCCAATTCTCAAGGCCGCCTTCCCGCCCCTTGAGATATCGATCGAAGAAGACCCGCGCCAATTCCTCGTTCTCGGGCGTGTAATAATGCGCCCACTTCTTGCGGCCATGCGCCAGGAGCCATTTGTCGGGCGATGTGAACTGCCGGAAGGCCTCGAATGTCCCCCGCGTGTGCAGTCCCTGATCCGCCCAGCTTCCTACCACGAAAGCGGGAATATCGATCGCGGAGAGATCGACTTCCTTGCTTTCCCAATAGGCATCGTAGAGCGGGTGCGCCTGAACGTTGGCGTCGGTGTCCTCATAGCGCTGCTTGCCGAAGCGCAGGTTGCTACTCCCGCGCGGCACGAAGCCCGTCTCGCGAATGCCGCCATGATAAGCGAACTCGCGATACCAGTCGGAAAAGCCTTCCCAGGGATTGATGGCCGCCAGATGCGGCGGCTTCAATTGGCCGACGAGATACTGGATGGCGGCGAGATAGGAGACACCCGTCATCCCCACCTTGCCGTTGGACCAGGGCTGGACGCCGAGCCACTCGATCAGGTCATAACAATCCTCGCCCTCGCCGAGTCCGTTATGACGCACCTCGCCTTCGGAGAGCCACATGCCGCGTGAGTCCGCGTTGCATACGGCATAACCATGGGCACACCAGAAGGCGGGATCGGGCGCCTCGAACGCCGTGAAGCGGGACATCCAGCCTTCCTCCACGCCCGAATGCGGCGGGAACAGCTTGTCGGAGAGGCCGTGCTTGCCATAAGGGCTCCAGCCCAGCAGCACCGGCAGCGGGCCATCCGGCGCATCAGCCGGCCGATAGAGATCGATGTAGATTTTGACACCGTCGCGCAGTGTCACCGGAATATTGCGGTCGATGAGAAGGCCGTCCTCCTCCCATTGCCGGTGCTCGACCGGAGGAAGGGGCGGTTTGTTGGGTGCGGAGGCAGGGTCAACGCTGTCCTGCATGACCAGCGTGAAACCGGCTGAATCGCTCATCGGCGCCCTCTCCCTGCGTAAAAATAAAAAAAGCCCGGCGATCCTTGTAGGGACCGCCGGGCCTTGAAGTATATCAGAACTTGAAGCGCGCGCCGATTTTGTAGCTGCGGCCAAGCACGTCATAGAGCACGTTGTTGGTCGGACCAAAGCTCGACGGCGCATCGACCGGCGGGTCCTTGTCGAACAGGTTGCTGACCACGCCGAAGATCTCCAGCTTCTGATCGCCCCGCTTCCAGACGTTCACGCTGCCGTTGAGGTTCACGTAGGTCCACGGCGCGATATGGTTGTCGCTGATGCTGTTCGGCGCGAGATAGCTATAGCCCTCCTGATGCGGACCGATCAGCTCGGAATTGTAGAGACCGCCGGAGATGTGCCGCACCTGCACCTGCAACGAAGCCAGATCGCTCGCAAAGGTCACATAGCCGTTGACGACATAGCGGGGGACGCCGGAAGGCAGCGACACCGGCGAGCCGTTCATGCCGGCACGATCGACGACGCCAGCAGCGGAGTCGGTGATGAGATCGTCCACGATGGTCGCCAGACCACGCAGCGAGATCTCACCGCCCCACAGATTGACCGGCAGGGTGTAAAGCGCCTCGATATCCCAGCCGCGCGTCTGGATACTACCCAGATTGATGTTGGTATTCACGACCTGGAGGATCTCATTATCGTCCGGGTCACGGGTAATGAGCGAGCACAGCTCGGTCACGCCATCGAAGCAGCCATTAACAATGACCGCGCCACCCAAGGTCGATACGGCCTTGTTCAGCTTGATGTCGTAATAATCCACGGACACGCGAAGCCGGCCGGCCGAACCAAGATAGGGCTGGACCACGACACCCACGGTCCAGGTATCGGCCTCTTCGGGCACCAGTTGATTGTTACCACCCAGCAGCACCAGCGGGAGATCCTGAGCACCTCCGCGCCAGGGATTGGGCACCGACTGGAAGCTCGTCTGCGACGGGCCGAACAGTTCGAACAGGTTCGGCGCGCGGATGTCACGCGAGCGCGTGCCACGGAAACGCAGCCAGTCGAGCGGCGCCACATCCAGACCCACCTTCCAGGACATCACATCGCCGCTGGTCGAATAGTCGGTGTAGCGCAGCGCGCCGTTGAATTCCGCGCCGGGCATCAGCGGAACCACGACTTCGCCGAAGGCTTCGAACACATCGACCTTGCCGTCGATCGGCGCGCCGGGGCCGGTGTAGAAGTCCATGGCGCGCGAGATCTCGTCCGCCTCACCACGTGCGATGTCCTGACGAAGCTCGACACCGCTGGCCACCTTGATCGCGCCGGCCCAGCCTTCCAGCAGGGTGCCCTGCACCGTGGCGGCCACGACGTTCTGCGTCATCCGCGTCTGCTGCTCCACCGTGCCGGTGACATAGTCCACGGCAGCGGGGTTGAGCGTGGCCGAACCATGGCCGAAGGGATTGATGGGCACGCAGCCGGCGGCTGCCGCAACACCGTCCCGCACGCCGCGGCAGACGATGTTATCGCCATCCCGCACCGCATCCACGGCGAAGTTCAGACGCGAGTTGATGGTGGTGTTGTGACCGCGCTGGGAATAGTCGGTCTGACCGAACTGGTAATAAGCGTCGAACGTCCAGTCGCTCCACATCTCGGCCTTGATGCCGACGACGGCGCGATAGGTTTCGCGCTTCACTTCGGCACGCTGGTGGCCGATGTCGTTCCAGATGCGGCCGAAGGGAATGCTCTCCAGGCCATATTCGGCCATCGTGTCAGCGACGGATTCCGGCAGGAAGGCGTTATCCTGACGGATGCTCCGGCTGCCAAGGTCGCGCCGCTGCGCGCCCAGCGTATTGCCCGTCACCCGGCCAAAAGCGCCCTCGGCGAACAGCGTGATGCCGTCACTAACCTCGAATTCCGCATGGGTGAAGGCGTTAAGCCGCTCCACCGGCGCCGCGATCGGGAAGTTCATGTAGAACGCCTGCTGCGGGTCGCCGCCACCGCTCTGGAAGATCGGCACGCCGTAGAAGGTGCCGTAGTCATGCGGCACCAACGTGCCGTCCGGGCGGAATTCCATGCCGGTCAATCCCGAGGCATTCAGCGCGGCATTGGGCGGCGTGGGCGCGGCGCGGGGGATCATGCCGTTCTGGGCTGCCGTCGCGGTGCGCGTATGTGGCAAGATGAGGACGCCCGCCTGCCCCTCCGCAACGCGGGCAGTCTGCGTCGCGTCAGTGAACGGATTGCTGACCGTGTTATAGGACAGCGCGCACCACTCGCGCGAATAGCAGTCCCGCGCGCCCTTGCTGTCCGAATATTCGACGCCGGCGACGATGTGGCCGCGACCACCTGCAAAGCTGGTGCCGCCCGCCAGCGACAGCATATATTCCTTGCCGTCGCCGATGTCGTTGATGCCATATTGAGCCGAGCCCTTCAGACCCTGAAGCCGCGTGTCGAGCAGGATGTTGACGACGCCCGCGACCGCATCCGAGCCATAAGCGGCCGATGCGCCGCCCGTGACGACTTCGGCACGCTCGACGAGCGAGGTCGGGATCATGTTGAGATCGACCGAGCCGGCATTGGCGAACGAACCGCCCTGCACGGTGGAGGGCACCACGCGACGACCATTGATGAGCACCAGCGTCCGGTTGGCGCCAAGGCCGCGCAGGTCAGCGGTGGACGCGCCGATGTTGTTGGTGAAGATCGCGTTGGTGGTCGGCGTGGCTTGCGGCCGGAAGGAAGGAAGATCGTTCAAGGCGTTGGCCACGCTCACGACTGCCTGCCGCTCCATGAACTCGGCGCCCAGCACCGTCACCGGCGTCGGCTGGTCGAAACCCGAGCGCGCGATGCGCGAGCCGGTAACGACGATCGCTTCGCCTGCCGCGTCGTCCGCCTGAGGGGCAGCTACATCGGCGTCCTGCGCGGATGCTGGGCTTGCCAGCAGCATGAGGCCCAGCGCCAGAGCGCCTACACTCGCACCGGGACCTTTGAAAACTCGCGAACGAGCAATGAATGGGGACATAGCCTTCTCCTCTCCCTAGTCAGGCAATATTTGAAAAATTAGGTACTTGATGAAGATCGCAGAGCCGGCCCGATGCTTGCGTGGCGTCGGACAAAAACAACGAGCACTGACTATCAACGCCATATTGATCTCTCAACACCTTATGGGTGGAGAGGCCGGGCGTGACAGTATGTCTTGGTCAAGCTGTGGCAGATGGGCAACTGTTTGGCGATCATGCCGCTTGCAAACGCTGTGCAGCTATCCCCGTTCGCCCTGAGCTGTCGAAGGGTTGCTCTTTTACCGGGCCCTTGAAAAAGAAGGACAGCCCTTCGACAAGCTCAGGGCGAACGGGGATAGCTGTATGGAAGCGCGGCTTTCCGTTCCCAAACTGTCAACTGCACATGTTAGGCGCGCGCTTCGTCAGGGGGCTACGACCTACCCCAACGATTTGGCTGGAACGGGCAGGAAACGCTCTTCCTTGTCGATGGGAAAAGCGCGGTCGCAGCGTCGCGATCATGGTGAGCGATTCATCGGATCGAGTTCATCCGATTACGCTAGGTCACAGATCCTTCGCAAGCCGCAGCCCGGTGAATTGCCAGCGTTGATGGGGATAGAAGAAATTGCGGTAGGACGCGCGGGCATGCCCTCGCGGCGTGGCGCAGCTTCCGCCTTTGAGTACGAACTGGCCGCTCATGAACTTGCCGTTATATTCGCCGACTGCTCCGGGCGCAGTGCGAAAGCCGGGATAGGGGCGATAGGCCGATCCGGTCCATTCCCACACATTGCCGAAGAGGGAGAGCGGTCCGGGCCCATCTTCCGGGCAGCGCGGTTCCACCGGGCCGGGACGATCGAGCTGGATGCCCGTCATCGGATCGGCGTCCAGCGCAGCGTTTTCCAACTCCTGCTCGCTCGGCAGGCGCGCGCCCGCCCAGGCCGCGAAGGCGTCCGCTTCATAGAGGCTGATATGCGTCACCGGATCGGCGGGGTCGATCGCGCACCAGCCGGAAAGAGTATATCGCTCCCATCCCTGCGCCCCGCGCCGCCAGTAAAGCGGGTGACGAATATGCTCGCGATTGACCCAGTCCCATCCGTCCGAAAGCCATAGGGTGGCGGCCGCATAACCTTCATCCTCGATGAAATCACACCATTCGCCATTGCTGACCGGCCGGCTCGCCAATGCATGCGGCGCGAGATAATGGCGATGACGCGGCTGCTCATTGTCGAAAGCGAAGCCCCCCTCTCCCGCTCCCAATTCGGTCACGCCACACGCACCCTCATGCCAGCGCAAGGCCGGCAGCGTCCCGCGACTGCTCGGTCGGGCTGGCCACAAGGCGATCCCGAGGGGATTGCAGGAGAGCAGATGCTTGAGATCGGTGACGATCAGCTCCTGATGCTGTTGCTCATGATTGAGACCCAAGACCATAAGGTCCGGACATTTTTCAAGAAGCATCGGCATGGCGCCGCGCACAGCCTCGTCGACATAAGCGCGATAATCCAGCACCTCCTCCAGCGTCGGCCGTGTCAGGAGACCACGCTGAACCCGCGCATGGCGGGCGCCCTCGGCTTCGTAATAGCTGTTGAAGAGATAGGGCCAGCGCTCATCGTGCAGCCGATATCCCGGCACGTGGTCGCGCAGCACGAATGTCTCGAAGAACCATGTCGTATGGGCAAGATGCCATTTGACGGGCGACGCGTCCGGCATGGACTGGGCCGTCGCATCCGCGTCCGTCAAAGGGCCGGCCAGAGCAGTGGTGAGCGCGCGGACGTCCAGATAGCGTTTCGCTAGCACCTCCGCCTCGCTGGCCACCACGCTCCTTGTGGCCATTGTTCAGTCTCTCTTGTCGCTGATGGGTTCTCCGCCCTTCTCTTCCTCGAGCAGCACGGCGTTTGCGCCCGCTGCGGAGAGACGCACATCATCCCCTTCGACTGCGGCGACCAACCCGCCGGAAATGTAATGATGATGGCCACCATGCGAGCCGCTGTCGGGCTTAGTCATCTTGATGCGGTCACCTTCGACCTTGTCAACCGTGCCGACATGGACGCCATCGGCGCCGATGATATTCATATGCTCCTTGATTTGGCTGAGATCGGCCATGCTTCACCTCGGTTTCCAGTTGGTCCCACCGTGACCCCAACGTCCCGAACCCGGATTTGGATGCACCTTGGGCACGACCGGGGAAAGAATCCGGCACCTCGACATACCCCAAGCAGGGATCGAATTTCTCCGGGCATGGTTTGACCGGATATCAGCACGACCCGAGGGCCAATGTCGATCACCACCAATCCGGAATGGCAACAACTCGCGATCTATGCGGTCGGGGCCACCATATTGCTCATCCTGCTTTTCAACCTGCCCTATGTTGGGCGTGTTCTGCGCGGACTGTTCTCCTTCGGCCTGCTGGCCTTCTGCGTGTTCCTTCTGTTCCAGCAGGCGCCGTTCGATGCCAATCTCTCCCGGCTGACTTCGGGCCTGGGCCTGGACGGACAGCAGGTTTCCGGCGGCGAAGTACGCATTCGCATGTCGCCCGATGGACATTTCTGGGCGCGCGCGACGATCAACGGCGTGGAACGGCGGATGCTGGTCGATAGCGGCGCCACCGTCACCGCGCTGTCGTCCGGCACGGCGACGGAGGCCGCAATCGACGGCACTGGGAGCCTCGTTCCCGTCCTCATCCATACCGCCAACGGCACTGTGCAGGCGCAGACCGGCACGGTCGAGCGCCTCCTCCTGGGCGGCATCGAGGCGCGCAATCTCAAGGTGGTGATCTCGCCGGCGCTCGGCACCATGGATGTGCTGGGCATGAATTTCCTCTCTCTGCTGGCCTCGTGGCGCGTGGAGGGCCGCACACTCATCCTGGTGCCTCAAGGCGCCGAAGAGGAAGAGATCGCAGGAAGCTCCGGGTGAACGGTTGGGAGCGGGTTCCAGTCCCGCCGGGAACCGCATAGGAAGCCCAAGGTTCCCTGAAGGAGGAAAGGAACTCCAGCATGGACCGCATCTGGCTGCCTTATTGTGGCGAGGCCCCATTGCCCGCAGAATGGCTCGCGCGCTGGAATCTCGACCTCGTCGTTATCGCAGCGCTGCTGGCATGCGGCGTGCTGGCGTGGCGCAAGGCGGAGAAGCGCACGGCCATTCTCTGGGCCTTTCTTGTCCTGGCATTGCTCTTCATTTCGCCCATTTGCGCTTTGTCCTCCGCGCTGTTCTCGGTGCGAGTGGCGCATCATATCGCGTTGACCGCGATCGCCGCGCCACTGCTGGTCTTCGGGCTGGGCGAGCGCTTCCGCCTGCCCGGCCCTGTATCGATCTGGGCCGCGCTCCACATCCTGTCCTTCTGGTTCTGGCACGCCCCCGATGCTTACGCCTTCGCTCTGTCGAGCGATGCCGGCTACTGGCTCATGCAAGCGACGTTGCTGGCGAGCGCGCTGGGCTTCTGGGCTGCCCTCCGGACGTCAGGCGCGCCGACGGTCATAGGCCTGCTGCTTGTCATGATGGTGCAGATGGGGCTGCTCGGCGCTCTCATCACTTTCGCCGGATCGCCGCTTTATGCGCCCCACTGGCTGACCACGCAGGCCTGGGGCCTCGCGCCGCTTGAGGATCAGCAGCTTGCCGGCCTCATCATGTGGGCTCCGGCCTCGCTCTTCTATCTGGCCGCCGCCTTGTGGACGGGCTGGCGCCTGCTTGGGCCCAATCCGCCCGCCTCGCAGTCCGCCGCCACATGATCCGCGCCATTCGCGAATGGGCGCTGCGCCACACGGCCGAGCGACGCTATTCGCCGGTCGGGCAGGTGTTCCACTGGATGATGGCGGCTCTCGTCACCTTCCAACTGGGGTGGGGCTGGTACATGAGCCGGCTGCCCGTCGGCGGCGGCAAGCTGCGGGGCTATGAGATTCATGCCGAGATCGGCCTGCTCATCCTCATCCTCGCGATCGGTCGCCTCATCTGGCGGCTGATCGTCCCCGGCCCTCTAAACGATGCGGATGATCTGGGCTGGCAAACCCATGCAGCCCGTCTCATCCACGTCCTGTTCTATATTTCCTTCTTCGCCTTACCACTCAGCGGGTGGGCGATGTGGTCCGCGCTAGGCGGTGAGGAGCCGCTCAGCGTGGCCGGGATCATCCCCTGGCCGCAAATGCCCTTCCACGCGGTCCCGGTCCCCGTGCAATGGTTCGTGCTCGACTGGGCCGAGACGATCCATACATTACTCGTCGTCCTGCTTGCCGTCATGATCCCGCTGCATGTCGGTGCGGCGCTGAAGCATCATTTCTGGAGCCGGCATGATGTGCTGCGGGGGATGCTTCCGGAGTTGCCGGAGGACGCGTCCCTGGAAGTCCCGCGGCGTGGACTGCTAGAGCGTGAATCTCCCGAGGCGAAAGAAGACGGCTGATCGCCAGCATCTGCCCCATCGGATCATTATGGCGTCTCCCTTCCCGCCAGGCGTGAAGTTGCCGCTCCAGATAGGGTACGGGCTGGCCGGCCAGCGGCGGGTTGGCCGCTCCCATGCCTTCCCCCGCCTCGCCATGGCAGGCAGCACAGGATTGCAGCCCCCGCGCGGGGTCGCCCGCATGATAGAGCCTTGCCCCCTCGGCCGCCGCCTGGGTATGCGCGGCGCTGGCAATGCGGGTCTCCGGCCTCTCCAGCCCGGCATAATAAGCCGAGACCTTCGCCCGGTCGGCATCACTGAGCCGCCGCGCGACGATGCTCATTGCATCATGCTCCCGGCGCCCACGCGCATAATCGTCGAGCTGGCGGTGAAGATAGCCCGCATCCCGTCCGACAAGACCAGGCGTTTCGTTGCCGTCGCCTTCCCCTTTAAGGCCGTGGCAAGTGAAGCAAGCGGCCTGCGCCCCTCCCTCTCCACCGCTGAAGGCAATGACCTCGCCAGTCGCCACGAAGGCGGTTTCGCGCGGAGGCATATCGCACCCGGCAAGGAAAATTAGAGGGATGATCAGAGGGAAGCGCACATTGTCGGGAACAGATCGACAATCAAGGCGGTTCCCTGAAGGAACTATCGGGAACACCAAATGCGTCGCGTAGGGGGAGTCGGATTGATCGCCATGATGCTTTGCGCCTGCCAGGCCGCTGACTTGCAATCGGGTCCAGCTGATCGGGAGCAGGTCGCGCTTGGCCGTGAAGCCGCCGAGCGGCTGGGGTGCGGCGCCTGCCACATCCTGCCTGGCATCGACTGGCCCCAGGGCAAGGTAGGGCCGGATCTGCACGGCTTTGCGGATCGAGCGATGATCGCGGGCCAGCTTCCCAACAAGCCGGAAATCCTGACCCGCTTCGTCCGCGATGCCCCATCCCTCACGCCAGGGACCGCGATGCCCGCCGTGCCGATGGAGGATGGCGAGGCGCGCGCCATCGCTGCTTGGCTGCGGAGCCTCCATGCGTCCTGAAGCGCCCGTGCCCGCCATGGCCAGCACATGGCTGCCATCCGTCCTCGATCCGGCCGGCCCTTACGCTCAGCCGGTAACAACGCTGGCGTGGGCATTGTTTATCGGCGGTTTTCTTGTTCTGGCGATCGTCATCGTCGCCCTTTTCATCGCCCTGTTCGGCTCCCCAAAGCTCAAATCGCGACTGGGCGGAGAGAAAGCGATCTGGATCGGCGGCTTCGCATTCCCCGTAGTGGTGCTGACGGCCCTGCTGATCTGGGGCCTCTGGCTCACCAGCCACCTCTCCGCGCAACGCCTCACGGGCGACGAAATGCGCGTGCGCGTGATCGGCGAGATGTGGTGGTGGCGCGTGCATTATCTCGACGATGAGGGGCGAGAAATCATGCGCGACGCCAATGAGTTGCACATTCCCGCCGGCCGGCCCGTACTGCTCGACCTGGAAGCGGCCGACGTGATCCACAGCTTCTGGGTGCCGCGCCTCGCCGGCAAGATGGACATGATCCCGGGCCGAACGAATCGCTTGCTGATTCAGGCGGATAAGCCAGGAACCTATCACGGACAGTGCGCCGAATATTGCGGCGGCCCCCATGCCCTGATGGGCTTTGTCGTCGTCGCCCACAGTCCCGAGGATTTCGCGCAATGGCAAGCCTCGCGCCGGCCCGCGCCAGCGCCAGAAGGCATGGCCGCCAGAGGAGCCAAGCTGTTCCTGGATAGTGGCTGCGCGGCCTGCCACACCATTCGCGGCACGCCCGCCGATGGGCTCGCCGGGCCGGACCTCACCCATGTCGGCTCGCGCCGCTCGCTGGGCGCCGGCATTCTGCCCAATCATGCCGGGACTCTGGCGGGCTGGATCGCTGACAGCCAAGCCATCAAGCCGGGCAACCGCATGCCGGCCTATCATCAGTTCACCGGCGAGGAATTGCGCGCCATCGCCGATTACATGGCGTCGCGTCGATGAAGTCGGAAACCGGCTTCGATCCCGCGCTCTATGAGCGCTTCCCCACGAAGGAGCCCCGGCCGGAGGATGAGGAGGAGCGGCTTTACCGCCCCTGGGCCAGACCCAAAGGCTGGGAATATCTAACGGCCGTCAACAATAATTACGTCGGTCTCTATTATCTCGGCACGGCTTTCCTGTTCTTCCTGCTGGCTGGCGTTCTGGCCCTGCTGATGCGCGTCCAGCTTGCCGCGCCCCTCCTCGAAGTACTGCCACAGGAAACCTACAATCAGGTCTTCACCATGCATGGCACGGTGATGATGTTCCTCTTCGCGGTGCCCGCCGTGGAGGCCGCGGGGGTGTTGCTACTGCCGCAGATGCTGGCCGCGCGCGATCTCCCCTTTCCGCGCCTCTCCGCTTATGCCTTCTGGATCTATCTGGTCGGCGGCCTGTGCTTCTTCGCCTCCATCTTCGTGGGGCTGGCGCCGGATGGCGGCTGGTTCATGTATCCGCCCCTCACGTCACGTGCGTTCTCGCCGGGCATCAATGTCGATTTCTGGCTGCTCGGCATCGGGTTCATCGAGATCAGCGCCATTGCCGGCGCCATCGAGATCATCGTGGGCGTCCTGCGCACCCGCGCGCCGGGCATGACGCTGGACAAGATGCCCATCTTCGCTTGGGCCATGCTGGTGTTCGCGGTGATGATCATCATCGCGTTCCCCAGCGTCATCCTCTCCACGCTGCTGTTGGAGATCGAGCGCGCGCTGAATTGGCCCATCTTCGATGCCTCTCGCGGCGGCGATCCATTGCTCTGGCAGCACCTTTTCTGGTTCTTCGGCCATCCGGAAGTCTACATCATCTTCCTGCCCGCCGCCGGCATGATGAGCATGATCATCCCCACCGTCGCGCGCACCGAGCTGGTCGGTTACCGCATGATCGTCCTCGCGATGCTGGCGACCGGCTTCCTCAGCTTCGGCGTGTGGGCACACCATATGTTCACGGTCGGCATGCCGGCAATGACGACCGGCTTCTTCTCCGCCGCCTCCATGGCGGTGAGCGTGCCCGCCGGCATTCAGGTATTCTCGTGGATCGCGACCTATGCGACCGGCAAGCCCCGCTTCAATGTGCCGGGGCTGTTCACCATGGGCTCTGTCATCGTCTTCGTCACCGGCGGTCTTACGGGCGTGATGCTGGCGCTGGTGCCGTTCGACTGGCAGGCGCATGACAGCTATTTCATCGTCGCCCACCTCCATTATGTGCTGATCGGCGGCATGGTGTTCCCTCTGTTCGCCGCCTTCTATTACTGGATACCCATGGTCAGCCGCCGCGCCCTTTCGGAACGATTGGGGAAGTGGGTGTTCGCCCTCATGTTCGTGGGCATCAACGTCGCCTTCATGCCGATGCACTTCGCCGGCCTCATGGGGATGCCGCGCCGGGTCTACACTTATCTGCCCGAGCATGGCTGGGCTCTACCCAATCTCATCTCGACCATCGGCGCCTTCACGTTCGCGGCCGGCGTGCTCCTGTTCCTCGTGGATCTCGCGCGCAACTTCCGCCCGCGTCCGTCTGGCAAGGCGGCAGGCAACGTCTATGGTGCCGGCACGCTGGAATGGCTGCCGAACGGCCTCTACAACACCCGCTCTATCCCGGTCGTGACCAGCCGCGATCCGCTGTGGGACGATCCTGCTCTTGCCGATGATGTCGAGCAGGGTCGATATTTCCTGCCCGGCTCCGTGACTGGCCTGCGCGAGACGCTCGTGACCAGCCCGATCCGGGCGGAGCCGCAATATCTTCAGGTGCTGCCCGGCCGCTCCGCATGGCCATTCGCGGCCGCCATCTTCACCGCGGGCTTCTTTCTGGCGCTCACCGTGCAGGCCTATGCCTTCAGCATCGCCAGCGCGGTCTTCGCGCTCATCTCGATGCTGCGTTGGCTCTGGGAAACCGACCGGCACGTGCCCGTGGACGAGGTGGACGTCGGCGCGGGTATCAAGGTGCCCACCAATGTCACCGGCCCCACCAGCCATGGCTGGTGGGCCATGATCATCCTGCTCATCGTGATCGGGATGATCTTCCTCATGGCGCTGTTCAGCCTCGCCTTCCTGTGGTCCAACAAGGCCGATTACTGGGCGGCCCCTCCGGCCATGGCCGCCGCCCTGCCCGTCCTGGCTCTCAATCTCGCCGCCGTTGGACTGGCGCTCGGCGCGCGGCGTCTGCTTCGCACCGGTCAGGGCTGGGCCATTGCCGCCCTGCTGGCGGCGGCGCTGGCGGCATCGTGCGGGCTTTTCATGGAGAACACGCTTTGGCGCGCGGCCGGCTTCCATCCCGAGGCAAGCGGTCAGGCAGGTGTCACTTATGCGCTGCAAGCCCTGCAAATTGCGGTCGTGGCGGTGGGCCTGCTGATGGCGCTCAACTGCTGGGCGCGGAGCCTGCGCGGCCTCGTCACCATGCCCGCGAACACCAGTGTCGATCTTGCCGCGCTCTTCCTCGCTTATGTCGGCGCGCAGGGCTTCATCGCCGCGCTGTTTCCGCGTCTGCTGGGGCTCGGCTGATATGCGGACCTGGCTTATCCTGCTTGCCGGATTGCTGCTCTGGACCGCGCATTTCTTCCTGCTCTACGGCATCGGGGAATTTGTGGGGGAGACGACGGGGCCGCGTATCCTCGTCATCCTCCCCAACCTCGCCCCGGCCGCGGCCTCCAGCCCTCCGCGGCGTCGGTAGGGTGGGTACGGGACAG
>Ga0160433_100266_pt1 | contig 36133 bp, 40 predicted proteins | sample HID1972K_E0MG_FD_108235 | JGI IMG/M metagenome (GOLD analysis project Ga0160433, IMG submission 108235) | Enriched pill bug-associated microbial communities from UW Madison campus, WI, USA - HID1972K_E0 MG | ecosystem: Host-associated > Arthropoda: Insects > Digestive system > Unclassified ...
ATAAAAATATTTATTTAAAACCAGTTTCTGTGAAGCCCGCTAAAAAATCTATAATGTTGACCGTTCGAAATGATGATCCAGGTTGGCGGCGGGAGCGGGAAAAACATGTCGTTTGTTAAATAACCTCGAAGGTAACGCCAGTCATTTCTTGGCTGAGATCCCAAAGTCTTCTGGCATTGCTTTCGTCCACTGAATACAGCTTTACACCTCGTGTTCCCAGTCCGTTACCCGGATCTAAGTTTTCCGTTGCCAATTCTGCTACTTCTGCATCCTCGCAGTACACACCGCCGATCTCATTAAGTAGTGAACTGGTCGCGCACCATACCGTAGTAGCTGCACCTTGAGGTATGGTTTTCAAGTTTAAAAGGATCTCCGGACGTATATTTCCACTCTCATCAACGAATCCCAACTGTTTGAAGAACTCCAAATCTGCTGCTCTCGCCAGCTCCGTACCGGCGATCTCACCCGGATGTAATGAATACGCTCGCACATTGTAATCTCTGGCACGGTTATCAAATTCAAGAGCAAATAGATTACTGGCCGTTTTCGACTGGCCATAACCCACAAGAGTCTGGTACTCCCTATTATTGAAGTTAGGGTCGTCAAAATTAACTGAGGCCATATGGTGACCAGCTGAAGAAACATTAACCACTCTTGCACCATTGGCTTTTTTAAGTGCTGGCCACAATCTTGCCACGAGCTGAAACTGACCCAGATAATTCGTTGCCAGTTGTGATTCGATCCCACGGCTATCTCTTTCTAATGGCACCCACATAATACCAGCATTGTTTATTAGCAGATGCAGAGGCCTGCCCGAAGCAAGGAATTTTTCGGTAAATGCGTCGATAGTGTCAGGCTGTGTCAAATCCATTGCCTCTATTTCCACATGTGGAGTACCTTCGAGATTTTTCCTTGCTTTTTCAATATCCCTTGCAGGTACAACCACAGTTGCTCCTGCTGTTGCAAGTACTCTTGTTGTCTCCAGACCGATCCCTGTATTACCACCCGTTATAATTGCAACTTTTCCAGTTAAGTCGATTCCCTTGATAACTTCAGTTGCTGTTGATTGGGCGTTAAATCCTGATCCTACCGGATGTTGTAATGCGCCCTGATAATTGTTCTTTTTCATTTTGACTTTGTTAAATGGTATAGAACAAATTTAGGTGGATCTGGAAGGGTGAGTTTTGTTCAGGATGTCAATTTATTTTGTTCAAAATGTCACGGTCTTATCTTACTGACTTTCCATTAACTTAAAACTTTTCATGTGGATTGAACTTTAATTAACAGGACAAAATCAGACGGTTTTAAAAATTAGTAACATGAAAACACAAACAATTAACCAAAAGATCGAGATTAATGCTTCGGCTGAAAAAGTTTGGCAGGTACTATTTAATAAAGACAGCTATAAAAAATGGGCAATGGCCTTTATGCCCGGCTCATATTATACCGGAGATCTGAAACCCGGCGGCAGAATCCAATTCCTGGATCCTGATAATAACGGGATGGTAAGCGATGTTGAGTCAGTCACAAGAAACCAGGAAATAGTTTTTCACCACCTGTTTGAATTAGAAGCCGGGAAAGAAGGGCGCAGTCTGGAAGATATGCGCGAAAGATATCTACTCAAAGAGCAAGATGGAGTTACCACGCTATTGGTGAGCTCCGATATGCCCGAAAAATACTTTGAAGAAATGAATACCGCAACTACCAGGGCCTTGCAGATCATAAAAGAACTGTCAGAGCAGTAAGTGTTTTATTACGAAATAGTTCTGCCTTTCCTCGTCATTACGATCGGGAAAGGCAGCTAATCATATCTTGATGTCTCCAACCGAAAGGCCGGTGGATCCCATCGCTGCAACATCTGCGTCCCTCCAGACTGACTCAGATCAGCAGGAACAAAATGCATGGCATCATTACTTTCTTCGGGTTTGTTCCTTGCTGTGACGATCACTGTTGCACCTGCCGCAAGCAGGCGTTTTGCAATAGCTTGCCCTGCACCTTTCATACCTCTGGTCCCGGTCCTCAATATCCAATACCCCTGATCAATGCATCGGTCTATGGGAAGATGAGCACCAAGAACGGCTAAAGAAGGTGATATTGAAGCATCTTGAGTGCTTTAAAGGGAATACATTATTAGCGGGATTCTTCTAGTTTTTTAATCGCTGCAAGCTAAAGCTGCCGCAGCTGCTCTGAGTAGCTGTTTCCAATGGGTAGGATAATAGTCTGCATCTGTATCTTCCTGGTTTGTATAGCTTTAATCTTGTGCTTGTTTATGACATAGCTCCTGTGGATACGAACGAACTGACTTCCAGGAAGCATTTCCAATATTTTTTTCAAGGTCATCAAGCTTAGAATAGGCTTTTCGTCGCCAGTATGAATTTTAACATAATCTTCCATACTTTCGATATATTCAATTTTATTAAGGCTAATCTTTACCAGCCGATATTCGGAGTGTACGTAAATTGCAGCATCATCTTGATGGATTGAATATTGCTGCTTATATCTTTTGTAATCAAGGGCTTTCTGTACAGCGTTTGAAAAGGTGTTAAAACTGATAGGTTTCAGGAGGTAGTCGATGGCTTCAAGCTGGAAACCCTCATAGGCAAATTGTCTGTATGCTGTGGTGAAAATGATAAGCGGTTTTTCTTCAAGGACCCTTGCCAGATCAACGCCGGAGATATCAGGCATGTTAATATCCAGGAAAAGCAAATCTATCGGATACTTGTTCAGATATTCGATCCCGGAAAGGCCGTCCTCGAAGGTTCCAGCCAAACGGAGCGCGGGAATACGACTAACGTAGGTTTGAATCAACTCAAGAGCAAGCGGTTCGTCGTCTATTGCCACGCATTTTAGTATCATAGGATATCATTGCTATAACTAAATTAAGCTTTTGAATCTATAACTAAAAGAACTTTGAAGAGTTGGCCGCTGCTGTCTACGGATAATGTATGAGCGTTAGCATAGAGATATTCAAGCCGTTTTCTCGTATTTTCAATACCAATACCGTCTCTTTTCTGTTGTTTCTTACGCTCGAAAATCTGGTTTTGTGCAAAGAATATAATCTGGTCCGTCTTGATCTTGACAGAGATTTCAATATTGGCTTCCAGATGATTGCTAAGTCCGTATTTAAACGTATTCTCGACGAAGGTCATCAAAATGAGTGGAGCTATACGGTGTCTTGAAGGATCGCCTGTCACAGAATAATTCAGGGTTACTTTTTTTCCCAGGCGGAGATGTTGTAAGTCGATAAAATTGCTGATACAGTCAATTTCTTCCTGCAGGGGAACAAAATCAGCTTGCGACTCATCGGTTACATAGCGCATTATTTTCGAGAGCTTCATAATGCTTTCGGCCGCTTTATCACTGCCAATCACGCAGAGCGTATAAATGTTATTAAGCGTGTTGTACAAGAAATGAGGATTGATCTGAGCCCTCAGGAATGAAAGTTCTGCTCTGGTTTTCTCGGCCTCAGCAAGGAGTGCACGCTTCTCGGAGATCTGCCACTGCTTCATGGTCTGAATGGCTGAGCCGAGACCGATAATCATCAGGAAAATGAAAATTCCGGTGATGTCGAAATGCATAGGGGGCGTGTCATGACGCCCCGGTTTATCGAACCCGTGTGGTGGTGGAAAAGGCTTTCTAAGTTCTTTTTTATGCTGGTTATGCGAGACCAGTCTGTCAAACGGCTTGATGACATAAATGAGGGAGACCAACATTATCAAAGCCAAACAATACGGGACGTATTTTTTCCGAAGAAACAGCCTTGGAATAAGAAGTTCTGTATGAAGATAGAAGAGCGCCATATACAGCGCAGAAAACCGAAGGTAGGCTACAAGTAAAGCACCATCAAAATCTGTCAGCGGCCCGCCTTCGTTCATGAAAAGCAAGGGGAGAGTCATAAACAGCACCCAGGCTAAGATATGCAGGAGGATCGGTGATGCCTTGACGATGCTCATACACGAATATAAGGTAATTCTACGGCGACTAATACAGCATTGTTACTTAGAGCCTCCAGCTCAACCTTGCTGGTGTCCCATAAAGCAAGGCCATCTTTTGGATGAAGAAGGCGACCGTTGATCTCAAAGGCACCGGAAAGTGCGAAACAAAAGAAGCTGGTCTCGTTCAGAATATATTCTGTTTCGCTGCGACCGTTAAACTGTCCAATACTGATTTTGTACGGACAGTTTTTAGTTATTTCCAGGAACTTGTTTACAGCATGGCCAAACTCAAAATCATGAACGAACTTCGAAGTGTCTTCGCTTATTCTCTGGTTTTTAATCTTGAGCACTAAAAAGTTGATCTCATGGTTTTTAAAGGGATTACTTATCTTAAAGCGACGTGAAGAAGGGCAATCTACTACAAGTAATTGCCCAACATTCACTTCAGTTGCTTTACGGGTCAGGTTGTCCTTGTAGATCAGGTCTCCTGTAATCGGGATAATCACCGTACTCGTATTTGCTGTGACATTAAACGATCGCTCCTCTTCTGACTTTAGAAATTCATCGTTGAAAGATTGAAGTCCGGAAAATGTATCCGTTTCAGGTCGGAAGAAACGGGATCCGTGCAGCTCATGAAGAAAAATACGACCACGTAAACCCTCCATCCTAAGCAATATTAATTTTTATTTCAAGTTCAAATCCTTCCGTAAGGTTGCCGGTAACCTGAGCAACCTCTATTTTTAACATGTCGTCGCTAAAAACATTGTCATTCGCATTATACGTATAGCCCGACATTCCTTTTTTATAGCCATTGACCAGTGACACGGCAGAACCTGATCCTTCAGGGAAAGCAATTTGCGTGATCTTTAGCGAGTTACCCGATGCACTATATACATGCACATGAATGTGCGTAGCCCTGCCCGCATACCATCCCGGGAAGATAGTTGTGAAATTCACGATCCCATTCGAATCAGTGATTTGTCTGCCGCGAAGAAAATGAACAGACTGGTAATTGGCAGACTGCATACCGCTACCCCCGTATTCAGAATAATTCCCTTCTGCATCGCAATGCCAGATGTCTACTATAGCTCCGGTTAGAGGATTGCAATTGCTATTGATCGTTAATTTTGCAGTCATTTTATAGCCGCTGCGACCGTCAGTGATGTCGCTCCTTACATAAGAAGATGGAGCTTTGGTGGGAAACGGTCCTTCTGTTTCGGTTGGTGCAATTGTGCAGGAGTTTGACACGGAACCGGTATTTATAACCGTGCCAGTGCCTGATGGGTCATCGGTAAGGGTTGAGCCAGTCTTTTTACAGGCTTCAAATACTGCTGGGGCAGCAATTGCGCCCACGAGAAGGCTTTTCAAAAATCGTTTTCTTTCCATATGTATTTGTAGTTGTTTATTGTATTGCCTAACCCCTGCTGATACTGCCACCTGTTTGCGTTACTCTGCCAGTGGTACTAAAGTTTCCTGTCTTAGTGCCTTTAGTGTAAGTGCCACTCATAAACAAGCCGTTAAAATTTACGGCATTTGCTACATCACCGCCTGTGTAGACATTGTATGTAGTGTTGGCTTTCAATTTGGCGCTTGCGTAAATCAGCGTTGTATATGCTGTTGGCGCCTGGAATGTAAGAGCTTCTGTTCCATCTGCAGCCTCAATATGAATGAGCTGATTGGCCGATCCACTACCCATGATGACCGAATTAACTGTAGAAGGTGTCGCACTTGGACCACTTGTCGAGCCACCAATACCAATTAGAATACCGCCTGTGATCTTGAACGTCCGCGCATCGCAGTCGATGCTCGCTTCAGGCGCTCTGGCACCAATTGCTACTATCTTTCCCCCGGTTATAGTGAAAATTCCGTTTGAGTCCAGGGCATCGTTGCCCGTGCTATAAGCATATATATTGCCGCCATTGATATATATCGCTGTACCAGCGTTTAGACCGTCATCAGTTGTTTGGGTGCTAATGTTGCCATTGTTGATGGTAAGAATGCTCTTGCTTTCAATTCCTTCGCCGGCAGTGGACTTAACGTTAATTGTGCCCCCGTTAATCGTTACATAGGGGGTTATACTGGCATCAGTCTCTTCGTAAGACGCTGCAATTCCATCATCCCCTGTATTTAGATCGAATACACCATCATTAATTACTACATAACCCTTTTCAACCTCAATTCCATCACTTGTGGCTGCAACCTTGACCGTCCCCCCATCTGCAATAAAAGCATCATTCGAATGAATCCCGTCCGTTGCCGCGCCGGTGATATCAATGTTTCCCGAGCGGATTCTTACATAGTCATCGCTGGCGATGGCATGTTTATAGTTACCTTTTATACTAAGACTCCCGCTTCCGCTAAAGATGAGCTGACCTTCACTGAAAATCGTTCCTTTCTGATCCTCAGTAGAACTTGCGTAAGATTTCCCATCGGTCATCGTGTTGATGGTGTTGTCATTTAAAACGATGAACGCTCTTTTAGATGATTGAATGTTTATAGCCGGTCCATCGTTGTTCGTGATATTTGCGTTGTTCAGGTTTAATCGGAATTTTTTATCGCTGTATATTTTTAAAGAACCATCCGTAGTTGTTCCTGAAATGGTGTACTGCACTTCAGATAAGTTGGACACAATCATCACATCAGATCCAGACGTTGTAATGGTAACTCCATTTTCGGCTAAAGGGTTATCAACGGAGATTGTAGTTCCAAAATTGATTTGTACCGAGCTTGAAAAGACAGAGCCTTCTACCAAATCATCAGCGTCTGCTGCTGTTTCCGTTCCGCCTTCCGCCTGACCCTTAGTAATTGCGGTGCTGTCGATTTCTACTGAAGTACCGAGGCTGCCTTCTGAGTCCGAGTCAGAAATTTCGTCGTCTTTCGAGCATGAAAATAGCATGAAGCTAATGCAAAGTGTGGCTAAGAGGTTACATTTCATAGTTCTAACATATAAGACATCAAATATGACGCTCACTTCTAAGAACTAAGAAATGTGTCGGTGAAGGAGAGGATTTTATCGATGGATGCAGTTCATGTTGACTAAGAATCCAACTTAGAGGACATCGATAAAATTTTTTACGAATTGAGAGCTTTACCCCTTTGATTCTTGAAGAGAAAAAGCCACTAATGATTTATATATTAGAGAGCTGTAATTTAAGCTAAAACCTATGAAAACCCTATCATTTATATTTCTTCTCGCTTTCTCGATCGGGTGTAAGAAGTCTGACCCTAACGTTATTAACATTTCCGCAGTGACAAATATTCTACTAGAAGATCAACAAGGCAACAATTTATTAACCTCACCTGCAAAAATCAACATCAAGGAAATTCAACTTTATTATGTCATAGATGGAAAGAGAGTATCTGCCTATAACGCTTTGATGGACGCTCCAAAAGGATTTGAGATTATGAAAGATCAAAATGGGAAGGAAGTTCTTCGGGTATATCTAAATATAAATCAAGATAAATATCCCTTAACTTTAATTCGATTTTCGGAGTCAGACACCGATACGATAAAGGCTGAGTTCATCCGGAAGAAAGGATCCATCCTTTGCTCCAGGATTTGGTATAACGAAATAATTAAATGGGATGTAGCAGATCCGTTAGCCAGGGAAGAGCATTTTACTGTAGTTAAGTAATCTCGTCTCATTTTGTCGACTATTATATTCTTGTTACAGTGAAGAATTGGGAGTATCGCTAGTTTTATTAGGAGCTACGGCTGTGCGCTTGGCTGTCATGTTACTTACGCGATACATCAAAATAATACTAATGATGGACACCACAACAATCACATAGCCTACTATATCATAATGCTGCAACGGACTGGCCGGTGTTTTTTGGTAAACAATCATCCCCGCTACTACAGCAGCAATCCCGCCCGCTATCTGCTGCAACGAAGCGTTGACACTCATAAACGCTCCCCTGTCTGCTGAAGCAGGTATAGCACTCGTTAAGGCTATTGAAGGCACCATACGGCCCATAATACCCATCATCATAATGATGTTAAACATTATAACCAGCCCAAACGGAATCATGGATTGATTAGTGTACAAAACGCAGACGATCATCATCCATGCAGACGCGAAGGCGAACAGCTTAAACTTGCTCACTCTGTCACTCAGCTTGCCAATTATCGGCATGATTACTAGTGAACAAACCCCTGATACCATAAAGAGAACCGGCAATTGGGTGTAAGACACGCCCAAATTATTTACGGCAAATGCGCTGCTAAAAGGCATCATCATAAAACCACCTATGGATAACAGAGCCGTTGCGGTAAAGCCTATTCTATAGTCGCGTTTAGCTACGGTGGCATAAAGGTGAGCAACTACAGAACGGTCGTGCTGTAAAGCCAGATGTTCTGCAACAGGCTGCATTTTAGTCTTTATAATTACGGCGATTATGGCAGCCAAGGCAGCCGTAGACAGAAATGGTGCCTCCCAGCCCCAATGGTTGGCTAGCCAAATACTGATCGGTATACCTAAAACCTGGCTGGCGCCAAAACCCATTTGCAGAAAGCCCATTACCCGGCCACGTTGCTGTAATGCAAAAAGATCAGTAACGATGGCCATAGATATAGAACCTATAACACCACCAAACAAGCCCGTAACAATACGTGCAGCCAGCAAAAATGCGTAGCTGTTCGCTAAGCCGCAAGCAACGGTGCCTATAATAAATCCGGTGTAAAAGAAAAGCAACAGCTTTTTACGATCGTACTTATCGGCAAACCCTGCAGTTAATAGTCCCGAGATGCCCGCACTGAAAGCATATGCTGATACCGATACGCCGAACTTTGTAGGAGTTAAGCTTAATGATTTCATCAGCATATCGCCCAGTGGCGACATGATCATAAAGTCAAGTATGACAGTAAACTGCGTCATAGCCAATAAGAAAATTACCAGCTTTTGGTAGCCGGTAAAGGGTGTTGAGGTGATGTCTTTCATGATGTTGGGTGCTTCCAACAATTTTTATCGGATCCCAAGATAAGGAAATTTGTGGTGTTTGATTATCTACTTGTTCGTCAAACTTTTACTCTTACGCAAATTATACCAAACCGACCTTTCTTACCCCATGTCTCGCTGGCGCCTCCGAGCTCGATGCCTTTACCATCTGCTATTGTCCGGCGTAACGGTCGTTTTCATTTCCGCTGCTATGTCAATTTTTCTCTCTTTGGCTAATTGCAGATTTTGGGCGCTGGCCGAAAGACAGATTGCCATCAGGCTGATGAAAAGCATTGTGGGTTTCCTTATTATGTGTTGGCCGGTCACGTACGAGCTGAGGGATTGTTTGTATTCTCAAATAAAAACTTTAGTTTGTTTCATGCTGCTGCAGATTGAAAACGGTACCTGCGGGGTCCTGAATCCAGTGCATGTTTTCCGGCAATTCTTCCAATTCATCACAGGTTTCAATATTGTTCATCTGCAAATAATTTGTTGCTTCTGCCACGTTAGGAACTTTAAGCTGTAACCAGGTTTCAGCATGCGTATAGTTGTCAACACAGTCAAGCCATATAACATTATTCCCAAATTTGACTTCGTGTGTTCTGGAAACAGTTGGGTTGTCGATGTGTTTTTCTGAGACCTCAAGCTTTAGTATGTCCCTGTAAAAAGCGACTGTTTTTTCATATTTGCTTTTAGGTATTTTGATAGCAATATTAATCCCGGCTTCAAATTGTTGGTTCATATCGTTTATATTTTTCAGATAAATATCTATGGGGCAGTGGAGTTACAAAGGTATCCCAAAAACACATGATCAGCCCACTATTGGCAAGAATATTCGTACTGTTAATAATTCAAGTAATATGGAAGGCCGACGAAGCTATCATCGACCTGGGCCTTCTTGCAGTGCGCTACTACTCCCTAACATCCAATTAAAGGCTGGAAGTCTGTATGTTTGGTAACGTTCAACAGCTTATATTTGAGAGGGAAGTTAATCTGAGAACCAAACAAGCAAAATAATCAATGAAAAAAACAGTATCCTTAACCTTAATCGCGATTATCGGTATTTGCTTAACTGTAGCCTTAGCCAAGTTTATTCGGATGGATAGTTTTGCATTTGCGTGGGTGCTGAACTTCTTGTTAATGATGTTTGTGTTTGTTTTTACTGATGCTCTGAAAAGCCAGCTTACTTCTTCTTACTACAACGAAAAGAAATGGGAAAGGAGAGGAAAAATCTACGAACATCTTGGAGTGAATTTTTTCAGGAAATTATTAGTTTGGACCGGGTGGGAAAAGATGAGTAGAAAATCCAACCCGGTCAAAAACGACACTAAAGCTTTGGTACATTTACATTATCAAACCAAAAAATCTGAGCTAGGTCATCTGATCATCTTGTTTGTAGTTCTGGGGTTCAATGTCTTTGTGGCATTCAAGTTCGGCTTCTTCAAATCACTCTGGTTACTGATATTAAATGTCTTACTCAACCTTTATCCAATCTTGCTTCAACGATATAATCGCCCACGAATAGCACGAGTTATCAAAATACAAAACCCACGTCTGGCATGCATTGCGAGACGATGAAATGGTAGAGTGAGCGGAAGTTATTCTAAGAAAAATGCTATTTTGGTCTTTTAATAAAAATAGATGGTTGCATCTATAAACTAGCTACAAATAACCGTAAGTCCATCCAGCTAGGAAAAAAAGCCAAAAGATTGATATGAAACTCTCTTCAAAAGCAGTAAACATCTTGTGTCAAATCAATAATCAGACTAAGCTAGGTGATTTACGAAAGATTGGTAAGGATGTCAAAAAGGATCACGAACTGGCTATTGAACTATGGTCAACCAAGAAATTCTTGCCCAGGCTATTGGCCATCTTGGTAATGGACAAAAAACTTCTCTCACAAGATTTGATTGATAAGCTTGACAAGGACATGCAGGATCACCCGTTTGATGAGCGAAATCAACTAATGGACTGGTTGATGGCAAACCAACTTTTCAAAGACAAGCAAGCTATAAGGCTGATGGAATCGTGGGAAAACAGCCCTTCTTCGCTTCAAAGACGAATTTTTTGGTATTACCAGGCTCGTTTGCGTTGGCTAGGACAAACACCTCCTCCAAATACTGAACGATTGCTATTGGCCATTGAAAAACAAATAGAAAACGAAGAGCCTGAAGTACAATGGGCAATGAATTTCGCCGCAGGCTGGATTGGAGTTTTTGATAGAAAGTTTCGGACACGTTGTATTGAAGTGGGGAGAAAAACCGGTCTTTATGAAGGTGAAATGGTATCAAAAGGGTGTACTCCCAACTATTTGCCAGAGTTCATTGCGATTGAAAGTAACAAAAGAAATTTATAATTATATGTGTTTACAGAACGACTGACAGGAATGGCGGCCTGTAACACGAGCTTTAATCCGCTACATTTGTCTCATTAATTCAGTGTAATGAAAGACAGACTCAAGCATTTAAATGACGTTTTATCCCAGGCGTTAAGTTCAAAAACGGCGCAATCTCTGTCGCCCATAGCCGTAACCGTAGCTTCAAAGAACAGCCGGAACACGTCGCTCAGACTGTACTCATTAAAGAAAACCTTCAGGTAGTTCTCCGGCTTTTCAACCAGCTTCTCAGTAATCAGGAATTTGATACATTCCAGCAATCTTTGAGTACAAACTTCAAGTTCCGTTCTCATCCTTGCTTTAAGTAAAAAAAAGGCTTATGTTGGGCCGTATGAGAACTAAAACACTTGCTATTGTAGGCTGTGGTAAACTCGCCGCAATTATTACCGATGCGTTAATCGCAGGTTTTCTGCCCGACTACCGGCTCATAGGTGCCTTTTCACGTACCGTAGAAAAAGCTAAACATATCTCCGACAAAGTTCAAAACGCAGAGCCGGGATATACCTGTACCACATGCAATACCATTGATGAACTGCTGGCGCTTAAACCCGACTATATCATCGAAACCGCTTCACCCGATTCAATGAAAGCGCTTGCCCTGCCCGCTCTGAAAAACGGCTCATCGATAGTAACCTTATCTATCGGGGCGTTTGCCGATACCGGATTTTATGAAGAGGTGAGGAAGACAGCGAGCGAAAATAACACACGTGTGCATCTGGTATCCGGTGCTATCGGAGGATTTGATATATTACGCACCGTTTCTCTTATGGGCAACTGTACCGCGACGTTTCACACAGAAAAAGGCCCGAACTCACTGAAGAATACTGCTGTATATGATGATTCGCTGCAGACTGAAAAACGAAAAGTTTTTGAGGGGAACGCTCAGGAAGCAATCGCCCTGTTTCCAACCCGAGTAAACGTTGCAGTGGCGGCGTCGCTGGCGTCTGTAGGACCGGAAAATATGAAAGTTTCCATGACGTCTACACCGGGTTTTACGGGTGATGAACACCGCATAGAAGTCAAAAGCGACCAGATCCATGCGGTGATCGATGTTTACAGTGCTACAGCGCAAATAGCAGGTTGGAGCGTGGTAAACACACTCCGCAATATTACATCACCTATTGTGTTTTAATATATGATGTAAGGTTGGCCAGTACCTTTTCGCTCAGGCGGTTAAACGCCTGGCGGGTGCGGCCTACAGAAACGCCCATGCAGCGTACATTAGGATGATTCAGAAATCGTTCAGCGCCTAGCGCAGCCGTGGTATCACAGTAACATAGATTATCTCCGTTTATCCATTTCGCAAAAGGGGCTTCGTCCCAGGCCGGAGAAAGCCCGGTATTGAATAATATTTTACGATTTCCTAAATGCCCGAACTCTTTTTCATGCAGTAGAACAGTATTTCTATTGAGGCAAGTAATGACCACTTCACTCTGTGAGAGCAGATCTGTCAAAGGTAAAAAGCGATATCCTTTTTCTTTAGCTTCCGCTTTTTCGCTACGAGAGAAATAAGCTACGTCGGCACCGAAAAACTTAAGCGCGTCGGCTACCATGCCACCGGATTTCCCGAGCCCTACAATACCAGCTTTCAGTCCGGTAATTTCTCTAACCTCGCCGCCCCATGGTTGCGCCTTAGTACCATCCGGATTATTGCCGAAACCGTGAAGGCAGCGAACCAGCTCGCTGATAACGTATTCCACCACACCTTCATCGCCATAATCTCGCACGCCCGTAACGGCAATTCCCCTGGAGTTGGCATACAAGATATCGACATTCGCGCTTTCCACCGAATACAATGAACAGCACATACCGATATATTTGATATTAGGGCATTTTTCAAGCGCGTCTTTACGAAGTTGTGATGTGTAGCTGAGCAACACGGCATCCGCGTCGCCTATACGCAAAGCCATCTCTTCCGCATCCGAAGGGATATCCTGATACATGATCACTTCTTTCGCAAAAGTGTGCAGCTTTTCTTCCGCCGAGGGAATTAAATTCAATGGTTCGATGGCCACTAATTTTCTAAACATTCTTCTTTCTTAAATATGAACCTTCAGTATAACACAATTCAACTACATATGCAACAGAAGAAGTGGAAACATCAGCGACGCTTTGCTATTATTGATCCGCTTTTTGAACAAACATTCGTATCTGCCCGCGGTTGTATGATAATAGTTTAGAACATCCAAAACTACCCAGAAATGAAAAAAGAAACCAGCAGCGACCCAAAATTCGCTACACAAACCCCTGCTAATGCAGATCCTGCCTTAGTTGAGTTATTCAAAGACAGTATCATGGACATTTACTGGGCCGAGAACCATCTGGTCAAGATGCTGCCAAAGATGATTGAAGCCTCGTCATCCAAAAAGTTAAAGCAAACCATTACGACCCACCTTGAAGAAACGAAAGTGCACGTTAAGCGACTTCAGGAAGTTTTTAGTTTGTTAGGCGAAGAACCATTAGCAAAGAAATGTGCAGCCATGGAAGGACTTGTCCTGGAAGGCCAGGAAATCGTGGAAAGCACGGAACCCGGCACTGCAACACGTGACGTCGGTATTATTCTGGCTTCTCAGAAAGTGGAACACTATGAGATAGCAACCTACGGCGGTTTGACGCAGCTGGCAAAAACACTCGGACTAGAAGACGTTGCCAGTTTGCTAGCGAAAACGCTCGCTGAAGAAAAGAATGCTGACGTATTATTAACTGAAGTAGCCGAAAACGATATCAATTACCAAGCATCAGCGGAGGCATAAAAATGGCAGCTAAGAAGAAAACAGAAAAGCCGGCAATAGAGCCGACCAATGAAAAACGCGTGAAGCTGGAACCATTTACAGACGACGCGTTGGGGAAAAAGATGACCACCAACACAGGTCTGCCCATTAACGATGATCAAAATTCACTAAAGTCCGGAGAGCGTGGGCCCTCCTTACTGGAAGATTTTATTCTACGTGAAAAGATCACGCATTTCGACCATGAACGTATACCGGAACGAGTGGTACATGCCCGCGGTTCAGGTGCACATGGTGTGTTTAAGGTATACAAACCTATGGCGGAGTATACCAAGGCCCAGTTTCTGAATGACACAGAAATCGAGACACCTGTATTCGTCCGTTTCTCTACTGTAGCAGGCTCCCGTGGATCAACCGATCTGGCTCGTGACGTAAGGGGATTTGCGGTACGTTTTTATACACAACAAGGTAATTTTGACCTGGTTGGTAATAATATGCCTGTATTTTTTATTCAGGATGCCATTAAGTTTCCAGATCTCGTTCATGCCGTGAAACCAGAACCGGACAATGAAATACCCCAGGCTGCATCGGCACATGATACTTTCTGGGATTTTATTTCCCTGATGCCAGAATCAGCCCATATGATCATGTGGCTTATGAGTGACCGGGCTATTCCGCGCAGTTACCGAATGATGGAAGGTTTCGGTGTACACACATTCCGTTTTGTAAATGATCAGGGAGTTGCAAGCTTTGTTAAGTTTCACTGGAAGCCATTGTTGGGCGTTCACTCAGTGGCCTGGGACGAAGCGCAAAATATTTCCGGTAAGGATCCTGATTTTCATCGTCGTGACCTTTGGGATGCTATCGAGAGCGGTGCCTTCCCTGAATGGGAATTAGGCGTACAGATCGTTCCCGAAGAAGATGAATTCAAGTTTGATTTCGACCTGCTGGATAGCACCAAGATCATCCCGGAAGAACTGGTACCGGTCCAGAAAATAGGGAAGTTAACTTTAAACCGGAATCCGGATAATTTCTTCGCCGAAACCGAACAGATCGCCTTTCACCTCGGCCATATTGTACCCGGCATCGATTTTACCAATGATCCCCTGTTGCAAGGACGGTTATTCTCTTATACCGATACCCAGTTGTTACGCCTGGGTGGACCCAACTTCCAGCAATTGCCGATCAATAAACCGGTGGTGCCCGTCTATAATAACCAGCGTGACGGCTTCTCGAGACAAAATATCGACAGCGGCAAAACCAGCTATAGCCCCAACTCACTTTCAGGAAATTCTCCGGAACAGGTAAAAGAGGAGCAGGGCGGATACGTGACCTATCCCGAACGTGTTGAAGGACGTAAGATCAGGGCGCGCAGTAAAAGTTTCTTTGATCACTTTAGTCAGGCAAGGCTGTTCTTCAACAGCCAGTCGGAACCTGAAAAAGATCATATCGTACAAGCATTCTCCTTTGAGCTCGGAAAGGTAAAGACAATAGCTGTTCGCCAGCGCATGCTGGGAGTTATTTCTCTGGTTGATAAAGGGCTTGCAGCACAAGTAGCCGTTGCACTAGGCTTGCATATACCTCAACCACCTGAACAACCCGTGAACAAAAGCGTACCGGCAGATGGAAATCCTGCAGACTATGAACCGGTAAATGTAGAAGGAAGCCTGAAAAAATCGGCAGCACTCAGTATGGCCAATACGCCTAAAGACAGCATCGAGACCCGTAAAGTGGCTATACTTGCTTCAGACGGTGTAGATGAACGTTCCGTAAGTGCCATCAAGGAAGCCGTAGAGGCCGAAGGGGGTGTAGTCGAAATCGTTTCCTGCCATGGAGGGTTCATAACTTCGCTGAATGATGAGAAAATAAAGGTTGATGATACGGTACTAACAACAGCCTCAGTCCTTTTCGATGCGGTTTATGTACCCGGCGGCGTAAACAGTGTAGCTTCTATTGAAGCAGATGCCGACGCAGTGCACTTCCTGAACGAGGCTTTTAAACATTGTAAGCCAATTGCCGCTGATGCGAGTGCACTACAGGTGCTGGAAGCTACTTACTTCGCTAAGAAGATTCCAACGGATGAGGGAGTCATCTTATCGGAAGACCTAGGTTCACTTGCCCAGGAATTTATTGCCGCTATTCGGCAGCATCGCTTCTGGGAACGCGAAAAAGCCCGGAAGATACCTGCATAATAAAAAAGAGAGCGCCTTGAGCGCTCTTTTTTATGGTTGAAGAATAGTCAAAGCCTCTTCATTACCCTGTTGCAGAGCAATGTCGTAAGCCGTTTGTCCGCGAACATCTGTTAGAGTTTTGTCCGCCCCGGCCTCCAGCAACAGCTTAATAATATCATTACGCCCGAACATAGCGGCGAACATCAGTGCTGTTCCACCATTTCCATGCATCTGGTTGAGATTGGCTCCCTTGTTAATAAGCAGCACCGCCACATCAGGATAACCTTTGAAACAAACGCCCATCAGGGAAGTACTGCCGCCAAAGTCAGCACCATTTACATCAGCACCATTATCAATCAAAAACTCAGCAGCTTCTGCCTGGTTATTATAGCACGCAATGATCAAAGGAGTATAACCTTTTTCATCTTGATAGTTCAAATCAACACCTTTCTCAACTAGTTCTTTTAAGACAGGTATATTGCCTTTACGTGAGGCATGAATCAGTACTTCGTTTAGATTGACTTGTGTGATATCCATTGTATGTATTTTCTACTGCAACGGCTTATATAATAGAATTGTTTGGGTAAGAACCAAAACCTACGGAGTTCTTGTTGCTAAAATGCTAGCCTTTTAGTCGATTTTACCAATCAGGCGAAAGAAAATGGTATGGAGTTGATATATGCCATAAGCCTGATGCCTGTCAGATTTCTGTATGCAATTGCAAGTAATGCCTCGGCCGAAAAGATTTAACCTTAACCCACCTTCAATATCAGCGTTCTTGCCGTCGCGTGACGGATAGTAGTTAAGTGAATAGCGATGAATTTGTTTCCCGTTAAAGTTAATTGGGATCTAGTTATGCCTTATTGATTAAAATACTGTTGCTTGCTGATTATCATATTCTCGGCCACCCAGGTCTCTCCGTCAACCTCAACCAGGGTACGAGCTCCCGGATTAAATTCAAAGCCGACGCTTTTATAGCTTCCGATAGCATTCAGATTCCAACTGAAGACATTCAAGTCAGCAACTTCAAAATCAGTGGCGCTAAAAATATGATTTAATAAGCTTCTTACTATTTCCCGCCCGAGGCCTTTGTTCCGGAAGGCCGGGTCGCCAATCAATATTCTTGAAAGTCGTGGAATCGTTTTTTGTAGATTTAATTCACAGTGGCCAATTATTTCGCTAGTAGATATTAGTCGAACCTTGAAGGCCTTTCTAGTCGTGTCAGTAATGTAATTTAAGAGCTGGTCTCGAGTCAATGGATAAGTAAATAGGGGTCCGGCAAACTGGACCAATTCCTGTTCATTTTTGATCCAGCCGATAAACCTGTCGAAGTCATCTTCCTCAAAGGCTAATAGTTCAATCATCGCATTGATCAGGTTAGTATAAAATCTGCATTTGGATCAATAGTCCCCTGGGTGAAACCTGAAGGCTCGGCTGATATAAGTTCATAATAAGGCGATAAGGTTAAGTTTCACTAATATAAGCAATTGGTAATCCATTAAGGTTATCCGTAATCAAATTAACCGTTCTTCCCATCTTTTTTTGGATAACTTCAAAATGATGTAACTCACTTACACTAACTAACGAGATAGCATCACCAACTGCTTCTGCACGGCCGGTTCTCCCGATCCGGTGGATATAATCTTTCGGCGACCTAGGTAAGTCATAGTTAATTACGAAAGGAAGAAAGCTAATATCGATTCCCCTGGCCATTAAATCTGTCGACACTAACACCCTTAACTTCCCCGATTTAAAATTAGCTAACGCTTCAGTTCTTGCTCCCTGACTTTTTTTACTGTGGATAGCTCTTGCGTCGATATTATTTTTCCGAAGCTTGTTAACAACAGCGTCAACCTGGTGCACAGAAGAAGCGAAAACCAGGACTTGTTTCATTTCGTGATGATTAATCAGGTAACGCAAGAAAGGACCTTTTTTATCTTCCGAAACGACATAAGCAACCTGTCTGATCAAATCCAATGAAGCTTCTTCTGCCGCTATCTTAACCACTACTGGTTCACGAAGCATGATTCGCTGAATATGTTCGATATCATCACTTAACGTGGCTGATAACAATATATTCTGGCGTTTCTCTGGCAAAAGCGCTATAATTTTATTCAGTTCATCTTTGAACCCCAGATTTAGCATCTTGTCAGCTTCATCCAACACAAGCGTTTGAATACCCGATAAGTGTATCGCATTAGAACCAGCTAATTCCAATAATCTCCCGGGCGTGGCAACCAGCACATTTACGCCTTGCAAAGCCATCATTTGTGGATTGATGGACACTCCACCATACACAGCAACTGTTTTAATGGGTTGCGTCAGTGCCCGGCTAAAAGTTCTGAAAACATCTTTTACCTGTTCAGCTAATTCACGGGTGGGAACTAAAACCAACACATCCGCATGGCGATTTTTCAACCCTGTTGATCCTTGTAAATTCGTTAGCAGGGGCAATACATAGCTAGCGGTTTTCCCGGAGCCTGTTTTAGCGATACCTAAAACGTCTTTTTTACTTAAAATAGCTGGTATGGCCAGTTCCTGAATAGGAGTGGGGGCTGTGAAACTTTGATGTTCCAGCGTCTTTAACAAAGCAGGGGATAAACCGAGAGAACTAAATGGCATAAGGACGTTTCTTTTAATGCACGAAGATACAATTATCTAGGATGATCGACTGCCGGGACAACTATGGGACTAAGGTGTTTGTAAATCAAATCACTGAGCCACTTCCACCAATAACCTTCACCCCTTCAGGGAATCGTTTCCAGAATCTGATATAGCGATAAGCTACTTCAAATGGAGCGTTGTCAAAGCTTCCTTTTAGTTCCATCGTCAATGTAATGACAGCGACATCACCAATGATATTTAGGTTGTCAATAGCGGGTGATAGTTCGTCAAGCCTAATTTTCCCAGATCTATAAGTATTTAGATCGTCTTCTTTTGTTATCACCTTTCCATCTGGAAGAACGAAGAGCAAATCACCATGTAAGAGTTTTTCGAGCGCGTTGACGTCACTATCTTTAATGGCCTTGTAAAGACTATTTTCCAGTTCAAGGATCTCACTTTTTGTTAATGTTGTTCCCATAGCGTCTTTCATAACATTTAATAAACGTAGTCCAATATTATTTGACCGAATATATAAGTTAATATAGATTCAGTCCATACTACTTATCTTTATATTATGAGAAAAGTATCATTTGCTATGAACATTAGTCTGGATGGCTATTGTGACCATACCCTTGGCGAACCAAGCGAAGAGATGATGGAGTATTTTGCTGACCTGATGGATGATGTGGATCTACTCTTTTATGGTCGCGTCATGTATCAGCTCATGTTTCCCTACTGGGCTGATGTTGCAAAAGACCGTTCCGGCTCTCCAGCGGAGATCAGGTTTGCGGAAAGGCTTGTCTCCATTGATAAGGTGGTGGTATCGCGATCGCTGGAAACAGTGGATGGCAATACCACAATCATCCGTGACGAACCGGCAGATGAATTACATAGACTTAAACAGCGGACCGGCAAAACGATTTCGGTGGACACCGTAAGCATGTTGCCGGAATTGATAGGAGCGGGTCTGATCGATGAATTTCACTTAGTCGTGCACCCAGTCATGGCGGGCAGTGGAAGACATTTACTCGATGCCGGGAGCCTCCCGGAGAACTTTAAGCTGGAACTGGTAGAAACGCGGGCTTTCAAAAACGGCTGCATAGCACTTCACTACCGCAAAAGGAATTAACGCTGCTAGTACCTACCAACCATGTCGGCTACATCTTATATCCCGAATACTTCTCCACAAACCAAATCAAGGCAGGATCAGCATTCGTTTCATTATAGGCTAACACTACCTCAGTAGCTATCGGTATCTCACTAAGCTTGAAAAAGGAAATTTGAAGTCCCTGATATTGTTTTTCCAGCGACGATGGAAGAATAGAAACACCTAAGCCCGCTTCGACTAATTGCAATATTGAATGAACATTATTCGCTTCATGTACGATGTTCGGTTTAAAGCCCAGACGAGCGCAGATCTCTATCAGTTTGTGATAGTAGTCTGGTGCATAGTCTTTATCAAAGAAGATAAAGGGGGATTTTTTGATAAAGTTTGCCAGATCCTCCTGGCTGGTAAATACCCCGTCTGCCGCCGGAAAGACGACCGTAAACGGATCCAGAAATAGCGAATGTAGCTTGAGCTTTTCTGAATGTACAGGAGCTCTTAATATTCCAACATCCAATTTCCCTTGTTCTAAAGCTTCGATTTGCTTAATAGTTGGAACCTCATAGAGCCGCGTCTTGACATAGGGGAAGGTTTCGTGCATGTCCAGCAGTACATCTGCAAGCTGGTGTTCGTATACAGAACTGATATACCCAATCTTCAATTCTCCGCTTTCACTTGAATGGATTTGTCTAACTATCGATTTACTCTTCTCTAATTTCGCAAAAATTGCATCCACTTCACCTTTGAAGTATTGACCTGCAGGGGTCAAAACAACGCGCTTGTTATTCCGGATGAAAAGCTGGGCTTTCAACTCTTCCTCCAGTTCCCTGATCTGTCTGCTGAGTGGCGGTTGTGAGATAAACAGTGCTTCAGCAGCCTTCCTGAAGTGAAGATGTTCCGCAACCGTCTTGAAATATAAGAGATGTCGTAGTTCCATATTGATATGCTGTGAGTATCGTTAGTTGACAATATTGATACTTTACAAATATTGTTTATTCAACTAGTTTAGCAAAACAAACGAAGTAATTATGATAGAAAAGCAGTTAACAAAGTCCAACGTTGAAGAGATCAGATCCAGGTTTGATAATGACGTTCAACGATTTTCAAACCTGGATACAGCTCAACAAACCGTTATCGACGCACAATATTGTCTGGAAATCATCACCGAAACGGTGCGCTATCTAACTCCCAACGCGAAGAGCTCTCTGGACATAGGGTGTGGAGCCGGAAACTATACTTTAAAACTGCTGCAGAAACTTCCGTCCATGAACTGTACACTTATTGATTTAAGTCTGCCCATGCTTTTGAAAGCGCAGGAACGTGTTTCCCAGGAAACAAGTGGTACTGTGAGGATATTGCAATCAGACATTCGCGATATTGAACTGCCGGAAAATGAGTATTGCGTCGCCGTTGCAGGAGCCGTTCTGCATCATCTAAGAAAAGAAGCTGAATGGGAACTAGTCTTCAACAAGGTTTACCGTGCCCTTAAGCCAGGTGCCAGCTTCTGGATCTGCGATCTGGTTAGTCATGATGTTCCTGCTATACAAACACTTTTTGAGAACGTATACGGAGAGTTTTTAGAAAAGCTCGGCGGTAATGATTTCAAAGAGAACGTGCTTAACTACATCGAGAAAGAGGATACTCCCAGATCAATAAATTATCAACTCGAGTTATTGAAAAAAGTTGGGTTCAGACAAGTTGAGGTGCTGCACAAAAACAGGTGCTTTGCAGCTTTTGGGGCAGTCAAATAAGCTATAGTTGGCATTGATTAAGTAGGAGAAGCGGTTGATTCGTGTTGACATATGTATGCTGTGGTGAAAATGATGAGCGGTTTTTCGTGATCAAATTATCATGGTGTACTTTAAAGGTCGCAGAGAATCTGATCTTTCACATTCAACCTGACAATCATCAATCCCCAGGAATAAACTAATTTATTAGTTTCAGAACTAATAAATTAGTTTATTCTTACTATATTGAACAATTAATATTCAATAGGATAAACCGGCTGATGTGATGATAAAATATAAAAAGCCTGAAAAAGCAATTATTTTAAGAAAAGCTTGCTTGTATCTAATGCTCGTTTTCCTTTCGATCTATGGCGCAAATGGACAGACAATGCATAAGATTTGCATTGGTGGTAAAATTATTGACGCCAAAGGGGAGCCTGTTTCATTTGCTACAATTCTTGTCAAGACAGCTTCCAATTCTCAGGTCATAGAAAGTATTCAAAGTAATGAAGCAGGTTCCTTTCATCTCGAGGTGCCATCACTGCATCAATGTATAATTGAAATTAGAATGATAGGATTTGAAGTTTATACCAAGACGGTTGAGATTGCTGACATCAACCAAATAGATTTGGGGACTATTGTGTTGGGGGAATCAAGTGTAATGCTCAAGGGGGTAGTTATAAAAGACAAAAAGCCATTTATAGAGAATCTGGCTGGAAAGGTTGTAGTAAACCTGGACAATGCAATTATCAGCAATGGTTTGTCTGTAGTCGATTTGCTAAATCAATTACCCGGAGTGCAAATTACACCAGATGACCAGATTACCCTTAACGGCCGAGGAATAACAGTTTTCATCGACGGAAAAGCAACGCCGCTATCAACTGAAGCACTTAAAGGGATGTTACGAGGAATGAACTCCACAAACCTTCAAAAAATTGAACTTATCGCCAATCCATCTTCAAAATTTGATGCCGCAGGTAGCGGAGGAATCATAAACTTGGTAAAAAGGAAAAACCATAAGGAAGGATTGACGGGGAGCATATACAGCGGATATCAATACGGCCGATATGGCAGGCCAAATGCGGGTGCAATCCTGAATTTCAAAAATAGAGCATATAATATTTTCGTCAGTGGGGACTATTCGTACACTAAGTATTTTCTTGATGCGAGTCTAAAATCAAGTTTTTTTTCATCCGACCAGCAGTTGCAGAGTGAGTCACAATCGCAAATTAGAAGTATAAGAAGCAGTCGGTCGCTTTCCCCAACCGCGGGTGTTGATCTCTACTTGACGAAGAAAACCACGCTTTCTTTTTCCGGGAACTTAGGCGATCAATATTTTAAAAAGGACGGGACTACTGATTTTATTCAAGTGTACCCTGGTCAAAACGCTCGTCGGGCTGTTCTGGAAAATGACGTCTCGTCGAATATGTTTCTGTATTCATCAAATGTTTATTTGCAACACAAGATAGATACAATAGGGCAGGAGTTGACAGTTGACTTCAACCTAACAAATAATCAGAATTATTCTGACCTGGATAACTATGAAGTAAGAAATTACAACATGGAACAAGCAGGTGAAATGTCTAGATTCTTTTTGAAACAGAATACTGACCTACGTATTTACTCACTTAATGCTGATTACATTTACCCAATTAAACGAGTGGGGAGCTTCGAGACCGGTTTAAAAACTACGTATGTTATTTCAAAAAATCAAAACGAATTCCTAAATGGCAATTATGGAAGTGCTTTTTCAAACGATGGAACATTTAAGTACAAGGAGAGCGTTAACGCTTTGTATTTAAACTTCAATAAGAAGTATAAAAATTATTCATTTGAGGCAGGTATCCGCGGAGAACATACCTGGGGTGCAGCTGATCAAATGCAGGCTGCAAAGAAATTTCAAAAAAGTTACTTTAAGTTATTCCCTTCAATTTCGTTTTTATACAACGTCAATGAATTTAACAGCTTGAAGATTGGCTTCAATAAACGTATCAATAGACCCAGGTACGAGAATTTAAATCCTCTAGTTCGCTTTGTCAACTCCAATACATATATTCAAGGGAATCCCTTCTTATTACCTGGAATAAGCTTCAACCCTTCCGTGACATATTCATATAAAAATCAGCTATTCTTAAATTTCGTTTATAGCTTCGTTAAAAACGACCTTATCTATTCTACGTCAGCCTTTGACAGTCAGGATGCAACGGTTACCAGTCCTTTTAACAACGATTTCATCCGGTTTTACAATCTATCGCTTAGCTACTCAAAGAAGTTAACCAGCTGGCTATTTACTTCCAATAATGTGGAGTTTATACAACGAAGCTCAAAAGGAACAGTGAATGATATAGAGTTTAATACGTCAGGCGATCCCAGTTTGAACTTTTCCACCTATAATACGATCAGCCTAAATGATAGAATGTCTTTTATGACACTCTTTAGATACTATGGAAGGCAGGAAGAAAACAATAGAACGACCAGGTCAAATTATGTTCTAGCCGCTGGCTTAAGTAGTAAGATATTCAATAAGCGGGGAACAGTTTCTTTGAATGTATATGACATCTTAGGTTCCTATCGAAGCGAATACACAGAGAACTCCGAGGTTGTCAGACAGAGCTGGGAAAATATCTATGATCTTAAAAGATTATTCAGAGCATCTTTTACATATAGCCTAGGCAGTGGTAAGGTGAAGAAGGTGAATACTGGGAAAGGAGCAGAAGAAGAGAAGACAAGGAGTGTTACAGAAGAAAAATAACAATAATCCATTATTGCAACCTATACCCTTTTTAGCAGACTACGCAAATTATAACAATTCATACAGCAATATTCACAGTTGAGTAGCATTATATGTCAATGTTTCCAAATCCATTCTATTTTTGTATGTATAACCACCCGTAATGAAAATTCCGCAATTCACAGGAAGTGACGTCAAGATCATGTTTGGGATCCTTGTCCCATACGTGGTTGTACTCAATTTTATCCTGTATGGTGGCAGGTTGTTCTCAAGTTCTTACGTATTTACGACCCTGCTGTTAAGCTCACTGTCGATAAAGGTGATAGCCTGGCAGTTCCATACCTGGGTTGCGGTATGGTTGCGCAACAGGTACCCATCCGATCCGCAGATTATGAAGAGGATCGGGATCTCCCTGTTGTGCTTCTATTTCATGACCGCCTTTGCCAATTCTGCGATCGTCTATCTTTACTCCGCATCTGGCTTTTTTGGCTTTCAATTTGACGTGAAAAATTATCTTCTTGCTTTAGGTAGTGGACTTGTGCTCAATACCTTTACTACACTGGTACACGAGGGGGTATCTACGATGGAAAAATGGAAAATGACCCTTACAGATACCGAACGGCTCCGCACGGAATATGCAAAGAGCAGGTTAGAAGGACTAAAAAGTCAAATTAAGCCCCATTTTCTATTCAACAGTATCAACACCCTTTCTGCACTTATTTCCGAAGATCCAAAAAGGGCAGAGGCTTTCCTGGACGAAATGTGTATGGTCTACCGCTACCTTTTGCGCAACCATACCGGCTACGTGCGGCTAAGCGAGGAACTGCAGTTCATCCACTCTTATTTTTATATACTCAAGGCCAGGTTTGGACAGGGACTGGATACCAGGATATCCATTTCTCCCGAGCAGTTCGACAGCCTGCTCCCCCCGTTCACATTGCAACTATTGATGGAAGATGTCCTACAGATCAATACGATCAGCAAAAAGGTGCCCTTGCGTATCGAAATCAAATCCGTCGATGATGGGATTGTGCTGATTAACAGCCTTTCAAAAAAAAGTAGCAAAGGCATAGACCCGGATGAGTCGCCGCTCGCCAGCCTGATCAATAAATTCAGACTGCTGGCCGTAGGGGAGATCTCGATCACAGAACATGAGGGAAAAAGAACGGTTTATTTACCGTTGCTTCGCCAGAACACAGACGTTAATGCATATGAACATATTTAGGCCAACGAAAATTGAATGGATCACCTTTTGGGTCCTCATGCCGCTGATCTCGATCGGTACAGGCCACCTGTTGTACGGAAAGCATTTCTTTAACAATTGGCTGATCTTTACCGCCGCATTTGCTGCTGTTTATATCATTGGCCTCGTATCCTGGTATATGCATGTCGTATCCATGCATTTTCTCGCCGTGATTATGCCCCATCTCTCGCAGACATTGCCGAGACTGGCTATATTAGCTATCGTACATGTCTTTCTGATCACGCTGACCATGATCGTCTATTTCTACGGCTTTGCCAAAGTTGGGTTCCTGGGGTATGAACTGGACCCGGTTAAGTTCCAATCTGCCTTATGGCTGGGTATCTTTCTGACCCTGGTCGCTACATCCATCTGGCAGGTGGAGCATATCTTCTTCAAATGGCGGGAGAGCCTCGCCCAGAAGGAACTCATAGAACAGCAGCGGCTGGTTCAGGAATACGACAGCCTGAAGAGACAGATTAATCCACACTTCCTGTTCAATAACCTGAATATACTTTCTTCGCTCATCACCGATGATCCCGCCCGCGCGGAATTTTTTCTTGACGAACTCAGCAAAGTATACAGGTACATGCTCAGGAACAACGAAGAGGGTATTGCCAGCCTACGCAGTGAGCTTGCCTTCATTAATTCCTACTACGAACTGATCAAGATACGCCATGGTGAAACCGTACTGCTTTCTATAAATATAGCAGAACGATACCTGGATATGCACCTGCCAGCCTTTGCACTGCAGCTTCTGGTAGAGAATGCCGTAAAACATAACATTGCTACCAGGATTTCTCCTTTGTCCATTACCATCGGCACTACCGAGGAGGGAAACTTAGTGGTGAGCAACAATCTTCAACGGAAGAAGACCGGTATAGTTTCCAATAAGTTCGGTCTTTCTAACATTTCGGAGCATTACAGGCTGCTGCTCAACCAGGATCTCAAAGTCATCGAAGATGGTACATCATTCACCATCATCCTGCCACTTATAAAATTTGAAACTAAGAAATAGCGACTATGAAAGTACTGATCGTCGAGGACGAGGAACTGGCCTCAAAAAAATTAATCAAAACACTGCATGCTGTCGATCCTGATGCTGAAATCATAGGCATCACCGATAGCATCGAGTCTACTGTGGAATGGCTTAAACAGAACCCGGCCCCTGAGCTGATTTTAATGGATATTGAACTTACCGACGGACAAAGTTTCGAAATTTTCAACCAATATGATGTGGCGAGTACAGTGATATTTACTACATCCTACGATGAGCACGCACTCCGCGCTTTTAAAGTGAACAGTATCGATTATCTCCTCAAGCCTGTTCAAAAGGAAGAACTTGCGGCCGCTTTAACGAAGTTCCGGAAGCTCCATTCCCTGGGAAGCTCCTCAAGCGCAGTCAATTTCGATAGGCTAATCGCAGGTCTGCAGCAAGTACAGCAGCAGAACTACCGCAAAAGATTCCTTGTAAAGAGCATGCAACGCCTTGTTTCAGTTAGTGTAGATGATATTGCCTATTTCTACTCCGAAGATCGGCTTAACTTTTTTAAGACCTTTGATGACAAACGTTACATCGTAGATTATACATTGGACGAAGTGGAATCAATGGTCGATAAAGACCGATTCTTCCGCATTAGCCGGGCGTTTATTATCTCCAGTGAGAGCATCCTGCAGATCCAGGACTATTTTGGCCATCGCCTTTCCCTGCATCTCAAACCCGTAACAGATAAGGAATCGATTGTGAGCCGTGAAAAGGTTGCCGATTTCAAGCTCTGGCTTGGAAAATAAAGAGATGTAAGGCCCGCTTTGCAGTTCATCTGCAAAATTCCCAGTTGGTGCATCAAGTGCTGTATAGAATGTCTGCCGAAAGAGATCTTTGGGTATTAAGACAATCATATGAAAGCACAAAAAGTTATGCTAATTCTCATCGGGATGGTCGCCCTCCTGGCGATTGTAGCCGGAACCTATGTCAAGGTGGCTTTGCCCAACACAGGCGAACCGCCCGTAATCCACAGGTTCGGCAGGATGGACAAACAAGATATCTATGATATCATTGCCTACATCCGCACCTTAACTCCCGTCAGCAAGCACGTCCCGGTATCGCGGGCGGACTTTCCGGTAAACTTCATTATCAATACCATGCCCTGGGCGATGTATGCGGGAATGACAAATAAGGATTTGGAGGCCATTTACGATTACCTCCGTAGCGTAAAAAAGATCAAGAACAAAGTAGTAAGATTTTCACCCGGCAACTAAGCCACAATAACAAAATCATGATTGTAAAAAACGTCTTTATTTTTGACGGCGGACCCTTGCGGGAGCTTGTCAACATTCACATCGCCGCTGACGGAATGGTCAGTGCGATCACTAAAAATCAACCCGAAACCCAGGGGCAGAACATAATAGATGGCAAGGGCATGATCGCCCTTCCGGGCATAACCGATGCGCACCGGCACGTTTGGCAGGCTCCTTTCGATGGCTTTGCGGCAGATATGCTCCTAATGGAATATCTGGAAAAAGTTAACACCCAGATTGCAGATAAACTGACTGCCGACGACCTGTACTACATCAGTTTATATGGCTATTTGCAGGTGGCACGGAGTGGTATCACAACCGTGTTCGACTGGTCGCATATCATGAACTCCGCCGAGCATGCTGATGCAGCTCTTGCCGCCGCTGCCGAGTCGGGCATCAATGTGCTTTTCTTCCACTCTACGCCCTCGTTTAACCGTGACCAAAACTGGTACAATAGTACCGTGGCTCATGACAGAGACGTCGAAAGGATCGCGAAGGAATATGCCGGACACAAGACAGTAAAAATCGGTTTAGGTATCAGAGGTCCAGAGTTTTCCACAGTCGAAGTAAACAAGGCTGATATCGAAATGGCGAGGTCGTTGAATTGCAAAGTATCTATGCATGTAGGCAGTTCTTTTCTGGGAACGCTGTGCCGGCCGGTAGTGCAGTTGTCCGAGGCGGGACTGCTCTCAGACGATCTCAACCTGGCGCACTGCAGTACCCTTTCGGCTGACGAATACCGGCTGATCGCTGAATCCGGATGCCTGGTTACCCTAACCCCGGAAGCTGAAATGCAGACTGCGCTCGGCCATCCTGCTGTTGATCTCATCCATGCATCTCCTCGAGCCCGGTGGTCCGTCGGTACAGACATCCCTACCGGTTCTACACCGAGCATGCTTTATCAGCAACGGTTACTACTACAGAGCTACAGAGCGCACGTTAATCAGGTGGCGATTGATGAAATGAGATTTCCTGAGGAGATGCCATACCTGTCGAACGATTTCTTTTTCGACTCATCTTGCCAGGCCAATGTATTTGCAGGGTTCAGCGCATCCTCCAGGATAGAGGTCGGTAGTCCGGCTAGCTTTTCACTCTTTCAGTGGGAAGACCTGGCCAGGGGAAGCTTTTCCATGCATCCTGCCTTTTACTACCTTGAAGAAGCTCACATTGATACCGTGATCTGCAATGGCAGGATCATCATCCAAAGCGGATATCCCGTGGACCACGATATGGCAGTACTTGATGACAAGATCCGGCAGATTTTGAGACGAATATTTTAATGACGAAATAAGACCAAATGGTTGAACCTTTAGAACTGGGCTGGAAGATGAAAAGCATCGATTCAGCCCATACCCATTTTAAGATTTCGAAGGCGGGTGTGTATCACTTGCATATCCAACATGAGAAGATCAGGGGCGTCACCCCAAAAATGTTGTACTGGTGGTTTACCCATATTGACGGAGATATGGAATATCAGGGTAGGCGATATCCAAAATACAGGATCTGGCATCCGCTCGACCACATTGAGTGGAAGCTAGCGAAAAACGAGCGCCCAGACGGCACGATCGGTGCAGGCTCGCATTTCAAGATAAGAGAGTGCTTCGGGCGAAACCCTAAGTTTAAGGTTAACAGTACCGAACGGGTTGAAAAGCTTGACGAGACAGGCATCCGTTTGATATTCAAAGTTTTTGGCGTGCGGGTCTTTTCTTTGGAACACTGGTTTTCCCCATGCGGTGATGAAGACAGCAATTACCGCTCTTATATGATCGTCGGCAGTGAAAGGCTTTTCGGCAGGCTTGTCTATAATCCCCTTGTCAGGCCATTTTTCTTTTCTGCGGCAATGGGACACGCATGGTTAAAGCATAATGTGGAAGAAGTCGGGAATTTTGAATTTTTTCTGCCGGAACTTTATAAAGCAGAGTTTAAAGATTAATCATGATCACCCAGAAACAGTCAATACAGATTCAAGTAGACTGTCAAACAGCCTTTCGATATATAGCAGATCTTAGAAACGACAGGCACTGGCGGTCGGAGGTAAGGTCAACAACAAGAGATAGCATTTCCGGAGTCGGCAACGTTGCTATCGAAGAATCGTATCTCTCCCAAAAAGTACCATCTTTCTCACGGCAGCTTGTCTGCTCTCTATATCTAAAGAACAGTGTCGTAGTCTACGAGACAGCAAATGGCGACCCTTACTTCCTTAAAAGCACCAGATCCTTTCGGCACCTCGCTGATCATAAAACAGAGGTCACATATCTTTTGGAATTCGACCCTGCTGTAGTGAGATATGGACTTGGTTTTGGTCTTCCAAATTTCATAGTCAATACGGTTACCAGAATGGCGATGAAGAAGTACTTAAGGAAGTTAAAACAGATCCTGGAAGCCTGATTGCTCTACGTCGATATTGTCGTGAAATGCAAGGCGCTATGTCGCGATCTGAAGTTTCATAATAGTTAGCAAATAAATAGGGCAGTCAAACTGACTGCCCTATTTATTTGCTGTTAGTCTTTCTTTCGGAGTACAAAATCCGTTAGCCGGATCTCATAGCCGTCCTCCATCTTTTCGAGCACCATCTTTTGCTGTCAAATGTATACCTACAGTAACTGGTCTGTCGTCCGGGGTAGTCTCGATCCATGTGTAACCCTTGCCCGCATTGACAGGCTGAAGCGAACCTTTGGTAAGCAGGTTCTGCGGGGCTTTCTCGTTTTCATCTTTGGAACATGAGGTTAGTCCCATCGCTGCGATGAGCACAACTGCTGATAGTTTTTTCATATTGATATTCTTTTTTGACAAAGATGGATTCCGCTTCCCCAGAGTGAAAGCAGCTATGTGATGAACTGCTTATAAATGCGACTGAACTGGAGCAGAAGCATGCTCTGAAGCTTATAGGTCTGCTAATTGCTTTTCTGGCCGGCTTCAATCGCCTGCAGGGGTGCAGTGTTGTAAGCATAATCAACTATGGTTACCAGTTCTTCGCCGCTCTTGTGAGTAACGCGGAGCCAGCCAAAATGACTCTTGTCGGCAATTTGCAGCTGCACTCCAACATAGCTTTCCTGCTGGTTTCTCCAAGGTCCCAGAACCTCGTTACCTGAGGGGGCTTCAAGGATGCCCAACAGTACGCCCTTGATTGTGTAGTTCGACCAGTAGGTATCTTTGGGAGGTGATGCTTGGATTAGGTCTCCTTCTTTCAGGGGTTGAGCCCAATTACCGTTTATAATCATTGGTTCAGATTTATCCAGCTGTAGCTTGCCGCCACTTGTTGATGTGCTGTTAACGGTAAGGTATCTGTGAGTTTGACCATCGTAGGTCAGAACACTGCTGAAGTAAAGATCGTCCCTTTGGTCGCCGTTAAGGTCGACAGTGAAACGTTTGTTATAAGATAGCTCTTTCTGTACCAGTCCGTAGATAATCCCGGTGTCTTTTATTGGCGACTCGCCCTTTTTGCATCCATGTGCCATAAAGCCTAGCATCATAATAGCACATGATCTAAGTGTAAAGTTCATATCTTCTCCGGGTTAAGCATTAGAAATCAACGTTATATATCTTGGCCATTCTGTCGTAACGGATGTTGTCAGGTGTGAGCCTGATTGCCAGGTCACGAAGCCCGGCGAGGACTGGGTTACTAAGCTGAGCCACTGCCCCGATGTTCCTAGATTGTTCAATGATCATTTTGTTTTTGGCTAGTCTTCTTTTTTCGAATCCTAAGAACGCCAGGGCTATGCTTTTTCCTGTTTCGAATTCATCAAGAAGCACCGCTGCATCTTCCATTGCCTGGCAGGCACCCTGGCCCATGTTTGGCGTTGTGGCGTGTGCGGCATCCCCGATGAGCAGTATTCTGTCGTAGGCAAATTTCTCCAGTGGTCGAATATCATAAAGGTCGTTGTGGATCAATGCTTGATCTTCGGTTTGCATCAATACGTTTACGATTGGTTGGTGATAACCGGAAAATTGAGCGATGAGGTCTTTGATCTTAAAGTTCTTCATTGCAGAATCGCCCGCAGGTGCATTTACGCAGGCAAACCAGTAAATCTGATCTTTTGAAAGTGGGACAAGTCCAAACCGTCCTTTCTTCCCCCATGTCTCGCTGGCGCCTTCGAGCCCGATGCCCTTGCCATCTGCTACTGCCCGCCAGCAGGTGTACCCAGCATACCTCAGTGTGTCCTCAGGATGAAGGATCCTTCTAACAACGGAATAGATTCCGTCGGCTGCAATGACGTAGTCGCAAGTATGGGTCGATCCATCAGCGAAGCTTAAAATTACGTGTTCACTTTGCCTGGTCATTCCAGTAAGCTTTTTACCAGTTTTTACCTTTGCTCCATCAAGCTTTTCCAAGAGACATTCATGCAAGGTGCGTCGATGAATAGTAAAGTTGTCCAGACCGTAGCGCCGCTGAATTTCGCTGCTCTTATTCTCGGCAAGGACCTCTCCCTTTTGGTTGAGGATGTTGAAAGAAGGCAACTGCGTACCATGTTGAAAGACCAGATCGGCAACTCCAAGTTTTTCAAGTGCCTTAACACCGTTTGGCGCAAGGCCAATGCCTGCTCCCGCTGCACATACTGTTGGCGCGGCTTCGAATATCTCTGCCTCAATGCCGAACTTTCGCAGGGCAATTCCTGTGCAGAGACCTGCTATTCCGGCGCCTATTATGCTTACTATCATTGATTTGTATTAAAGTGATAACTCTTGATTTTGTTATCGCTGAAGATTTTTATTCTGGCACTATGCTACTGCCATGCCCGGCGTAGCTGTCTTTCTCATTTCTGCGGCTATATAGTCGTCGATTTGTTTATCTCTGGCGGATTGCCGCTGTTGGGCGGCGTACCAAAGACAGGTTGCCATAAGGCTGATGAAAAGCATTGTAGGTTTCATTAGTGTCGCCCGGTTATGTACGAATTTAGTTGACGAATTTGTAACCCCAAATATCGAAGTTGAAAGCAGACTTGGTAACAAGAGTCCGATAGGTTGTCGATTGAGCTGACTCAATTGGTGTTTATAACAGAGGAGTTGATCTTTAGTGATCCCATCATTCTGAAAAACTTTGGTGTCAGAAATGCTTTGGAGGTGTCGATCTTGTAAAGCTCTCTCCTAATGGCGGACTCATATCGTTAAGCCATCTATTAAGCTGGTGTAAACTTCAAATGTCCTATCAAATCATGGAAATACATTGGCGACCACAAATCCAAAATTCTGGGGTCCGGGATGAAACGCCTGATATCAGTCTTAACACGATCAAAGCCGACATTGTCAATTTTAGCATTCAGTAACTCCAATAGCCCATCTTGACTAATATTCCCGTCAGGCCAATCACCACTATCTCTGACTCGTGATACAAAATGTTTAAGGTTGAGCGGAGTGCCTTTCTTAATATACCATTCCATGTCAAACCAGTCCCGACCTTTTACATTATTCCCCCATTTACGGAAGAGTAATGCATGCATCTTTCCTGCAAACAAATCAGAGATTGAGAAGCATTTAACATAAAATGAGAATGGCCTTAGCAATAGCTTTTCTTCCGTTTCGAATCCCAGTGGAGGAATCGTATCAACTTCCAGCTTGATCTTAATATTGGCTTTTTGTTCTAAAATGTTATCTGACACCACGTCCTCTAAAATCAGCTCTCTCCATATGGTTTCAGATTTCAAGAAGGCCGATTCAATGTTGGTTTTATTCGTCTTTTGCTTTTCTCTTACAGACACTTCCATTCCCAGTGATTTAAATTCTCCGAGGATGGCGTCCAGGTACTTATCCAATGAAAAGTCAGGATTGACTTCCAACAGGGAAAAATCCAAATCTTCTGAAAATCGATTTAGACCATAAAATATTCGTAAAGCAGTCCCACCATAAAACGCTGCTTTCTCAAAAAAACCAGCACGCTGTAGTCCAGCGAGAGCAATTTCCTGCATGATTTCCCGGAGGGCCTGCAGTGCTTCTTCCTTATTTGAAGGTTTATAAGACTCCAGCCAATCCTTTATCATAATCGTTCGATCATTTTAATAATGTTCAAAAGGCTGCTTTTTTTGGGAGCCTCTGATACCCATGCCGACATCCATGTAGTATTTAATGTTTTAAGGCTTTCTTCATCAATGCGTAGATCTTCTACCAGATAGTCGAACGCATTTTTTTGACTTCTTAATATAATTCCCTGAGTGGTAACGATTTTGTCAAATATTGCCTTTTCTGGTGAGGCGACCATTACATTCTGTTCATCCCGCAACCTCAATAGTTGTATTCCAAACGAATAATAAGGCAGCTTAATATTCGTATATGTGAAAATGCCGACCGGTGTAGAAAATTTCCGGGAAGCTTTAGTTGTTACTGATGATATTTCATATACCCGTTCAGGTATAAGTCCATGATATGAAAGGGCTGAGTCCAGCGATATATAACTAGGGCCCATTATGTGATTTGCAATAAGAAACGGCTCCGGTTTTGGCGAATTAATAGAAGGCCCTGCAATATAAAGTCCCTTTCTGACAGACAACAACATCCCGCTCTTTAACAATTCATACACCTTGTCATTAGGTCTTTTATAATCCTTCAAAATTGACAGCAATACTTGATGCGTCAAAGGCTGCGCTGCATAGTCTTTCACCGCCATATTAAAATCCATATCCAAATGTAAAAAATTTATAAGATAATCGGAATATTTCCGATTATCTTATCAGAAAGATACAAGAAGATTCGGTTTAATGAGAGTCGTTTAGAATTCCTAATTAAGAATGTAGCCTCAAGTTACTGAAGAGTATTTAGCACTAGAGATAAAACTACTTGTCACGAATAACCTCATTAGCGATATACACTAGAAAAGAAGTTGAAAAACTCTATTCACGTAACTCTGAGTGATTGAATCCTATCATCTTCCACTACAAAGAGAAACTGGAGAGTGACAGGACTTCCCGGAAAAGTTCCCGATACTTCAGCTGTCAACAACGAGGCAGCAGCGCCTTCCTCAAAATCGAGGATTTTCCAGACTGTCTGATATTGTGCGTTCGCTTTTTCAATCCATTTCCGGATCTCAGCTTTTCCTTTATGAGTCTGCCCTTCATCGAAGACGATTGCTGTCTCCGAAAAGCACGCTACGTATGCCGGAGCATCATGGCTATTTTGCGCGTCCACCAGATTTGCTATTAATTTCGGTAAGTTCATCGTTATATTATTTCCGATTATCAAACAGTTGGTATAGTTCCTCCGTCAATTACATACTCCGTTCCGGTCAGGTAACTAGCCCGTGGAGAAACCAGAAAGCCAACCAATTCCGCAACATCTTCCGGCTGAGCTGGTCTGCCGATGGGAATCCCACCAAGCGCGTCCATTACGCTCTGAGTAGCCTGCTCTATAGTCACTTTAGAACTCTCTGCAATACGCTCTGTCATCCTCGTAGCAGAATGAGTCATAATCCAGCCGGGAGAGACGGTGAGTACGCGTACTCCCTTAGATGCAACTTCGTTGGAGAGGCTCTTGCTGTAGTTTAGCAAGCCTGCTTTCGCCGCCGCATAGGGTAGGGTAGAGTCGTACAGAGGAAGCCTGGCCTGAATAGAAGCAATATGAATGATCACCCCACTGCCACGCAGCAACATCTGCGGTAGAAATCCCCTGTCCAGGCGTACCGGAGCCAGCAGGTTGGTGGAGAGTGTTGATTCCCAATCCTCGTCCGTCAGAACAGCAAAGCCACCGCCCGGCGTTTCAGAACTTCCAAGATTATTGATCAGGATATCGAGGTGTCCATATTTTTCCAGTACCTCATCGATAACCTTCCTGGTTCCTTCAGGTTTACTTAAGTCCGCCTGAACGAAATGTAAAGCTTCGTTACTTTCCTCTGGTTTGTTCCTTGCTGTAACGATAACCGTTGCACCCGCCGAAAGCAGACGCTTCGCGATGGCTAGTCCCGTTCCCTTAGTACCACCGGTCACCAGGGTAATTTTGCCCGTTAGCTCATTATTAAAATCGAATAGCTCTTTCATTGTCGTAAGTCTTTGTACAAATGTCTACACTATATTGATTAGCAGAAAGTACGGTGTTACGATTCAGATAGGGATAAACTATTCCGTATTGTACCCCTGCGGATATCCAGATATATTTGTACCATGTATGAGAAAAAGACATTGCCGAATCTAAACTGCGGCCTCGACCTTGTCGGCGAGGTACTTTATGGCAAATGGAAGATCCGTTTACTGTGGTTCATCAACGAGGGGCATAAGCGGCCCAGCGAATTACAGCGGAAGATCCCTGATGCGTCGAGGCGGGTGCTCAATATCCAGTTG
>Ga0160433_100268_pt1 | contig 35989 bp, 31 predicted proteins | sample HID1972K_E0MG_FD_108235 | JGI IMG/M metagenome (GOLD analysis project Ga0160433, IMG submission 108235) | Enriched pill bug-associated microbial communities from UW Madison campus, WI, USA - HID1972K_E0 MG | ecosystem: Host-associated > Arthropoda: Insects > Digestive system > Unclassified ...
AACGCGACCCAGACCTCGGTGGAAGGGGTGTTCGCCGCCGGCGACGTGGCCGACCAGCACTACCGCCAGGCGATCACCTCGGCCGGCTTCGGCTGCATGGCCGCGCTGGACGCCGAGCGTTACCTGGACGCGCAGGGCAAGGTGGGCTGAACCCGCACGTCGGCCGGGGCCGCACCTCAGTCGCTGCGCCGGCAGTTGTGGAACACCGGATCGGCGTGCAGCTGGACGCGCAGCAGGCGGCGTGGCGCGCCGGATGCGAACGGCTCGCGTGCGTGCAGCAGCGCGAAGTTGTCCACCAGCACCAGGTCTCCCGGCCGCCATGCGTGCGCATGGCAGAACGCCGGCGCGTGCAGCATCCGCGCAAGCTGCTGCTGCACCGTGGCGGCTTCGGCCGCCGTGACCCCATGCCAATGCACGCGTGGCGCGTTCAGCAGCGGCCGCTCCGGCGGCTCCGGTTCGACATAGCGCAGCACCTCCTCGCCGGTGCGCGGATGACGATCCACCAGCCGTGCGAACACCGTGCCGCCGTAATGGGCCACCTTGTTGACCTCGTAAGCCAGCATGCAGCCGCGCCACAGGCGCAACGTCGCCTCATCCAGGCTGGCGAGCAGGCGCCGGGTGTCGGTGAACAGGGTTCGCCCGCCGTCCGTGCTGCCGGGGGCCTCGACGCAGTACAGCATGAACAGCTCAGGCGTGGTGGCGGCCACCGTGCCATCCCAGTGGAACGGCATGTGGCCCGGCGCGAACACCATGTCGCGCGCGTCGGCATGCTCCTTCAGGTCCAGCACCGCGCCGAACTCCCACTGCATCGGCTGGCCCAGCCGGGAGGCGAACTCAAGCAGTGCCGATGGCATATCGAACGCGCCGCGCAGGCCACGGATCAGCACCAGCCCGTGCTCGCGCACCCGTTGCCGCAGCCGCCCCGCCTCGCGCGCCAGCGCGGCTGGCATCGCCATGGCCTCGGCCTCGCCCAGCTCGATCCGGATTCCAGAGGGCTGCATCGGTTGCAGGCTGTTGAATACGTTCATGGCATCCGCACTCCTTCGTGCTCCGGGTGGCGATTCATGCCGCTGGCTCGCCAAGGATGAAATGACTGGGACGCCCGGCGATCATCACCCGTCGCGCCCCTGCCTGTTCGGCCTGGTACCGCTTCATCAGCGCGAAGCCATCCGCCCGCTGCACCGCCACGCCGTGCCATGGCGTCAGCCAGGCATCGTGGCAGGCCAGCAGGCGGATGCCGAACTTGCGGCTGTCCGCCGGCTGCGGATGGATCGACAGCCGCAGCGCGTCCGGGTGCCGGGCGGCGATCAGCGCGCTCCAGGCCTGGCTGCGCTGGATCACCTGGTAGGCGCGGCGCTTGGCTCGCTGGCGCGCCTGCGTCGGCGTGGAAACCATGGTGGCGTCATCGTCCTCGCGCAGGAAGCGGCTGATCCCGCACAGCAGTTGCCGTCCGGCGGTGCTGGACAGCAGCGCGCCGCGCACCGCATCCAGTGACTGTCCGAAACGGTCCAGCAGCCATGCACGCTGTGCCGACGGCGACGCCCATGGGGCATTCAGCGGGTCGGGAACGGCATCGGCGAGCGTGAGCAGCGACAGCCGATGACCGCCCAGTTCGGCACACATCTCCAGCAGTCCGGCACGGTAGGCCTGCACGGCGGCGTCGGTCACGCCGACCAGGTCACCGAACACTTGCCCATCCGAGCACAGGATGATGCGCGCCCCCGGCGCATGCAGGGTGCCGATCTGCTCGCACAGCGACTGCAGCGATGCCAGCGCGAGACGTTCGGCCATGTCGGGCAAGGCACCAAGCACCTTGCGCAGATTCGGCGATTTGGCCGGGAACGCCGGCAGCACCATCTGCAGCGCTTCGCCGCGCGCCACCCAGTGCTCGATGCAGGGTAGATGCATCGAGCGCAGCATCCGTTCTTCGCGCGTTCCCGCCCCCGGCGCGCCGCCACGCCGATGTTTCAGCAGCAGCGCCAGTACCCGTTCCGCTGTCGCTGCCGGTGGTCCGAGGCATGCAGCGAGGTCAGCGTGCTGCGCCGGGTTGTTCTCAACCATGAGCGGGCTCCATCTTCGCGACGAGCCACGAGCATGCGAAGCCCATGGCGCCGCTGTCATCCCCGGCCATGGGGCAGGCATCGCCCACGTCATTGCCTGCCCCGGCAGGCATGACGACCGCGCGTGCCGCATGCTGGCCAGCGACACAGGGCGAAGCCGGCAAATTCACTGGCTGCGCCTGCGCAGGCACTGGACCAAGTGCCGGACCGGGGCCGAACGCACGCCGTCATCATCGATCATGCGGGTGTCCCAGATGATCGGTGCACTGCCGTTGTTCTCGCAGGCCAGGGTGATGCGTGCCGGCGCACCTGCGTCGGGCAGGGTCGCCTTGCCATCGCTGCATTTCCATCCCGGAGGGCACCCTGCATTGCGGGTTTCGATCATCACGGGGTACCGCGGATGGCCTTCCCAGTCCAGCGCCAGCTCCCTGCGTTCGCCGGCCTCGAGCAGGATCGAGTCGATGGCGTCGACCTTCAGCGGTGTACACCCCTTGCCTTCGCGGAACAGCCGATAGCCTTTCTCGACGCCCTTCATCGACGCGTTGCGAAAGCGAGGGTCCTGCAGGGCCAGCGCGTCTTCCGGGTTGGTGTGGTAGCCAATCTCGATGATGACCGATGGCATGTCCGCCAGCCGGTTCTCGCCATGGCGTCCGCCGATCGCCGCCGACTTCACCGGATAATCCTCGTAGCCTTCCTGGCTTTGGATCAACTCCTTCATGTAGCACAGCATGCTGTCCGCCAGCGCCCTGTCCCCGGGCTTGTCCTGATGGACATAGGCTTCGGCGCCACGCGGCGTCGGCATGTCGCTCCCATTGGTATGAAGGTGGATCAGGCCATCAACGCCAAGATGGTTGGCGAACAGCGGACGGCTACGGATGTCTTCATTGCGCTGCCGGTCGCGTGCCGTGCTGTTTGGCAGGGAATGCCATATCTCCGGATTGTCGGGGTAACGCTGTTCGAGGTGATACCGCGCTGCGATCTTCCACCACGGCGCATTGCTGGGTTCATGCCGTTCACCTGCCGAGCTGCGCACCCGATGCACGGTCGCGCCGGAGCGGTCGGCCAGCAGTTCCTGCAGGGCGTCGCCAAATGCCGGCGTGATGAAGTCCTCGACAATGCCGTTTGCAGGATCGCGCTGGGCGCGCCAATCCTGGTATCCATGATGGAAGTAGATGCCGTGTCCCGCTGCCACCACCATCGCAGGGGCTCCGGGATTGGCGGGAATGCGCGGCGGATGCCGCGACGGCGGCACCGCATCCTCCGGGAAGAAGAAATCGATGTCCTTGCCGTCGAAAAGGAATCCGGTCTCGCCCTCGCAGCCGGCCTGCTGCGCAAGAAAGCCGAGGTTGTTGCGGAAAGCGGCCTGCACATCCTCGAACCCGGCGCCATTGTCGGCCGGCACGAACGCTCGACTGAAACGCACCGTGATCCTGCACGTGCGAAGATCGATCCCGGCACTTGCGCGGAGATCCGCGCCCTGCCCTTCCAGCCGGGGAACGACACCCAGTATCCGCTGTGCCTCGCGGGTGAGGAGCATGTCCAGCTCTGCGTCATGCGAGCCTTCAGGGTGAACCGCCGATAGCGGCGCTGCAGGGAGCGCCGGGACCTGCAGGGCGAGCGCTGCAAGCAGCGGAATCGATCTTGAACCCGGCTTCATGTTGCCTCCCACCTCCTGCGAGCATGAAGCGGACATTCCCGCAATCTGTCGCCTGGAAACGTGCGGTGTCTCGCAGCGAAGGAACTTTCAAGAATGACTTCTGCATCGGACTGCGTGTTTTTTTCGTCGCGATAGATCGCAATAGTTGACGTCTTTCCATAGGGCATTCGGGTTCGAAAAGCCGCGACGTCCGCCGCGCTCTGCCTTATCCTCGGTGGATGCCCGACGTCCGATTCCTCGACAGCCTGGAAACCATCACCGCCGCGCAATGGGATGGCCTGCATGACGGCAGCAACCCCTTCATCAGCCACGCCTTCCTGGCCGGGCTGGAAGCGCATGGCTGCCTGCGCGAGGACTGGGGCTGGACGCCCAGGCACTTCACGCTGTGGGACGACGGCGACGAACTCGTCGGCGCGATTCCCGGTTACCTGAAGGACAACTCGCACGGCGAGTTCGTGTTCGATCACGCCTGGGCCAGCGCCTATGCCCGCCATGGCCGCGACTACTACCCGAAATGGCTGGGCGCGGTGCCCTACTCCCCCGTCACCGGCCCGCGCCTGCTGGCACGCGACGCGCGGGTGCGGCAGGCGTTGCTGCCTGCGTTGCAGGCCCGGCTGCCGCAGCTCGGTGTGTCCTCGGCGCACGTCAATTTCGCCAGCGGCGAGGATGATGAGGCATTCGGCGACGACTGGCTGCTGCGCGAGGACATCCAGTTCCAGTGGCACAATCCGGGCGGCTGGCACGGCTTCGATGACTTCCTCGCCGCGATGGACCACAAGCATCGCAAGAACATCCGCCAGGAACGGGCCAGGGTCGCCCGGCAGGGCATCACGTTCCGCACCGTGCACGGCGACGAGGCCAGCCGTGCCGACCTGCAGGCGATGTACCGGTTCTACCTGCAGACCTTCCTCGAGTACGGCAATGCGCCGGCCCTGACCGAGGCCTTCCTGCGCCATCTGGCCATCCGCCTCGGCCGTGGGCTGGTGATGTTCCTGGCCGAACAGGAGGGCGCGACGATCGCCGGGGCGCTGTGCCTGCGCGGCGCCGATACGCTGTACGGACGGTACTGGGGCGGCATGGCGCTGCCCGGCCTGCATTTCGAGGCCTGCTATTACCAGGGCATCGCATACTGCCTGCGCGAGGGGCTGTCGCGCTTCGAGCCCGGCGCGCAGGGCGAGCACAAGCTGGCACGCGGCTTCCTGCCGACCCCGGTGCGCAGCCGGCACTGGGTGGCCGATGCGGAGTTCGCGGCCGCGCTGCGGGAGTGGTGCGCGCACGAGCGTGCCGACGTCGAGCGCTACCGGCGTTCGTTGCTGCAGCACTCCCCGTTCCGCGATGCAGCGGTGGCGCAGTGAGCCGGCACCTGCCGTGGCGCCTGGCCGAGGCTGCTGATGCGCCGTTCCCTCCTCCGGAGACCGCGTTGCGGCAGCCCGATGGACTGCTTGCGGTGGGTGGCGACCTCGCGCCGGTGCGCCTGCTCAATGCCTACGCCGAAGGCATCTTTCCGTGGTACAGCGAGGGCGAACCGATCCTGTGGTGGTCGCCCGACCCGCGCATGGTGCTGCGCACCGACGGCATCCACCTGTCCGCGCGTTTCCGCCGCGAACTGCGTCGGCTGCCATGGACGATCACCGCCGATACCGCCTTTGCCCAGGTGATGGATGCCTGTGCCAGCGCGCCGCGTCCGGGACAGGATGGCACCTGGATCAGCCCGGCGATGCGCCAGGCCTACGTCGCCCTGCATGGACTCGGCGCGGCCCACTCGGTGGAGGTATGGGAGGACACGCAGCTGATCGGTGGCATCTACGGCGTCGGCATCGGCCGCATGTTCTTCGGCGAGAGCATGTTCAGCGCACGCAGCGGTGGCTCGAAGGTGGCATTGGCGGCGCTGGGACGGCTGCTGCACGGCTGGGGTGTGCCGCTGCTGGATGCGCAGGTGGAGAATCCGCACCTGCTGCGCATGGGTGCCGAGCGCTGGTCGCGTCACGATTTCCTGCGCCACGTGCGCGAAGCGGTCCGGGAGGCCGGACCCGACGGCAACTGGGCCGAACGCGTCGGTCGCCGCGGCGCGCGGCAAGGGATTGACGGTTAACGCAATCTTTGCAAAACCGCCGCGACGCGCGTAAAATACTGCGCCTTAGGCCCCCCGTGGCCGTTCTCTGAACCGCACAGGACTACATGTCGAAAGACGACTCCATCGAGTTCGAAGGCACCGTCAGCGAGACGCTGCCGAATACGACTTTCCGCGTCCGCCTGGAAAATGGCCATGAAATCATTGCCCATATTTCCGGCCGCATGCGCAAGAACTACATCCGCATTCTTACCGGTGACCGGGTCAAGGTTGAAATGACCCCGTACGACCTGACCAAGGGCCGTATCACCTACCGCATGAAGTAAGCGGTCAGGCGCGTTGCGCCGACGGACGAAGGCCAGCCTTGTGCTGGCCTTTTGTCGTGGGTGGAATCTGCGGTGGCGGTGACGACCAACGGTCGTCACCCACCAGGCAACACGCCACCAGTGAACACCCCATCAGGCAGCACCCCACCAGAGAACACCCCCATCAGGGAACACCGATGAGGGAACCGGCGGGATCGGCGCTGCTCCGGTAGAGCCGACCCAGGGTCGGCTGCATCCGTCAGGCCATCAGCCGGCCCGGGGCCGGCTGCACCGGGGCCTATTCCACCGTGGCGGGAAGCAAGCGCTCCTGTTCGGGGAAGGTTTCCACCACCAGGTCGTTCTCGCGCACGTCGATGGTCACCTTGCCGCCATCCACCAGCTTGCCGAACAGCAGTTCGTCGGCCAGCGGGCGCTTGATGCGGTCCTGGATGACCCGCGCCATCGGGCGCGCGCCCATCAACGGATCGAAACCATGCTGGGCCAGCCAGTCGCGCGCGATCGGCGTGGCCGACAGGCTGACGTGCTTCTCCTGCAACAGCATTTCCAGCTCGATGATGAACTTGTCCACCACGCGCAGGATGTGCTCGAAGCCGAGCGGCTGGAACTGCACCACCGCATCCAGGCGATTGCGGAACTCCGGGGTGAAGCTGCGGCGGATGGTCTCCATCGCGTCGGTGGCATGGTCCTGCTTGGTGAAGCCGATCGAACGACGCGAGGCCTGGGTGGCGCCGGCGTTGGTGGTCATCACCAGTACCACGTTCTTGAAGTTGGCTTCGCGCCCGTTGGTGTCGGTCAGCACGCCACGGTCCATGACCTGCAGCAGGATGTTGAAGATGTCCGGGTGCGCCTTCTCGATCTCGTCCAGCAGCAGCACGCAATGCGGCGTCTTGACGATCTTTTCGGTCAGCAGGCCACCCTGGTCGAAGCCGACGTAGCCCGGGGGCGCGCCGATCAGGCGGCTGATCGAGTGCGCCTCCATGTACTCGGACATGTCGAAGCGCACCAGTTCGATGCCCAGCTGCAGCGCCAGCTGCTTGGTCACCTCGGTCTTGCCGACACCGGTGGGGCCGGCGAACAGGAAGTTGCCGATCGGCTTTTCCGGATTGGCCAGGCCCGAGCGTGCCAGCTTGATCGCCGAGGACAACGTTTCGATCGCCGGGTCCTGCCCGAAGATCACCATCTTCAGGTTGCGGTCCAGGTGCTTGAGCACGTCCTTGTCGGTGGCGGTCACCTGCTTGGCCGGTATGCGCGCCATCTTGGCCACGATTGCCTCGATCTCCTCGATGTCGATCAGCTCCTTGCGTTCGCCTTCCGGCATCAGGCGCTGGCGGGCGCCGGCCTCGTCGATCACGTCGATCGCCTTGTCCGGCAGCAGGCGGTCGCCGATGTGCTTCACCGACAGGTCCACCGCGGCCTGCAGCGCGTCGTCGGCGTAGGTCACGCCGTGGTGGGCTTCGTACTTGGGCTTCAGGCCCTGCAGGATCTCGTAGGTCTCGCCCACGGTCGGTTCGACGATGTCGATCTTCTGGAAGCGCCTGGCCAGCGCACGGTCCTTCTCGAAAATGCCGCGGTATTCCTGGAACGTGGTCGAGCCGATGCAGCGCAGCTCGCCGGAGGCCAGCGCCGGCTTGATCAGGTTGGAGGCGTCCATGGTGCCACCGGACGCCGAGCCGGCGCCGATGATGGTATGGATCTCGTCGATGAACAGCACCGCGTTCGGCACCTTCTTCAGCGCCGTCAGCACGCCCTTCAGCCGCTTCTCGAAATCGCCGCGGTACTTGGTGCCGGCGACCAGCGCGCCGAGATCCAGCGAATAGATGACCGCATCGGCCAGCACCTCGGGCACCGAGCCTTCGACGATGCGCCGCGCCAGGCCTTCGGCGATGGCGGTCTTGCCCACGCCCGCTTCGCCCACGTACAGGGGGTTGTTCTTGCGGCGACGGCACAGCACCTGGATGGTGCGCTCGATCTCGTCGGCGCGGCCGACCAGGGGGTCGATGCGCCCGTTGCGGGCCTGGTCGTTCAGGTTGCTGGCGAATTCGGCCAGCGCATCGCCCTTGCCTTCGCCCTCGCCGCCCTCGGCGCGCCCTTCCGGGTCGGCCGCCGACGGCGACTCGCCATCCTCACCGAGCTTGGCGATGCCGTGCGACAGGTAATTGACCACGTCCAGCCGGGTCACGTCCTGCTGGTTGAGATAATAGACGGCGTGCGAATCCTTCTCGCCGAAGATCGCCACCAGCACGTTGGCGCCGGTAACCTCCTTCTTGCCCGAGGACTGCACGTGGTAGACGGCCCGTTGCAGCACGCGCTGGAAGCCCAGGGTCGGCTGGGTATCGCGGCCGTCGTCTTCGGCCAGCCGCGAAACCGAGGCTTCGATGGCCTGGTCCAGCTCGTGGCGCAGGCGCTCGGGATCGGCGCCGCAGGCTTTCAGGACCGCCTGTGCGGATGGGTTGTCGAGCAGCGCCAGCAGCAGGTGCTCGACGGTCATGAACTCATGCCGGGCCTCACGTGCTCGCTTGTAGCACTGACCGATGGTGTGTTCGAGGTCTTTACTGAACATGCTTTACTCCGGCGGCAGTTGAGGACGATATGCGGCCTGACCATGCGTTTTCCATCACCCTAGCGGAACCACGCGTTCATGCGGCGTTAGCGTGGGTGCATGCGTCCTGTCAGCGACGTCCTGACGATAACCTACAACGGCCCGTCGCCGCGCGTGGCAAAGCAGACGGAAACGGGCGGCTGGATCGGTAACGACCGATCATCGGCCGCGACGGCCGGGCGTGGAGCCGGGCCCTGCATGGCTGGTCCAGAATCCCCGGCCAGCGCCGGCACCTGCCGGAGGCGTGGCGCTCAGGCCTTCTCCATCGTGCACAGCAGCGGATGCTGGTTCATCCGTGCATATTCGTTGACCTGGGCGACCTTGGTCTCGGCCACTTCGCGGGTGAACACCCCGCAGATGCCACGCCCGCGGGTATGCACGTGCAGCATCACCTGGGTCGCCCGGTCCAGGTCCAGATTGAAGAACTGCTGCAGGACCTCCACCACGAAATCCATCGGCGTGTAGTCGTCGTTGAGCAGCATGACCTGGTAGAACGGCGGCGGCGCGACCTCCGGGCGTGCGGGATCGAGCAGCACGCCATGGTCGGAATGGGACGAATGGGAAGTCTCGCGAGGCATCCGCTTATTATAACGGCAGGCTCCGGGCGATTGGACGGCAAACCGCCACGCCCTCACAATCTGCACATCCTCCTGCACGGTTTCACCGGATTTCCATGAAAAGGACGCCCACCCGCGCCGCCGCCGCGTCGTCCGCGCTCGCCGGAAGCACGCCGTCATGAGCGTGCCCGAGCAGCGCTGGACGCCGCGCGTCACCGTCGCCACCGTGGTGGTCGATGGCGGCCGCATGCTGCTGGTGGAAGAGCGCATCGGGGGACAGCGGGTATTGAACCAGCCGGCCGGCCACCTGGAACCGCAGGAATCGCTGGCCGACGCCGCCGTGCGCGAAACCCTGGAGGAAACCGGCTGGGACGTGGAGCTGACCGCGTTCGTGGGCTGTTACCAATGGCAGGCGGCCGACGGCACCGCCTTCCTGCGCTTCTGTTATGCGGCCCGTCCGCTGCGCCATCATCCGCAGCGGGCGCTGGATACCGGCATCGTGCGTGCGGTATGGCTGACACCGGACCAGCTGCGTGCCGAGCAGGCACGGCTGCGCAGCCCGCTGGTCTGGCAGGTGGTCGCCGACCATCTCGGCGGCCAGCGCCATCCCCTGTCCGCCGTCAAGGAGATCGCATGAGCACGCCACGGATCATGGTCGGTGTTTCCGGGGGCGTGGATTCCTCGGTGGCGGCGTGGCGGCTGGTCCAGCAGGGCGAGCCGGTGGCCGGGCTGTTCATGCAGAACTGGGCCGATGATGGCAGTGGCGATTGCCGCGCCGAGGATGACCGTCGCGACGCGGTGGCGGTGTGCGGCCTGCTCGGCATCCCGTTCCACTTCCGTGATTTTTCCAGCGAGTACTGGCAGGGGGTGTTCGAGCATTTCCTCGCCGAATATGCCGCCGGCCGCACGCCCAACCCGGACGTGCTGTGCAACCGCGAAGTGAAGTTCAAGCATTTCCTCGATGCGGCGCGCGAACTGGGCGCCGAACGCATCGCCACCGGGCATTACGCGCGGGTGGCGCAGCGCGGTGGCCAGTGGCTGCTGCTGCGCGGAGCCGACCGCGGCAAGGACCAGAGCTACTTCCTGCACCAGCTCGGCCAGGCGCAGTTGTCGGCCACCCTGTTCCCGATCGGCGACCTCAACAAGAACGACCTGCGCCGGATGGCGCGCGACGCCCGCCTGCCGACCCATGCCAAGAAGGATTCGACCGGCATCTGCTTCATCGGCGAGCGCGATTTCCGTGAGTTCCTGGGCCGCTACCTGCCCGCCCGCAGCGGCCGCATCCTCGACCCCGAGGGGGTCGAGATCGCCGAGCATCCCGGCGTGTTCTACTTCACCCTGGGCCAGCGCGAGGGCCTCAACATCGGCGGCGTGCGTGGCCGTCCCGCCGCGCCGTGGTACGTGGTCGGCAAGGATGTGGCCAGCAACGTGCTGTACGTGGACCAGGATCGCGAAAGCCCCTGGCTGATGTCGCGGCGGCTGGCCAGCGAGGCCGCGCACTGGATCGCCGGAGCACCGCCGGCCAGCCGCTTCGAGTGCACCGCGCAGACCCGTTACCGGCAGCCGGACGAGCCGTGCACGGTCGTGGTGCGCGACGATGGCACCCTGCAGGTGGTGTTCGCGCAGCCGCAGCGTGCGGTCACCCCGGGGCAGTCGCTGGTGCTGTATGACGGCGAAGTCTGCCTGGGCGGCGCGGTGATCGCCGCCACCGACGCACCGCTGGAACAGCGGCTGCGCACCACCCCTTCCCTTTTCGAGGTATCCGCTGCATGAGCTTCACCATCGACGACCGTGTCCTGGCCCTTGCCGGCATCGCCCAGGCCCTGCAGCAGGTTCGCCGCATCGCCGATACCGGGCACTCCGATGCCGCGGCGGTCCGCACCGCGATGGACAGCGTGTTCCGCATCGATGCCGGTTCGCCGCAGGAGGTCTACGGCGACCGCGATGCGCTCAAGCCCGGCCTGCGGCTGCTGCACAACTACTTCAGCAACCAGGGCCAGGACCCGGTGCTGCCGAAGCTGGCCCTGGCCGTGCTGCAGCTCGAGCGGCGTTTCGTGCGCGAGCAGGACACCATCGACAAGGTCACCGCGGGCATCGAGCGTGCCAGCCGCCAGGGTCGCGAGCTCGGCGACAGCGGCCATCCGGACGTGCTTTCCACGCTGGGCGCGGTGTACGCCGACACCATCAGCCACCTCAAGCCGCGGGTGATGGTACAGGGCAACCCGCATTACCTGGGCCAGGCCGGCGTGGTGGCGGAGATCCGCGCGTTGCTGCTCGCCGCCGTGCGTTCGGCGGTGCTGTGGCGCCAGCTGGGCGGCAGCTACTGGGATTTCCTGTTCGCGCGCAAGGCGATGGTCGAGGCGGTGGACCGCGCCCTGCGCTGAAAGGTGGGTGACGCCCATTTCGGTGGGTGACGACCGTTGGTCGTCACGGATGCCGCCCAGCCGGCCATGGGTCGGTTCTACCGGGACAGCATCGCGCTCCGGGCAACATTCCCGCACGTTGGCGTTAAAGAGACCGGATGCACGGCCGATACAGCATTCGTGACTCTGCCGAGAACGTCCATGTACCCACGCATCATCATCCGTCTGGCCGCACCGCTGGTGCTGACCCTGCTGCTCGTCCTGGCCCTGGCACTGGAGTGGCCGGCGGCCCTGCGCTGGGCGATCCTGTGCACCATGACCCTCAGCTGGCTGGGCTTTGCCTGGTGGAGCAGCCGCGCGCAGGCACCGCGCTCGCCCGAACAGGCACGTGTCCTGCGTGAACAGGACCAGCTGCTGACCGAGCTGCGCAGTTTCGTGGGCAACGAGATCGAAGGCTCGCGCAGCGAAGTCGAGCGCGCCCGCGACCTGATCCGCCAGGCGGTGTCCGGGCTCGGCGGCAGCTTCGATGCGATGAACCGCAAATCGCGCCAGCAGAGCCAGGCGCTGGCCCGCATTGTCGATCGCACCGGCGAAGATGGCGCTGCCGGCCTGGACGTGGCCCGTTTCGCGCAGCACGCCAGCCACCAGATGGAACAGCTGGTCGAGGCGCTGGAGCAGGTCAGCGGCCAGAGCAGCACCACCGTGCAGCACATCGACCAGATGGCCCAGCACCTGGACGGCATCTTCGCGCTGCTGGAGGACGTCAAGTCGATCGCCGACCAGACCAACCTGCTGGCGCTCAATGCAGCCATCGAAGCGGCGCGCGCCGGCGAGGCGGGCCGCGGCTTCGCGGTGGTCGCCGACGAGGTCCGCAACCTGTCCGAGCGCTCGACCACCTTCAACGAACAGATCCGCAAGCTGGCGCACAGCTCCAAGGACGCCATCGCCAAGGTCCGCGAAACGGTTTCGCACATGGCCTCGCGCGACATGGACCGCTCCCGTGAAGCGCGCCAGGAAGCGGCGGCGATGGTCGACAACGTGGCCCAGATCAACGCCTCGCTGGGCGACGGCATGCGCGAGGTGTCCGAGTGCGCGCGCGCGATCGACGGCAGCGTGGCCGAGGCGGTGCGCGCCCTGCAGTTCGAGGACATCGCCACCCAGGCGCTGGGCGGCGTGCATGTGCACCTGGACCGGCTGACCGCGATCAACCGCGAAGCGGTGGCGCTGCAGGAACTGCTGCACCGTAATGGCGGCGCGATGGATGAAGAAATCGCGACCGCGCTGCAGCGCACCGGCAGCCGCCTGCGCGAAATGCGCAGCGAGTGGGAGCGCCCGCCGCACAAGCCGGTGACCCAGCAGAGCATGGGCGCTGGAACCGTCGAGCTGTTCTGAACGACGTGAAGGCACTGCTGCCACGCAATGACCAGGGCCCCGGCAATGCCGGGGCCTTTGCGCATCCGCGCGAGCAGTTGCGGCAGCTGGAAGGGTTGGCGCGGCAGGAACTGCGCGCACTGCAGCGGCAGGCCGCGGCCCAGCCTGCAGCGCCCCCGCGCTGCCACGAAGAAGCCAGCCTGGCCTGGGATCTCGGCCTGGAGATCCGGTGAGGGGAGTGTCGGGCCGTACGCGGCGGCGCGGGTAGCGCCGGGCTCTGCGCGGTGGGTTGGCACCTGCGGCCGGGCTGGGCCCGGCGCTAGATGATCGCCGCGGCCGTATCGCGCGGCGTGCGCAGCCACTGCGCGAGCTCGCGCGGCACCAGCGGGTGCGAGTACAGGAAGCCCTGGATCTCATCGCAGCCCTGGCGGCGCAGCAGGGCTTCTTCCTGCGGCGTTTCCACGCCTTCGGCCACCACCTTCATGCCCAGCGCATGGCCAAGATGCACGATCGCCTGGGTGACCTCCGCGGTTCCCGCATCCTCCAGCATGCAGCGCACGAAACTGCGGTCGATCTTCAGGCGGCCGACCGGGAAACGGTTGAGGTAATGCAGGTTGGAGAAGCCGGTGCCGAAGTCATCGACCGCCAGCGCCACGTGGTGCCGTTCGAACACTTCAAAGCCGTGGCGCAGGACTTCGGTATCGCAGATCAGCGCCGACTCGGTCAGCTCCAGTTCCAGCCGCGTGGGCGAAAGGCCATGGGCATGGCAGATCTCGATCACGCGTTCGGCGAAACCGCGCTTGCGCAGCTGCACCGCCGATACGTTCACCGCGATGCGGTCGAACGACAGCCCGCTGCGATCCCACGCCGCCGCTTGGCGGCATGCTTCGTTGAGCACCCAGTCGCCGATGCGGACGATCTCCCCGCTCTTCTCGGCGATCGGAATGAATTCGACCGGACTGCACTGCCCGCTGTCCGGACGATCCCAGCGCAGCAACGCTTCGATCCCCGGGGGCCGCCCACTCTCGGCATGCAGCAGTGGCTGGTAGACCACGCTGAACTCTTCGCGTTCGATCGCACCCTGCAGCGCGTGCTCGATGTCGAGCCGGCGCTGGATGCGGGCCAGTGCATCCTGGTTGTAGAACTGGCAGGTGTTCCTGCCCGCTTCCTTGGCCGCATGCATGGCCGCGTCGGCGGCACGCAGCAGTGATTCGAAATCAGGGTGGCCATCTTCGAGCATGGCAATGCCCACGCTCGCTCCGACCTTCAGCGTGGCGTGTTCGCGGTACAGCGGCTCGCACAGCGAGGCGATCAGCGTGCGCGCGATATGTGCGGCGTCTTCCGGACCCGCCAGCTCGCGCAGCACGACGATGAACTCATCGCCGCTGAAGCGCCCGAACAGATCGTTGTTGCGCAGGGTTCCGTGCAGGCGCGCGGCCGCTGCCTTGAGCAGCAGGTCGCCGGTCGCATGGCCGAAGGTATCGTTGATGGTCTTGAAGCCGTCGAGGTCGATGAACAGCATGGCCAGTGGCACGCCGCGGGTGCGCGCATCCTCGATCGCCTCCATGGTCTGCGTGCGCAGCAGCATGCGGTTGGGCAGGCCGGTCAGCGGATCGTAATGGGCGAGCAGCTCCAGCCGTTCGCTGGTTTCGCGTTCGCGGGTGATGTCCCGGAACAGCACCACGAAGCGCTCGGGCAGGCCGTCGCGGCGGTCCAGCTCGACCAGTACCTGCACCCATACCCGCAACCCGGACGGGCGATGGAAGCACAGGTCCAGCTGTTCGGGCAGGCCGCCGGCGGCGATCCGTTCCAGCGCGGCCATGAAGCTCGCCCGCGATTCGACGGTGTACAGCGACAGGGCCTGTTCCAGGGTGACCGGTTCCTTGCGCAGGCCATGGATCCGATAGCACTCCTCGGTCCATTGCATCTGCCGGGTTTCGACATCGATCTCGCAGCCGCCGATGCGGCCAAGCGCGGACACGCGGTTCAGCAGTTCGGTCCGCCAGCGGATCAGCGCATCGGTGCGGTGCTGGCTGCTGATGTCCTGCACCTGGCCGAGCAGGCGCTCGATGCGGCCGTCGGCCGCGCGCAGCGGATGCATCCACAGCCGCAGCTGGATGGGGGCATCAGCCAGGGCCGGCGATAGTTCCAGGTCCAGACTGGCCGCGTGGCCGTCCTGCCAGAGCCGTCGCCAGGCCGCGCGCAAGGTACCGCGCGAACGCGGTTGCAGCCACCGCAGCCAGCGCCGCGGACTGCCATGCACCGGCATGTCCGCGCCCAGCAGGGTGCCCAGTTCGGGCGACCACCAGAAGCGGCGGGTAACCGGGTCCCACGACCAGCTGCCCATGCCGGCGACCCGCTGCGCTTCGCGCAGATGCAGCTGTTGTTCGCGCAGCCGGCCTTCAAGCTGCTTCTGCTGCTCGATGTCGGTCTGGGTGCCGACCATGCGCAATGGCTGGCCATCGGCCGTGCGGGCCACCACCTGGCCACGGTCCAGCATCCAGCGCCATTGCTGGTCGCGCTGGCGGTAACGGAACTGTGCGCTGTACTGTTCGGCCTCGCCGCGCAGGTGCGCCTGGATCGCCGCGCGGACACCGGCGCGATCGTCGGGATGCACGTGATCGAGCAGCGCACCGGCCTCGTCCTGCGGCTCGCCGCTGGCGTCCGGCCGTGGCGAGCGCAGCATGCGGTCGCCGGGGATGTCCCAGTCCCACAGCCCATGACCGGCGCTGCCCAGCGCCAGTTCCCAGCGCTCGCCGGCGATTCCGCCGTCCGGCCTGGGCACGCTGAGGGTGTAGGCCAGCAGTGCGCCATCGCCATCGTGCACCGCGCGCATCCAGCCATCGTGGCGGCCCCGCGTGCCTCCGGGCAGGCTGCAGGCGATCAGGCCACCCTCGGCCGCCAGCACGCGGATATCCTCCAGCTGTTCGCGGTAAGCGGCCGCGGCCGCTGGCAGGTGGTGTTCGCGGGCCACGGGGTTGGCCGCCAGCGGCATGCCATGCCGATCCAGCACCACCAGCGCCGAGGCGAGCGGATGGTGCAACAGGCTGGCGATGATCCCTTGGTCCACGCAACGAACTCCAGTAGCGCTCCCGACAGCCGGGAACACAACCGTTAGCGGCGCGATGCCGGGATAATTGAGCACGGCGGGCGTTCGGCCAGCGGTGTCGCAGGCTAAGATGGGACCGCTCCCGTTCCTGCACGGATCCCCCATCGCCACCATGCCCGACAGCCCCTGCCCCGCTCCGGATTCGGCCGCCGCGCTGGCGCGGAAGCTGCGCCGCCAACGCCGCCGCGTGGTGCTGTACTACCTTCTGCTGGCGGTCGCGTGGATCGCCAGCAGCGATGCGGCGGTCTCGGCATTGATCGACGATGCGCGCCAGCGGGTCCTCTTCCAGAGCGTCAAGGGGGTGTTCTTCGTGTTCGCCAGCGCGTCGCTGCTGTACCTGTTGCTGCGGCCGCTGGGCGCCCATCTGCTGGAGGCGAACACGCGGCTGACCGAATCGGAGGCGCGCCATCGCGAAGCCTTCACCGGCAATCCCGGCCCGGTGCTGGTCTACGACCTGCAGTCCACGCACATCCTCGACGTCAACCCGGCCGCCTGCGCGCTGTTCGGCTGGGAACGCGGGGACATGCTGCGGCAACCGATCAGCATGCTGTGGCCGCCGGGCCGCGAGGCCGAACTGGAGGCGGGGCTGAAGCATGTACGCGAGCAGCCGCAGCAGCCGTGCGTGCTGCGTGCGCCGCTGCGGTTGCGCGATGGCAACGTGCGGCAGATGGAGCTGCGCAGCAATGCGATCGAAGTCGGAGGCCGGCCCGCCCGGCTGTTGATCGTGATCGACCGCACCGCCGAGGAGGCCGCGCTGCAGCGCCGCGACCAGGCGCTGGCGCGGGTCGAGGAAGCCCATGAGCTGGCGCGGATCGGCGCGTGGGAACTGGACCCGGATACCGGCCTGGCGCGATTCTCGCGGCAGGTCTACCAGCTGCTCGGGCGGCGCCCGCCCCCATCGCCGGCGTCGGGCTGGCAGCCGGTGGAGGCGCTGCTGGTACCGGCCGACGCCGCCACCGCCGCCACCACCGCGCAGCTGCTGGCCAGCATGAGTTCGGGCGAACCGGTGCACGTGGACATGCTGCTGCCGGTGCTGGCGATGGACGGCCGGCCGCTGATGGTGCACCTGCGCGCGGAGAGCGGCGTGGATGACGATGGCCGCGCACGGGTGCTGGGCACGCTGCAGGACGTGACCGAGCGCGAGCATTCGCGCCGCCTGCTGCGCGAACGCGAAGAGCAGTTCCGCGAGCTGGTCAGGGTGCTGCCCGACGGCGTGGTGATCCTCGCCGATGAGCACGTGCTGTATGCCAACGCCTTCGCCGCGCGGCTGTTCGGGCATGACGGCCAGACCCTGCTCGGCGAGCCGCTGCAGGCGCTGGTCGACGGCGCCGGACTGGAAGCGGTGCGCGCGCAGCTGCGTGGCCCGCTGCCGGCGGCGGGCAACGGCCACGCCATGGTGGCGGGCATGCGGCGTGCCGATGGCGGCCGGTTCCAGGCCGGGCTGGCGATGGGCGAGGTGCGTTACGGAGGGCGCGACTGCCGCCTGCTGATCGTGCGCGACCTCAGCGAGGCCGAACGTACGCGCGCGGCGCTGGAGACCGGCAACCGCGAACTGCAGGCGATGGCCGGCCGCCTGTTCTCGCTGCAGGAGGACGAGCGCCGCGCCATCTCCCGCGACCTGCATGATGACATCGGCCAGGCGATCACCGCGATCAAGCTCTCGGCCTGGGCGGCACTGGACGAGGACGATGCCGCCCGCCGCAACGAGGACCTGCAGCAGATCGTCGGCCTGGCCGACAGCACCGTCGCGCGGCTGCGCGACCTGTCCACCCTGCTGCGCCCGCCGCAGCTGGACGCGCTGGGACTTGAAGCGGCGCTGCGCTGGCAGGCCGGCGTGCTGTTCCGTTCCGCCCCCAGCGAACTGCTGGCGCGGATCGAAGCGCTGCCACGACGCCCGGACAACGCCATCGAACAGGCCTGCTTCCGCATCGCCCAGGAGAGCCTGACCAACGCACTGCGCCATGCACGCGCCAGCCAGGTCCTGCTGCGCCTGCGCGACAACGGGCAGGGCCGGCTGCACCTGCAGGTCCAGGACGATGGCGAAGGCTTCGACCCCGCCGGTCCGCGCGGCCTCGGCCTGATCGTGATGCGCGAACGCGCGCAGAGCGTGGGCGGCGTGCTGCGCATCGAATCCGCGCCCGGCGAAGGCACCGTGGTCGATCTCGATCTCCCTTACCATGCAGGCCCGTCGTCGGGCGCAACCGTGGAAACCTGACTGCAATGTGGAACAGCAACCTGCCGCAGGCGGGCATCGACGAGGCCCCCGAGCGCCTTGGTGCCGGCAATCCGGAACTGCAGGCCATGGTCGCCGAGGCGGCCAGTGGCGGCGTGCCGATGATGCTGATGCACGTGGACATCGACCACTTCGCCTCGGTCAACGAGAACATGAGCGCCGAGGTCGGCGACCAGGCGCTGGTGCTCATCGCGCAGCGGCTGCAGGCGTGGTTGCACGGACGCGGCAGGCTGTGGCGGCATGGCAGCGATGAATTCCTGATCGCCGTACCGCGCACCGCGGACGTCCCGCTGCCCGAAGACATGGCCGAGGACATCCGCCAGCAGCTGGAGCTGCCGCTGTCGGTCCTGCCGTACACGCTGTTCATGACCGGCAAGCTGGGCGTCAGCCTGTGCCCGGAGCATGCCAGCGAGGCCTCGCGCCTGCTCGACCATGCCGAGGATGCGCTGTACCAGGCCGCGCGCGAAGGCGGCAACACGGTGCGCCTGCATACGGTGGATACGCCGCCGAGCGCGCACAGCGAAAGCATCATCGCCCGCCAGATCATCGATGCGATCCCCAACGGCGAGCTGAAACTCCGCTACCAGCCGCTGGTCAGCTCGCGCGATGGCCACGTGGTCGGGATGGAAGCGGTGCTGCGCTGGCAGTCGCCCACGCTCGGCATGCTGGTGCCGGAACGCTTCATGCGTACCGCCGAGCGGCTCGGCATCATCGTGCAGATCGGTACCTGGGTGCTGGAGGGCGCGTTGAAGCAGGCGCGGCTCTGGCGCGACCAGGGCTTCGACGATTTCACCATCGCCGTCAATGTCTCCACGCTGCAGCTGCTGCGCCCGAACTTCTTCGCCGAAGTGATGGCCCTGATGCAGGCCGTGGGCGTGCCCGCGCACATGCTGACGCTGGAGATCAACGAAAGCGCGCTGACCAACAACGTCAACTTCGTCCATGAAACGCTGGTCAACCTGCGCAACGAAGGCATCAGCCTGAGCCTGGACAACTTCGGCACCGGCGATTCCAGCCTCAGCGCGCTGGTGCGCTATCCGGTCGACAAGCTGAAGATCGACCGCAGCTTCATCAAGAGCGCGCCGGCCGGCAACCGCGAGGCGGCGATCGCGCGCGCGATCATCGCCATGGGCCACCAGTTGGGCATGACGGTGATCGCCAACGGGGTGGAGTCACAGGCGCAGCTCGGCTTCCTGCGCCGCAACGACTGCGATGTCTTCCAGGGCTACCTGTTCGGCGAGCCGATGTCGGCCGATGCAGCGGGCATGACCCTGCGCCGCCGCTACCTGCGCCCGGAGGCCTTTGCCGAGACCCGCCCGGACCGCACCCTGCTGCTGCTGGACGACGAGGAGAACGTGCTGCGCTCGCTGGTGCGCCTGTTCCGCCGCGATGGCTACCGGATACTGGCCGCGGGCAACGTGCGCGATGCGTTCGACCTGCTGGCGATCAACGACGTGCAGGTGATCCTGTCCGACCAGCGCATGAGCGACATGAGCGGCACCGAGTTCCTCGGGCGGGTGAAGATGCTGTACCCGGATACGATCCGCCTGGTGCTGTCCGGCTACACCGACCTCAACACCGTCACCGACGCGATCAACCGTGGCGCGATCTACCGCTTCCTGACCAAGCCGTGGAGCGACGATGAGCTGCGCAAGCACATCCACCAGGCGTTCCGTACCTACGAGGAGCAGCGCCGCGGCAGTGGCGACGGCCCGTAGGCCCGGCCCATGCGCTCAGCGTGGCTGCTTGATCGGCAGTACCACGCGGAAACGCGAGCCGACACCGGGCGTGCTGTCCAGGTCGATGCGGCCGTTGTGCTTGTTGATGATGCTGTAGGAGATCGACAGGCCCAGTCCGGTGCCGCTGCCGACCGGCTTGGTGGTGAAGAACGGATCGAAGATGCGCTGGCGCAGTTCCGGTGAGATGCCACCACCGGTGTCCTCGAATTCCACCCAGGCATGGTCGCCATCCACGCCGGTGCGCACGGTGATGGTGCCGCGCTCGGCGATCGCATGGCCGGCATTGAGCAGCAGGTTCATGTACACCTGGTTGAGTTCGGACGGCAGGCATTCCACCAGCGGCAGCTGGCCGAACTCGCGGTGCAGGGTCACCTTGTACTTGAGCTCGTTCCAGATGATGTTGATCGTCGATTCCAGCCCGGCGTGCAGATCCACCAGCTTCCACGATTCATCGCGGCCGGAGTACGAGAAGTCCTTCAGGTCGCGGACGATGCGGGTCACCCGCTCGATGCCTTCGCGCGATTCGGCCATCAGCTGCGGCAGGTCGCGGCTGATGAAGTCGATGTCCAGGCGATCGCGGATATCGTCGATCTCCGGAATCAGCTGCTTCGGGTCCGGCGCACGCAGGGCGCGTTCGTAGGCTTCGATCACCGTGAACAGGCTGCGCAGGTACTCCTGCAGGCTGCCCAGGTTGGAGTGCACATAGCCGATCGGGTTGTTGATCTCGTGGGCGACACCGGCGGCAAGCTGGCCGATGGAGGCCATCTTCTCCGACTGCAGGAGCTTTTCCTGGGTCCCGTTGAGGCGCAGGTAGGCCTGGCGCAGTTCGGCATGCCGCTGCTGCAGTTCGCGCTCGTAGTACGCCTGGCCTTCGACGCGGCGGAACAGCGCCAGGTAGTAGCCCTGCCCGGCATCGCGATGATGGTAGATCTGCGCGGCGGCCACGCCCTCGCCCATCACCAGGCTGCCGTTCCAGTGACCCTGCTGGCGTGCCTGCTCCAGCGCATCCGGCGGCAGCAATGAACGCAGCCGCTGTGCGACCGGCAGCGCGGTATCGCCCTCGCCGCCCAGCAGCACGTCCACTGCCGGGTTGGCCAGCAGCACGCGGTCGTCGTCGGATAGCAGCAGCAAGCCTTCACGCAGCGGCGCCAGCAGCGCCTGCATCACATGCGGGGGCGGAAGGGAGATGGCAGGTGTTTCGGGTGCGGGCACGGCGGAATCGGCGGTGGTGGAGGCAGCCTCCACTATACGTCACGGCCTGCAGCCGACCATGGGTCGGCTCTACCCGCGGGGGGTGGTGGGTGACGACCGTTGGTCGTCACCGATGCCTCAGGCCACGGCGAGCGGGCGGTTGGCCTTGATCTGCTGCGACTGGCCCTTGCTGTCGTAGGCCGGCGCGTCTTCGCTGCGGCCCAGCTGGCGCAGGGTCCAGTTGACCTCGCGACGACGCCGCGACAGCAGCACGCCGTTGGCGCGGTTGCGTTCGGCCAGCTCCTGGAGGCGTTCGAACTGCCCCACCGGCGGCGCGCCATCCAGCGTGCGCAGCGCCTCCAGCTTGGCGCTGGTGGCGCGGATCAGCGCGTGCACGTCGTGGCCGATGAGGGCCTCGCGCTCGGCGTCCAGCGCATCGCTCAGCTGCTGCAGCGGATGATTCATCGCGCTGCTCATCCCTGCAGCTGGCGGTCCATGTCGAGCATGCGCGAGGCGATCGCCTCCGGGTCGATGCGGTAGCTGCCGTTCTGCAGCGCTTCGCGCACTGCCTGTACGCGCTGGGCGTCGATCGCCGGCGCGGTCGAGAGCTCACGCTCGATGGCCTGCAGGCTGGTCGCTTCACCGGTCAGTTTCAGGCTGTCGGCTGCATTGACCGGACGTGCCGGGGCGTCGGTGCCGACACTGGGCTTGCTGGCCGGGGCCACCGTGCGCAGGGCCGGTGCCGCCTGGAAATTGCCGTCGATTTTCTGGCTCATGGGAGCTCCTGGGATTGCCGTACACGAAGGATAACGGCCACCAGACCGCGATCTTTAGGGATTTTCTTCATTCCATCAACGCGTCACGAAAACGTCGCCATTGCCGGCCACCGTTCCCTGCACCACCTTCCGCGAGGAAAGGTTCTCCACCGACAGGCGCTCGTTCTCGCCTGCATCGCCGAGCGCCCTGCCCGCAACCCGCACTTCCACCGAGCCACGACGGGATACCAGGGCCACGCTGTCGCCACGCCGCACCAGCCGCTGCGCGACCAGGTCCGAGGCGGACAGCAGGCTGCCGGCCTGCAGCGGCCGGCGTGCCACCCGGCCGACGGCGGCGGCCGGATCGGCCAGCACCGCGCCGGCGATGCGCGCGGCATCGCGTCGTGCAGGCGAGATATCGGCCGCCGACAGCGTTTCTCCAGCGGCGATGCCACGCGCCAGGACCAGCACGGTCTGCTCATGGCGCACCTTGACCGGTACGAACAGGCGCCAGCCGCCGGCGTCCGGGCAACTCACTTCCACGCTGGTGCTGGCGGTGGGCTGGGCCAACAGCGGCTGCGCGCAGGCCGGCAGGCGCAGCGCATCGGCCACCACCGCCTCGCCCTGCGTGCCCTCCCCAAGGGTTGACAATGCCGCCGCGCGGATGCTGTCCACTGCCTGCCACGACGGCGCCGCGCCGGCGGGCAGGACGACGGCCAGCAGCAGCCAGCACAGGGATTTCATTGAAGGCACGGACAACCCTCGCTTACGGGACATCGCCATGGTGCAAGCGGCGTGCCACTCGCCGCGCACGGGACGCGCTCAAGTCGCCCAGCCCTGCGCCGATACCTCTTCCATGTCACATGACCTGCTCAACCGCATCGACCAGCGCACCCGGCTGGCCGGCCACAACCGGCTGGCGCTGCTGCTGTTCCGCCTCGGCGGCCGCCAGCTTTTTGGCGTCAACGTCTTCAAGGTGCAGGAAGTGCTGCGCCGTCCGTCGTTGTTCCAGGTACCGGGCCTGCCAAGCCAGTTCTCCGGTGTCGCCGACGTGCGCGGCCGCTCGGTGCCGGTGCTCGACCTCGGCGTGGCGATCGGCCATCCGGAGCGTGAAGGCGGCAACGACGGCCCGGGTTACCTGGTGGTCACCGAATTCAATCGCTCCATCCAGGGTTTCCTGGTCGGCGGCGTGGAACGCATCGTCAACATCGCGGTGCAGGACATCCACCCGCCGCCGGAGCTGGGCGCAGAATCGACCTACCTGACCGCGGTCACCCGTTTCCAGGGCGAGCTGATCCAGGTGATCGACGTGGAGAGCGTGCTGGCCGATATCGCCCAGCTGCGCGGCGACGCGGTGCTCGATCCGGCGATGGCGTTGCCGGCCGATGCGCCGCCAATGCAGGTGCTGGTGGTGGACGACTCGCGCGTGGCCCGGCAGCAGATCCGCAGCGTGCTGGACCAGCTTGGAGTCGGTGCCACGCTGCTCTCCGATGGCCGCCAGGCGCTGGACCACCTGCTGCAGCTCCAGGCATCCGGTGAGGATCCGGCGCAGCGGTATGCGATGGTGATCTCCGATATCGAGATGCCGGCGATGGACGGCTATACGCTGACGACGGAAATCCGGCGCCACCCGGGGCTGGCCGGGCTGTACGTGCTGCTGCATACCTCGCTGTCGGGCGTGTTCAACAACGCGATGGTCGAGCGGGTCGGTGCGAATGCCTTCGTGGCCAAGTACTCGCCGCACGAGCTGGCCGAATTCGTGCTCGACCGCCTGCGCAGGGTGGCCGAAGCCGCCTGATCGGGGTTTGCCGGGCGCCGGCCGCGGCCCGGCATTACGACCGCCGTTCCCGGGCCGCGGAACCGGTTCTGGCACGCCGCTTGCACCCTCCCCCGGCAACGACCCGTGGGAGTGCGTCATGCCCAACCTCATTTCCGATTACCTGGGTGTCCATGCCCAGGCCATGCCGTTGCGCGAGCAGCGGATGAAGCTGATCGCCAGCAATCTCGGCAATGCCGACACCCCCGGTTACAAAGCGCAGGACATGGATTTCGATGCCGCGCTGCGCAGCGCGCAGGGCCAGGCCGGCAACGGCCTGATGGATACCCGCCATGAACAGCACCTGGCGCTGGGCAACGGCCTGAATCCATTCCAGGTCACCCGCGAAGGCGTGCAGCCGAACCTGGACGGCAATACCGTCGATCCCGATGCCGAACGCGCCGCCTACGGCCGCGCCGCGCTGGAATACCGCGCGTCGTTGAGCTTCGTCGAATCCAAGGTGCGCTCCATGCTCACCGCGATCACCGGGCAATAAGCCATGAGCAACCTTCCCATCTTCGATATCGCCGGCTCCGCGCTGCAGGCGCAGTCGGTGCGCATGAGCACCATCGCTTCCAACCTCGCCAACGCCGATTCGGTGGCCGGTTCCGCCGATGCGGTCTACAGGCCGCTGGAGCCGATCTTCCAGGCCGTGGCCAGCCGCACCGACCCGAACATCACCTCGGTGCAGGTCAAGGAGATCAGCCAGAGCGATGCACCGCCGATCAAGCGCTACGAACCGGGCCACCCGCTGGCCGACGCCGATGGCTACATCTACCAGGCCGACGTCGATCCGGTCGCGCAGATGGTCAACCTGATCTCCACCTCGCGCAACTACCAGGCCGGTGTGGAAATGCTCGGCACCGCCAAGGAACTGGCCCTGGCCACGCTGACCATGGGCCGCTGAGCGGCACCCTGAGGACTGAACGATGAGCACCGCGATCAACACCCAGACCAGCCAGGACGTCTATGCCTCGCTGGGCCTGAATGCCCCGAACAGCAACGCCAGCAGGAACAAGGACACCCTGGACCAGGCGGATTTCCTGCGCCTGATGACCGAACAGCTGCAGCACCAGGATCCGCTGAAGCCGATGGACAACACCCAGATGGTCGCGCAGATGGCGCAGATGTCCACCGTACAGGGCATCACCGATCTCAACACCACCGTGCAGGGCTTCCAGAGCGCCATGGCCAGCGACCAGGTGCTGCGTGGCGCGGCGCTGGTCGGCCATGAAGTGCTGGTGCCCTCGGAGAAGCTGGTGCTGGGCGAGGACGGCAGCGCCAGCGGCATGGTGGCCGCGCCCGGTCCCGGCATCGTCACCGTCGACGTCACCGACGCCAACGGTACGAAGGTCGCGCAGCTGAGCGTGGAAGCCACCGCCGCCGGCGAGACCGGTTTCGAGTGGGATGGCAAGGATGCGCATGGCAACCGCCTGCCCGCCGGCAGCTATACGCTCGCCGCCAGCCACACCGACACCAGCGGTGCCAGCACGAAACTGTCCACCTACGTGCAGGCGCCGGTGGAGAGCGTGACCGTCGGCTCCGATGGCCTGTACCTGAACCTCAAGGGGCTGGGCACCGCCCCGATCGACTACGTGCTCCGCATCAGCTGACGCGCCCGTCACGCGCCCGGCCGACCGCCCCCTTCCAGAGGACTCCTCCATGGCTTTCAACGTATCCCTGTCCGGCATCACCGCCGCCAACACCGACCTGAGCGTTACCGCCAACAACGTCGCCAACGTCAACACCACCGGCTTCAAGGAATCGCGCGCCGAGTTCGCCGATCTGTTCTCGGCCACCAGCTATGGCCTGTCACGCAATGCCGTCGGCTCGGGCGTGCGCGTGTCCAACGTCGCCCAGCAGTTCAGCCAGGGCAACAACACGCAGACCGGCCGCGGCCTGGACCTTGCCGTGTCCGGCGAAGGCTTCTTCACCATGGACCTCAACGGCCAGCGCACCTATACCCGCGCCGGCAACTTCCAGACCGACGCCCAGGGCTTCGTGGTCAATCCGCAGGGCGCGCGCCTGCAGGTGTTCGCCCCCAACGCCGGCGGCACCACCTTCGATGCCGGGCGCCTGACCGACCTGCAGCTGCTGACCACCGACAGCCCGCCGAAGCAGACCGGCAACGTGCAGCTGGCCTTCACCCTGCCGGCCAACGCGGCGCAGCCGGCGACCAACCCCTTCGACCCGGCCGACTCCAACAGCTACAACCAGTCCAGCGGTGGCGTCACCGTGTACGACTCGCTGGGCGTCGGCCACACGCAGACGTCCTACTTCGTCAAGGACGCGGTGAACAACGAGTGGACGGTTCACAACTACGTCGACGGCCAGGCGGTCGGCCAGCCGACCGCACTGAGGTTCGACCAGAACGGTGCGCTGGTGGAGCCGGCCAATGGCAGGATCGTGCTGGATGGCTTCACGCCGACCACCGGCGCCGGCGACCTCAACCTGACCCTGGACGTATCCGGTTCGACCCAGTACGGCGAGAAGTTCGCGCTGCGCAACTTCCAGCAGGACGGCTATGCGGCCGGCAAGCTCAGCGAGATCAGCGTCTCCGAACAGGGCGTGGTGTATGCGCGCTATTCCAATGGCGATGACCGGGCCCTGGGCCAGGTCGCGCTGACCAACTTCAACAACCCGCAGGGCCTGGAGTCCACCGGCAACAACATGTGGACGGAAACCTTCGCCTCGGGTTCGCCGCGCACCGCCGCCCCGGATTCCTCCGGCCTGGGCAGCATCCAGGCCGGCGCGCTGGAATCCTCGACCGTGGACCTCACTGAGCAGCTGGTGAACATGATCGTGGCGCAGCGCAATTTCCAGGCCAACGCGCAGATGCTGACCACCCAGGACCAGGTCACCCAGACCATCATCAACATCCGTTGATGATGGCCGGCTGACGCTTCCACGGAGCTTCCGAGATGGACAAGGCACTCTACGTTGCGATGACCGGGGCCCGCGCTTCCCTGCAGGCGCAGGGCACGGTCTCCCACAACATCGCCAACACCGATACGCCCGGCTTCAAGGAAGCGCTGGCCAACACCGAAGCGTTCCCGATCCGCGGCCCCGGCTTCGCATCGCGGGTGGACGCGCTGCACGTCGACGCCGGTTTCAACCGGCGCGTCGGCGCGCAGCACATCACCGGCAACCCGCTGGACCTGTCGTTGCAGCCGGGCAGCTGGCTGGCGCTGCAGGCGCCGGATGGCGGCGAAGCCTATACGCGCGGGGCGGCGCTGTCGCTGACCCCGAATGGCCAGCTGGTCAGTGCCGGTGGCCATCCGGTGCTGGACGAGAACCAGAATCCGATCGCCATTCCGCCGCACCAGGCGATGGAGATCGGCAACGACGGCACCATCTCCATCGTGCCGCTCGGCGAGGGCCCGCAGACGATGGCGATGATCGGCCGCCTCCGCGTGGTGGCCGCCGACGACGACCGCCTGCAGCGCGGACTGGACGGACTGTTCCGCAACGATGATCCGCAGCAGCCCTTCGTGCAGGTGCAGGGCAAGGCGCTGGAAAGCGGACAGCTCGAAGGCAGCAATGTCGACGCCGCCGGCGCGCTGGTGCAGATGATCCAGCTGCAGCGGCAGTACGAGATGCAGGTGAAGGTCATCAAGCACGGCGACGAGAACGCGCGCAGCGCCAACAGCCTGCTGCGCCTGAACGGTTAGCGCCGGGTCCTGCCCGGTGCTGGACAGGGGTCGGGTAGAGCCGGGCCATGCCCGGCTGCGGAAAGCCAGCCGAGCATGGCTCGGCTCTACCGCCATAGGGTCCTGCCCGGCATTGCAGGCGCGACGGACTCCCGGCACCCACGGACTGGCACACCGCTTGCACTACCCCTCGGGAAGCGCCCGCATCGTTGTGCAGGCACCAGCAGAGGAACCGAGCATGAACCAGGCACTGTGGATCGCCAAGACCGGACTGGACGCGCAGCAGACGCGGATGTCGGTGGTGTCCAACAACCTCGCCAACACCAACACCACCGGCTTCAAGCAGGACCGCGCCAGCTTCGAGGACCTGCTCTACCAGCAGGTGCGCCAGCCCGGCGGTGCTTCTTCGGCGCAGACCCAGCTGCCGACCGGCCTGCAGCTGGGCACCGGCGTGCGCGTGGTGGCGACCTCCAAGAACTTCGAGCAGGGCAGCCAGCAGCAGACCGGCCGCGCACTGGACGTGATGGTCAACGGCCGTGGCTTCTTCGAAGTGCAGATGCCGGACGGCACCTCGGCGTATACCCGCGATGGCTCGTTCAAGGTCAACCAGGATGGCGAGCTGGTCACCAACAGTGGCTATCCGGTGCAGCCGGGCATCCAGATCCCGGAAGGCGCGCAGACCCTGACCATCGGCAGCGACGGCACCGTCAGCGTCAAGATGGCCGATGACGCCGCCACCGTCGAGATCGGTGCGCTTACCCTGACCGACTTCATCAACCCCGCCGGCCTGCAGGCACGCGGCGAGAACCTGTTCCAGGAGACCACCGCCTCCGGTCCGGCGCAGAACGGCAATCCCGGCCTCAACGGCCTCGGGACCGTGGTCCAGGGCGCGCTGGAAGGCAGCAACGTCAACGTGGTCGAAGAGCTGGTGTCGATGATCGAAACCCAGCGCGCCTACGAAATGAACGCCAAGGCCATCTCCACCACCGACTCGATGCTCGGTTACCTCAACAACAACGTCTGACCGATCCGTCCTGGTCCTTCGCCTGGAAAGAATTCCCATGCTGCCCACCGCCCTGCCCGTCCGCCTTTCCATCGCCGCCGTCCTCGCCGCCAGCCTCGCCGGCTGCGTGATCGCCGGCGACGTGCGTCCGTATCCGGCCATGGCCCCGGTGCAGCCGGTGATGCCGCCGCAGGCGCAGCCCACCGCCGGCGCGATCTACGCCGCCGGACCGTCGCTGCAGCTGTATACGGATCGTCGCGCGCGCGATGTCGGCGACCTGCTGACCATCAACCTGCTGGAGAACACCCAGGCGCAGACCAGCGCCAACACCGCCACCAGCAAGGAATCGGACCTGTCGCTGGGCACGCCGACGATCTTCGGGGCGCCGGTGACGCTGGGCGGCAAGGACATCCTCTCGGCCAGCGCTGGCGGCAGCCGCGACTTCAACGGCAAGGGCAACAGCGCGCAGAGCAACCGCCTGCAGGGCAGCGTCACGGTCACGGTGATGCAGCGCCTGCCGAACGGCAACCTGGTCGTGCAGGGACAGAAGAACCTGCGCCTGAACCAGGGCGATGAGCTGGTCCAGGTGCAGGGCATCGTGCGACCGGCGGACATCGCACCGGACAACTCGGTACCCTCCAGCCGCGTTGCCGACGCGCGCATCGTCTACGGCGGGCGCGGCGCGATCGCGCAGTCCAACGCGATGGGCTGGCTGGGCCGCTTCTTCAACTCCGGCCTGGCGCCGTTCTGAGCATGACCGCGATGACCCTCCTTTCCTCCCCGATCCGCCTGCTGGTCGCGCTCGCTGCTGTACTGGCGCTGGCGATGCCTGCCCATGCCGAACGCATCAAGGACCTTGCCCAGGTCGGCGGCGTGCGCGGCAACGCCCTGGTCGGCTATGGCCTGGTCGTCGGCCTTGACGGCAGCGGCGACCGCACCAGCCAGGCGCCGTTCACCGTGCAGAGCCTGAAGAACCTGCTCGGCGAGCTCGGCGTCAACGTACCGTCCAACGTCAACCCGCAGCTGAAGAATGTCGCTGCGGTGGCGATCCACGCCGAGCTGCCGCCGTTCGCCAAGCCGGGCCAGCCGATCGACGTCACCGTGTCCTCGATCGGCAATTCGGTCTCCCTGCGCGGCGGCTCGCTGCTGATGGCGCCGCTGAAGGGCGCCGACGGCCAGGTCTACGCCATCGCCCAGGGCAACCTGGTGGTGGGCGGCTTCGGTGCGCAGGGCCGCGATGGCTCGCGGGTGTCGGTGAACGTGCCCAGCGTCGGCCGCATCCCCAATGGCGCCACCGTCGAACGCGCGCTGCCGGATGTGTTCGGTGCCGCCGGCGAGATCACGCTCAACCTGCACCAGAACGATTTCACCACCGTCTCAAGGATGGTGTCCGCACTCAACACCGCGTTCGGCGAAGGCGCCGCGCGCGCCGTCGACGGCGTCACCGTGGCGGTGCAGGCGCCGACCGATCCCGGCGCGCGCATCGGCCTGCTGGCACGCATCGAGAACCTCGAGCTGACCCCGGGCAACGCGCCGGCCAAGGTGGTGGTGAATTCGCGCACCGGTACCGTGGTGATCGGCCAGCAGGTGCGCGTGGGCGCTGCCGCGATTTCGCATGGCGCACTCACCGTCACCATCCAGGAAGGCATCGACATCAGCCAGCCCAACGCGTTCGCCGGCGGCCAGACCGTGGCCGCGCCGCAGTCCACGGTGACCGCCAGCGCCGATGGCAGTCGCATGTTCAAGTTCAACGGCGGCACCTCGCTGGACGAAATCGTGCATGCGGTCAACGCCGTGGGCGCCGCGCCGGGCGATCTGATCGCGATCCTCGAAGCGCTCAAGCAGGCCGGCGCACTGAGCGCCGAGCTCGAGGTGATCTGACGTGCGCATCCAGCCTGCCTTCGAGCTGAATCCAGCACAGCGCACCGACCCGGCGAAAGTCGACAAGGTCGCGCGCCAGCTGGAGGGACAGTTCGCGCAGATGCTGGTCAAGAGCATGCGCGATGCCAGCTTCGGCGATTCGCTGTTTCCCGGCGAAAACACCATGTTCCGCGAGATGTACGACCAGAAGATCGCCGAGGCGATGACCCGTGGCAGGGGACTGGGACTGTCGGCGGTGATCGCGCGCCAGCTTTCCGGCGTGGACGGCGATGCACCGGCACTGGATGCGCGGATCGCCCCACCGGCCGCCAGCCGCGCCTATCAGCTCAACGCGCCGGACGCGCCGTCGGCGGCACTGCCGCTGGACGATGCCGACCAGGCGGTGCGCATGCTGCAGCAGATGGCGGCCGGCTCCTCGCCGCGCATGCTGCAACCGATGGAACAGGCGCTGGGGCTGATCGCCGGGCGCGACAGCAGCAGCCTGCACCAGGCGCTGGGCGACACCGATCCTTACCAGCCGCAGGCCATCGATGCCGGCCTGCCGGCGCTGGCCGCGGATCAATGGCCGGCCACGGCCAGCAACCGCGGCAGCGGCCCTTCGGCGATCGACACCCTGGCCAGCAGCTCGGCGGTAGCCCGGCTCGGCGCGCACACGCCGGAAGGTTTCGTCGCCGGCATCTGGCCGCATGCGCAGAGCGCGGCGAAGGAGCTCGGCGTGGATGCACGCGCGCTGGTCGCCCAGGCCGCGCTGGAAACCGGTTGGGGCAAGCGCCAGATCAACCACGGCGATGGCCGCAGAACGCACAACCTGTTCGGCATCAAGGCGGCCGGCTGGAGTGGCGAGCGCGCCACCGTCGGCACCCACGAGTATGTCGGCGGCGTGCGCCGCAACGAGACCGCCAGCTTCCGCAGCTACGCCTCGCCGGCCGAGAGCTTCGCCGATTACGTGCGGCTGCTGAAGGACAATCCGCGTTACCGCAGGGCGCTGCAGGCCGGTACCGATGTGCGCGGCTTCGCACGCGGCCTGCAGCAGGCCGGCTACGCCACCGACCCGTCCTACGCCAGCAAGATCGCCAGCATCGCCGGCGGCCCGACGATCCAGCGCGCCGTGGCCGCCTTCGGCGATGCCGGCGCACAGCTGGGCCGTACCTTCGCCAGTACCGCACAGACGGCGCTGGGCGCCGTCCGTCGCTGAGGAAACTTCATGACCAGCGTGCTTTCCACCGGTACCAGTGCCCTGCTCGCCTTCCAGCGTGCACTGGCCACCACCAGCCACAACGTGGCCAACATCACCACGCCCGGCTACAGCCGGCAGCGCGTGGACTTCGCCACCGCCGATCCGCAGCAGATGGGCTTCGGCACGGTGGGCAACGGCACCCGCATCGTTGACATCCGTCGCGTCGCCGACCAGCTGGCGATCTCGCGGCTGCTCGACGGCAGCGGCGAGCTGGCACGGCTGAAACAGCTGTCATCGATGGCCGACCGTGTCGATGCGATGTTCTCCACCGCCTCCACCAACGTGGCCGGGGTGTGGTCGGGCTTCTTCGATTCGGTCAGCGGCCTGTCCTCCAATGCCTCGGCGGCCGCCGACCGGCAGAACGTGCTGGACAACGCCAACACCCTGGCCAGCCGCTTCAAGCAGCTCAACAGCAGCCTCGACGCGCTCAACAGCGAGGTCAACAACGGCCTTGTCGGCGCCGCCGCCGAGATCAACCGGCTGGCCAGCGAGGTCGCGCAGATCAACGCGGCCATCGGCGGCAACGCGGCCAACGCCGCGCCCGACCTGCTCGACCGCCGCGACCAGCTGATCGCCAACCTGGTTGGCTTCACCGGCGGCACCGCGGTGATCCAGGACGGTGGCTTCATGAACGTCTATACCGCCGGCGGCCAGGCCCTGGTGGTCGGCACCACCGCCAGCAGGATCACCACGGTGCCCGATGCCTACCAGCCCGAGCGCCTGCAGCTGGCGCTGGAAACGCAGGGCACGAAGGTGGTGCTGGACAGCAGGGCGCTGGGGGGCCAGGCCGGCGGATTGATCGAGTTCCGTGACACGGTGCTGACGCCGGCCCAGGCCGAGCTGGGCAAGCTCGCCATCGGCCTGGCGGCCAGCTTCAACGAGGTCCACCGCAGCGGCGTGGACCTTTACGGGCAGATGGGCGGCGACTTCTTCAACATCGGCGCACCGCGCGTCACCGGCAACAGCCGCAACACCGGCGACGCCACGCTGCAGGCCAGCTTCGGCGACCTGTCGGCGCTGGATGCCCAGAACATCGTGCTGCGCCATGACAACGGCACCTGGACCGCCACGCGTGCCGACACCGGCGCCAGCGTGCCGATGACCGGCAGCGGCACCGCCGACGATCCGCTGGTGATCAACGGCGTGGAGCTGGTGGTCGGCGGCACGCCGGGCAACAACGACCGCTTCCTGCTGCAGCCGACCGCCGGCGTGGCCGGTAGCCTCTCGGTGGCGATCACCGATCCCTCGCGGCTGGCCGCGGCGGCCGCGGTCAAGGGCGCTGCCGGGCTGGCCAACAGCGGTACCGGCAAACTGAGCGATGTCAGCGTGAGCGATCCCGGCGACCCCGCGCTGCGCACCCCGGCCACGATCGTGTTCGTTTCAGCGACCGAGTACAGCATCGACGGTGGCGCGCCGCAGCCCTATACCGCCGGCCAGGTCATCAGTGCCAATGGCTGGAGTTTCGTGCTCGATGGTGCACCCGGACCGGGCGATACGTTCGAGATCACCCCGACCGGTGCAGGATCTTCCGACAACAGCAACGCGCTGGCACTGGCCAGGGTGGAAGAAGCCAAGGCATTCAACGCAGGCACGATGACCCTCAACGGCGCGCTTGGCGGCCTGACCACCCAGGTCGGGTCGGCGGCGCGCTCGGCCGAATATTCGCTGCAGGCGCAGCAGGTCATCACCGACCAGGCACAGGCCGCGCGCGATTCGATTTCCGGGGTCAACCTGGATGAAGAAGCCGCGGACATGCTCCGCCTGCAGCAGGCGTACCAGGCCGCCTCGCAGCTGATTTCCACCGCCGACACCCTGTTCCAGACCATCCTGGGAGCCGTCTCGCGATGAACAACCGCATTTCCACCGGCATGATGTTCAGCCAGTCGGTGTCGCTGATGATGGCCAAGCAGAGCAAGCTCAGCCACCTGGAGCAGCAGATCGCCACCGGCAGCCGGCTGGTCTCGGCCAAGGACGATCCGGTCGCGGCGGGCACCGCGGTCGGGCTGGACCGCAACCTCGCCGCGCTGGAGCAGATGAAGCTCAATGCCGGAAGCGTGCAGAACCGGCTCGGCCTGCAGGAGAACACGCTGGCGCAGGTCAACGACCTGATGGGCCGGGTCAGCGAGCTCACCATCCAGGCCAGCAACCCGGCGCTCGGCGACGCTGACAGGAAAACGCTGGTCACCGAACTCGACCAGATCCGCGATGGCCTGCTGGCGCTGGCCAACAGCACCGATGGCACCGGACGCTACCTGTTCGGCGGCACCCAGGATGGCGATCCGCCCTTCAGCCAGGTCAACGGCGTGGTGGTCTACAGCGGCGACCAGACCCAGCGCCGGGTCCAGGTCGGCCCGGAAACCTATGTAAAGGACGCGCTGCCCGGCAGCGAGATCTTCCTGCGCATTCCCACCGGCGACGGCACGGTGGATGCCGTGGCGGGCGCCACCAACGCCGGCCGCGGGGTGATCACCAACGTCACCCGCGATGGCAGCGGGACCTGGAACGGCGCAGGCTTCAGCATCCGCTTCACCGATGCCGACCAGTACGACGTGCTGGATGCGGACGGCAACGTCACCGGCAGCGGCAGCTTCAGTGCCGGCGACGATATCGTGGTCAACGGCGTGCGCCTGCAGATCGATGGCGCGCCCGAACCCGGCGACAGCTTCAGTGTGCAGGCTGCCGGCAGCCGCGACATCTTCGCCACCCTGGACGGGCTGATCGGGGCGCTGGGCAGCGACACCGACACCACGGCCGCACTGACCTGGCAGCAGAACCAGCTGCAGGGTGCGCTGCGCGACGTGGCCCGCGCCTCGGAACGGATGATCGACGCACGCGCATCCGGCGGTGCGCAGCTGAAGGCGGTGGATGACGCCGCCGACATGCGCGAATCCAGCACGGTCACCCTGAAATCCACGCTTTCGCAGATCCGCGACCTGGATTACGCCGATGCGCTGAGCCAGTATCAACTGGAACAGACCGCCCTGCAGGCCGCGCAGACCCTGTTCACCCAGATGCAGCAGATGTCCCTGTTCAACCGCCTGGGCTGACGCCCCCGCCCCTGCCTGTTCCCCGAAGGCCGCGATGCCCTGCATCGCGGCCTTTTTCGTGCCCGGATGATCCGATGGAATTTTTTTTCTAAAGGTTGTTGACAAGACGCCGTTATTCATTTGGCAACGGCGAAGTGCACGACCAACACAAAAAAAACGGCGGCACTTTGCTTCTTCCACCGGGATTCCAATAAGAGGAGACGACCCATGGCACAGGTAATCAACACCAACACGATGTCGCTCAACGCTCAGCGCAACCTGAGCACCAGCGGCGCTTCGCTCGCCACCACCATCCAGCGCCTGTCCTCCGGCCTGCGCATCAACAGCGCGAAGGACGATGCGGCCGGCCTGGCGATCAGTGAGCGCTTCACTACCCAGATCCGCGGCACCGACGTGGCCATGCGCAACGCCAACGACGGCATCTCGCTGGCCCAGGTCGCCGAAGGCTCGCTGAGCGAGATCGGCAACAATCTGCAGCGCATCCGTGAGCTGGCCGTGCAGGCGTCGAACGCCACCAACTCCACCAGCGACCGCAAGGCGCTGCAGGCCGAAGTCAGCCAGTTGATCAGCGAAGTGGACCGTGTGGCCAAGCAGGCCGACTTCAACGGCACCAAGCTGCTCGACGGCAACTTCACCAGCCAGCTGTTCCAGGTCGGCGCCAACGCGGGCCAGGCAATCTCCATCAACACGGTGGTCAATGCCAAGGCCGACTCGCTGGGCAGCAACGTATTCGACAGCACCACGCTGACGCTGGCCGCCGATGGCGACGACCCGGTGGCTGGTGAAACGCTGACCATCGAAGGGCTGAGCATCGGCGGCGGCAGCCTGTCGGCCGGCATTGACATCGGCACCGTCAAGTTCGTCAGCACCGGAGACGCAGCCAAGGACCTGGAAGCGGCCACCAATGCCACCGTCGCTGCCATCAACGCGAAGATCGGAGAAACCGGCGTCTACGCCAGCGTTGGCGCCGCCGCCGGCCAGGTCAGCCTGGCATCGGTCAAGGAGAGCGTGGACTTGGACGGCAAGTTCAGCGGAATCACCGTGGCTGCCGCCACCGGCAACTTCGCCGCCGATGCGGTCGAGGCCAACGAAGACGCGCCGGACGGCAGCACCCAGCTGCTGAAGGACGTGAACATCGAAACGGTAGCCGGCGCCCAGCAAACCATCGCGGTCATCGACAAGGCGCTGGAGTCCATCAACAGCACCCGCGCCGATCTCGGCGCGATCCAGAACCGCTTCACCTCGGTGGTGGCCAACCTGCAGACCTCTTCGGAGAACCTGTCGGCCTCGCGCAGCCGCATCCGCGATACCGACTTCGCCAAGG
>Ga0160433_100272_pt1 | contig 35762 bp, 29 predicted proteins | sample HID1972K_E0MG_FD_108235 | JGI IMG/M metagenome (GOLD analysis project Ga0160433, IMG submission 108235) | Enriched pill bug-associated microbial communities from UW Madison campus, WI, USA - HID1972K_E0 MG | ecosystem: Host-associated > Arthropoda: Insects > Digestive system > Unclassified ...
ACGCTAACTCATTGATTTAGCTGAACCCTGTGGGAGCGGGCTTGCCCGCGAACACCGGCGAAGCCGGTGCCATACACCGCGGTGCCTGCTTCGCGGGCAAGCCCGCTCCCACAGAGTATTGCGACGCGCTTGCGGGCTTTGTTCTCTGCGCGACAGCGCAGCCCAGCGGGCTGGGCGGGCCCGTACAAGAGAGGACGCCACCACCCATTGAATCAACGCCCCCTTTGGGTTTCCCCTCCAACTGCGCTTCTCGTAGAACAAACGCTAACTCATTGATTTAGCTGACCCTGTAGGAGCGCGCCTTGTGCCGGGACGCCGGACCGCGCGATCGGCCGCGAAGCGGCCGTAAAGCCAGCCATCTCGATCTGTCTGTGCAGCGCGGTTACAGGGGTTGCGACCGCTGCGCGGCCGATCGCGGCAAGGCCGCTCCTACAAAGTACAGATAAATCAATGAGTTAGTGTTTGATGAGAGAGGTTGCCGCTTGGCGACTTCTCTTGTTATCGCCGCGGCTGGGCCGCGAGTATCACACCGCAAGGTGTACGCGCGGTTGGGCGTACAGTTATGTTGAGCAAGCTTGTTTGAACTGTCCGAATTCGCTATTGCCAATTCGATTCGAACGAGTTCGTAAAGGCAGGTCTTGCTGCCAGGCCACGCGCGGTTGGGGCTACAAATCGGCTGGGACAAGATGTAGCACGTGCCGATATCCGGTTGAGCTACAACGGCTGACCGCGCTGACGCCATTTGTCCGAGGCATCTGCCTGGGATATCCAGCACTTGGCGTGCTGGATATCCCAGTCAAAAAATCAGCTCGTTACCGTCAATAACCCAATAGTGCGGGAAGGGTCAGGGTGATCGCCGGCACATAGGCGATGATCAAGGTCGCGATGGTCAGGATCACCACGAAAGGCAAGGCCTTGTACGATATCTCCTCGATGGCTGTGCCTGAGATGCCGGAGGCGATGAACAGGTTTTCGCCCATCGGTGGGGTCATGAAACCTATGCTCAGGCAGCAAATCAGCACGATGCCGAAGTGCACCGGGTCGATACCCAGGCTGTAGGCAATGGGCAGAATCACTGGAGTGAGGATCATGATCGCCGCCAGGGTTTCCATGAACATGCCGACAAACAGCAGGAAGCCGATGATAAATATCCAGATGAGATAAAGGTTGTCGGTCAGGCTGAGCATCGCGTCGGCGACGATGGCCGGAATCTGGTTCTCCACCAGCAGGCGGCCGAATACCGTGGCGGTGAACAGAATCACCAACACCCTTCCGGTGATCCAGGTGGTGGTCTCCAGCGACTTGAACAGCTCCTTGATGTGCAATTCCTTATGAATGAACAGGCCGACGAACAAGGTGTAGAAGATTGCCACGATGGCCGATTCGGTCGGGGTGAACAGGCCGGTGTAGATGCCGCCGAGAATCACGAAGGGTGCGAGAATCGACCAGAAGCCATCACGCAAGGCCTTGCGGATTTTCGCCGTGGACCAGCCTTCGCCACTGCCGGTGTAGCCCATTTTTTTGCAGCGCAAGTAGTTCATCAGCAACAGCCCACCGGCCATCATCAGCCCTGGCACAACCCCGGCGATGAACAGTTTTGGAATGGATACCGAGCCGAAGGCACCGTACTTTTCTATGGCCTGCGATGACGGCAGCAGGCCCATGGCCGAGATGCCGAAGATGACCATTGGAATCGACGGTGGGATGATGATCCCCAGGCCGCCGGAAGAGGCGGTGACCGCTGAGGCATAACCCTTGTTGTAACCACGCCTCACCATCGCCGGAATCATCAGCATGCCGACCGCAGCGGTGGTGGCCGGGCCGGAACCTGAGATGGCGCCGAAGAACAGGCAGGCCATCACGGCAGCGGCGGACATACCGCCAGTGATAGGTCCGGCGAAACTTTCCGCCAGGGTCACCAGTCGTTTCGAGATGCCTGCCGCCTCCATCAGCGCACCGGCGAGAATAAAGGCCGGCAACGCCATCAACGGGAAGGAGCCCACCGAGGTGAAGGCGATCTGCACGAACTTGATCGGGTTCTCGCCCAGGTAGATGAACGAGGCCAGGGCCGAGACCGCCAGCGAGATGCTGATCGGCGTACCGATCAGCAGCAACAGGAGGAAGGAACCGAAGAGGATGTAGACAATATTGGTGTCAAGCATGGACCCGCTCCCGGAGCTTGCTGTCGTCGTTTTGTGCGGATTCTTGAATGATCTTGTCGAGCTCCTCGGTTTCCGGGTCGCGGATGTCGATGCCCTTGACCAGCTTGTAATAGTTGACCTGGAGAACGCGCAGGGTCATCAGGCTGAACGCGATGGGCAGAATCAGGTACAGGTACTTCATGGGAATGCCCAGGGTCTGGGATTTCCAGAACACGTTGGCCTTGATGAAGAAGATCACGCTGAGGTAGACGAAGTAGCTGTTGAACGCGACCCAGATCAGGTCGGATAAAGCCTCCAGCCCCACAGCCATCTTGCGCGGCATGAGTTTGAACTGGAAGGTGACGCGGTTGTGGGCTGCCAGCTTGGCGGCGTAGCTGGCGCCGAAAAAAGCGAACCAGACGAACATGTAAGTGACCAGTTCTTCGGTCCAGGAGATCGAATGGTTGAACAGGTTACGGCTTAGAATCTGGACAAACAGGATGATCACAAACAGTGCCAGCAGTGTGCGGCAAATGTAGTTTTCCAGGTTGTCGATGATCTTGAACAGGGTACTGACCGGTTTCATGGGGCACCTCTGAAGCGTTACACCCGGGCCAAGGGTTAGCGCTTTACCGTGTGGAGGATAGCCAGCCTTTGCCGGTTGCCGGTTGGCGGCTGGCGGTTCTGAGTCGAGGACGCCGGGCAGCTCAGACGCCCGACGTTTGCACGGTAGTTTCTGGAGTCATGCGCAGAAGACTAGATCGGGGCGCGACCGAGCATTTTGAGGGACTTGTTCAGGTTGTCCTTGCCGAGTTGATCGTAATACTTCGGCCATACCTGGGAGATAGCGTTATCGATCCATTCCTTCTCATCATTGGCCGGATCGACGATGAGCATGCCCTTGGCGGTCAGCGCCTTCTTGATTTTGCTTTCCTCGGCCACCAGGAACCTGGCACTGTGTTCGGTTGCTGCCTTGCCGGCTTCGAGGATGGCCTTCTGTACATCGGCGGGTTGCTCCTGGAACACCGACTCGCTCATGATCAGCGGTTCTATGGAGAACAGATAGCGAAGGTTGGTGACGTACTTTTGTACTTCGTCGAACTTCATTGAGCTAACGGTGATGTAAGGGTTGTCCTGACCGTCTACCACTTTCAGCTGCAGGCCGGTGAAGGTCTCTGCCCAGGCCATTGGCGTAGGGTTGATGCCCCAGGCGCGGTAGGTATCGATCATGATCTCGTTCTTCGGCACTCGGATCTGCAGGCCTTTGAGGTCTGCAAGTGTGGTTACCGGACGCTTGGAATTGGTCAGCACACGGAAGCCGGAGTAGGCCCAACCCACGATACGCACACCAGCGTCACGCACGGTGTTATCGACCAGCGTTTGGCCGATGTCACTCTGGGTCAGGGCCACGGCATCATCCAGACTCTGGATCATGTAGGGCAGGGTGAGCACACCGACGGAGGGGGAGAAGGGGGTGACGTTGTTGATGGCCAGAACGGAGAAGTCCAAGGTGCCCATTGCGGCGTTGCTGACGGTGTCCTCTTCGCTGCCCAGTTGGCCGTTGGGGAACAATTTGGCGTCGTGTCGACCACCGGTTCTGGCTTTGAACTCTTCGGCAAACTTGACGCCAAGTTCATACTGGGTGCCGGCTACATTATCGCCCAGGGCCATTCGGAAGGTCTTGGCCTGAGCCAGACCGCTGCTGAGGGCTGCGGCCGAAAGGCACAGGGCCAGACCGAATGGGCGGGTAAAGTGCTTGCTGGGTGCCATGACTGTGTGCTCCGTTGTAGTTTTTTTTGTAGTTGTTGTTGGCTACGAAAGTGCAGGGAGGGCCTGTTGCGCCGCGCCGCTGGGTTTGCAGGTACTCCTCGAAAGGTCTGGGTGAGCGTCTCAAGGCGACGACCGCGAGGCTGTGCCCTGCCCGACGTCCGCCTCGCTGAAAACATTCCCGTCGTTTCCCTTCAACCGGGCTCAATAGTCTCCCCAGGATACGACGCTGTTTAGGGCCACATTATGGTCACGACTGGGGCCAGAAAGTGGCGTGCATGAATACAGTGCGCAAGTGTTCTGAACTCCACTTTACGCCCGTTTTTTGCACTTTTTCAGGGCGTTTTTTTCGCGATGTTTTGATGCCGTTGGGAAGCGCCAGCGGGGTCAATGGCGGCCATTGAGCAACCGCAGGATTTCATCGAATACCGCATTGTCCAGACTGCGCGACAGGTCAAGCTCCAGGCTGTGATGATAGTAGGGGCTCAGGTCCAGACCGACGCCGAGGGCGTACAACTCGATGTTGCCCTCCTGCTCGATCTGCCGGGTCACTTGCTTGAGGTGCAGGTCAAGGATGTCCTGCTGGTTGGCCTGGTGGGTGGCGCTGTCCATCGGGCAGCCGTCGGAGATGACGATCAGGATGCGCCGTCGTGCGTCGCGCTGCAGCAGCCGTTGACGCGCCCAGAGAAGCGCCTCGCCGTCGATGCCCTCGCGAAAAAGATCGGACTTGAGCAGCGCGGCAATGTTCGGCCGGGCGCGGCGCCAGGAGGTCTCGGCATCCTTGTAGACCCGATGGCTGAGCGCGTTGAGTCTGCCCGGATTGGCTGGCTGGCCCATGCCGCGCCAGCGCTTCAAGAGGCTCCCGCCGTTCCAGTGGCCGGTCGTGAAACCAAGGATTTCACTGCGAGCGCCAGCCAGCTCCAGGGCACGACTGAAGGCGTCAGCCAGCAAGGCGACGCTCTCGATGTGGTTGCGCATGGAGCCGGAATTGTCGATCAGCAGACTGACCAGGCAATCACTGTGTGGACGCTCGCGTTCGTGGCGAAAAATCTCGCGTTGTTCGGGGCTGATGATCAGGCGACTGAGGCGGCCGGCATCGATCTGTCCGTCGGTCTGGGCAAAGGCCCAGCCATCTCGACGAGGTGTTGCCAACAAGGCGCCCAAGCGCTTGGCCAGGCGTGGCAGATTGAGGCCCTGGCCGGCCAGGCGCCGGTCCAGGCGCAGGCGCAGTTCGCGCAACATTTCGGGCCGTACCAGGTCGGCGGCGTTACGCTCGCAATCGTAATCGCGGCTGAATACCTGATACGTAAAGGCATTGTCGCTGCCTCGCGGATTACCTTGGGCGGCACCGCTGGTGCTGACATCGCCCTCGCCATCCTGATCCAGGTCCAGTAACAGTGCGAAGGCCCGATGAGCCTTTTCGGCGACTTCCGAGTCCTTGCGCTCGTCGTTAGCCAACAGCTCGGCGATCAATTCCTGGGCCTTGGCGGCAATCAGCAGCGCATGCCCGGCGAACGCCGCTTGGTCATGGCGACAGCGGCGCAAGCTACCGAAAGCCGCGCCGAAATGGCCGAGCAGGCTCAGGCGTGGCGCTTCGATGAGCATCTCTGTCTGTTCCCCGGCGCGCCCTGCGCACAGCAGAATCCAGCTCATCTGCGCCAGGGTAAAGAGCAGCAGACCGATGTGTCCCTCGGCCTGTCCGGAATCGAGAAACTGCTGGCTCCACTGCTCGAAGCGCTGCAACAGATTGCGCCGCACGCCGGGGTGACAGTCGGCTACCCGCGATTCGACGCGAAGTTGCTCGAGCAGTTCGAAGACCAGGCGCGCGATGGGCTGTGTCGGAAGGACCTGGCTGACCAGTGCCTGATCGCTGTGTTTCAAGCGCAACGCCAGGCTGTCCGCCACCGCGCGCCAGGCCAGACCCTGATCGCGCTCGGGATCCGGGTGCAGGTGCGGCGCACGCACCGGAAAGTAGCGCTCCTGCACTTCCAGACGGCCGCCGCGGTAGCGCACCTGTCGCTCCCCGGACAGCGCCCGCAGTGTCGCTGCGCAGAGTTCCTCGAGTTGTTGCTGGCGTTTTTCGCGCCGTGGCGGCTGGCTCATGGGGCTTCCTGTACGGGTTCAGGCCAGTGCCAGCAGAGGAAACGCCGACTCGGCCAGCTCCTGGTCGAAACAGCGTTGGTAGTATTCGGCCACGATTGGCCGCTCTGCTTCATCGCATTTGTTGAGGAACGACAGGCGGAAGGCCAGCGCCGGGTCGCTGAAGATCTCCATGTTTTCTGCCCAGGAGATCACGCAGCGAGGCGACATCAGGGTCGACAGGTCACCCGCGGCGAAGCCTTGGCGGGTCAAGTCAGCCACTGCCACCATCTGCGCCAGGAAACGTTCACCGTGTCGGGCGAGCAGGTGCGGCACCCGCGCGGCGACGATCGCGACTTCTTCGGCCTGGGGCAGGTAGTTCAAGGTGGCGACTATGTTCCAGCGATCCAGCTGCGCCTGGTTGAGCACCTGGGTACCGTTGTACAGCCCGTTCAGGTTGCCCAGGCCAACGGTGTTGGCAGTGGCGAAGAGGCGGAACGAGGGGTGCGGATGGATCAGTTGGTTCTGGTCGAGCAGGTTGAGCTTGCCGTCGCGTTCGAGGATGCGCTGGATGACGAACATGACGTCTGGGCGGCCGGCGTCGTATTCATCGAAGATCAGTGCCATGGGCCGGCGCAGTGCCCAGGGCAGGATGCCTTCCTGGAATTCGGTGACCTGCTTGCCGTCACGCAGGACAATACCGTCCTTGCCGATCAGGTCCAGGCGGCTGATATGTCCGTCGAGGTTGACGCGGGTGCATGGCCAGTTGAGCCGCGCCGCGACCTGTTCGATATGGGTCGACTTGCCGCTGCCGTGCAGGCCTTGCAGCATCACCCGGCGATTGCGGGTGAAACCTGCGAGGATCGCCAGGGTTACTTCGGGGTTGAAGCGGTAAGCCGGATCGATTTGCGGCACTTGCTCGTTGGGCGTGAGGAACACGGGGACGCGCAGGCTGGAGTCGATACCGAACAACTCCCGGGCGGGGACAAGACGGCTGGCGGGTTCGAGGTTCAGGTCGGTCATGAGTGTCGCCTTTGGGCCGCGAGGAGAAGTCATGATTCTAGGGGCGGGGCCGGCGCTGGAGTGGGGCCAGATTCCGGCGCCTGATACGGCCAGTGACAGCTGGCGCCACTGTCGGGCGAAAACTGGCTCTAGGGTCCCTGGCGCTGACGGCAAAGGATGGTGCCAGTGAACAACCGAACGGCGCTTGCCGCCGACTGCTCTTGAGAGGCCAACAAATGTCCAACGATACGCTGACGATCACGCTGGATCCGCAGTTGCTCGCGCTGTTTCGGCGCTACGAGGCGCACACGCAGGTCACGGCGCAATTTTACATCGATGAATTGCTGGCCAAGACGCGCCCGACATTGCAGGCCGTAGTCGAGGCGTTGGACGACGCTGCGGGCGATCCCGAGGCGCTGGCCCAGCTGTTCGGACGCAAGATGGCCAGCTTGATGCAGAAGCACAACGAGAGGGCCAGTGCCTGAAGTCGAGTTCAGCAAAGTCGATGGTGGCAGGTATCTGGTGTGTCGTTGAGCCTGTTGGATCAGTCGGCTCCGTTGGCGCAGGCGCAGCAGGTCGCGGCCAGCTGGCCTGGGCCGGCTGCGCCTAACTGTCGGCAGGCATTGCTGTCTTCGAACGGTGGGCCACTGGATTTTGAGTGCATTCCAGTTGCGTCAGCTTGGCGCTCAGCTCGTCAAAGCGCGCACCCTTGATGCCGATGCAAACCAGAGCGTTGCCCGCTGCCGCGCGCGTGGTCGGCAGCCAGCGGATGCTGCGGCCGCTTAGCTGCAGCACCTGGGATCCGTCACGATCGAGCCGAGCCAATATGCCTTTGGCGCGCAGCACGACATCGGCATATTCAAGCAGCAACCGCTCGAGCCGAGCCGCATCGATAGCCCCCGCGTAATTCAAACTCACAGAACGCCAGCCAAAACCGCCCACGGAAGGAGCGGGCGGCATCGGTTTGAGACGCTCAGTCGCCGACACCGGGTTTACGATGGAGGGACCCGGCAAGCTGTCGTTGAGTGTCTGTATTGCGTGGGGGTTCAACGCGCGAAGCATGGCCAGTGCGTGCGCATGTTCGAGGGTGTCGTCCGCCGGCAGGCGATTGATGATCAGTTGGTCGCAGGCGGTAATCTGGGCGCGCCAGACGTCGCCGGTATAAGGGTTTCGCGCATGGTGGGAAATCTGGCTGGCGTCGACCAGGCAGAGCACCGACTCAAGCTTCAACTGACGGGATACCCGCGCAATATCCGCGATGCGCGCGGGTTCGGCGACGCCGCTGGCTTCGATATAAAGGGCACCAGGGCGCGGCTTCAAACGCAGCACTTGGGCCAGTTGTTCCGCCAGTGTGCCTCCTAGGGTGCAGCAGATACAGCCATTGCCCAGCCGTATGATCCGGTCATCGCGGTACTCGATCAGCTCCGCATCGATATTGATATCGCCGAAGTCATTTACCACGATCCGGCTGTCGCGGGGCAGCCCCTGTCGAATCAGCTTATTGAGGTAGGTGGTCTTGCCTGCGCCGAGGAAACCGGTGATGACCGTCAGAGGAACCCGATCAGGTGTTGGCATGAACCTCACCTCCCACCACGGTCGCCAGGACGCGGATATCGCGCAAGTGGGCTGGGTCGATGGTCAGCGGATCCTGATCGAGCACCGCCATGTCAGCGAATTTGCCGATCTCGAGGCTGCCGACCTTATGGTCCAGGCGCAACGTGTAGGCCGCGCCAAGGGTGATCATTTCCAGCGCCTGGGCGACACTCACTCGCTCTTGCACACCCAGCACTTCACCGGACGCGCTTTCTCGCATCACCGCGCACCAGGCGGTGAATAGCGGCCCCAGTGGGGTGACCGGAGCGTCGCTATGGATCGCGGTGACTATGCCCAGACGCCGCGCCGAGGCCAGAGGCTCCAGCCGACGACTGCGTTCGTAGCCCAAGGTGTGTCGGCGGTGGATATCGCCCCAGTAATACAAGTGGTTGGCGAACATGTTCAGGCACAGGCCGAGTTTCGCCGTGCGCCGCAGTTGCGCATGGTCGATCACCTGGCAATGCTGCAGCGTATGCCGGTGATCGGCGCGCGGCCATAGATCAAGGGCGCTTTGCACCGCATCCAGCATCAGTTCGACCGCCTCGTCGCCATTGGTATGGATATGCAACTGCAGCCCGGCCTGGTGGTAGACCTGTACCATCCGTTGCAGGGCTTCGGGAGGTGCATTCCAGATGCCGTTGGCATGCCCGTCGTGGTAGTAAGGCCATTTCATTCGCGCCGTGTAGCCCTGAATGGAGCCGTCCGTCATCATTTTCACCAGCCCGAATTGCAGCTTGTCGTTGCCCAACTCAAGGCAGTGCAGCAGTCGCTCGACTCCTTGTTCCGGCGACCAGGCCAGGGCACTCATGGCAGGCACCAGGCGCACTGGGAAATGCGCTTCGGCCGTCACTTGCCTTAGCGCGGCGATACCGTCGTCGGTCAAGGGGTTGTAGAGATCGGTGATGGTCGTGACCCCAGCATTGCGGGCAGCCTGGGCATAACGTCGCAGCGTGCTGGGAGCCGATACCGCCTCGAACAGATTCACCCCCAGGGTCTCGAAGATGGCATGCATCGCCGCCATTTCCTGCAGCTCGCCGTTGGGCTGGCCCTGGGCGTCGAGCATGATTCCCTCGATACCTGGATGCTGGTGAAGACCAGACTGCTGGAGCATCTGGCTGTTGACCGTCATCACGTGCAAGCTTGCATGCATCACCACTACAGGACGGTCTTGCACGGCGGCATCCAGCAGCTGTCGATCGAGCCGCGTACCTTCGAAATAGACCGGGTCGAAACCCCAGGCGATCAGCGGCTCACCGGGCGCAAGCGTGTCGGCACCCTCCCGCAGGCGTTGTTGCATGGTGGTGATGCTGTCGGCGCCAGCCCAGTGCAAGCCTTCAGGATCGACGCGGTGAAAATATCCCAGATAGAGATAATTCCACATCGCGCCTTCCAGGGCGTGGCTATGTCCTTCGACGAAGCCCGGCATGATGATGTTGTCGGCAAAGCGCTGATCCAGCGTGTAGTCGCCCAGTTCCTGCATCGCCTCCAGCGGGCCGACGCCAAGCACGCGGCCGTCGCGCACTGCGATGTGAGTGGCTTCAGGCTGAGATGGATTCATGGTATGGATGCGCTTGGCGCTGAAGATGGTAATGCTCATTGGCAGGACTCCTTGATCCCAGTGGCCAGCGTGGTATTGGCATTCGTTCTGAATTTCATCAGCAGTGGGACGCAGGCAAGGAAGAGCAGCGCCGTGCCACCGAACACCATGAGGTAATGCCAACCACTCAGCGAAGGCACTATCGGAGCAAAGAAGAACAGGATGTGGGCGGTGGTGAAGATGATCGCCAGATTGAAGAAGGCGAGTTCCTTGGGGACTGATGTACTGAAATTGGCATCCATCATGCGTAACAGCAGCAGGCCAGTGCCGGTCGAGCCGCAGCAGCAACCAAAGGCGGTAATGGCCCGCTCCGGTCCGAGAACACCGCTCAGGCGTCCGAGATACAGGCAGCCAATCAGGGTGACCAGCGTGACGGTCACCGTCACCAGCAGGATTGGCGTCAGCAGCGCGTAGAGCACGGCAAACTTGATACTCATCAGCGTGCCGACCACCATGAAATCGACGGATGAACCGGTTATACGTTTCAGGGTTTCATCATCGACCCGGTGTGACAGGCCGAAACGGTCGATCCCCAGGCGCAGCAGCACGCAAACAGCCAAGCCATGAAGGAAAAACAGGTTATAGCTGAACAGGACCGAGAGGTTGATGCCGCCGGCGGAGAAATCCTTGATCTGAACCTGCATGAAGCTCAGCCAGAGGTAGGTGATCAGATAGGCAACGCCGAGCAGCCCCAGGTGGTAGGCCAGTGAGTCAAGATTGGCCGGGTGCGAGACCATATGGCCGTTGCCCGGTATTTTTGACCCGTTGTAGAAACCGGCTTTGAAGTCTTCATCGATATTCGAGGCGCGGTTGGCATTCAGGCCACGACGGATAAAGTTGTTCGCCACCGGTACGCCGACCACAAAGGCCACCAAAAAGCCGAGCGAGGCGTAGATCATGCCGACCTGAGCGGCATTTTCAATCCCGTACTCCGTCTCCCAGATGCCACCATAGGTCAGCGCCTGGCCCGGGCCTTGGGTAAAGCCATGAGTGACAATTGCTCCAAGCCACTCGCTGACATTGGCGCCGGTCAGGGCGTCATAGCCGCTGATGACCAGATAGCCGACCACACCCTGCAAGCCCAGGCTGATCGTCCAGATCAGCGTGAGCCAAAGGCCGCCGCGCACTACGCTGCTGCCTGAAAGTGAGGCGTCTTTGCTTTTGCCGGTAAGGCACAGGGACATGAAGCTCAGGGTGAAAAAGTGAAAGGTCAGGCCCTCGAAGTCACCCGCCTCAAAGCCGGGTATCAGCTCGAACGACAAGAGCGCGAATCCGAGCATGCCACCGATGATACTGGCCGGAGCCAGCGAGTTGCGAAACAGGCCAATGCGGTTGCGCAAGATGCTGCCCACCAGCAGCATGCTGGCCAGCAGGGCAAAGGCGATTATTCCGTGGAATGTGCTTTCCATCATCAACCCTCTTTTTATATTTATTATGTTTTTTGAATGGTGAATCGACGCTCGCACGTCCCGCACCACTGCAACATTCAGCTGGGTTACTTAGCGCGAGGGTAGAGGATTGAATGTGACCTGTATAATATCGGTTCGATAACGAATGATGCCTGCTGGGTATTACTATGCGAATCGATTTGCGTCACCTGCGCGCCTTCGAAGCGGTTGCCGAAGAACTTCACTTTCGCCGGGCGGCCGAGCGCCTGAACCTGGCGCAACCGGCCCTGAGCCGGACTATTCAGCAACTGGAGGAAGCGGTGGGCGAGGTGCTGTTGTCGCGCAGTAATCGCCGGGTCGAGTTGACCGGAGCAGGCCGGGTTTTCCTCGAAGGCAGCCGAAGGGTATTCGAGCGCCTGGACAGCGCCATCGATCAGGCGCGCAAGGCCGGTGCCGGCACGATTGGTCAACTGCGCATCGGCTATACCGATTTCGCGGTCACGGGTCAGCTGCCGACCATCCTCGACGGTTTTCACCGCTGTTACCCACAGATCAAAGCCGACCTGGTTTATGGTTCGACCCAGCAGCAGCTCGAACTGTTGAAGGACGGTGTCATCGAATTCGCGTTCATTACCGGACCCTTCCTGGACCCGGATACCGACAGCATCGAAGTGCAGCGTGATCGTTTTGTCGCGGTGCTGCCGGAGAACCATCCGCTGGCGGAACAGCCCGAGGTGAGGTTGTCGGATCTTGCGCAAGAGCCTTTCGTATTGGGTGTAATGAGCCAATGGTCGCACTATCGTAGACAGCTCGATGCGCTCTGCATCAGTGCCGGGTTTCTGCCCAATGTCGTGCAAGAGGCGTACAACAGCGAAGGTGTTTTTGGATTTGTTGCGGCCAATATCGGTGTCACCGTCCACTTGGAAAGTGCGGGTAATTTCAATCGCAAGGGCGTGGTGCTAATCCCGCTGAAGGGGGTAGAGGCCCGGATTTGCACGTTGGCCACGTGGTTGAAAACCTCGGTGACGCCAGTTCAGCACAAATTTATCGACTTCCTCCGGCATTGGGCGCCGTCGTGCTAGATGCACCGCGCCTGCCTTGGCCCGGATCGACAAACAGACGGTAGACATCACGGGGTTTGCGCACGCAAGACGGTGTGCAGCCGCGTTGATTGCAGGCATTGAGGAGGCTTGCCTGCGCTTGGCTCCCTCTTGGGACAGGGAGCCTGCCGCCTCAGCGTAGCCAAGTGGCTCAGCTGCGCATGATCTCGTCCAATGCCTGTTCAAGTGTGCTGACGGTGCGCTCGATATTGTGCAGCTTGTCGAGCCCGAACAGACCGATGCGGAAGGTCTGGAAGTCGGCCGGCTCGTCGCATTGCAATGGCACTCCAGCCGCGATCTGCAGGCCGTGCGAGGCAAATTTCTTGCCGCTCTTGATCTCGGCATCGTCGGTATAGCTGACCACCACGCCAGGGGCCTGGAAGCCAGCTGCGGCCACGCTCTTGATCCCCTTGTCGGTCAACAGGGCCCGAACCCGGTCGCCGAGTTGCTGCTGTTCGTCACGGACCTTGTCGAAGCCGTAGGCCTGGGTTTCTTTCATTACATCGCGAAAACGCGCCAGGGCATCGCTGGGCATGGTTGCGTGGTAGGCATGCCCGCCCTGTTCGTAGGCCTGCATGATCTGCAGCCATTTCTTCAGGTCACAGGCGAAGCTGCTGCTTTGCGTCTGCTCGATGCGCTCGAGGGCCAAGGGGCTGAACATCACCAAGGCGCAGCAAGGAGAGGCGCTCCAGCCTTTTTGCGGCGCACTGATCAGCAGATCGACGGCACACGCCTGCATGTCGACCCACAGTGCGCCCGAGGCGATGCAGTCCAGCACGAACAAGCCTCCCACCGCATGCACGGCGTCGCCGACGGCACGCAGGTAATCATCGGGCAGGATCATTCCCGATGCGGTTTCGACATGGGGCGCGAAGACCACCTGCGGCTTATGCGCCGCAATGGCTGCCAGTACTTCGTCCAGGGGCGGTGGGGCGAAGGCGCTTTGGCGGCCGTTGTCGATCGGCCGGGCCTTGAGCACCGTGGTGGCCGCCGGGATATTGCCCATATCGAGGATCTGGCTCCAGCGATAGCTGAACCAGCCGTTGCGTATCACCAGGCATTGCTGTGCGCTGGCAAACTGTCGCGCCACGGCTTCCATGCCGAATGTGCCGCTACCCGGAACCACCGCAACCGCGTGGGCGTTATAGACCTGTTTGAGGGTGCTGGAGATATCGTTCATCACCCCTTGGAACGCCTGCGACATGTGGTTGAGCGAGCGGTCGGTGTAGACCACCGAATACTCGATCAGCCCCTCGGGATCGATACTGGGATAGAGCTTTGACATGGATGACTCCTGTGGCAGAAATCTCAATGTATCGACCCTGCCTCAAGCCTTGGTAAATGACAAGGCTGCCCGAGGTTGGATCGCCGTTCGAAGCCAGGCGCGCTTATGGGTTCGGAAGCAGGGTGCGCGAGGCAGCGTTGAACTCTTCCGTCATCCGGGGGCCTTTGCGCTTGCCGATCCACCAGGCGCAATAAGCACTGACCGCGCCTGCGAACAGCACATAGAGACAGGTAGTCCATGGCTGCCCATTGCTGCTGCGCATCAACGCGGTGGCGATGATCGGGGTCAGGCCGCTGGCGAAGATGCCGGAGAATTGATAGACGAAAGAGATGCCGGTGTAGCGCACTTTAGCGTCGAACAGTTCACAGAACATCGCCGCCTCGGGGCCGTAGATCGCAGCGTAGAAGATGCCGAATGGAATCACGATGGCCATCCAGATCATGAACATGTTGCCATTGCTGGTCATCATCAACCAGAAGGCCGGAAAGGCGGAGAGGGCGGTGATCAGTGAACCCCAGAAGTACACACGGGTGCGGCCAATGCGGTCGGACAACGCGCCGAACAGCGGAATGGTGAAGCACATCACCACCGCGGCCGTCATCACCCCGACCAACGCCTCGGAGCGCGGCAGGTTGAGCGTCTGGGTCAGGTAGCTGAGCGAGAACACCCCGAACACATTGAAGAACACCCCGTCGATGTAGCGTGCGCCCATGCCGGCCAGGACGTTTTTCGGGTAGCGCTTCATCATGTCGACGAACGGAATGGCGGCTTCGGCGTTGTCCGCTTTGACCTTGGCGAATTCAGGGCTTTCCATCACGTTCAGGCGAATCCAGGTGCCGACGAACACCAGGCCTGCGCTGAGCAGAAAGGCGATGCGCCAGCCCCATTCGAGAAACTGCGTATCCGTCAGGCTGTAGGAAAGCAGTGCGACGACGCCTGAGGCCAGGCACAAACCGATGGCCAGACCGATCTGCGGCAAGCTGGCGTAGTAGCCGCGCTGATGGTTCGGCGCGTACTCGAAGGCCATCAGCACCGCGCCCCCCCATTCGCCACCCAGGCCAATACCCTGGACGATGCGCAGCAGCAGGAGAAGGACAGGGGCCCAGATACCGATACTGTCGTAACTGGGCACCAGGCCGATGAGAAAGGTGGCCACGCCCATGATCATCATGGTCATGATGAGCATGCTTTTTCGACCGATCTTATCGCCGAAATGACCGAAAATTACACCGCCGATAGGACGGCTGAGAAAGCCGACGGCGAAGGTGCCATAGGCCAACATGGTGGATACCAGCGGGTCATCGCTCGGGAAGTACAGCTGGTTGAATACAACGCCGGCGACGACGCCGTAGAGGAAGAAGTCGTACCACTCAATGGTGGCGCCTATGACACTCGCGATAACCACCTTGCGCACGGGGCTGGGCGTGGACATGTCAGTATTCCTGTTGTTGTCTTTATAGGAAGAATGAGCGCGTGCGGCGCGCTCCCTTAACGTTCCATTAGGATGCGAATGTGCTCAGTTCGGGCACCGGTGCCGTCAGGGTGTGCTGTGTGCGGGCGCTGGGTTGGAGGCAGTCCTCGAGAATCATCGCTGAGGCTTTTTCGGCAATCATCACCACGGGGACGTTGGTGTTGCCCGAGACCAGTGTCGGCATGATCGAGCAGTCGACCACCCGCAACCCCTGCACGCCGTGAACGCGTAGGCGCGAATCCACCACGGCGAGCGGATCGTTGCCCATCTTGCAGGTGCCGGAGGGGTGAAAGATGGTCGCCCCGTACTGACGACAGAACTCGAGAATCTGTTCGTCGCTCTGGGTTTCGTTGCCAGGCCGGTACTCGCGGCGAATCAACCGCTTGAGCGGGCCGGCCTCTGCCAGCTTGCGGGTGTAGCGCACCGCTGCAATCACTGTTTTGCGGTCCAGTTCGGTCGACAGGTAATTGGCCTGCATCGCCGGCGGTTGCAAGGGGTCGGCAGAGGTAATGCGCACATAGCCGCGGCTTTCGGGGCGCAACTGGCAAACCGACAGGGTAAAGCCCGAGAAGGGATGCACGCTGCCGCCAGCGGAGTCGGCGCTGAGCGTACCGAAGTGGTACTGAATGTCGGGTGTGTCGCTTTGCTCCAGCACTCGGGTGAACAACCCGCCCTGGTTGATGCCGATGGCCAGCGGACCGCCGCGGGTCAGCAGCCACTGCAGGCCCATGCGCAATTTACGCAGGGGCGAGCGCAAGTCATCGTTGGTGGTGATCGGTTGGGTGCATTCGTAGATCAAGCGGATCTGCAGATGGTCCTGCAGGTTTTCACCCACCCCTGGCAGAGCATGTACCGGCGCAATGTTGAATTTCTTCAGCAACTGCGAAGGGCCAACGCCAGAGAGCTGCAGTAACTGCGGGGATTGCAGCGCACCGGCGCTGAGAATCACTTCGCGCGTGGCGCTTACCGTCAGCGACTGACCGTTCTGGCGGTACTGGATGCCGACTGCACGGGTTCCTTCGAAGAGGACCTTTTCGGCCTGGGCGAGCGCCTCGATGGTCAGGTTCGGGCGACGCTTGGCGGGGTGCAGGTAGGCCACCGCCGTACTGCAGCGCAACCCCTTGCGTGTCGTCAGCTGGTAGTAGCCGACGCCTTCCTGGTCACCGGTGTTGAAGTCCTGCAGGTGGGGTACGCCAAGTTCCTTGGCCGCGCCGATAAAGCCTTCGGTGAGCGGATGCCGCGCCTTGATGCTGGACGCTGATAACGGCCCGTCGGTGCCGCGCGTGGGGCCCGGGCCAAGGTCATTGCACTCGGCACGGCGGAAGTAGGGCAATACATCGTCCCAGCCCCAGCCGGCGTTGCCGGCGCTGGCCCAGGCATCGTAATCCGCGCGCTGGCCACGAATGAAGATCAGGCCGTTGATTGAACTGCAGCCACCGAACACCTTGCCGCGCGGCCAATAGATGCGCCGGTCTTTCATGCCGGGATCTGGATCGGTGTGGAAGCCCCAGTTGTAAACCGGGTGGAACATGGTCTTGGCATAGCCTATCGGGATGTGGATCCACGGATAGCGATCCGCAGGCCCCGCTTCGAGCAAGCAAACGCTGTATCGTCCGTTCTCGCTGAGTCTATTGGCCAGCACACAACCGGCTGACCCGGCACCGACAATGACGAAGTCATAGGTACGTGACATTCGAAATCCTCTCTTTTTATAGTTGTGGGCACGAATTGCCGGTACAAAATAGAACGAAACATTCCATTTTCCATGGGGCCAGAGTTAGAGTGCGTGTGAGGCCACGCACGCTAGGCGGCTAAAATCTCAACTAACTCACTAATAATTAATGGGTTAGTCATAAATGGGTTATTTATCGGATTTCTGGTAATGGTACGAGTTGGAGCAAAAATCGCAGAGGGGCCATTGAAGCCAGTCAGCGAAGAAAATCCGGATCGCAGCCTGCGCGCCTTGCTGTTGTTAGAGGCTGTCGCCTGCGCGGATACACCGCTGTCCCTGGCACAGTTGTCCGACCGGCTTGAGGCCCCCAAGGCCACGCTGCTGCGCATGCTGGTCGCGCTGGAGCGGCTGGGCTATCTGTTGCGCGAAGTGGATGAGAAGACCTACCTGCTCGGTCCTCGCGCCAGTCGTTTGGGCCTGTCGCTACTGCGTAACGACGTCATGCTTGAGCGAAGCCGCCTGATTTTGCAGACGCTGGTGCGACAGCTGGGTGAAACCTGCAACCTGACGGCATTGGATGGCGATTGTGTGATCTACATCGACCGCGTGGAAACCCGCGAGCCCTTGCGCCTGCATGTCGAGCCTGGCACTCATGTGCCGTTACATTGCACCGCCAGTGGCAAGTTGTTTCTCGCCCAGATGCCCGCGCAGAGGCGCAGGGCCATGCTCACGCATCTCGAACTGACGCCTCAGACCGATCGCAGCATTACTGACGTCGGCGTATTGGAAAGCGAGCTGGAGCGTATCCACGCACGCGGTGTTGGGATTGACAGTGAGGAGTTCGTCAGGGGCATGGTGGCAGTTGCCGTACCCATCAGCAATGCCGAGGGTCATTGCGTGGCAGCGCTGGCCTGCCATGCGCCCACGGCACGAAAAAGCCTTAACGACTTGATCGAATACATTCCACGGTTACAGGCCGCGGCTGCGCAACTGGCGCTTTCCCTCACGTTGGAATCTTCGCGCGGTTGAGCAGGCTGAATGACGCGGGAACGTTCAGGCCGCCGCGCCTTGGCGCGGCCGCACATCTGCATAGTTACAGGAACAGGCCGCTCAATGGCGAGGAGGCGTCCCCGCTGAGCCGGCGCGGCATGCGCCCGGCCAGGTAGGCTTCGCGGCCGGCCTCGACCGCTTTGCGCATCGCCGAGGCCATGCGGATCGGCTCGCGGGCGCGGGCAATAGCGGTGTTCATCAGCACCCCGTCGCAGCCCAGCTCCATGGCGATGGCAGCATCGGAAGCGGTGCCGACACCGGCATCGACGATCACCGGGACCTTGGCGTTTTCCACGATCAAACGGATGTTGTAGGGATTGCGGATGCCTAGCCCGGAACCGATCGGCGCGCCCAAGGGCATCACCGCCACGCAGCCAAGGTCCTCCAGGCGCCGCGCCACCAGCGGATCGTCGCTGGTGTAGACCATTACCTTGAAGCCCAGACCGACCAATTGCTGGGCGGCAATCAGGGTTTCGCCGATGTCCGGGTAGAGCGTCTGGCTGTCACCGAGCACTTCGAGTTTGACCAGGTTGTGGCCGTCCAGCAGCTCGCGTGCCAGCAGGCAGGTGCGCACCGCATCCTTGGCCGTGTAACAGCCGGCGGTATTGGGCAGCAGGGTGTAGCGCTCCGGCGTGAGCACCTCAAGCAGGTTGGGCTGCTCGCCATCCTGACCAAGGTTGCTGCGGCGCACCGCAAACGTAACGATCTGCGCTGAACTGGCGTGGACCGCCGCGCCAGTCTCGGTCAGGTCGGCGTAGTGCCCAGTGCCGACCAATAGGCGTGAGGTGTAGGCCTGGCCGGCAATGATGAGCGGGTCGGAGGTTGTGTTCGCGATTGTCATGAAGGCTCCGGATGGGGGGCATGGCTAGGCCTGCGACGTTCAGCCGCCGCCGATGGCGTGCACGATCTCCAGGCGGTCGCCCTGTTGCAGGTGCAACGTGGCGTACTCGCTGCGCGGTACCACGCCGAGGTTGTACTCAACGGCCAGGCGCCGCTCATGCAGCTGCAGTTGGACGAGCAACTGCGCCAGATTGATGCCCACCGGCAGCAACTGGGCCACCCCGTTGATCTGTACCTCAATCATCAGGTTCTCCTGTGGGTAATGCCTGTCGTGCTCGCAGGGTGAGCGGCTTGGCGCCGCGCTTGAAGAGCCAGACGCGGCTGCGGCGCTAGTCCAGCGCGGTGCTGGAGGGCTGGCATCACGCGTGGGCAATAACTGGTTCTAACTGTGCGAGCTGCTTGTTCTTAGTTTCGTCCCTGGGGGTGGATCGGGCAGTGCCGCGTTGCGATGCCGAGTACTGCTCCTTTGTGTGTCGGTGCCTGGAGCTTGTGCCCGGTGACCAACAATAAAAAACGCACCAGTCGAGAGGTAAGCATGAAAACAACAGCTCACGAGTACGATGCAGCCGAGGCATTGGCCAGTGACCGCGCTCACGTCTGGCATCACCTGTCCCAGCACAAACCCCTGGAACAGAACGATCCGCTGATGATCGTCGAAGGCAAGGGCATGCGCGTCTGGGACATCAAGGGCAACGAATACCTGGATGCGGTCTCTGGCGGTGTGTGGACCGTCAACGTCGGTTATGGCCGCCAGAGTATTGCCGACGCGGTGCGCGATCAGCTGGTGAAGATGAACTTCTTCGCCAACTCCGCAGGCAACATACCTGGCGCCTTGTTCGCCCAGAAACTGATCGAGAAGATGCCTGGGCTGAGCCGGGTGTACTACTCCAACTCCGGGTCTGAGGCCAATGAAAAGGCCTACAAGATCGTGCGGCAGATTGCGCACAAAAAGTACGGCGGTAAAAAACACAAGATTCTGTTCCGTGAGCGTGACTATCACGGCACTACCATCACGGCGCTGAGTTCGACCGGCCAGTTCGAGCGCAAGAACCAGTACGGTCCCTTCACCCCAGGCTTCGTCGAGTTTCCACATTGCTGCCAATACCGCTCGCAGTTCGGTGAAGTGGCAGACTATGGCGTACGCGCCGCCATGGAGATGGAGCGGGTAATCCTTGCTGAAGGGCCGGATACCGTGGGTGCCGTGGTGCTCGAACCGATCACCGCTGGAGGTGGCGTCATCACGCCGCCAGAGGGGTACTGGGAAACCATTCAGGCGATCTGCAAGAAGTACGACATCCTCCTGCACATCGACGAAGTGGTCTGCGGTCTGGGCCGTACTGGCAAATGGTTTGGTTATCAGCACTATGGCATCAAGCCCGACATCGTCACCATGGCCAAGGGCGTGGCCAGCGGTTATGCGGCGATCTCCTGCACCGTGACAACCGAGGAAGTCTTCGAAGCGTTCAAGGGTGAGGCCGATGACCGGATGGGCTACTTCCGTGACATCAGCACCTTCGGCGGCTGTACCGCGGGCCCGGCGGCGGCGCTGGAAAACATGCGAATCATCGAGGAGGAGGGCTTGCTGGAGAACGCCGCCCATATGGGCGAGTACTTCATGGGTCGCCTGCGTGAGCTGCAGGACAAGTACCCAATCATCGGTGACGTGCGCGGCAAGGGCCTGTTCTGTGGTCTGGAACTGGTCAAGGACCGCGAGACCAAGGAGCCGGTGCCGGAGAGCGTGCCGATTGCCATCGCCGCCGACTGCATGCGCCAAGGGGTGATGATCGGGCGTACCAATCGAAGCTTCGAGCAGTTCAACAATACCTTGTGTTTCAGCCCGGCGTTGATCGCCACGCAAAAGGAACTGGATGTGATCATCGCCGCCCTGGACGGCGCCTTTGGCCGCCTTGCGCATCATCCGTAAAGCCAGCCACCTCGATCTGTCTGATGCAGCGCAGTTGCAGGGGTTACGACCGCTGCGCGGTCGATCGCGGCACAAGACCGCTCCTACAAGGTACTGAGCTGCGCCCCAGATGATGGACGGGTGTCCAACATCTGGGGCGCAGCTCATCAGCTAATCAAAGCGTTAGCGTTTGACAGGAGCCCACTCAGCCCGCTGGGCTGCGCTGTCGCGCACAGAACAAGGCCTGCAAGCGCAGCGCACCACCCTGTAGGAGCTGGCTTGTCCTGCGATCGGCCGCGAAGCGGCCGTAAAGCCAGCCACCTCGATCTGTCTGATGCAGCGCGGTTGCAGGGGGTACGACCGCTGCGCGGTCGATCGCGGCACAAGGCCGCTCCAAGGTTCAGCTAAATCAACGGGTTAGCGTGTGTTCTATGAAAGGCTGGTTTTTCCTGCGGCCTGATATGTCGCGCACTGGATGGTCTTGCCGCGGTGTTATTGCTAGCCTGTTTCGCAACCGCCGCGTTAGCGCTGGCAAGAGCATTTTGAGTGACTGGCCGAGTGGTGTGCGGTACCAGCACTTGTCCTTCGTTCAGTCGAGGCCGCTATGTTCCAGTTGTTCCATTTGTCTGCCGAAAAGACCACCAACCTGCAGCAGCAACTGCGCGAGCAGATCGCCCAAGTGATTCTCAACGGCAATATTCCGCTCGATAGCCCGTTACCTTCTAGTCGCAAGCTGGCCAAACAACTGAACATTGCGCGTAACACCGTGGTGCTGGCCTACGAACACCTGCTTGACGATGGCTACCTGCTGGCCCGTGAGCGCAGCGGCTATTACATCAATCCGGATATCTTGGCGCGCAAGGTCGAGTCGCCGCGTGCGGGCCAGGATGAGTCCGCCACCACCCAGCTGGACTGGTCGCAACGGCTGGTGGTGCAACCCTCGCAGCAACGCAACATGAGCAAGCCACGGGACTGGCAGAATTTCAAATACCCCTTCATCTACGGGCAGTTCGACCCAGGCCTGTTTCCGACCGCCAACTGGCGCGAATGCTGCCGCGACGCGGTAAGCATCCCGGCGATCCGTGATTGGGCCTCGGACCGCTTCGATAACGATGATCCCCTGCTGATGGAGCAGATCAGAACGCGTCTGTTGCCCCGTCGAGGTGTCTGGGCGTCACCTGAGCAGATTCTGGTCACGGTTGGCGCGCAGCACGCGTTGTACATGCTGGCGCGTCTGTTGTTGCGCCCCGACAGCCTGATGGGCATTGAAGAGCCGGGCTACATGGACATTCGCAATATCGCCATGCTCAACCCTTCGCGCATTCAGCCGCTGGCGGTGGACAACCATGGCCTGATGCTGAGCGAGGCGCTCAATGATTGCGATCTTATCTACACCACGCCCAGCCACCAGTGCCCGACCACCGTGACGATGCCCTTGGAGCGCCGCTACAAACTCTTGCAGCGAGCCAATGAGCACGATTTTCTGATCATCGAGGACGACTACGAAAGCGAGACCAACTTCAAGGCCAACCCCATCCCGGCGCTCAAGAGCCTGGACAAGAATGACCGGGTGCTTTACGTCGGCAGCCTGTCAAAGACGCTGGCGCCCGGCTTGCGGGTTGGCTACCTGGTGGGGCCTGAAGCCTTGATCCGCGAGGCGCGGGCGTTGCGTCGGCTGATGGTGCGTCATCCGGCGGCGAACAATCAGCGCTCGGTGGCGCTGTTCCTCGAGCGCGGCTACCACGATGCGTTGATCATGAGCCTGATGCGTGCGTACGAGGAGCGCCATCAGCAGATGGGCGACGCCCTGCGTGAGTACCTGCCGGAAGCCTCCAAGGAGCCGAGCTTCGGCGGCTCCTGCTACTGGGTCAAGGGGCCCGACAGCCTGGATGCGCGGCGACTGCAGAGGGAGGCCGCCGGCCTGGATATCCTGATCGAGCCCGGGGATATTCATTTCTGCGGTGAGGACCCGCCGCTCAACTACTTCCGTCTGGGGTATTCGTCGATTCCCGCTGATCGCATCCGTCCGGGAATCAAACTGCTTGCTGAGCTCATCCAGCAACTCAGCTAACGACCCTGGAAACCACGACCCTCGGTTATGCCGCGTCGAGCGTACTTCGGCGCGGCATCCAGGGGCAGCGAAGCCTATGAAATACGCTCCACGGGGTAATGCCTGTCAGTTAACGATTCATCACCTTCCTTGGGTCTGCTCTGCAGCCCTTCGCGGGCAAGTCGGGACGCCGAGCCGCCGCTCCCACCTCAGCGCCAACTTCAAGAAGTGCTCATGTCGCGCAGAGAACAAAGCCTGCAAGCGCGGTGTGTCAGAAAAATGGGGTGGCTGATTCTACGGCCGCTGCGCGCCCGATCGCGCGGTCCGGCGTCCCGGCACAAGGCCGCTCCTACAAGGGTCAGCTAAATCAATGAGTTAGCGTTTGTTCTATAGGAATCTACTCAGCCCGTTGGGCTGCGCTGTCGCGCAGAGAACAGATCTCTGGATGCACCTCATATCCTGTGGGAGCGGGCTTGCCCGCGAAGAGGCCCGCCTGGACACCATCGTTGTATGGCCCGGGCTGCGCCCGTGTTCGCGGCGGTCCGGCGTCCCGGCACGAGGCGCGCTCCCACAGAGTAGGGTGCTCTTCATGTCCAGGCGTGTTTTGTCTCGGGTGCGTGAATGGCTTGAGTCGGATCCGGATGTGTGGGCTTGCCCGCGAAGGGCCGCAAGGCGGCCCCTATTGGCTTAACTGACTGGCATTTCCCCACGGGGCATCTTCCCCGCGCTTTTGCCTGATGATCTCGCTGGCCACCCCAACGCTCCGCCAAGAGCTGCCCGCGCCCATCGCGGCGTGGGTTTGCAGCCTGTCGAGCCGCTGCTGGGGCCTTCTGCGTCTGCTGGCGCATCTGGACCTACTGGCTCAAGAGGTGGCCCACAACTGGTCCTATCGGGCGCTTCCTCCCTGCTCCTACTCTAGCCCCAAGCAGCCAGACCTCGCTTCAAGGCGAACGAAAGACGGCTCGCTCGACTTGCCTCAACACTCCATCACAACAACAACCGGAGAGATTGGCATGCATACAGGAGCGGCCCTCGGCCTGAGCTTTCATGTGGGACAGCGTGCCTGTCCTCAAGTGTATCCCTATGCGCCCATGCCGCTGAAAGGCTGAGCCCCAAGTAATTGGCGGCGCAGCCGCCATACCTTCAGTAACGAGAGGAGTATCGATATGCCACGCATGACCCCCAGCGAAGCAATGGTTGAAACACTGGTTGCCAACGGCGTAACCGACGTCTTTGGAATCATGGGCTCGGCCTTCATGGATGCGATGGATATCTTCGCGCCGGCCGGCATCCGTTTTATCCCGGTGGTCCACGAGCAGGGTGCCGGTCACATGGCCGACGGTTTCTCGCGCGTCAGTGGTCGTCACGGTGTGTGCATCGCGCAGAACGGCCCTGGCATCACCAACTTCGTCACTGCCATCGCCGCTGCCTACTGGGCGCACAGCCCGGTGGTGGTGATCACGCCGGAAACCGGCTCGATGAGCCAGGGCCTTGGCGGCTTCCAGGAAGCCCAGCAATTGCCGTTCTTCGAGACCATCACCAAGTATCAGGCCCATGTGCCGAATCCGGCGCGGATGGCCGAGCTGACCGGTCGTTGCTTCGACCGGGCGATGCAAGAAAACGGTCCGACCCAGCTGAATATTCCGCGTGACTTCTTCTACGGCGATATCAACGTCGAGATCCCTACGCCGATCCGTATCGAGCGCAGCGCCGGTGGCGAGCAGAGCCTGACCGAAGCCGCCCAGCTACTGGCGGCGGCAAAGAACCCGGTGATCATCTCCGGCGGGGGCGTGGTCATGGGCGACGCCGTCGAGGCCTGTAAGGCGCTGGCCGAATACCTCGGTGCGCCAGTGGTCAACAGCTACCTGCACAACGACTCGTTCCCGGCCAGCCACCCGTTGTGGTGCGGCCCGCTGGGCTACCAAGGTTCCAAGGCGGCAATGAAGCTGCTGTCGCGCGCCGACGTGGTCCTGGCCCTGGGGACCCGCCTGGGCCCATTCGGCACGCTGCCGCAACACGGCCTCGATTACTGGCCGAAGCAGGCGAAGGTCATCCAGATCGACTGCGACTCGAAAATGCTCGGCCTGGTGAAGAAAATCACCGTCGGTATCTGCGGCGACGCCAAGGCCGCGGCGGTCAACCTGCTCGCTCGCTTGGAGAACCTCGAGGTGGTGTGCCTGGAAAACAAGGGCGCGCGGGCCGAGGAAATCGCCAAGGAAAAAGCCGACTGGGAAACCGAGCTGGACGGCTGGATCCACGAGAAGGACGAATACTCGCTGGAGATGATCAAGGAGCAGAGTGGCGAGGAGGGCAATTACCTGCACCCGCGTCAGGTCCTGCGCGAGCTGGAGAAGGCCATGCCCGCCGATGCCATGGTGTCCACCGACATCGGTAACATCAACTCGGTCTCCAACAGCTACCTGCGCTTCGAGAAGCCGCGTTCGTTCTTCGCAGCCATGAGCTTTGGCAACTGCGGCTACGCGCTGCCGACCATCATCGGTGCCAAGGTCGCGGCACCGCACCGCACCGCCATTTCCTACGCCGGTGATGGCGCCTGGGGTATGTCGATGATGGAGATCATGACCTGCGTGCGGGAGAACATTCCGGTCACTTCGATCGTGTTCCATAACCGTCAGTGGGGCGCGGAGAAGAAGAACCAAGTGGACTTCTACAACCGTCGCTTCGTCGCAGGCGAGTTGGAAAACCAGAGCTTCGCCGGCATTGCCCGCTCGATGGGTGCCGAAGGCATCGTCGTCGACCGCCTGGAAGACGTCGGCCCGGCGCTGATCAGCGCGTGCGAGGCACAAAAGGCAGGCAAGACCACGGTGATCGAGATCATGTGTACCCGCGAGCTGGGCGATCCGTTCCGCCGTGATGCGCTGTCCAAGCCAGTGCGCTTCCTCGAGAAGTACAGAGACTACGTCTGAGTCGCGAGGTGACCGGCTTGCGCCGGACACTTGCAGCGGTGGTCTGTGCGGCGGATTTCAACTGCCGCACAGACCACCTGGAATACTGCAACGGCGCCTTCGGGCGTTGTTGCAGCTTCGACCGTGAGCACACAGGAATCCACGCATGTTGAGCACTATTGCACCGGAATGTCCGGCGTTCCTGCTTGATCGGGCCAAGGCCCTGCCGCGCGTAATTACCGCGGTGGTCAACCCGGTCAATCTGCTAAGCCTGAGCAGTGCCAAGCGGGCGTGTGATGAAGGGCTGATCGAACCGCTGCTGGTCGGTGACCAGGCGAAGATCCGGGCCCTGGCCGAAGAACTCGACTGGGACCTGCATGACCTGCGCGTGCTGCACGTCAGCGATGGCGAACAGTGCGCCGAAGTCGCCTGCATGCAGGCAGGGGCTGGTCATGCGCAAGCCATCATGAAGGGGCACCTGCACACCGATACCTTGCTGCGTGCAGTACTCAAGCGCGAAGCTGGGTTGCGTGCGGCCAGCCGCCTCAGCCATGTGTTTCACATGACGCTGCCGGGCAGCGACAAGGCCTTGTCGATCACCGATGCGGTGATCAACGTGCAGCCCACGATCATCGACAAGATCCATATCGCCCGCAACGCCATCGAGCTGATGCACGCCCTGGGCTATGAGAAGCCACGCATGGCGGTGCTGTCCGGTACCGAGGAAGTGACGCGAACCATGCCGTCCAGCCAGGACGCCGCCGAGCTGGCCAAACTGGCGGCGCTTGGTGTGCTGGGCGAGGCCTGCGTCGAGGGTCCGCTGGCCTTCGACAACGCGGTGTCGCTGGAAGCGGCGCGGATCAAAGGCATTGGCGGCGAAGTAGCGGGCAATGCCGATATCCTGCTGGTGCCGAACCTGGAAGCGGGTAATTTTCTGTTCAAACAGATGGTGTATTTCATGAGCGCCACGGCCGCCGGCTTGGTGCTGGGCGCGCGGGTGCCGATCATGCTCACCTCGCGAGCCGACCCCTTGGAGGCACGCCTGGCGTCCTGCGCCCTGGCGTCCATTTTCATCGATTATCACCGGCAGTCGCGCAGCCGCTTGCTGGCCAGCTAAGCCCCCCAGAGTTCAAGGAGAACCACGATGGCCGTGGAACGTTATGGCTTTATCTTCAAGGCGCCAGGTATGCAGTTCCTTACCCACAACGGGCGCCTTGAGTCCGACACCTTCGCCGCGACCCTGTGCGGCGTTGCCAGCGTCGAGGAAGCGGTGATGGTGGCGCAGGAGCTGTTGACCCGGCATGTGCAATTGATCGAACTGTGCGGCGCCTTCACCGAGGCGGAAGTCGAGCAGATCCGCACCGCCATTGACGATCGGATTCCAGTGGCCGCCGTGCAGTACAGCCCTGAAACGCAGCAACGCCTGCAGCAATTGGCGGATTGAGGTGCTTCGCCCCGGTTGATCTACGGCCTTGTCCTTAGGGCGCGGTGGCGCGGCGGGCGTGAGCCACTTCAGCCTGCCAGGCGGCCACCACCCGCTGAGGCCACCAATCACTGTCTTCGATCAGTTGGCGGATCAGCGCTTGCTGGTGCGCGTCCCCCGCGAACTGCTGAGGACGCGGGAGTACCGGTAGTTCGGCGAGCAGGGCCTGGTAGGCCTGTAGCGGGTTGTCGATACCTTTCTGTGGTTCGCTGAGGTAGGGCAGTTGCGGTAACTGCGGGCACAGATAGAACAGCACCTGTCGGGTTGCCGTTTGCATGTGTTCGCTGGCGAACAATGCCAGGTTGCATGCCTTGAGCAACTGGTCGGCCAACGGCAGACCCTCGGCGCCACGGTTTCCAGCGATTTGCACCCAGCGCGGAGCCAGCGCCTGGCGAATGAAACCGTCTAGGCGCGCGGCCAATTCATCCTCGCTAAAGCCCAGAAAATCCAGCCCGAAGCAGTCCCTCAGAATGCGCAGATAGGTCTTGTCGACCAGGGTGCGGCCGGCGTTTTGCCAGCCCAAGCCGGCGGCCTTGGCCACGCTGCCATGGAAATTCAACAGCAGGGCGTTCTCGCTGCTGCGCGCGTCCATGCCCGAGGCAAACGCCGGATGCGGCTGCAGCCAGGTCTGACGCAGGCGCTCTGCGAGCTGGACGAGACGCAGGTGATACAGGGTCATATGGGTTCTCCGCTTGGCCAAGCACGTTCAACGAATCAGTCGCAGACGCCGCGCGACGCTCGACCGAGCCCGCGACCCGACGCATTGCGAAGGCCTACCCACAGGACAATAGGGATTACTGGCGCGACGTATTAGCACCAGCTGCCGGCTGCGTTCTGGGCCACGCACGCCGATGTCGGCTGGACCCTAAGACCGACTCGACGTGGCCCTAAGCGCAGGGGCGGCGTTTCTCTAGCATTGAATCAGTGATCACATAACCACAAGGTGTAGCTGAGCACATGACAATAAAACAGCACAAAACCGTTCTTCCCGTGCACAGTCAGGCGCCTGAGACGGCTCAGCCCTCGGCGTCGTGGCTGATACGCCGTCAGCAGAAAATCAGTCTGCTACTGCCCGGCATCATCGCCTCGGTGACCGTCGCCGCCAGTGCTTCTTTTCTGTCCGAGCATTACGGCGCACCGGTGATGTTGATGGCCTTGTTGCTGGGCATGGCACTGGGCTTCCTCTCCCAGGAGGGGCGTGCGGTCGCGGGTATTCGCTTCACCTCCAGCACCATCCTGCGTGCCGGCGTGGCGCTGCTGGGCATGCGCATCACCGTCGAGCAGATTCTCTCGTTGGGGGGAACGCTGATGGCGGTGGTGATCGGCGCTGTTTTCCTGACCATCAGTTTTGGCATCATCCTGGCCCGGCTTCTGGGCCAGTCACGCGACTTCGGCATTCTCAGCGGCGGCAGCGTGGGCATCTGTGGCGCCTCGGCGGCGCTGGCCATTTCCGCGGTACTGCCGCAAGACAAGGACAGCGAGCGCAACATCATCTTCACGGTGATCAGCGTGACCGCGCTGAGCACCATCGCGATGATTGCCTATCCCCCGATCGCCCAATGGATCGGCCTCGATGCCCATCAGGCCGGGATATTCCTCGGCGCAACCATTCACGATGTGGCCCAGGTGGTCGGTGCCGGCTACAGCATGTCGGAGGAAACCGGCGATACCGCGACCGTGGTCAAGCTGCTACGCGTGGCCATGCTGGTGCCGATCGTCTTCAGTCTGTCGTTGCTGCTGCGCAAGCGCGGCGATGGTGGCCCGCGCGCGGCACTGCCGTTGCCCTTGTTCATCATCTTCTTTGTGCTGTTTGTCGCCATCAACAGCAGTGGCGTGGCTTCGACGCAGATGCAAGCGCTGGCCGGCGATGTGTCGCGCTGGTGTCTGGTGACAGCCATCGCCGCCCTGGGGATGAAAACGTCATTGAAGGCGCTGCTGGAAGTCGGCTGGCGTCCGGCGACCCTGCTGGTCAGTGAAACCGTGTTTCTCGCGGCGTTGATCCTGATTGCCGTGAAGTGGCTAGGATGAGCCAGCATCATGGATGACTTGCACTGCCTCCCGCCTGATTACCAGGCTGGCTTACCCGTAGTTGAGGCAGCATGAGCTTGCACGTGCATGTGATCTTTCTGTGTTGCGTGGCCTTGGCGACTGTCGCCCAGAGCCTCACTGGCTTTGCCTTTGGCCTGATCCTGATGGGCTTGGTCGCGTCCCTGCACATGGTGCCGCTCAGTGAGGTAGCGGTGGTCATCAGTATCCTCACCCTGGGTAATGCCATGGGGACGCTCGGCGGGCCGAAACCGCAGTTGGACCGCGCGGTGCTGATGCCCGTGTTGCTCAGCAGCCTGCTTGGCGTCAGCCTCGGCGTGTGGGGGCTCGACGCATTGAGTGGTAGCCAGCTCACTTGGCTTCGCCTGCTGCTCGGCGTACTGATCGTCGCGGCCAGCCTCATGCTGGTGGTGCAAAACAAACCCAAACCGCAACTGTCCCGGCAGCCTTCGTTCTGGCTGGCCGGTGGCCTGTGCGGCGTGCTCAATGGTTTGTTCTCCAGCGGCGGGCCACCGATTGTCTATCACCTGTATCGCCAACCGTTGGGCTACGAAATCATCCGCAATACCCTGATCACGGTGTTTTCCGCCAACGCGGCGGCGCGACTTGGCCTGGTCGTCGCGCAAGGGCAGATGCAAATGTCCACGTTATGGTTGAGTGCCGAAGCATTGCCGTTGGTGCTACTGGTCAGTTGGCTGGTCCGCCGTTATCCGCCGAAGTTGTCGCCGCGTACGGTGCGCTGGTTGGTTTTCATATTGATGGCGTCGGCTGGGGGAAGCTTGATCTGGGATGCGTTGCCGGGGCTTTTGGTTGCGGTTTCGGGGTGAGTGCGGAGTGCCCAAAGCCGCCGTTCCAGCGCCGCCCCGGCAGCGGCTCATTGCAGTTTCAGTAGAACATCCGCGGCTCGGGCGCCGCCAACAGGCTGGCCAGCTTGGTCAGGGCAAAACCGAGTTCGGCACGGCTTGGCCCCATCAGCGCAATGCGCACGCCGCGGGTAGTGCCGCTGCGCTGGGCCAGGAACTGACTGCCACTGACCACGATCACGCCGTTGGCCCGGGCCAGGTTGGCGAACTCGTCGCTGGTCCACGGCTCAGGCAACTCCAGCCAGAGGTGGAAGCTGTTGGCTTGGCTACGAATGGTATAGGTGCCCAGTATCTGCCGAGCCATGCGCTGGCGCTCGGCCGCCTCTTCCTGCTGTACCTTGACCAGGCGCGCGCCCTGGCCACTGACAATCAGATTGCTGGCCAGTTGCGCCATGAGCGGCGACGGCATCCAGACGCTGCTGCGCACCATGGACGACAACCGCGACAGCGTCTGCGGCGGCGCATACAGATAACCGATGCGCAATGCCGGCAAAAGGCTCTTCGACAGGCTGGTCAGGTACACCGAGCGCTCGGGCGCATAAGCCGAAAGGGGCTTGTGTACCGGGCGGGTCTCCAGAAAGCCGTAGATGTCGTCATCAATGATGTACAGATCGAACTCGCGGGCGATCTGGGCAATCTCCAGGCGCCGCGCCTCGGGCATGATCGAGTTGGTGGGGTTCTGATGGGTGGTGACCACGACCAATAGGGCCGGTCGATGCGCCTCGCACAATGCCCGCAAGGACGCCGGCACCATGCCGAATTCATCCACCTTCACCCCTTGAAGGCGACGCCCCAGGCTGTGCGCCAAGGAAATGATCCCTGGGTAACAGTATTCCTCGCACAGGATCACATCATCACTGTCGGACAGGCTGCTGATGGCAACCAGCAAACCATGCTGGGCCCCGGCGGTGAGTACGATCTGCTGCCCGTTGGCTTCCGGCAGACTGCGCTGTACCCACAAGGCACCGGCCTCCCGATGCACTGCATGCCCGCCGTCGGTAGGGTAATCCAGTATCGCCCCCAGCTCCGGGGACTGCCCCAGCTCGGCGATGGACGCCCGCAGCCAATCGCTCATGCCGGCATCGTTGGGCGTGATGAGGGAAAGGTCGATAGGCCCGGTTTCGGTCTTGATTGCAGCGCTACCCGGTGCTGCCAGGGAAGGCGCGACGCCCCGCGATGGCAACACGAAGGTGCCACGACCCACCTCGCCGATCACCAGGCCGCGCTTGGCCGCCTCATCATAGGAGCGGCCAATGGTACCCGGCGTCACCTTCAACGCTTCGGCCAGTTCCTTGAGGGTCGGTAAACGCTCACCCGCCACCAGACGCCCGGCATTGATATCCCGTTCGAGCGCGTCGGCGATCATCAGGTAAACCGGTTGGCCATGGCCGCTGTATTGAGGAACCCACATAGGTAACTACACCAGAAACAACAGGAGCGCAGGATCCTAGCATGAAATCTTTGATCAGAGTGATCGTAGTAATGTGTAGGAAATGTGAGCAGCTTAAGTAGATTGATTCGATTCAATAGCCGATTTTCCAACTCGGTTTCACATGTTCATGATGGGTTTCGGGTAATGAATCACAGCTCACAAAAATTTATCAAAGAAATAATCTTTATAATCAATATGTTATAGGGATGTCGCGGAGTATGCGCCCGCTTGTTGGAAAAAACTCATTGAGTCGATCCATTTTTGGCTATTACAATCATTGAATCGATTTAATTATGAAGATATCACCTTCCCGATGCGATTGGTCCAATTGTCATACATAGGTCTGCACTGCTGCACGCCTGCGATGTTTTTGAGCCGCAGAACGACGGCGCCGATCGCTGGCTTATCCGTCTGTTCGCCGTCAACGACCTGAGCCGTGTACGCCTGACGCGTACCGACCACCTCTACGAAGTCCTTTCCTGACTGCTTCATTCACCTTTAGACGGATAACACCATGGAACTACTGGGATCATTCTGGGCACAGCACTGGATGCTGGCCATCATGCTGCTGGGCGCGATCGCCTTTGTCGCGGGCTTCGTCGACAGTATCGCCGGCGGTGGGGGGCTGTTTCTGGTGCCCGGGTTCCTGCTGGTCGGCTTGCCGCCCCAAGTCGCCCTGGGCCAGGAAAAACTGGTCAGCACACTTGGGACCATCGCTGCCATCCGCAACTTTTTCGCCAATAGCAAGATGGTCTGGAAGGTCGCACTCGTGGGCGTGCCGTTCTCGCTGCTGGGCGCTTACCTTGGCGCTCATCTGATCGTTTCCATTCCGCAGGAAATCGTCGGCAAGATCATTCTCGCCTTGATCCCACTGGGCATCCTGATTTTCCTCGTGCCCAAGGACCGCCCCGTCCAGGAACACACCCTGAGCGATCGCGCGCTGTTCACCGTTGTCCCTCTCACCTGTCTGGTCATCGGCTTCTACGACGGTTTTTTCGGCCCAGGCACCGGCAGCATGTTCATCATCGCCTTCCACTACCTGCTCAAAATGGACCTGGTGTCCAGCTCGGCCAACGCCAAGAACTTCAACTTCGCCTCGAACATCGGCGCCCTGGTGGCTTTCATCATGGCCGGCAAAGTGGCCTATCTGCTGGCTCTGCCACTGGTGGCCTGCAACATCCTGGGCAACCACATGGGCAGCACCCTGGCAATCCGCAAAGGCAACGACGTGGTGCGCAAGGTACTGGTGCTGTCGATGGTGTGCCTGTTCGTCAGCCTCGGCGTGAAATACTTGGCTTGATTTCCCAACCTCGGAGAACGTAATGAAAACTGCATTTGTGACCGGCGCCTCCGCCGGCTTTGGCAAGGCCATCTGCCGCGCGTTGGTTGCCAATGGCTACCGGGTCATCGGCGGCGCACGCCGCTCCGACAAATTGGCCGAACTGAAACAGGAACTGGGCGAGCCCTTTATTCCCCTGACCCTGGACGTGACGGACGAGCAATCACTGAACGCCGCCTGTGAATCGATCCGTGACTTATCCTTGCCGATTGATGTATTGGTCAACAACGCTGGCCTGGCGCTGGGGATCGACCGTGCGCAAGACGCCGATGCGAAGAACTGGGAGCGCATGATCGCCACCAACGTCACCGGCCTGAGCATGGTCACCCATAAGCTGCTGCCCGCGATGGTCGAAGCCAACAGCGGCCTCATCATCAATATTGGCTCCTGCGCCGGCACCTACCCCTACGCGGGCGGCAACGTCTACGGTGCTACCAAGGCATTCGTCCGACAGTTCAGCCTGAACCTGCGCGCGGACTTGGCCGGCACCCGGGTGCGGGTTAGCAACATCGAACCAGGGTTATGCTCTGGCACTGAGTTCTCGCTGGTGCGCTTGGCTGGCGACCAGGATGCCGTGGATGCGCTTTACCAGGATGTCGAGGCCATTCGCCCTGAGGACCTGGCCAACATCGTGGTGTGGATTGCTGGGCAACCGGAGCATATGAACATCAACACGATCGAGGTCATGCCGGTGGCGCAGACATTTGCAGGGCTGAGTGTTACGCGGGATCTTTGACAGAGCGGTGCGCGGGCAAACCTTGCGATGCCCGCGCGCATTGCAAGGTGGCGGGGAGCCGGCTGCCACTTATGCGGCGACAGAACTGGCTGCAAAACGGCGCTGATAGATTGGATAAATCAATGGAGGGTTGACCATTCGTCGGGTTGGTCAGCAACCTACGCTTGCCCTCAACAAATCTGGAACTTGACCTAAAAACGAGCCGACAAGTGGCGCTCAACGACTATCTGCCTCTGAAGAAGTTTCATATAAAACTTTGATGGCCAAGTGATGGCCACCCGCCTGGCTTTCTGAGATTCTTGCCATCAAGATCGAGTGAATACCAAGGTTCCGCATGGCCAGCAGCGCTCCTGTTCCTCTCAATGAAAAAGACCGGCTGGCCCGGGTGACAGAGCTGTGTGTTCTGACACCTCAGAGCGATCCCGAGCTCGATGCCTTGGTGGCCCTGGTGGCCCGGCGTTTCGCCATGCCGATATGCCTGATTTCGATCGTCAGCGCCCGCCAGCAGTGGTTCAAGGCAAAGGTTGGCCTCGACAGCGAGAGCACTTCGCGCGACGTGTCTTTCTGCGCCCACACCATCCTGGGTGAGGGGCCCCTGGAGATCACGGACGCAACCCTCGATCCAAGATTCGCAGCCAACCCGCTGGTGACGGGAGCGCCGGGAATCCGCTACTACTGTGGCGCGCCATTGATCACCGAGGATGGCTTCGCGATCGGCAGCCTGTGCCTGATCGACACTGAGCCCAGGCCCGCCATGGGTCACGCGGACCTGTCAGCGCTGGTCGACTTCGCCGCCCTGGCCATGAAGATGCTGACTGGCATCCGGCTGAGAAATTTTCTCGACCAACCGACAGGGTTGTGGAACCGCGTGCGGCTGGAATTCGATGTGGCAAACCATCTCGCGCAACAGGGCGACGTTGTTCTGCTGGCAATCGACATCATGCCGGTCAAGGTACTGAACGACATCGTCAAAGCCTTGGGATACAACTTCGCCCACGATCTTACCTTGCGGGTAAAGAGCCTGATCGTGGGTGAGCTCGGCAGCGGCATCGAGCTGTACAAGATCAGCCCGACACGCTTCGGCTTCATTCTATCCAGCGCTGAAGACGTCAGGCGCGTGTGCAGTGAACTGGTGCACGCCCTGCTGCCGCCTGTGGAATGTCACGGGATCCCGGTATCGCTCGATGCCGGCATTGGCGTGCTACCGGTGTCCCACACCGGTGGCATGGCCTGGACTGGCTGCGCTGGGTCGTCAACGCCGCGGACGACGCCAGACATTGTTCCCGGCGCTGGTCCTATTACGATCCCGAAAACGATGCCGCCCAACGCCGCGCGTTCATCCTGCTGAGCTCGTTGTCGCAAGCCCTGGCGAGCGTCAACCAGTTTCGCCTGGAGTTCCAGCCCCGGATCGATCTGGAGTCCGGCGAATGCCGCTCGGTCGAGGAGCTGGTGCGTTGGCAGCACTCCAGATCTTCGTCAGCGCCAAGAATGCGCTGCTGGTCAAGACCCTGATCGACCTCGCCGGCGAACTTGGCTACCGGGTGGCCGCCGAGGGCATTGAAACCGCCGAGGTGCTTGAGCAGATCAAGGCATGGGGATGTGCTGAAGCGCAAGGGTTCTATCTGGCGCGGCCCATGGCGAGTAGCGATTTCGAGCGGTGGTACGCTGAGGCGCGTTGATTTTGACACTTCTCGATGCCCACAAAGACTAGGAGAAATCTCCTTCGTGCAGCCGGGAAAGATCATCAGATTTCCCTTCTTCCTTGTAGTCCATCTCGGAATCGCACTCCTGCGGACTTTAAGTCGTTGCGGTGGCCCCATTAGCACTCTAGCCTCGCCAAGTCGCTGGAAAATCTAGCGACCGGTTTACCAGACTGTCTAATGATGACCCTGTACGGCTCTCATAGAACACACGCTAACTCATTGATTTAGCTGAACCCTGTGGGAGCGGGCTTGCCCGCGAACACCGGCGAAGCCGGTGCCATACACCGCGGTGCCTGCTTCGCGGGCAAGCCCGCTC
>Ga0160433_100273_pt1 | contig 35562 bp, 33 predicted proteins | sample HID1972K_E0MG_FD_108235 | JGI IMG/M metagenome (GOLD analysis project Ga0160433, IMG submission 108235) | Enriched pill bug-associated microbial communities from UW Madison campus, WI, USA - HID1972K_E0 MG | ecosystem: Host-associated > Arthropoda: Insects > Digestive system > Unclassified ...
AAGCTGTATTCAAGCTCGAAAATTTCCTTGATGGTTGAGGAACCAACGGTAGGTTTCAGCTAAGCCTTCCTCAAGACTGATCCGCGCTTTCCAGCCCATGTCAGCAAGTCGTGAGACATCCATTATTTTGCGCATCATACCGTCGGGCTTGGTTGGATCCGTCTCGATCCGCCCCGTGAAGCCTGTCGTCTGAGCGACCATTCGCGCGAGATCCAGAATGGTAATATCTGTTCCTGAGCCAACGTTGATGTGGCTCAGCATGACCTCGGTATTTGCTTGGTAAACGTCCTTCGGTAGATCGAGAACGAAAAGCGAGGCTTCTGCCATATCGTCGACATGCAAGAATTCCCGCATAGGCTTTCCTGAGCCCCAGATCGTAACGACCTTGGCATTTGACTGCCTGGCCTCATGGAAGCGGCGGATCAACGCCGGTAAAACGTGGGAATTTTCCGGATGAAAATTGTCACCCGGGCCGTAAAGATTCGTCGGCATTACCGAACGATAATCAACCTCGTACTGTCGATTGTAGCTTTCGCACAGCTTGATTCCGGCGATCTTGGCGATGGCGTAGGGCTCGTTTGTCGGCTCAAGTGTACCGGTCAGTAGCGCATCCTCTCGCATCGGCTGGGATGCTGCTCCCGGGTAGATGCACGAAGAACCAAGCAGCAGCAGTTGCTTAACACCTGCAGTAAAGGCTTGGTGGATCACATTACACTCGATCATCAGGTTTTCATAAATGAATTCGGCCGGATAGGTATTATTAGCATAAATACCGCCGACCTTGGCGGCCGCGAGGATCACCACATCCGGGCGCTCGGCCTGCATGAAGTTATGAACGGCATATTGGTTGGTCAGATCAAGATCATTGCGGGCGCGAGTGATCAGGTCCAGCGCTTTTCCGGTTTCCTTCCGCGCCTGAAGGCGTCGCAGGATTGCGCCGCCCACCATGCCACGATGGCCGGCCACATAGATCTTGCGCATGTGCTCAGTTCTCCAAGCTTACTGGTATTTCATGCCCGTGCAGCTTGAGCAGCGCATGGCGCTGGGCTGCTTTCAGATCCTCAGCAACCATTTCGGTGCACATCTGCCGCACCGTGATTTCCGGTTCCCAGCCTAATCTTTCTTTCGCCCTGCCGGGATCGCCTAATAGCGTATCCACCTCAGCAGGTCGGAAATAGCGAGGATCGATCCGGATGATCACGTCTCCCGCCTTCAGGGCGGGGGCCTTGTCGCCGCTCACAGATACCACCGCGCCGACTTCATCGATGCCCTTCCCCGAGAAGGCGAGTTCAATCCCTAGTTCCGCCGCCGACCATGTGATGAACTCGCGCACGGAATATTGCATTCCGGTGGCGATAACGAAATCTTCAGGCGTATTCTGCTGCAGCATCATCCACTGCATTCGGACATAATCCCTAGCGTGGCCCCAGTCCCGCCGGCTGTCGATGTTGCCCATAAACAGGCACGGTTCGATGCCCTGGGCGATATTGGCCAGGCCACGGGTAATCTTGCGCGTGACGAAGGTCTCGCCCCGACGGGGGCTTTCATGGTTGAACAAGATGCCGTTGCAGGCGTAAATGCCATAGGATTCTCGATAGTTGACCGTGATCCAGTAGGCATACAGCTTGGCGACCGCATAGGGGCTGCGGGGATAAAATGGCGTTGTCTCTCGCTGCGGAGTTTCCTGAACGAGGCCGTAAAGTTCCGAGGTTGATGCCTGGTAGAAGCGGGTCGTTTTTTCTAGTCCGAGGAAACGGATTGCTTCCAGAAGGCGCAGCGCGCCGAGCCCGTCGACATCAGCAGTATATTCGGGAGCCTCGAAGCTAACGGCCACATGGCTCTGAGCGCCCAGGTTGTACACTTCTTCGGGGCGAACCTCGGCCATGATCCGGGTCAGGTTCGAACTGTCGGTCAGGTCGCCGTAATGCAGCTTCAACCGGGCATTCGGATTATGCGTGTCCTCAACGATATGGTCGATCCGCTGGGTGTTGAACAGTGAGGCACGGCGTTTAATGCCGTGCACTTCGTAGCCCTTTTCCAGCAGAAGTTCGGCCAGATAGCTTCCATCTTGGCCAGTGATCCCGGTGATAAGCGCTCGTTTGGTCATCTTAAGCTACGGCCTCGAGATTCAGCGACACCAGCGTGCCATTGTCCTTGTCCATGTGCGGAATGTAGGCTTGCGAATAGTCGTCCAATCCGCTGTGCTGGGTCGTCCGCCAATCCCAGTGCCGCACCTCGGCAAAGCCGACCTCCTTAAGCGCGCGGCTCAAATCAGCCTCATCGAAGATCATTTTGTGGAAATCATACTGGTCGCGCTGTCCACCGCAAATCAAGCCACGAATATCTTCAATTCCGCGGGGTAGGCCGCCAGTCATGTAGAGCCGCGCTGCCGCGCCGAAATCCGGCACCGCCAGCCGTAGTACACCCTGCGGAGCCAGCACACGGCGCCATTCGCGCAGGACATCCATGTAGGTGTTGCGGCCGAAATGTTCCAGGACATGCGATGCATAGATGAGTTCCACCGTTCCATCAGCAATGAAGGACAAATCCTCAACCGGGCCACAGTGATCGATATGCGGATAGTCCAGAGCATCGACATGGAACCAGCCGGGGATATGCCTCTTCCCGCATCCCAGATGCAGCTTGGTAAGGGGGGTAGTCGCCATCGTTTAATGATCCTCGCATCTGGATGTTGTATAATATTACGACGCGCGGTTATACGGCCGCGTCGTGCATCTTATCATGAAGATAAGACAATACATCATGATGAGTTCTATCGTTTCCTTGGCTGGGAATTCCTGTGGTGCATTGCTCCACATAGGACAGGGCGCTAGCTTTATCACCTTTGGAAAATGAGAGTTCTGCCATAAGGGCGGAATGAAAGAAGCTCCCCGAAAGCGCTGCCCGTTCGACGTGCGGAAAATACTCAGCGAGATTGTAGGCGTTAAGGGTCTTGGCGGTAAATACCCGGAAGATCTCGCTTATTGTCTCGGTCGCGCGGCGATCATGGAATAGCATTTCCAAGACCCTAGCACTTTCAGAAAAATCATCATTCTTGGCGACCAAGCATGATAGTACGAAGTGATATAGCTCGTTATCGGGGTCATAAAGAATGGCCTTCTTCACCACATCAATGCAGGTGCTGGGTTCGTGCTTTTGCCTCCCATAGAAATAGGAATACCAGTAGCCGAATGACGTCTGAAGTGGGTTATATTTATTGCAATTCTCTTCCAGGTCCTGGATAGAGATTTCGTGCTGTCGCTCTGCGTTGAATATTTCGTGGGGCGATATGATGCGGCTTCCGCCAACCCACGAAGCTTGGCGCGCGAATCCACTAGAGCCGCTAAGAATCTTCTCGAATCTCGATAGAAGCACAAGATCATACATCGCCTTCTGATGGCGCTCCAGCGACGCGATCTTGTCAGCGTTGAGCTTGAAGGAGCTGACGGCGGGGCCTGTCTCGGCAAGATACTCTATCTGCTCCCTGTCCTGGCCGAACAGATAGACGGCGTGACCATCGTCGACGAATTTTCGGATCATGGCCTTGGCAATGGGGATGGTTAGTCCTTTATAAGTATAATGGAGGTATTTCCTGTAATCGCTATAGAAAACATCCCCGCTTCTCAAGTGAACTGCCACGGCCCCATCGGGGAGAGGGGTCGCTCTTGCGAGCGCGATCGCCTCATTGATTTCCGGAGAGAATTCGATCTTTTTGAAGGCTTCAGCCGGACTCACACCACGAAGGATCTCCGCAGCGTCGGAGATATGATCGGAAAGTGCCGTTCGGGGGCCGCTGACGCCGCCATGGGTACATAAGGTCCATTCAACCGCCGAGAGCGGCCGCTTCGGCTTATCAAACTCCCAGGCGCCTCTTGTTTCCTCCACGGGGACATGATGCTTCTCGATGAAATCCTGCGAAAACATACGGTGGATCGGCATGATCGCATGGAGTTCATCGTCCGTCAGCCGATTGCTCCACGAGAATTTGAAGTCCGTCTGAAAAATTTCACTCAATCTGATCGCATTTATGAGAGCATTGAGGCGTTCGCCAAGGCCATCCGTTCTTCGGCCGACGAACACGGGGCTACCGAATTTCGTGTAGATGCGCGCATTTACTTCGACATGGTGCAAATGAAAAAAGACCTTTTCCGCCAATCTCAGCCGTATGAAGCGGGCCTGCACCATGCCACTGCAAGGGATTTCGAAGCAGTCGGACCAGTAGACCAGCCCACTATGCAGTAGGGCCCAGTTGCTGCCATCGCGCGAGGCTTCCACCGTGACCGTGCGGGCGAGATATTGGTAGCCACATTTTCTGTTGAAAAGCTTTATATTTTCAATGCGGTAGGAGTCTTGGAGGTCGATCTCGAGATATGGGAAATCATCTCCCGACGTGTGAAACGAAAACTCTCGTTTGGTATCCTTGAGAACGTCCGTGTGGTCATGCAGCGTCGACCATCGGGACTGGCTGCCGATTTTCGCGCTCTTTCCCGCCGCAACATTGATGATCTTATAGGATTGCATCATGGGTCTATGATCTTACGTCGTCCTGGCCAAGGCGTGCCTCGGTGAGTGGATATCAGTGCGTTGATGCCTGTAGGCGTTCGGCGGCGGCGGTGCAGGCTGCCGAGTCCGCTGGTTCCTTTTCCCCTTCGGAAAACACGACATCGCGAAAACTCCTGACGGCGTTCGCCTGATACTCAGCTGCGCTGAAGGAATAAGGCCTTCCGCCTCTTTCAAGGAAGGCCAGCATGCCCGTTTGCAAGCCTACCTCGCTGTTCTCGACTATCTCCCCATATTCATCGCTGAGCACGTCGCGGCTCGTGACGATATCGGTCGCGATGATCGGCTTGCCCAGCACCATGGCTTCCACCAGCACCAGTCCCTGCCCCTCATGGTCGGAGGGTAGCACGAGGCAATCGGAGGCCTTCAGCGCGGGGAATGGATTCATACGTAGCCCTGCCAGATTTACATTCCCCCTGATGTCCAATTCGTCGACCAAAAGATTGAGGTCTTGCCGGAGCGGTCCGTCGCCAAGAACGACTAGCTTCGCATCGGGACGTTGCTTCAGCACCCCTGAAAATGCCCGCAGCAACTTGGCCTGCCCCTTCTCGGGTGACATCCTGGCCAGGCATATGAACGTATTGCCGCCGCCAAACCAAGGCTTCAACTCATCGTCGAGGGGCTCTTGCGCTCTGGAGATGATATTGGTTGCATCTATTGTATTGTCACAGAAGACGAATTTCTCTTCGTCAATATCGAATTCCCGGCAGAGCTTCTCGCGATTGACTTCACATACAGCATGGGACACGGAGACCAGGCAGTCATACTGATTGTATAAGCGGAATATTCTCTGGAGGTAGGGTAGCTTTACGTCTCTCTCTCCAATCATATCGTTGTGAAGATACGCAACCTTCCGCACGCCCGTTGGTGCGGTAGCGGCAATATGAGTTACCAGAGAGTTGTAGCCCTCGAAATTGACGAATGTATCATGTTTGATATCGCCAAGCGTGCGCAGATATTCACGTCGATAAGCCTGCAAGTAGACATCCCACATCTCTAGGCTCTCTGGAATCCGTCCCGCGCTTAAGCGTCCTGTGATCCAGATTTCTTCTGGGTTCATAACCATCCGGCCGATCTGGGCAATGCATTTGACGCTCTTCGGCATCGAATTGAATTTCTGGATCCGTGCTGGATCGATCCTGATCTTGGCTGGGTCGAACAGCGTCGAAATCTGGATATCCTCGCCTTCAAGGCTGCTGAGCAGGTTCAGATATGATGACGTGATGCCGTTGATGGGGAACATGCCATTATACATGATAATGGATTTACGTGTGTCGTCGTAGCGGTCGACCACACACTCGTTGGAACCGAAGAACAGGAACTCCACCGTCCGCCGGGTCGCATTACCATCCTCGAATGGACAGAAGCGGACCATTGCCTGCTGCCAAGCCGTTTCGGTCTTTACAGACTTGCCCAGTCCTTCAACTATTGCATTACGGACTTCGTCGATTCCGGTGCATAAAGTTCCAGGCAGTTCTGTCATTTCGAAATAGAGGATGCGTCCAGTCGAATATTCCTCTAGGTCATAAGCGTAATACACGATGGGTCGGCCAGCGGGCAGAAAATCAAAGAAGATACTGGAATAATCAGTTACCAGAACATCAACCACTGATATTAGGTCGCAGCTATCCAGGCGCTGCGGGGCAATGGTGATGGGAAGGTCCAGGCCATTAAGAGCCGCTTCCTCAAAATAATGACCACGAAAAACGAGTTGATAATTGTCGCTTGCCATTGCGGTTAGATCGGCAACGAGTCGTTTAAGGTCGGTCTGCGAATTGCCGACTGTCCCCCGCCAAGTAGGCGCATAGAGAACGATCGGTTTGTCGGTTTCCAGCCCCAGCGCTTGCAAAATATGCTGCTTGCGTCTGTCGTCTTGGTTGACCACCTGATCAATGCGGGGATAGCCCGTTTCCGCAAATTTCCCCGCATAAATGCCAGCCACGTCGAAACGCTTCATCATGACATCACTGGTGTGGAGATTGGGACTCAGTAAGTGCGTCGCATGCAGGAAGTTCCTGGTTATGTTCCCATGCGACATGGGCTCATTCTTGACGTCTCGGCCCAGCCCCTTGAGCGGCGTGCCGTGCCAGGTATTCAAGTATTTCTGTCCGTCTCGACGAGCAAACCAATAGGGAAATGAGGTGTTGTTGATGAGATATTCGGCAGTGGCAAGATAACGGCGGTAGGCATCGCTGTTACGTGGGATGAAGAAGACGTTCTCCCTGCCTGCATAATCCTGGGGGATTTTTGACAAGTCATCGATAACCCAGATGTGCTTCCAGCCGGAAAATTCGGGTTGGTCCACAATATAGCGGAAAATGGCGTATGGATTGCACCCGATCGATACGCCATGAAAGCTTTCGTATAAGATCGTGCCTTCGCAAATCGGATGTGTCTCCAGGTATTCGCAATACTCCATCGAAGCCTTAGTGTCCGGGTTGGCTTCATATTTGACGAAGTCGACTCCGTAAGGCCGCTTCAATATCCGTGAATTGCGGAACGCCTCACAAGCTTCCTCATATCTCCCCAGCCGCGTCAGCAACCCGCCCAGATCGCGATACCATGCGGGCTTGTGATCGGCGCTCAGGTCCAGCGCCATCCGATAGGTCTGCACCGCGGCTTCTGCATTGCCGCGCGTTTCCATCATCTTTGCCACGGTATGAGCGTGGCCGCTCTGCCGATGGATCGCGGTTCGCCCGTCCCGGGAAACCATTTCAAGATATCCGCCCACGGTATCCGCGATGCTCCCAGCGAGGTTGAGGGCGATCTCGGCCGAAGGGGGGGGATTATCCTGTGCTTGAGGAAGCCACTCGGCATAGACAGCCGCGCCCATGGCCTTGAAGGCCTCCCAGCAGGCCTTGCTGGTCATCAGATAGGCGCAGCAGGCCTCTTCATGGGCGCCCGCCTTTTCGAGCACATAACCGCACCGATAGTACCAATAGGCCTGATGCTGAGCCTCCATATCCGCGGCCGTGCGATAAGCGCCCGCCGCTTCCCGCCATTTCTCCTGCCGCTCCAGCACGAAACCAAGGCGATAGTGCCAGTAGGGCGACGTGAACCGGAGCGACAAGGCCATGGAATAGGCGTGCTGAGCTTTGGCCCAGTCGTAGCAGCGGTCGTGGGCGAACCCCAGCTTGAACCACAGATCAGGATCGGCGGGATTACGCACGGCCGTGGCCGCGTATGCGGAGACCGCATTACGCCACAGGCCGCGACTTTGGTGGAATGTCCCAATGCCGAAGCGAGCGGAGTTGAGCTTCCCGTCCAGCTGTCGGGCCATGCTATATGCGGTTTTGGCCAGCTCTTCCCGCCCGGCTCGCTCCAGCGCATAGCCGTGACGATAATGCCAGTCGGCGGCGTCGCCCCTGATCGCGATGGCTTTCGCGAATGCCGAGACAGCTTCGGTATAGCGCCCCATCTTTTCCTGCATATCGCCCAGGCGGAACAGCAGGTCTGCGTTGCCGGGCGCCTGGCGGGCGGCGTCCATCAGTACATCGGTAGCCTGCCAGAACCGGCCTTGTCCCTCAGCTGCATCCGCGAGGGTCAAACGGTAATCGAGGACGTCCGGCCGCTTCAATATGAGAGCGTGAAAGGCCTCTTCTGCCGTGGTCCACAACTGGTTGTCGACCGCGTATTTACCGATAGCGCACAAGGCCCCTTCGGTGGGTTGCTTCTCGGCTAGAAGGGCATGACAAGCCTCTACGAACAACGGGATTTCTTCCGCCGTGAGAGGCTTGAGAGCGCGCACCGTCACCTCATCCGGCGCAGCCTTATACTGCGCGCAGTGGCGTTTCATGGGATTTTCCATGCTCGGCGAATCCCGGTTTTCCATCACCCAGTGCCAGACGAAATCGTAGGCTTCGCTTGACGGGCTTCTCAATTCGGCCCAGCCATGGCGCGCGAAATGAAAGAGCGGATTAAGCCCCGCTGCCGCGACATCGGGATTGTTTACGAGATAGAACTCAGCCTCGAACCACGGGTTCGGCGCTAAACCGTCCCTGGCGCCATGCTCGATGTAATGCACAAGCGGGTCCACGTCTTTCGGCAATCGTTCTCCATATCTCTCCTGGTAGAACCGAGAGTCAAACAAGCCCGATTGATCGATTGCGAAGCGGATAGTCGCTGTGCGCCGATCGAAATTCGAACTGCCGGTTATTCTCTTGAATGCTCGACCGATTGAAGAAATTGCGCTGTATTTCATGGTTCCCCGAAATTGTGCAGAGCCTGAGTATATTTCGATTGCAACCGTGCACTCTCTTTGGAGTAGGCTGGCACCAAAGTGCCTGCGCCTTATGCCCTGCGTATACTGGATTAGGCACATAGTGCAAAATCGATGACGTGCCCCGACATACGCCTTGATAATTGCTACCCATCGGGGCGGAGTCTCGCTCCTTCATGCTGGTTGGCTGAAGTGATAGCAACGGGCTAGGCAGATCCCCGGACCGATTGGCTAGCGATCTCGGTGGGAAGTGTTCTAGCCGTTCATGCTCAGGACCTTTTCCTTGAGCAGACTGGTGGACACGCCGGGCGTTCTCGGTAGATAGACCACTTTGCAATGGGGCTTTAGAAAGTCGAAATGACCTTTCCAATCATCCCCGATAACGAATATATTGATTCCATATTTGACAACATCGGAGATTTTTTGATCCCAATTTTGCTCTTCGAAAACAAAATCGACGAATTTAAGGGACTCGAGAACACATCTCCGATCCTCGAAGGGGAGGACAGATTTCTTGTTCTTTCCGATGTTGAACGCATCGGTAGAGAGGCCGACATATAAATTGTTTCCAAGATCCTTGGCCCTCCTGAGAAGATTGATATGACCTCGATGCAGCACGTCAAACGTGCCGTATGTGATGACATTGATCATTCGATACTCCATCCGAGAAGCTGTTTAACCTTGACGATGACGCGGTTCGCGTTTTCATCGTCGGAAAATTTGAAGAAGAGCTGTTTCTTCCAAGCATAAGCCGGGTCTCTATTCAGAAAATTATACGAAGCCGCTCGGTCCAATGCGTCGATAACATCTTCGAAATTTTTACAAATTTCACCGGGGAAGGAGAGGTCAAGGTCATAGAATGTCCCCCGCTCCTCGTTCTCGTAGCGATCGAGATCATAAGCGAGACTAATTTCCGGCTTGCCGGTCAACATATAGTCCACGAAACAGCTTGAATAATCCGTTACTAGGCATGAGGAAACTCGGTAGAGAATCTCTATATCAGGATAAATCGATGATGAGACATCGATAACATTCTCTCCCTGAATTTGTTGAGAATAAATCTGGTAGCGGTCTGCCATATGTTCGCGAATGCCAAGCACGGCGTTGTTATCGATGAGCCATTTTTGAAGCCGCTGCTTCTCGTTATCCGTAAAGACATAGCCGATGCCATTCTCCCCATTACGGAAAGTGGGGCAAAACAGGATCAGCCGTCGGCCGCGCACGATCTGCCGGAGTTTGCGCTCTTCTTTCTGAAGGTCGGCCGGCAATCGATCGAATTGACGCGCGATGAAATCGTTGCGCGGAAGTCCCGTCATCCAAATATCGTTGTAGCTCAGCGGGTAAAACCCGGCCGCCATCGCCATCGTGTCGACTTTCGACGAACTGATCGCGGCCGTGAGCCTGCCATGCTCGCGAAGAAGAAGGTCTCCCCCTTTGGGTGCGTCCAAAGACGCATAGCCTATTCTTTTCAAGGGAATGCCATGCCATAAATTGATGAAGTAATGCTGCTTACCCGAAATCGGATAAACGACATTGCTCGTGGGCGTGTGCTTGATGAAGATCACTTTCGATCTCAGAAGGGCCCGTTGGCCCGCCAAGCTTTTGAGGGGGTAAATCTCCACATTTTCGCCATCCAGAGGGATATGCCTGCCACGGGTCAAGATGATCTTCTTGATGCTCGGGTCGTATCGGACGGACTCAAAGACGGCCCGTTCATTGCTGGCGAAGCTGTGATCGTAAGCGCACGCCGGAAAGGCCCACCAATTGTCGTGCTTAGGGGTCGTGGCGTCCAGTTCCATGATTTCAGCATCGCTGAGCAGTTGCGGATAAACGGGATTGAACGCCTCGTCTTTCCGAACGTTGAAATTCAGGTACAGCTTTTCGTTATCGGAGACGCGGAGAAGGTTTTTTTCGATTGCGTCGATATTGGTGTCCGGCGCGGATGAAAGTAGTTCATCCTTCCAGTTCTCCAGATTTTCGATGTAATAATTGTTCTCCGAGAGAGTTAGTCTCTTGAATACAGGAAATCCGTCTCTGATTAATTCAAATATGACTTCGGAGTAAATCGGGTGGATTGGATATAAATTATCCAGAAATGTCTGGAAATTATATCCTTTTCTTGCCAAGAATTGAAAAATCCCTATTTCGTACTTTTTTATTATTTGAATCTTGTTTTGTTGATAGGAAATACTGTTAATATACTTCTGGAAAGAAGTGTCTTGTATGATTTCTTTGCGATAAACGGTGAAATACGAGCCAATGAAGAAGGTATAATTATAATCCTTCTCAAAGACGTCTAGATATTGGCTTTTCACGACATCCATCGGAATGGGGACGGGATAGCGACTGCGTTCTTGCAGGCGAGAGTCATGAAGGCCCTTGGTCGCCTGCAGGCCCCACCAATCGGCGGCGCGCGTATCCATTTTTCGGAAGACCGGCTCCAGCGGCTTCACCAGGTAGCAGCTGTCATTAGCGAAAATCAGCTCGTCATATTGGCCGATCGTTTCCCAGCCCACTAAATCGCGCGCGAGGCGCGCATAGGAGCCGAAATCATATTCGCCATGACGGAAATGCCAAGCCTGCTTAACGATGCCGTTCAGCTTTTCCATCTCGCCGGGCTGCATTCGGCAATCGGCGAGATAGAATATGTCCGAAAACTTGGACAGCTCGCGGAGATAGTCCAGGACGTAATCGTCAATGATGCCGTGCGGATCGTAGCCGGCGAATAAGCATATTCGGTGTATTTTCCGGTCATCGCCATAGGCCACTCCGCCGCCGCGGCGAGCGGGCGCGCGGTCCATTCCGGTTTTCAGGCCGGCTTCTTGTCCAATGAGAGCATAATGAAGGAGCGGGTCGATCAACTCGTATCTCTGATCGAGATATTCGCACCAGTACCACCATAAATCGAAATCCGGGTTGGGTCTCTGGAGGTTCTTCCATCCGATCGTGCAATAATGCTCTAGGGGAGACATTTTAGAATAGATGAGATCGTGATTGTTGTCCGCATAATATTCACTGTCGAACAAATAATGGACAGCCGACATGTGCAAGATCAATGCAACGTCGTCCGATGGCAGGATCGGCTCCGGGTCGGCAATGGATATCTTGTTCGAAATTATGTCCGCAACGCGCGCATAAGGGGCCGGCGCGTCTGGCGAGTAGGGAGGTGCGCTGTGGCGCTGGATAACATAGCGGCGCATGGCCGCAACATGATCGACATCGTCCTGGGGCTGGAAGCCGACGGGATTGCTTTTGGAACTCAGGGACCGTCCTTCCGCCCGGCCGTTCCGTATATAGTGAAGCAGGGGGTTGATGCCGGCCGTCGCTACATCGCGGTGAAGTGCAAGATAAGATGTCGTGGAGAACCATGGAGACGGATCGCGCCCTTCCTGCCATCCGTTCAATAAATAATGGACAAGCGGATCGATGCGCTGGTTGGCAACGTCAGGATAAGCAGTATTGTAGAATGCCGAATCTATATAAGGCCGCAGTTTTCTATATTTAAAGGCCACTTTTAGATGATTCAGTTTCCTGACGACTGGCACGATCTCTCCGTGAGGATGTTCGCTTTGAAGCGTTGATATTCGATAGAAGATATGGATTTCGGCTGCAATCCGATAGACTCATTTTTATGAAGCGGACCGGCCACGCCGGTCAACACATGCGATGGGGGAACGGAATGGCCGGACGGGGAGGCAGGGTTCCGAAAGGGTGTATGTGGCCGAAAAAGCCTCTCCGCGCGGCGCTGGCGGGCTTATGGAGAAATGGCCTATATAGCGCCGCATGGTTGACTATGCCGCGCTGAAACCCGCAGTGAGGTCGGCTTCCCGGAATCAATCGTTGGTGGAAAATCCATGCTGAGAACGGCATTCTTTACAATAGTTTCGAATAACTACCTAGCCTATGCCCGGACGCTGACCAGTTCCGTGGCGGAAAGCAATTCTTCGTTTGAACGGTTTATTTGCCTTGTCGACGATCCGGCAGAGGGCGTGGGGGCGGGGCATCACGCACAGGTCGTCGCCGCGTCGGACATCGGGGTGCCCGATTTCCCCGACATGGCCTTCCGCTACGATGTCATGGAGCTCAATACCGCCGTCAAGCCGTTCATGTTCCGCTGGCTGCTGGAAGACCAGGGCTTTGACCGGGCGATCTACCTCGATCCGGATATTTTCGTCTATCGGCCGTTGGCGGAGGTCGAGGCGCTGCTGGATGCCGGGGCCTCGGGCGTGCTGACACCCCATGGGCTGCGGCCGCTTGAGGATGGCGGCAAGCCGGACGATCACGATATCCTGCAGTCCGGCGTCTATAATCTCGGCTTCGCGGCGATGACGCGGCAGCGGGAAGCGCTGGACTTCATAGCCTGGTGGGGCCGGCGATTGCGGTTCCAGTGCTATTCGGACGTCGCGAATAATCTGTTCACTGACCAGCGCTGGTGCGATTTCGCGCCCAGCTTCATGGCGAAACTGGCGCTTCTGCGGCATCCTGGATATAATGTCGCTTACTGGAACTTGGCGCATCGCAAGGTGGAAGCCCAACCGGACGGCACCATGACAGTGAACGGCGAGGCGCTCGTTTTCTTCCATTTCAGCGGTCTGCGCTTTGAGGAGCCCAGACTCGTGTCCAAGCATCAGCAGCGGCTCGACTGGGCGGATCTGGGCGACGCCCAAAGGCTGTTCTCCGACTATCGGCGGACCCTGCTCGACAATGGCTGGGCCGAGGGCCGCAAGTCGGCCTATGCCTATGACGAAGTGGACGGCATCCGGCTTTCCGGGCCGATCCGCGGGCTTTACCGCAAGCGTTATCCGCGCCACGCGCCGGCCGAGCGGAAGCTGGATGCCGACTTTATCGTCCGCATGTGCAATCAGCGCGTCGACCTACCCGCTGCGCGGGGCCGGGTCATCGTCACGGAGCTGATGAAGCATGTCCATGCAACCCGCCCGGACTTGCAGGCCGCCTTCAACCTGGCGACACGCGAGGGCGTTCTGGCCTTCGCCCGCTGGTTCGAGGCGACGCCGTGCCGCGAATATGGCTTGGACCCGCGCTTCACGCAGCAGGGGCTGATAGGGCGCGCGCGCGTAGCGCCCCTGCTGGATGCGGCGCGCGACCCCATTCCCAATGCAGGGCGCAGTCTTCCCTATCGCCTTTGGCGAAAAGCCCGTAAACGCGTGCTTGGCCTGGGCGTCAGGTAGCATTGTCTCAAGGTAGACTCTGCGGGAAAATATTGGAAGTACGGCCGATATGCAGATAGACCAGCTTCATACCCCGGCGGGCTTTCCTCCGACCGGGGAGGGGGAGGCGATTAGCAACCTCATGCACCTGATCTGGCGCGCGCGCCCCGATCTGCAGGCGGCATTCGACTTGCGGAGGGAGCGGGGGCGGGAGCGGTTCATCCGCTGGTATCGCGAAGCGGCGCCGCGCGAGTTCCGCATGCCGGCCCTGATTCCGGTGGACGGACGGATTCATGCCGCGCCCTCCAATCTGCTCTACGACATGAAGGCGGTGGCGGAGCGCGCGGCGCGCTTCGGTCAATGGCTTCCCCTGCCGGTTCGCCGGCGGCTCCTGCGCGGGTGGACGCGGGCTGGCATCGCGCTTTCCGTCCGGGGCGTGGGACGCGGCAAGGAGGCTGCGCCACAGCCGCCGCAGCCGGGCGTCAACCTCGTCGGCTATGCCAATGGGCTGCTCAGCCTGGGCGAGCATATGCGAATGACGGCCACGGCCTTCGAGACGGTCGGCTGCGATATCGCATTTGTTGATTATCGCAATGGCGCACGGGATCGGCGGCAGGTGGCGGCCGAGCGGGTGACGGTGGCCGAGAGCAATCGCTTCTCGGTCAATCTCTTCCACATCAATGCCGATCAGATGCTAAACGCTTATTGCCACTTCGGGCACGGCTTCTTCCAGCAGCGTTACAATATCGGTTTCTGGGCCTGGGAACTGGACGTCTTCCCGGAAGGATGGGTGCCCGCCATCGATTTCCTGGACGAGATCTGGGCGCCGTCGCGCTTCGTGCAGCAGGCGGTGGGCCGCACCACTGGTCGGCCGGTGACGCTGATGCCGCAATGCGTGGAGCTGCCGGCGTTCACCCGGCGAAGCCGCGCCCATTTCGGGCTGCCGGATGATGCCTTCCTGTTCATCTTCGCCTTCGATTTCCTCTCCTATATCGACAGGAAAAACCCGATCGCGGCCATACGTGCATTCAAGGAGGCCTTTCCGGCGGCGGCCGAGAAAGCGGGACTGGTCCTCAAGGTCATGAACGGAGATCCGCGGGACGCGCGCTGGCAGGCGATGGAGGCGGAAATCGCCGGCGACGCGCGGATCGTCCTCATCAACGAGGCGATGAGCCGCGCGGAGTCGCTGGCGCTGATGGACTGCTGTGATTCCTTCTTGTCGCTGCATCGTTCCGAGGGCTTTGGGCGCGGACCGGCCGAGGCCATGTTGCTGGGCAAGCCGGTGATCGTTACCAACTATTCGGGCAACACGGATTTCACGCTGCCGGACAACAGCTTCCTGGTGGATTACACGCTGGTGCCCGTGCAGCCCGGCCAATATGTGTTCGGCGAGGGCCAGGTCTGGGCGGAGCCGGACGTGGCGCATGCGGCCGCGCACATGCGGTTGGTGTTCGAGGATCGCGCGCGGGCGCGGGCCGTGGCGCTGCGTGGGCAGGCCCATATCCGCGAGATCCTGTCGGCACGCGGCATCGGCGCACAGATGATGCGCCGGCTGGAGGAGCTTGGCCTGCTGGGGGCGCCGCTGCAAGCCACCGCATGACCGGCGCCGGCCCCGCCCTCAACCTTCGCGACGTGACCCTGTGCGCGGTGACAGGGCGGCTGATCCCGCTCACGCTGGCCGCGATGGAACGGGCACGGGTCTGCGCGACGTTCGGCGATGTGCTGTTCGTGACGGACCGGCCTGGCAACGTGGCGCCGCCGGCGGACATGCGCGTGGTGCCGGTGCCCGATCTGCAATCGCGCGAACGCTATTCCCTGACGGTGCAACAGGAGCTTGCCCGCCACGTCCGCACTCCGTTCGTCATGATCGTCCAGTGGGACGGCTATCCCGTGCGGCCGGGCAATTGGACGGATGCCTTCTTCGATTACGATTATATCGGCGCGCCCTGGCCGCAATTCGCGCCACCGCGCGCCGTGGGCAATGGCGGCTTCTCGCTGCGCTCGCGCCGCTTGCTGGAAGCCTGCCTCGATCCGCGCTTCGCGCCGGGCCATCCCGAGGACGTCGGCATCTGCCACCGCAACCGGGACCTGCTGGAGGGCGTGCATCGGCTGCGTTTCGCGCCGGTCGATCTGGCCGCGCGCTTTTCCTATGAGCGCGCGGGCGATGCGGCGAAGGCCTTCGGTTTCCACGGCCTTTTCAACATGCCGGCCGAAATGGGCATGCCGGCCTTTCTCGCCATGTTCCAAGCGCTCGACCTGGCCAATGTCGGCTCGCGGGAACTGTGCGACCTGCGGCGGATACTCCTGGCGCACGGCGCGCCGGAGAGCCGGGCGGCGGCCGCGACAATCCTGTGCTTCCTGCTGCGTTTTCGCTGGAAGGAGCCGCTCGTCCTGCGCCTGCTGGGGCGCGACGCCCTGGCGTCCTTGCCGCGCGCGCGATGAGCTGGGCGATGCGCGCGGACGGGCGGAGATTTGCCGGGTGACAGGCGTGCGCTTGGTCGATAGACGCAATCATCCGAATTCCAGGCCTCATCGAAGCTGTCGATCATGCGATGGTGTCGGGCGGATAGATCATTGAATAAAGGGTTCTCCGAGCGTTCCGAATGACACAATCGAGATTTCTTGCGGGGGTTAAGCCGATCCGTCGTGTCGCCATGACGGCCGTGCTCGCCGGCCTCACCGTTCAGCTTGCGGCATGCGCGGTGCTGCCGTCGGCCGGCCCCAAATCCCGGACGATCAACGCGCTCGCGCATGAGCAGACCGATCCTTCCATCCCGCCCGTGCAGCTCGTCGACGTGACTGCGGCCGTGTCCGCGCGGCTCAAGAGCGCGGAAGTGCCGCAATCTTTCGCGGAGCGGCTGGGCGACGCCGTGCCTTACGGTAGCGTTGTGGGCCGGGGCGACATGCTTGATATCGCGGTGTGGGAAGCGCCGCCGGCCGTCCTTTTCGGCGCCTCGATCGGCGGGCGCGGCCTGGGCGAGGATCTGAGGCTGGGCCATTCCGCTGGGCTGCCCGAGCAGCTCGTCAACCAGGAGGGTACCGTGAGCGTGCCCTTCGTGGGGACCGTCCGGGTTGCCGACCGCACGCCCGAGGCGATCGCGCGCGATATCCAGGCCAGGCTGAACGGCAAGGCCCATGATCCGCAGGTGATGGTGCGCATCCTGAGCAATGCCGCCGCCAACGTCACGGTGGTGGGCGAGGTGGCGACCAGCGTGCGGATGCCCCTGACGCCCAAGGGCGAGCGGCTGCTCGATGCGCTGGCCAGCGCGGGCGGCGTACGGCAGCCGGTCGGCAAGACAACCATCCAAGTGACGCGGGGTTCGACCGTTGCCGCCATGGCGCTGTCCGACATCGTCAGCGATCCGCGCGAGAATATCCGGCTGGCCGCCGACGACGTCGTCACCGCCTTGTTCCAGCCTTACAGCTTCACGGTGCTGGGCTCGGCCGGGAAGAACGAGGAAGTGCCGTTCGAGCGCACCGGTCTGGCGCTGTCGCAGGCGCTGGGGCGCATGGGCGGCCTTCAAGACCAGCGGGCCAATGCGCGCGGCGTGTTCATTTTCCGCCTTGAGGATGCCGCGCTGTTCACGCGCGACGGCCAGCAGGGCGTGGCCGCGACTCCCGATGGCAAGGTGCCGGTCATCTATCGCGTCGACATGAAGGACCCGATGACGCTGTTCGCTGCGCAGTCCTTCCCTATTCGCGACAAGGACGTGATCTATGTGACCAATGCGCCACTGGCGGACTTCCAGAAGTTCCTGCAAGCGATTTCGCAGATCGTCTATCCGATCGTCGCGATCCAGAATGCAACGAATTTCTGAGGGGGAGGCGGCGCTGGACATCCATCGCGCCGGCGGGCCGGTTTTCCTCGATGTCAGCCGCCTGCTCTGGCGGGCCTGGGATCGGCGCCTGCCGACGGGGATCGACCGGACATGCCTGGCCTATGTTGCCCATTTCGGGGATCGGGCGCGGGCCGTCGTGCAGCAGCGCGGCTTCACGCGCGTCCTGCCGGCGGCGCTCTCGCGGTGGCTGTTCGCGCTGCTGCTGGAGCCGAGCGCGGATGTACGGCGCCGGCTTGCGCGGCTCGCGCCCGGCGGCCTGCTTGGGCGCATGGACGCGCCGCTCGCGGGCGCCGTCTATCTTAATGTCGGTCACACGGGGCTCGACAGGCCGGGCCACGCCGCATGGGTCCGGCGCACGGGCGTGCGGCCGATTTATTTCGTGCATGATCTCATTCCGCTCACGCATCCGGAATATTGCCGGCCGGGAGAGCCCGAGAAGCATCTGGAGCGCATGAAGGCGCTGGCATCGTTGGGGAACGGCATCGTGGCGAACAGCCATGACACGCTGGCCCAGTTGACCCGGTTCGTAACGGCGCAGCAGGGGAGCGTCATGCCGCCGGCGCTGGTCGCTCCGCTGGGCGTGGCGCGGGTCAAGGCGGGGCCGTCCGCCGGGGCGCTCGTGGATGTCTGCGCCGGTCCTAGCCCCACGCGCCCCTATTTCGTGATGTTGGGCACTATCGAAGGACGCAAGAATCACCTGCTCATGCTCACATTGTGGGCAGAACTGGCCCGCCGGCTGGGCGAGGCTTGTCCGCAACTCGTTATCATCGGTCAGCGCGGCTGGGAAAGCGAGCAGGCTGTGGACATGCTTGAGCGCAGCGAGGTGATCAAGGGGCACGTCATCGAACTCTCCCGTTGTGACGATGCCCTTCTCGGTGCCTATATGCGCGGTGCGCGGGCGCTGCTCTTTCCATCCTTCGTGGAAGGTTACGGCCTGCCGCTGACCGAGGCGCTCACGTGCCGAACACCAGTGATTGCCAGTGATCTCCCGGTTTTCCGGGAACTTGCGGGTAATATTCCAGATTATTTCAGCCCTATCGATGGGCTGGGGTGGTTGGCTGCGATCGAAGACTATGTGCGGCCGCACAGTTCTATGCGCGCGGAGCAAATCGCGCGCATGAGCGGCTGGTCGTCCCCGCGTTGGGAAACGCATTTTGCCCAGGTGGACGACTGGCTGGCGGGCCTCGATCTCAGGCCGTAACCGTCGAGGACATCCAGCGGCTGACCTTGCCACCGATGAGGCGCTCCACTGCGGAATCCACCAGCGTCCGTGTGGCGCTTTCGCTCGCAAGCCCGCCGTAGATGAGGCAGCGTTCATAGAGTACGCGTCGGAAGGCGTCATAGACCTTAGGGTCGGGCTCTTGCGGACGCAGCCAGAAGTCGTCCAATCGACCCTGATGCGTGAGGCCGGGTATAGCGTAGATTGCCTTGCCGAGGGCGATCGTCGGTGTTCCGGCATCCAGCGCTAGCGTAGCCGAGGTACTGTTCACCGTCACCATGCCCGCTGCGCCCGTGGTGAGTGCGGCCAGGTCGCCACCGGCAATGTGCAGCACACGGTCGGCAATGCCAGCCTTCCGCGCCATTTTCTCGATGCGGCCGCGCCAATGGATCAGGCTCGCATCGAGCGGATGCTCCTTGATGATCAGCCGGGTCGGTTCGGGCGCGCGGCGCGCGAAGCTGAACAGGACATATTCCACGGCCTCGTCCATGTGGAGGAAGGGTGAATGCTGGCGGATCTGGAAATCGGTGGAAAGCTGGAGCGGAAAGAGGAAGTAGGGCGTCTGCTCCAATGTTGCCGTTACGCTGTCAGCGCGCCGCGATTCCCGGCTTTCCATGACGAACTTGCGCAGCCAGCCGAGACCTTCGAGGAACAGCGACCCCTTCCGATGAGAGCTGTAGAAGGGGTAGAGCGGCTTGCTCAACCAGGTCCGGGAATAATAATGATAGGCGTCGCGTGCGCGGCGCCGAAAGCTGGCGGTGATCGGTGGCCGGTCGGGGAGGGGCGGTAGGGCCCGAGCCTGTTCGAGATACCAAGCCGGATCGCGCGGAAGTGATGAATTGCCGTTGACGCCGCTCGGCTCCAGCGTCAGCCAATCGGGCCGGATATAGCCTTCCTCGAAGACATGAACGTCGATCTTGCGCAACTGCGCCATCTGGTGCGCGGCCATGTGGAGCGGGCGGCAATCGCCAAATAGCACGACGTCTGTAATGGCATTTTCGCTGAGATAACGATCGATGAAGAGCGTCCAGCGTTTGCGGCTACCGCGATAGTTCGTGACTTCACCCGACCAGTCGGCTTGATCCCCGCCGTTGAGGTTGATGCGGTAGATGCCGCAGCCCAGCGCCCGCAGCCGCTCGGCGAGCAGCCAGAAGAAGGAGCCGGGCGGGCCCTGGAGAAACAGGAAGTTGCGATGTGGAATGGGCTGAAATTTCATCTTGTTCCCACAAGTCTCGCCGCAGCGCGGTTCGCCCAGCCCACCAAACGCCGCAAGGGCACCAGTGCAGCATTTTGACGCTGAATACCAGAAAGCAATCGCATTACGAGGATTTCGGCGGTGCAGGGCAGGTTGGTCACGGGATCGAGGTAGCGCGGATAGCGCAGCAATACGCCTGCGACGAGCTGGTCGATCGTCAACGCCACGTTGCGCCTGCCCGGTTCCGATATGGGGGCGAGATCGCGGGTAAGGCCCCAGCCGGCAAAGAAGGGCGTGCCATGGGTCGTCACCGTCTTGCCCTGCAACAGCGCCTCGAATCCGGCGAGCGAAGTCATCACATGCACCTCGTCGGCCATCGCGATGAGCGCACTGATCGGCTGCGCAGGTTCGATCTGGTCTGCAAGCTCGAGCGCAACCTGCCGGGGAATGGCGCCCCGGCGATGCCCCGCCTCGACGTCGGGATGGGGGCGATAAATGATCCAGGCATCCGGGGCCTGCGTGCGCACGCGGCGCAGCAATTCGAGATTGCTCCGCACATTGCCGCTGCCGAAGAGCATCGAGCGATCGTCCTCGACCTGTCCTACCGCCAGAATGTGCCGCCGTTCGCCGCCGAAGCGAGGCAGAGGCGCGCCCGCTCCTACGCCATATTTGCTGACGCCTGTGCGCACCAACCATTCGCGCAGATGCCGTGCGCGCGCCTGTGCTACGGGGCCGCTGTCATTGCGCGTGAGCATCTCCTCCAATCGGTTCGGCCGTGACCGATCATAATGGACTCCAAGATCGTCGACGACGATGGACAGCGGTGGCACGCAGTCAGCCCCCAGTCCAGCCGAACGGATGAAGCCATCTTCAACCTCAACCAAACGCCAGGGTCCAGCTTCGAGTTCCGCAAGGAAAGCGGTCGGGACGCGCGCTTTCCAGACAGCAACAGTCGCGCCAGCAGGCAGCGCCGCCAGCTCGCTTGCGCGCGATGGCCGGAAAGGCACGGGGCTGCCGCCCCATAGCAGCGGGTCTACCGTGTCTCGCTTCCAATGGGCGAACCCGAAAGCGGCAGCTATCGGACGGTTTGCCTGGATGAGATTGCGCCAGACAGCCAATATCTCGATGAGCGCCAGGGGATCGAGCGGTTCACCGGTGAACGGATCTGCATAGCTGGTCTCATCGAGCAAGTGATGCCCTACCAGCATCTCCAGCGCGCTTTCCCGCTCTGTGCTCCCCGGCGGATGCTCGGCAAGCCCGCTGAACGGCCCTTGGCTCGTCGCCACGAGGGGACGGCCGGCAAGCGCGCCTAGCAGCAAGATGGAATCGTCGCCAGCGCCGCGCACCGGCAGAGTGACATCCCGCGCGGACCAGATGTCGTCCTCACGCCAGAAGGCCCCGCCCACCTGGTGACGACGCAGCGCAGCGATCATGTCCGCTGGCGCGATAGCCGCGTTGAGTTGCGTGTCTGGCGTGGGTGCCACAACTACCGGGCAGGGGCGGCTCCCGGGGAAGGGCGGCAGCGCGAAGATGGCGCTGGCAATCGCGGTCATGGCCTGCGTACCTTCTCGATCCAGCCGGCCGGCGGGGGCGGCAGGTCGGCGAGCGAGCCGCCCTGCATTGCCGTGATGGCCTTGTCGAACCAAGGCGCGAGCGCCTTCATATCAGGATTGTGCCGCGAGTCCTCCCCTACGATGAGGCTGGCCGGCCCGGCATAGGCTGAGAAGAGGGCGTCTCCGCTGTCGTCCGGAATGAAGCGGTCGAGCACGCCCTGCAGCAAGATCACTGGCTTGTTGAGCGTGCCAAGCGCCTCAAGGTTATCCCAGCGATCCGGAATGAAGGCGCGTGCAAGACGTGGTGCGGCTTCCGCGACCCGCGCGAATGCACTCATCGCGAAGACGCCGCGAATTCGCTCGTCAGTGGTGGCCATACGCAGCGCCACGGCGGCGCCGATGGAATGGCCAACCAGCCAGATGCGTGCCCCGGGGCCGGCGCGCGCCGCCGCGATATCAATGAACGCCTCCGCGTCCTCCAGCATCCGGGCTTGCGAGGGCCGGCCTGGATTATCACCGAAACCACGATAGCTGGCGACAAGCACGCCATTGCCCGTCCTGGCCAGTGGCTGCACGAAATCGGCGCTGCGGCCGGCGCTCCAGTTGCGCCCGTGGAAGAAGACGAAAATGTCCGGGTCGCCTGGAGGGCCCGGCCAGAAGTAACCTTTGAGTTCAAGATCCTCGGCAGTGCGGGCCGATACTTGCTGCGGTGGCTGCCCCGTCCAGTGAGCGGAGGCGGGGGACGGATCGGGCGAATAGAGGATCTGCCGGGAGAAAGAGGCGCAGCCGGCGAGCGCTATTGGCAAGATCAGCAGGATAAGAAGCCGAGGCAAGGCGGACACTTTTTGTGCCTCGCCTCGCTCTCTCGGGGTCTGGAGCAAGGTGGATGGGACTGACGACATGGCCTGACTCTAAGGCAAAGGCCGGTTGGCGAGAATCTCTTCCACAATGGGAATGTCGCTCGGGTTGTTGACCTCGACGATCGGATAGCCCTGCTCCTCCAGCGTCAGCACACTCACGGGCACGCCGGCGAACAGAAAGCGTAGTTGCTCTAGTCCCTCCACCGTTTCCAGCATCGTGGGGCCGACTGCGACGTAACGCTCCAGCGCGGCGCGCCGATAAGCATAGAGGCCGAGGTGGAGAAGAACCGGCATTTGGGTGTGCGGCATTTGTCCTTCGGGGAGATATGGCAGGATACGCTTGGAGAAATAGAGCGCTTCCTGTTTGCCATTGAGCACGACCGTGGTTCCGCCGACGCGACCATGCGAGGCGTCCTCGGCCAGGTGGCGGAAGGTTTCGGGCGAGCAGCGCACGGCGATGGTGCCTACCTGCGCGTCCGGATTGGCCCGCATATGTTCGATCAGCGCATCGACGAAAGCCGGCGGGGTCAACAATGCGTCGCCCTGGAGGTTGATCAGCAGGTCGGCCTGCGGCAGCCGATCGAGGCAGGCCGCCACGCGTTCCGTGCCGTTCGCGCAGCTTTCGGGGGTCATCATGGTCCGGCCGCCGAAGGCCGCGACGGCATCGGCGATACGTTGGTCATCCGTTGCCACGATGACTGCGTCCGCGCCACGGACCGCGCGCCCGGCATCATAACTCCACTGAATGAGTGACTTGGCGACACCCTCGCGATCACGAATCGCCGCCAGCGGCTTGCCGGGGAAGCGGCTGGACGCATGGCGGGCGGGAATGATGATGGGGGTGACCGCCGCGGCCGGATGACCGGAGGATTTGGGCTCGGCTATGGCGCTGGCTGCAGGCATGCGGTCACTTTGGGCGAGCGCGTGCGCAGGCTCAAGGGACCAGATCGTGAATATGGACGATGCCGATGGGCCTCGCCGGATCGTTGACTTCGGTGATGAACAATACCGTGATCTTGGCATTGTTCATCAGCGTGAGCACCTCCTCAACCGGCGTGCCGACCGGCACCGTGATTGGATCGTGGGTCATGATGTCGGTGGCACAGGCGGTGAGCACCTGATCGAAGGCCCGGCGTAGGTCCCCATCGGTGATGATGCCGACCAATCCGCCGTCCTCGCCGATAACCCCGGCAACACCCTTACCGCCCGAGGTCATCTCGAAGACGATATCGCGCATCGGGGTATCCCAGCGGACCAGCGGCAGCGGTTCGCTGCAGTCGATCACCTCATCTACCGGTGCGATACGCGAGCCGATTTCGCCGCCCGGATGCCATTGCGCGATGTCGTTGCGAGTCAGGCCCCGGCGCTGCATCGCTGCCATGGCCAAGGCGTCGCCAAGCGCCATCATCATGGTTGTCGATGTCGTCGGCGCAACGCGGACCGGGCAGGCCTCCGGCGCGCCTGGCAATTGCAGCACGATGTCGGCAGCCAGTCCGAGGGGAGACTTGCGCTTGGAAACGATGCCGATCACCGGTACGTTTTGGCGCCGCGCATAAGCAAGCAGCGGGCGCAGTTCGCGCGAATAGCCGCTGTTGGAGAGGACCAACAGCAGGTCCCCTGCCGTCACCATGCCCAAGTCGCCATGAGCCGCTTCGCTTGCGTGCAGGAAGAACGAGGCGGTTCCCGTGGCGGCAAAGGTTGCGGCGATCTTGCGACCGACATGTCCCGATTTCCCGATGCCCGCGACGATGACTCGCCCTTGCGTGCCCAGGATGACGTCCACCGCTTCCGCGAAGGCCTGATCGACCGACGCCGCCAGTGCCGTCAAGCCCTTGGCTTCTTGAAGTATAACGGAACGCCCCGCGTCCAGGGTCTCTGCATGATCGCTGTGCGATTGCGCAAATGCGCGCGGTTGAACTGTCGCCATCTCGACCTGAAACTCCCTGACTTCTGCGTTTGGCTACTGCTGCGCTGCATCGCGCGCAAGCCATTTCTGCGCTGCAGCAACTCATCGTATCAGTGCCACAATTGGTCTTCTGCGGAATATAATTAGCGCAATTAAACCGAGATATTTAACGATCGATTACGTCTACTTAGGCTCATTTGCGGGTGGATCGTTTTGGCGTCGAATCGCCTTGATTTCGGCACCTTCGAGCACGCTGAGAAATAGCCCCAATATCTGAGCTGCGTTCGTCCGAGGCAGAGGATGAAACGAAAAAGGCGGCCCGTTGTCGGACCGCCTTTCCCATAATCTGTGGTGGACTGCCGATCAGCGCGAGTAGAACTCGACGACGAGGTTCGGTTCCATCTTCACCGGATAGGGCACTTCATCCAGCGTGGGAACGCGGGTATACGTGACCTTCGTGGCGCCATCGGGGGCGATATAGTCGGGAATGTCGCGCTCAGGCAGGCTCTGCGCTTCCAGAACCAGCGCCATTTCCTGTGCCTTCTTGCCAAGCGTGACTTCATCGCCCGGCTTCACGAGACGGCTGGCGATGTTGCACTTCACGCCATTCACATAGATGTGACCATGGCTGACGATCTGGCGGGCCGAAAAGATGGTCGGCGCGAACTTGGCGCGATAGACCACCGCGTCCAGGCGGCGTTCGAGCAGGCCGATCAGGTTCTGGCTGGTGTCGCCCTTCATGCGGGCGGCCTCGATGTAGCTCTTCTTGAACTGCTTCTCGGTCACGTCGCCATAATAGCCCTTGAGCTTCTGCTTGGCGCGCAGCTGGATGCCGAAGTCGGACATCTTGCCCTTGCGGCGCTGGCCGTGCTGGCCGGGGCCATATTCACGCTTGTTGACCGGGCTCTTGGGGCGGCCCCAGATGTTCTCACCCATGCGGCGATCGAGCTTGTACTTGGCGCTGGTGCGCTTCGTCATGTGTCTTCCTTCAATTGCGAAACAACGTCTGCCAGGCCCTGAAAGGGCGCGGCGTCGATCCCGGTCATTCGCCTGACACTCGCTGGGAGGCAGGGCCACCGCTGCACCGGGGTGCGGGGCCGATTGCGAAGGCGGCCCTATGACGAGCATGACCGGGAAAGTCAAGGTTCCGGTGGCACATCGGCTACTGCTCATGGGGCAACTGGCGCGCTTGAATATTAAGTTAGCTGTTATATAAGGGAAGAGTAATATAGCTAATGCCAGCGAAGGAGATGATTCCATGACGCCAGATGCCATCGGTGCGCAGGCTCGTCGGTTCGAGGAGCGCGACCATGAGGGCCAGCCGGCCCGCGCTGTCATCGCCGAGCGGGTCTATCCAACCGGGCTCGAGGACATGTGGGACGCGCTGACCAATGCCGAGCGGCTACCGCGCTGGTTTTTGCCGGTCGAGGGCGATTTGCGGCCGGGTGGGCGCTATCAGCTCCAGGGCAATGCCGGTGGCACGATCACCCGTTGCGAAGCGCCCGTCGCGCTGGATGTCACATGGGAGTTTGGCGGCGGTATAAGCTGGGTCTGCGTGCGTCTGAGCGCACAGGATGAAGGCACGCTGTTGGTGCTGGAGCATATTGCGCCTGTGGGTGTGGCGGAGGAGCATTGGGAAAGCTTTGGGCCGGCGGCAACGGGCACCGGATGGGATCTCGCGCTGATGGGACTAGGGCTGCATGTGCCGACCGGTGAGGCGCTCGATCCCAAGGCGGTGGAAGCGTGGACTCTCTCCGACGAAGGTAAGCGCTTCATCCATGGGAGCACTGAGGCCTGGGCGCGCGCGCATGTCGCGGCGGGGGCGGACCCGCAGGTAGCGCAGGGCATGGCGCAGCGTACGGCGGCTTTCTACACCGGCGAGGGCTGATGCACGCCTTCGATATCCTCGGCGATCCGGTCCGCCGACGCCTTCTGGAACTGATGTTTGAAGACGAGCGATCCGCCGGAGAGATGACGGCGGTGGTGCAGGCGGAATTCGGGATTACCCAATCCGCAGTGTCGCAGCATCTGCGCGTGCTGCGCGAGAACGGCTTTGCGACGGTGCGCGCGCAGGGAACGAAGCGCTTCTATGCCGTAAGCCCTGAGCCGATGCGGGAAGTGGACCAATGGCTGGAGCGGTTCCGCGGTTTCTGGCTACCGCGGATGGAAGCGCTGGCTACCGAGGTTGCCCGCGGAACGCGGACCCGCGCCGGACGTAAGGGGGATGAGTCCTGAGGGCGCCGGTGGCTCGGACTTGGGAGCCGGGGCAATGCCGTCATAGAGCAAGCGCAGTGTGGGCGAGCCCCGCACGACCAACCATGCGCCCCAGCTCAGCGCCAGCGTCAACACCATGGCGATGACCCCCTTGAGCACGACCGGCATGGCGATCTGCTGACCCAGCACGACGAGGGCGGCCGTGATCGGCAGATGCACCAGATAGATGACGAAAGAGCCGCTCACGAGCGCCTGTACGCCGCGATGGGGCCGGTCGGCAAAGCGATTGAAGGCGGCGATCAGGATTTGCGTCATGGCGATGCCGGCCATTGTGGCGATGAACCGTTCCGTCATCGGATGCACTTGTTTGCCGACCATCAGATAGAGGGCGGTTGCGACCAGAGCCGTAAGGGCGATCAGCAGGGAAGGGCGGTGCAGGGCCTCGCGGAACTGGGGGGCGCGACAGACGAGCCAGCCCAGCACGAACCAAGGCGCGAAGGCGATGAGCTGATCCAGCCGCAGAATTTCCTGAGGCAAGTTCGTTGCCAGGCCCCCGATATAGAAAAGCTCGATCGCGCCGGCCTGCCATGCACCGAGAAGGACGCCGATGCCGAGCAACGCCAGCGGCATATGACGCGCCATCCACCCGTCCGCCCGTGCCGGAAGCGCGGCTTTACCCAGACGCGGCGCCAGCCGGCAAAGCAGGGCAGCCGCGACGCACAGATAGAGCAGCACGATGATGAACCAGAGGTGCCGCACCCAATAGCCGCCCGAGGCCAGGCTGTTCTTCTCCCAGGAGGCAAGGGCGCCCCAGATCTGGAAATTGGAAAGCTCACAGAAGAGATTGAGCAGCGGGTTGAGCGTAAGAAGGCAGGCGAGAAACGGAAGGCCGAGCCGGACGAAGCGGTTCTTCACCCACGCGCCGGGCGTGCGGCGCATCAGCAATAACGCGGCGAAATAGCCTGCGATGACGAAGAAGGCCGGCATGCGGAAGATGTGGATGATAGCCGCCAGCCAGGTGAAGATGAGGTCTCCCTCTCCGGCATTGACGATCCACACGTCATTGGCCCGATAGGCCATCGCGACATGATAGGGGATGCCGAGCAGCATGAGCAGCGCGCGCATGGCGTCCCAATGATGTTCGCGGCGACCCGCTTGGCTTGTTTGGTTCATTCTTATCTTCTTCTTCCGGGCACCGGTCCGCAGGGTAATGCATAAGGCCTTGTTTAGGCTATGCGATCCATCGCGCGAGGGGGGTGTCTCATCCCCCGGCAGGTGGAGATGAGCGACGGAGCGTGACGGTGGCTTAGCGCGAACGTGGGTTCGCTAGTGCGGTGAGGACGCCCCGCAGCGTTCGGACTTCCAGGCTGTTCCAGCCGGGCTTCGTGAGCATATTGCGTAGCGTTCGCTTGGTGGCAGGCACCCGATCAGGCGGAAAGAAATAGCCGGCTTGCTCCAGCATAGCGTCAAGCTGGCCGATCATGCCTTCCAGCTCTTCCTGCGGTGCAGGCGGCAGCAGGTCGGTCTGCGTGGGCTGGGTGAGGGTCGCCCGCTTCGACCATTCATAAGCGCACAGGATGACGGCCTGGGCGAGGTTGAGCGAGCCGAAGTCCGGGTTGATAGGCACGGTCAAGATCGCGCGCGCCAGAGCTACGTCGTCCGTTTCCAGGCCGGAACGCTCGGGGCCGAAGACGATGGCGCTGCGTCCCTGCGCGCTATGGATATCGCGCGCCGCTTCCTCGGGCGTCACCACCGGCTTGGTGACACCGCGCTTGCGCACCGTCGTGGCATAGACATGCGGGCAATCGGCGACGGCTTCGGCAAGCGTCTCGAAAACCTGAGCATTGGCCAGAATCTCGTCCGCTCCGGCCGCCGAGGGGCCGGCATCGGGATTAGGCCAGCCGTCGCGCGGCGTGACGAGGCGCATCTCGGTCAGCCCGAAATTGAGCATCGCTCGTGCCGCCTTGCCGATATTCTCCCCGAGCTGGGGGCGGACGAGGACGATGACCGGACGCGAGAGATCCGCGCTCACTCGCCGCCGACCTCGCGGATCGACCCGGCGAAAGACTCGAAGTCCTTCGCTTCGGTGAAATCCCTGTAGACGCTGGCGAAGCGGATATAGGCCACGCTGTCGAGACCCTTGAGGCCTTCCATGGCCAGCTCTCCGATCCGCGCGGAGGCGACTTCCGTCTCCCCGCTGGTTTCGAGCTGGCGCTGGATGCCGGAGACCAGCCGCTCGATCCGAACCGGATCGATAGCGCGCTTGCGGCAGGCGATGTCGATGGACCGCGCCAGCTTGTCCCGATCGAAAGGCTCGCTGGCTCCGTCCGATTTCACCACGGCGATATCACGGAGCTGGATGCGCTCAAAGGTGGTGAACCGCGCGCCGCACCCTTCGCACTGGCGGCGGCGGCGGATGGCTGCGCCGTCCTCGGTCGGGCGGCTATCCTTCACCTGGCTGTCTTCATGAGCGCAATAAGGGCAACGCATTTAGCGGCGGATCCTCTGCCAGAATGCGATGCCGGCGCCGGCGGCAAGGCCGAGAGGCAGCGAGACGACGGGCAGGAGGATGCCCGCCACCGCCCCGATGGCCGCGCCAGTGAGCACCGGCTTGGTGGAGGGGTGCCCAAGACCCTGTCTGGCCATGCCGGAAATCTCGGCCTTGGCCTTCTTCGCGAGATTGTCGTCCTTGCTCATCGCTTTGCTTCCTTGCCTCAGTAGATGGGGAAGCGGGCGGTAAGGTCCTTCACCTTCTCGCGCACATGCGCTTCCACTTGCCCATCGCCTTCCTCGCCGTTGCGGCGCAAACCCTCGACGACTTCGGCGATCCAGCCGCCGATCTGTGCGAACTCGGCCTCGCGGAAGCCGCGCGTCGTGCCCGCCGGCGTGCCGAGCCGCAGGCCCGAAGTTACGAAGGGGCTCGCCGTGTCGAACGGCACGCTGTTCTTGTTGCAAGTGATGTAGGCGCGGTCGAGCGCCTTCTCGGCGGCCTTGCCGGTCGCGTCCTTGGGGCGCAGGTCGATCAGCATCAGGTGATTGTCCGTACCGCCTGACACCACGGCGAGGCCGGCATCGGCAAGGGATGCCGCCAGCGCGCGCGCGTTGGCGACGATCTGGTGCGCATAGGTTTTGAACTCCGGCTGGAGCGCTTCTGCGAAAGCGACGGCCTTGGCGGCGATCACGTGCACCAGCGGGCCGCCTTGCAGGCCGGGGAATACGGCGCTGTTCACCTTTTTGGCGATGGCCTCGTCATTGGTGAGGATGATGCCCGAACGCGGCCCCCGCATCGACTTGTGCGTCGTGGTGGTGACGACATGCGCGTGCGGGAAGGGCGAAGGATGCGCGCCGCCCGCGACGAGACCCGCGAAGTGCGACATGTCGACGAGCAGATAAGCGCCCACCTCGTCGGCAATCGCGCGGAACGCTGCGAAATCCCACACGCGCGGATAGGCGGTGGCGCCGGCGATGATGAGCTTGGGCTTGTGCTCGCGTGCCTTGGCGATGACGGCGTCCATATCCAGCAGCTGGTCTTCCTTGCGGACGCCATAGGAGACGCAATTGAACCATTTGCCGGACATATTGACCGGCGAACCATGGGTGAGATGCCCGCCCGCGGAAAGGTCGAGACCCATGAAGGTGTCGCCCGGCTGGAGCAGGGCAAGGAACACTGCCTGATTCATCTGGCTGCCGCTATTGGGCTGCACATTGGCGAAATCGCAGCCGAAGAGCTTCTTTGCGCGCTCGATGGCCAGATTCTCGACCACGTCGGCATATTCACAGCCGCCGTAATAGCGCTTGCCGGGATAGCCTTCGGCATATTTGTTGGTGAAGATGGAGCCCGTTGCTTCCAGCACCGCCTGGCTGACGATGTTTTCCGAAGCGATCAGCTCGATCTTGTCCTGCTGGCGCTTCAGTTCATTCTGCACCGCCGCGAAAACTTCAGGGTCGGCCTGCTCCAGCGATGCCGAGAAGAAACCGGGAGAGCGGATCGCGGCCTGATTGGCAGGGTCGGCGATGGCGGAGGAAGCTGTCATAGGACGATTATTCCTTGAGTCTTGGCGGTCGTTCAGGGTCGGAATTCTACATTGGTACGGGCTATGCTTGCGTCGTGGGCGGCGCGCCCAGCTTGCCGACACGGCGGACATGCCGATCCCCGCCGAACCCTGTGGCGAGGAACGCAGTCAAACAGGCTCTGGCCATTTCGGGGCCGACGAGGCGCGCGCCCATGGCGATGACGTTGGCATCATTATGCTCGCGCGCGAGCGCGGCGGAGAGCGGCTCGGACACCAGCGCGCACCGGCAGGCAGGATTGCGATTCACAGCGATGGAGATGCCGATACCGGAGCCGCATAGCGCGATGCCGCGCTCGGCCTGTCCGGAGGCGATCTCCGCCGCGAGCTTGTAACCATAATCGGGATAATCGACGCTCTGGCCCTCTTCCGGGCCGAGATCGTTCACCTCATGGCCTTGCTCCCGCAGCCAGGAGACAAGCGCGGCCTTCAGATCGATGGCGGCATGATCGGATGCGATGGCGATACGCATGGCTGAGCTTCCCTGACAGCCGCTCCGGCAATGAGATGAGTCGACTTGGGCCGCTATCTAGTGTCCCCGCGTCAGGAATGCCACCGCCGATTGCGTCGGCGGTGCAAGGCAGCTAACGCGGCGCCATGAACGCGACGATCCTTTCCATCCTGATGCTGGCCGGCATTGCTCTGGGCATCGGTGGCATTTACCTGATTGGCTGGAAGCGGGACACCAAACGCGGCTGGCTCATGATCCTCGCCGCGATGGTCATGTTCATGAACGTGCTGATCTGGACTCTTCCGACCAGCTGAATCTCAAAGTGTCCTGATGAGGCGCACGGGCAGGCCCATCCAGGCCGGATCGTTCACCACTTGTTGTCGCATGCCAATGCCCAGCGGCAACAGATGGAGCATGGTGCCGTCGCGGCCGATCAGGCGGCCGAAGATGAAGCGTCCGGCGGGGCGCGGAACGAGCACGTCGCGATTGAGCGCATCGCCAAAGCGCTCGGGCGGCAGGGGTTCGCACCACAGTTCATCCCCGGCGCGATAATCGCCGAGCGCGGCGGTCATGCGGATGCCGAACGCCCCTCCAGGCACCGAAGGCGGAACCAGGGTGAGCGGACGGGTGGGGGCGCTGGCGCCATCCGGGCCCACGAGAGCCGCGACCGGCACCTTTTCGCTCGACGGAAGATCCACCAGATCACTCGCCTGCACATCGAGCGCGGCGGCGATCCGGTTCAGCCAATTGACCGATACGGTTCGCGTGCCAGTTTCGAGCCGGCCTATGGTCTGTGCGGTCGTCGGCGGCTCGCACCGTGCGGCGACTTCTTCGAGCGTGAGGCCGCGAGCCTTACGCACTTCTCTTATGCGCGTAATCATCGGTTTCCCCTGAATGAATAACCGTATCGGTTATCTCTGTCCTACATTTGCGGCCAGATGGCAATGCCCTTTCCGACTCGCAAGGGAGATAGGAATGGCAGCCAGAGCGGATGGAGATGCAGCGAGAGTAGGGGAGGGTAATGCTCGGACAGGTGTCGTCGAACGCTTGATCGAAGGGCCCGACGGCAAATCGCATCACGTACTGGTCAATCTGGGCGAATCGCCGGCCAGTTGGCTTTTCTCAAGGCGCCACCTCAGCCGTCGGCAGTTCGAGGCGGCAGAGAAGCTTCGGCAGGACTGGGAGAAAGCGGGCATGGGAGCGCGGGTCACGATGAACTGGGATATGGCGACGGCACCTTCGCGTTCGCCGCGCGGTGGACGACCTGCTAAGTACGAACATGCCCCGGCGCAGATCGGCGCTCGCGATCGACTCAACGGCGCGCTTGTTGCCGCAGGGCCGGGTCTCGTCGATATTCTCTGGCGCGTCGTTTGCGCCTGCGAGGGACTCGGTGCGGCTGAGCGAACGCTGGGCTGGCCTGCTCGGGCAGGCAAGCTGGTCCTGGGCTTTGCGCTGGACCGTATCGCCGATTATTACCGTATCCGATAGCGGGCTGCATTTGCTTCCTGCCGCGGGCCTGATAGGCTTGGCGGATTATGATCATCGCTCCCGCCCGAGCACTTTCCACAGCGCAGTCTCTTCTTGCCGAGCGTTTTCCCGGCGCGGAGTTTGCGTTCGTGGCCGGCTCGATCATGCGCGGCGAAGGGACGGCCTGGTCGGATATCGATTTCGTGGTGCTTTATCGAGCGCTGCCGGCCGCTTATCGGGAATCCCGCCTCGTCGGCGGCATTCCGGTGGAGATGTTCGTCCATGATCCGGCGACGCTGGGATGGTTCATCGACCAGGACGTGATGCGAGGGCGGCCTGCGCTCCTTGCCATGATTGCGGAAGGCGCGATCATCGGCAGGAAGGTGGCGCAGGCGCGGGCCTTGCAGGTGAAAGCGGCCGCCCGTCTTTCGGCCGGTCCGCCGCCGCTGACCGGGGAGCAGCGTAACGCTTTGCGCTATGCCATCACCGATGCCCTTGATGACCTGCGCGGGAAGCGCAGTTCTGCTGAGATGACCGCGATCGGCGCCATGCTTTATGCGCGCCTTGCCGAGCTTAGTCTGCGTGGGCGCAGGTGCTGGAACGGGGCAGGCAAATGGATTCCCCGCCTCTTGGAGCAGGCCGACAAGATGCTCGCAGCGCGTTATGAGCTTGCCTTTTCCGTTCTGTTCAGCAGCGGCGATCCCGGTGCCGTTCTGGCGCTTGGCGAGGCGGAGCTGGCACTGCATGGCGGTCCGCCGTTCGATGGGTTTCGCAACGATGCCTCGCCATCGGCGCGCAAGGATACGCGCTCGCCCCTTGCAGCGCGGAGCGACCGGGTCTAGGGCCAGCCAATCCATTCAACGTTGAGGAAAACCCGATGAAGGCCCGTGTGTTCGTCACCTTGAAGTCCGGCGTGCTCGATCCGCAGGGCAAGGCGATCCAGCACGCGCTGGAAGGGCTCGGCTTTGGCGGCGTCAATGACGTGCGGGCCGGCAAGCTTATCGAACTGGACCTTGCGGAAGGCACCAGCCAGGACGATATCGAGGCCATGTGCCGCAAGCTGCTCGCCAACACGGTGATCGAGAATTATCGCATCGAGGCGGTCGGTTGAGAGAGACGCGGGGAGTATCGCGATGAAAAGCGCTGTCATCGTCTTTCCCGGATCGAATTGTGACCGGGATCTGGCTGTCGCATTCGAGGCCGTGAGCGGCAAAAAGCCCGAAATGGTCTGGCACCGTGAAACGGAATTGCCGGACGGGCTGGACCTCATCGGCGTTCCCGGCGGATTTTCCTATGGCGATTATCTGCGCTCGGGCGCGATGGCTGCCCGTTCTCCGGTCATGCGGGCGGTAGCCCAGGCGGCTGAGCGGGGCGCCTTCGTGTTAGGCGTGTGCAACGGCTTCCAGGTACTGACCGAGTCCGGGCTGTTGCCGGGGGCTCTGATGCGGAACGCGGGCATTCATTTCGTGTGCCGGGACGTCGAGCTGACGGTGGAGAACAGCCAGAGCGCCTTTACCAGTCGTTATGAGGCGGGCGAGCGGATCACTGTTCCGGTGGCGCATCATGACGGCAATTATGTCGCTGACGCCGAGACCTTGGATCGGCTGGAAGGAGAAGGCCGCGTGGCGTTCCGCTATGCGGAGAGCGTCAACGGCTCGGCCCGGAACATCGCCGGCATCCTCAACAAGGGCGGCAATGTGCTTGGCATGATGCCGCATCCGGAGCGTGTCATCGAGAAGGCGCATGGTCGCACGGATGGCCGGCGGCTGTTCGAGGGGCTGACCGGGAGCCTGCTGACGCGGGCCTGACATCGAGCGCTTCGATGGCGCGCTTTAGATGAAATTGCTCTACTGATTTTCCAGACGCAGCAGGCGGCGAGCTGTGCGTTCGTGCAGCACTGCGGCTTCGCGGAGCCGTCGGGCCACATCGGCATCCTCGCAGTTGCTGGCCTTCTGGCGAGCGACGCGCGCGAGTTGCTGATAATAGATGGCGTCTCGCGTCGGCTCCATGACGTGCCAGGATAGCACAGTGGGCACAGCTATAAACCTGTTTGCGGCGAACTCGTCCCGTTTTGATCCATGCAGACGAATATACTGCGCCCCGGACCGGCAGGCCGACAAGAAAAAGCCCCGCCGAACTCTCGTTGGCGGGGCTTCTTGAATTTGCGCAGTGAAGGCTCAGGCCTCGTCGCTCTCCGTCTCGGCCGCAGCTTCTTCGGTCGCAGGCTCGGCGGCGATTTCGCCTGGCTCGGCATTGGGATCGTAATCCTCGGTGAAACCGGCTTCCTCGCGTTCGAACATCGAAGCCATGACATCGACGCCGTCCTTCTGGAGGTCGGCTTCCTCGGGCGAGCGGGCCACGTTCACCTGGATCGTCACGGCGACTTCCGGGTGCAGCGAGACGCGTACGCCGAACAGGCCCAGCGTCTTGATGGGACGCTCCAGCACGATCATCGCCTTGGAGACGATGTCATGACCGGCCTCGTGCAGCGCCTCGACGATGTCGCGCACCGACACGGAGCCGTAAAGCTGACCGCTGTTCGAGGACTGGCGAATGAGCACCACCTGCACGCCATCGACCTTCTCCGCCGACTTGGCGGCTTCGTCGCGGCGGGCGGCGTTCTCGGATTCGATGCGCGCACGGTTGGCTTCGAACACGGACTTGTTCGCCGAGTTGGAACGCAGCGCCTTCTTGTTGGGCAGCAGATAGTTGCGCGCGTAGCCGTCCTTGACGGTCACGACGTCGCCGATGCCGCCCAGCTTCTCGATACGCTCGAGCAGAATGATTTCCATGGGTCCGCCCTCCTTACTTCACGATGTAGGGCAGCAGGCCCAGATGGCG
>Ga0160433_100275_pt1 | contig 35534 bp, 31 predicted proteins | sample HID1972K_E0MG_FD_108235 | JGI IMG/M metagenome (GOLD analysis project Ga0160433, IMG submission 108235) | Enriched pill bug-associated microbial communities from UW Madison campus, WI, USA - HID1972K_E0 MG | ecosystem: Host-associated > Arthropoda: Insects > Digestive system > Unclassified ...
CACACAGCAGCCGGACGTGACGCAGGGCCTTCCGACCGATACGGAGAGGCATCGCATCGCGCTGCTCGTGCCGATGAGCGGGACCAACGCCGGAGTCGGCCGCTCCATCGCCAATGCCACCACCATGGCGCTGCTCGACACCAAGACCGAGCGGCTGCGCGTCACCACCTACGATACCGGGCGCAACCCCGCCGACGCGGCGCGCAAGGCCATTGCGGAAGGCAACAAGCTCATTCTCGGCCCGCTGACGGCGAACGAAGTGCGCGCCGTGTCGCCCATCGCGCGCGAAGCCAAGGTTCCGATCCTCAGCTACTCCAATGACGAGAGCGTGGCCGGCGATGGCGTCTATCTGCTGGGCTACAGCCCCGAGCAGTCGGTGGAGCGCGTGATCGGCTATGCCCGCTCGCGCGGTCTCACCAATTTCGCCGCGCTGGTTCCGCGGGGCGTCTATGGCGAGCGCGCCGGCAATGCCTTCCTGACGCAGGTGAAAGCCGCGGGCGGCACGGTCGTCGCGATGGAGACCTTCGACCGCTCGGCCAATTCGGTGCAGGCCGCGGTCCAGCGCCTTGCCGCCAGCTCAAGCTACGATGCGCTGCTCATTGCCGACGTCGGACGGATAGCGCTGCAGGCCGCGCCATTGGTGCGCGCAAGTGGCGCAGAAACGGCCCGCATCCTGGGCACGGAACTCTGGGCGACCGAATCGGGCCTCTCCGCCAGCGCACCCTTGCGGGGGGCTTGGTATGCCAGCGTGACGGACAGCCTCTACCGCACCCTCGCGAGCAAATATCGCTCCACATACGGTACGGCGCCCTACCGGCTGGCCTCGCTCGGCTATGATGCAGTGCTGCTGACCGTCCGTATCGCGGACGACTGGAAGCCGGGCACCCAGTTCCCGGCGCGCCGCCTCACCGATGCGGAAGGATTCGCGGGCATCGACGGCGCGTTTCGCTTCGGCCGGGACGGCATTGCGGAGCGCGCGCTGGAAGTGCAGCAGGTCGGCGCCAATGGCACGACTGTCGTGGATACAGCGCCACGCGGGTTCGTAAAGTAGGGCGAACGGTTTTATGGGGCGGGGTGGGAGCGCTGATCCGGCCTGATGTCCATGCCGCCCTGGGTTCCTGCCTTCGCAGGAACACATGCTGATGAAAAAGAGCCGCTGCACTCTTCTGGGAGGCAGCGGCTCTTTTAGTTCAGTCGGGCACGGAAAATGCCTTCTTACAGAATCGACTGGCCAGTCTTTTCCCAGTCAGAAGCGAAGGCGGCGAGGCCCTTGTCGGTCAGCACATGGTTGAACAGCGCCTTGATGACCGCCGGCGGCGCGGTAATCACGTCCGCGCCGATCTTCGCGCATTCCAGCACGTGGATGGGGTGGCGTAGCGAGGCGGCGAGGATCTCGGTCCCGAAACTGTAATTGTCGTAGATGAGGCGAATGTCGTCGATGAGCTTCATGCCGTCGAAGCCATTGTCGTCATGCCGCCCCACGAAAGGCGAGATGAAGGCCGCGCCCGCCTTCGCGGCCAGCAGCGCCTGATTGGCGGAGAAGCACAGGGTGACATTGACCATGCAGCCATCTTCGCTCAGTGCCTTGCAGGTCTTGAGACCATCGACAGTGAGCGGCACCTTGATCGCCACATTCTCCGCGATCTTCCGCAGAATAGCGGCTTCCTTCATCATCGTCTCATGATCGAGCGCGACGACTTCCGCCGAGACGGGGCCGTCGACCAGCCCGCAGATCTCCTCGACCACTTCCAGAAACTTGCGGCCGGACTTGTGGATGAGACTCGGATTGGTCGTCACGCCGTCCAACAGGCCGGTAGCGGCAAGCTCGCGGATTTCGGCGGTGTCGGCGGTATCGACGAAGAATTTCATGGCCCTGTGGCTCCCGGTTCTGAACGATCGTGCAGCGCCTATAGCGCTGGCAAGCGGTGGATGTAAGAGCCGGACCGCGTCCTCGCGCAGCCCATTTCCACAGGCGCCTACAGTCTCTAAGGCCGGGACATGACCCGCGCCCGGCTCATCCTGCTCAATGCCGCGCTTGGCCCGCTCGATTATCGGGTGCCGCAAGGCATGAGCGTCGTGCCCGGCCAGATCGTGGTCGCGCCGCTCGGGCCGCGCCCGATGATCGGGGTGGTATGGGAAGCCGACCGCTTCCCCGATGTTCCGCCCGTGGGCGACAATCGCCTGCGTCCGCTCTCCGGCCTGCTGGACGCGCCGCCTCTGCCCACCCCGTTGCGCCGACTCATCGAATGGACGGCGGATTATTATCTCGCCCCACCGGCCGCCGTGCTGCGGATGGCGCTTGCTTCCATGTCCGCGCTCGACGGCGGGCGCACGGTAATCGAATATCGGCCCACCGGGCTTCTGCCCGAGCGGCTGACGCCGCAACGCGCGCAGGCTCTGGAGCGAATCGGCGAACGACAGGGGCTGGTGCGCGAACTGGCCGCCATAGGCGATGTGAGCGATGCGGTGATTCGCGGCTTGGTGAAGCAGGGCGCGCTGGAAGCCATCGAGATATCCACCGACCTGCCCTTCCCGGCGCCCGATCCCGATCATGTGACGGTTGCCCTCAGCCCGGACCAGCAGGCAGCGGCGGATCGCCTGACCGCCCATGTTCGCGATGCCAGCTTTCAGGCCGTGCTCCTCGATGGTGTCACCGGCTCCGGAAAGACGGAGGTTTATTTCGAGGCGCTGGCGCAAGCGTTGCGGGAGGGGCGGCAGTCGCTGGTTCTCCTGCCGGAGATCGCGTTGACCGAGCCGTTTCTGGATCGCTTCACGGCCCGTTTCGGCTGCGAGCCTGTCGCCTGGCACTCCGGCCTCAAACAGTCCGACCGCCGCCGCGCCTGGCGCGCCATCTCGCGCGGCGAGGCACGGGTGGTGGTGGGCGCCCGCTCCGCCCTGTTCCTGCCCTATCCCCGCCTCGGTCTCATCGTGGTGGACGAAGCGCATGAGACGAGTTTCAAGCAGGAGGAGGGCGTGCGCTATCATGCGCGCGATGTCGCGGTGATGCGGGGGCTGTTCGAGAAATGCCCGGTCATCCTCGCCTCCGCCACGCCGGCGATCGAGACGCGGCATCAGGTCGCCATGGGGCGCTATGAAGAGATTGCGCTGCCCAGCCGCTATGGCGGGGCAGAGCTGCCCGAGATCATCGGCATAGACCTCACGCATGACGCGCCCGATCGCGGCCGCTGGCTGGCTCCCCAACTGGTCAAGGCGATGGCGGAAACGCTGGAGCGAAGTGAGCAGTCCCTGCTGTTCCTCAACCGGCGCGGCTATGCGCCGCTGACGCTCTGCCGCCATTGCGGCTACCGCTTCCAATGCCCCAATTGCTCGGCCTGGATGGTGGAACATCGGCTCACCCGCCGCCTCGCATGCCATCATTGCGGGCATAATGTCCCCACGCCCGATGCCTGCCCGGAATGCCATGAGGACGATGCGCTGGTGGCATGCGGGCCGGGCGTGGAGCGCATTGCCGATGAAGTGAAAGCGCTCTTCCCTCAGGCAAGGACTGCCATCGTCACGTCCGACACGCTGTGGTCGCCCGCGCGCGCGGCGGCCTTCGTGCGGGATGTGGCCGGGGGCGCAGTCGATATCATCATCGGCACGCAGCTTGTGACCAAGGGCTATCATTTCCCCGAACTCACGCTGGTCGGCGTGGTGGATGCCGATCTCGGGCTCGACGGCGGAGACCTGCGGGCGGCCGAGCGTACCTACCAGCAGATCATGCAAGTCGCCGGGCGCGCGGGACGCGGCGAGAAGCCGGGACGCGTGTTCATCCAGACGCGCGCCGCGGAAGCTTCCGTGATCCGGGCTCTACTCAGCGGCGATGGCGAAGGCTTTTACGCAGCAGAAACGGCGAGCCGACGTGCGGCCAATGCGCCGCCATTCGGCCGATTCGCGGCGATCATCGTCAGCGATACCGACGCCGCCCTCGCCCGGGAGACCGCACAGCGCATCGGCCGGAGCGCGCCGCGTCATGATGGGCTGGAGGTCTATGGTCCGGCGGAAGCGCCGTTGGCCGTGCTGCGCGGTCGCCACCGATTTCGCTTGCTTGTCCATGCTCGCCGCTCCGTGGAGCTTCAGGCCATTATCCGCGTCTGGCTCGGGGCTATCGACTGGAAAGCGAGCACGCGGGTGAGCGTGGACGTCGATCCCTATAGTTTCGTCTGATGGATTGCCCCCCGCCTTGAGGCCCCGTTGCAGCCGCCCGGCTATGGGAGGGGGTGGGTTGACCGGGCGGCTGCGCGACCCCCAACCAGGGGAGCCGACTCTGATGTTACCGTATCAGGTGGTGGCGGGTTTGCGACCCGGCCGGGTGCCGCCCGGGCGGCCGAAGCTGTAGACCGTCTGGCTTGCCGCAGGGGACGAAGCCACGGCCGGAGCGAGCGGCTGGGTGGCAGGCAACGTCATGGGCGCATGGCCGTGGCGCTGAATGAAGTGCGCCCGACGCAAACGGTTGCGCCTCGTAGCGAACGGATTATCGCGCGAAACCGGCGCCGCTACTATGGCTTCAAGATCGCCGAAGCGCTCCCGAGAAGCCGGTGACGCCATGGGATCGGCACGGCGCACGGTTGCTGGGGCGGACAATGGGTTCGCTTCAGCCGAAACAGGCTTATGTGCGACAGTGACGGTCGGACGGGGCGTCATTACGGTCTCATTCGCAGACACCGCAGCGGTCTCGCCCGCGGTCTCGTCCCTGCGGCGACGGCTAAAGGCGTAGAAGCCTGCGCCCAACAGGAAGACAGCGCCCGCGCCACCGATCAGAGCCCAAGATGAAGGGTCCGCAGTGGCCGCGCCATCCGCCTGAGCGGCAGGTTCCGCCGGAACGACAGGCGCTTCAGCGGGAAGAGCGACCGGCGCGATCTGCATATCCGGCGCCGGGGCAGAAGCTGCCGGCGTGGCTGCTGCCGGTTCCGGCGCGGCACTAGGCGCTGCTTCGGCAGAGGAGGTCTCGGCAGAAGGCGTGCGCGCCGATGCGGCTTCGCTCGTTGTTGACTGTTCGGCAGCGGCACTTTCACGTTCCGTCACGGATTCTTCCTCCGCGAGGGGGGCAGGCTGGATCACTACGGGTTCAGCCTCGACAACCGGCGCGGGCATACGGTTTTGCGTTGCCGGCGGTTGCACGCTCACCGGAGGCAGAGTTGTGCTGGGAACAGGAAGGACAGCACTCGGCTGCTGACCGGGAATGACGATTTCACTGCCCGGCTGCACGCTCGATGTTCCACTCGTCTGTGGCGCTGTTATCGGAAGGTCCGGTAGCGGCACTGCGGCCGGCGGACTTCCGTTCGCCACGTCCTGTGCGAACGACTGAGTTGAACCAAGCACCAGAACGGCGGCAATCGCCGTCATGGCAGCATGTGGGAGGTGTTTATGGTGTTTCATAGCAGACAGTAAAACCATGACCAAATGGTCCGGTTGCCGGCCATGACCCTCGATTACGTTGGCGCGTTTGAATAGCGCGTCCAGTTGCGGACCTCTATTCTGCCTTTCACTGCAACTATATTCGCCATTTTTCTATGGGAATTCATCAGCTTCACCGCACAGCCCGTCACGATTCGCTGCTGAAGCACGAATACCCCTGCTATTCCTTCCTTTCCCGCTCCAACAGCGCCTCCTTCCGCGTCAGACCATAAGCATAGCCGCCCAGGCTGCCATCGCTGCGCAAAACGCGGTGGCAGGGAATGAGGACCGCGAGTTTATTGTCTCCGCAGGCCGACCCAGCCGCGCGCACTGCCGCCGGCTTGCCCGCCATGGCAGCGACCTGCGTGTAAGTGCGCGTCTCCCCCGGCGGGATGCGGCGCAGGGCGGTCCACACGGCCTGCTGAAAAGCGGTTCCAGCGACATCGAGCGGAAGATCGGCGGGGCGCGAGGGATCATCCACCAGCGCCACCACCTGCGCCACGAGTGCTGCGAAATCACCATCGCCGGATGTGATCGTGGCTTTCGGGAAGCGCGCGCGTAGCACCGCTGCGTCCTCATCGAAGCTTATGCGGCACAGGCCCTTGTCCGTGGCCGCAACGAGGAGATCACCCAGCGTAGTCTGCACGATCGCAAAACGGATTTCCACGCCCTCACCGCCATTGCGCCAGGCCGAGGGCGTCATGCCCAGACGGTCCCGCGCATCCGCATAGGCCCGGCTGGGCCCTTCATAGCCGGCTTCATAGATGGCATCGGTGATCCTCTCGTTGCTGTCCAGCGCCCGCACGAACTTTTGTGCGCGCCGTGCGCGTCCATAAGCGGCGGGCGAGACGCCGATCTCGCGCGTGAAGATGCGCTGGAAATGATGGGGCGCATAACCCACTGCACCGGCAAGCTCCGCCAGTGCCGGCGCCGCCTCACTCCGTTCGATGAGAGCGACGGCTTTCCTCACCGCCAGCCGATCCGGCGCCGCCTCGTCCGGGCGGCAGCGCAGGCAGGCTCGATAGCCCGCCGCCCGCGCCGCATCGGCATCGGCGAGAAGCTCGACATTTTCGGGGCGTGGCCGGCGGGCAGGGCAACTGGGCCGGCAATAGACGCCCGTGGTCTTCACCGCGACTACGAAGCGGCCGTCCATACGCCGATCGCGGGCGGCAAAGGCTGCCAGTGCCTCATCCTCGTCTATGTCGAGCAGATTAGGTGCCATGACGTCAGATCCTGTCGCGCCGCACGGTCGTCGCGCCTCGCGGTTTCCTATTGCGGATGTAGGCATGCCCCGTACCGCCGAGCAAGATGTGAGCGTTGCCATGCCGGCCTTCTCCCTGCGCCCTCGCCAGGTCAGGGCGGTACGACCATTGATGCGCGCTTTCTGCTCTCCTTCCGCGCTCCACGCTTCCCGCAAATTGCGATCAAAGCCACAATCTTGCGAAAACCCCCTGTCGAGACGGCGAAGGGGGCGTTAAGAGTCCCGCATGATCCAGCCTCGCAATGGACTGCTCGCCCGGCTTGCGGCGGTCCTGTGCCTCACCGCTTCGCTTTTCCTCTCGTCCGCACCTGTGAGCGCAGACGTTCAGGATATCGCCGCCGCTTCCCGCAGTGTCGTCCGTGTCGCGCTGGTCGCGACAGACGGGGAGAATGCCTATTTCGTAGGCCATGGCAGCGGCGTGGTCATCGCGCCGGGCCGCGTCCTTACCAATGCTCATGTCGTCGAGTTGGCGCGGACCGAGCCCAATATCGTCATCGGCGTCATTCCGTCGGAAGGCACGCAGAGCTTCGGCGGTAAGATCACTGCCTATTCGCCAGGCAACGATCTTGCGCTGCTGGCGGTGGAAGGGGCACCGTCGCTCCCCATCGCCACGTTTCTGGCCAGCGCACCCGAGGACGGCGCCCGCGTGACCGCCATCGGCTATCCGGGCTCCGTCGACCGCGCGCAGGGAATGAGCATCGAGGATATCATCCACCCGATGAGCGCGGTGCGGACCTCCGGCACAGTGTCCGCAGGACGAGCCTCGCGTCAGTTCGACACGGTGCTTCACACCGCCCCGCTGGCCTCCGGCAACAGCGGCGGCCCGCTGGTCGACGATTGCGGCCGGGTGGTGGGCCTCAACAGCTTCGGTTCCATCTCGGATGGCAGCGATGCCGAATATGGCTTCGCCGTCTCCAATCGAGAGATCGCGAGCTTTCTTCGGCAGGCCGGTGTGCAGGCCCGCCGGTCCAGCGAGCAATGCCGGTCCATGGCGGAGATCGACGCGGCGCAGCGCGCGGCGGACGAGGAAGCGCGGATGGAGGCTGAGCGACGCGCCGAGAAAGCGGCTCTGGCACAGCGCGAGAGCGCGTTGACAGCGCGCGAACAGGCCCAGCAGCAGGTCATCACGCGGCGCGAGAACATGATGGCGCTGGCCGCCCTTCTCCTCGCCCTCGCCGCCTTGACCGGTGGAGCGGCCGTACTGGGCCAGTCGCGCGGTAATCCGCGCCATGCGCGCCGTATGGGCGGGGCCGCGGGCCTGCTGCTGCTCGGCGCGGTCTTCGTCTTCGCGCTGCGGCCCGGTTTCGACAGCATCGACCCCGATGCCCTGATCGAAGACAATGCCACCGGCAATGCGGCGGCAGATGCTGCGCCCGCCGAGGAAAGCGGGCGGTGGCTGTGCCGCTTCGAGCCCGCGCTCAGCCGCGCGACCATGTCCGATACAGCCGATATGTCATTCGACTGGTCGGCGCAGGGCTGTCTCAATAGCCGGACCCAGTTCCAGAAGCACCAGCCGGGCTGGCTCCGCACCCTGGTGCCGGCCGATGAGGCTTCGATTTCCGTTCGCCGTTTCGATCCCGCGATCGGGCGTTATCGCGCGGATAATTATCTCGTCGATGCGGGGACCGCAGAAGAGATGCGCGCTCTTCGGGATAGGGTCGAATGGTCCGGCTGCACCGCCGACGCCACTGGGCTAGCCGCGCTTGCCGAGGTTCAGGCCGAGATTCAGGCGCGGCTGCCGACGAATCCGAATGAACGGCTCGTCTATCGTTGCGAAAAGCAGGCCTCCCCGGCTGGGCGTGGTCCGGCCGCGCCCTGACGTTCCAGCCGGAGTTTCATCGCGAACTCAGCCTTGCCGAACGGCCTGAATGCGCAACCGGCGGCTCCTGCCACTGCGGTCCGGCCAACTGATGGTCTGCCCTTCCCGCAGCCCGATGAGGCCGGCGCCCATCAGGGTCAGAATGGAAATGCGCCCCGCTGCAATGTCCGCGTCGCCCGGATAGACGAGCTGGACGGACCGCTCCGCACCGCTTTCCTCGTCGATAAAATCCACGGTGGACATCATCGTCACCACACCCGGCGCAATGCGCTCCGCCTTGTGAACCGCGGCGCGCGATATTTCGCCGAGCAGCAGGGCGCTCACCTCGGGGAAACGGCTTTCGGCTCCGAGCGCTAGATCGGTGAGCCGATCGGCTTCCGTATCGATCATATGAATAGCAGGCCGACTGGTGGCCGGATTCTTGGTCATGAACTGTTCTTTCAACTGCGAGAGTGCGCGCCTGGATGCAACGCCGTGCGAACTAAGGTCGTGCCCCGGCAGCCGGGCATGAGACGCCGGCTCCCGGGGCTAAAGTCCCGCGAGAAGCTGTCCCCCGTGAAATCGGCGGGTAGATGGGCGCACTTGTTCGACCATAGCTATCATGGCTGTCACTGCCGACCGACAAAGTCAATCGCGAGCAACGCCAGCGTATCAGCGCCGGCGCATAACAGCCGCGCAAGCATTCCAGTCTACGGCCTCTCCCGAGCGGGTGCGGGCGTCGACATGAGTCACCACTGGCTCGCGATTGGCGGCTGGGGGATAAAGATAGGCATCGAGCACGCACTGATCGTTGGCGAACTGCAGCTTGCGGGCCGCCGGATCGCGAATATCGAGGCGGGGCTCCCCAAAAAGGCGCTGAAGGCCGCGCGCGTCGGCACCCATGACCCCGCGCATCTGCTGGTGGGCTATTGGCGGAGCGATGCCGGGCACCGGCGAAGGAAGCGCAGGCTGCGGCACGACCGTGGGACCACAAGCGGCCAGCAGCAACACGAACGGCAGGCCAATAGTGGGCAGACCGGCAGGACCTCGCATGCTCAGCCCTGACTGTACCTGTGAAACATAGGGCCGCCATAACCACAGGTCATGGCGCCGCAAACATTTTCTCGACCGGCGGGGGGGAAAGCCACCCCGAGATGAAGCCGAGGCGCTGGCGGCGGCGGAGAGGCCCGCTGCGCCCAACGCATGCCCGTGCGCGCGGGGACCGATAAGGACAGGCCGCATTTCCGCTCATTCCCCTCTTCCTCATGAAGGGACGAATCTTGCCCGAACCCGTTCTCGACGTCGTCGCCATCGGCAATGCCATTGTCGATGTGATTTCCCAGGAAAGCGATGCCTTCATCGCCAGCCACGCTCTCACCAAAGGCGGCATGCAGCTCATCGACGCCGCGCAGGCCGAGCTGCTTTATGCCGCCATGGGCACGGGCCGTGAGATCTCGGGCGGGTCGGCGGCGAATACACTGGCGGGCATGGCCGCACTTGGCGGAAAATGCGGCTTCATCGGGCAAGTCTCCGACGATCAGCTCGGCCGCATCTTCGCGCATGATATTCGCGCGCTCGGTATCCGCTACGAGACGCCGATGATGAAGGCGGACGGACCGCCCACCGCGCGCTGCCTGATCATGGTGACGCCCGATGCCCAGCGAACGATGAATACCTTCCTTGGCGCTTCGCAGTTCCTGCCGGCCAGCGCGCTGGATCTCGACATGATCCGCTCGGCCCGAATCCTCTATCTGGAAGGCTATCTGTGGGATCCCGAACAGCCCCGCGCCGCCATGCGGGATGCCATCGGAGCAGCACGCGAGGCCGGCCGCAAAATCGCTTTCACCCTGTCCGACACATTCGTGATCGAACGGCATCGGGAGGATTTCGCCGCATTGATCGACGAAGGCATGATCGACATCCTCTTCTCCAACGAGAACGAGATTTGCTCTCTGGCGCAAACGCAGGATTGCGAGGCCGCCATTGCGCGCTATGCCGGCAAGGTGCCGACGCTCATCGTCACGCGCAGCGAAAAGGGCGCTATCGCGATCCACGACGGCACGCGTCATGAGGTCGACGCTGCCCCCGTCGCCCGCGTGATCGACACGACAGGCGCCGGCGATCTCTTCGCAGCGGGCTTTCTCACCGGCTATGTGCGCGGTGAGGACCCCACGACTTGTCTCAAGCTCGGTGCCGCCGCCGCGGCCGAGGTCATCTCGCATTATGGCGCGCGGCCGGAAGCCGATCTCAAGGAATTGACCAGCGGTCTGTTGAGCTGAGCGCGAGTCCGGGGCGTTCCTCAATAGGTTGCTATCGCGCATCGGACCCGTTTGACAGGGCCGACGCCAGAAGCCAGCAGCGCAGGGCACTGCCCAGATTCGGCGGATCGTCCTGCATGATCCGTTCAGCATCGATCCGCGCGACCAGAGCGCTGAGCGGCAAGTTGGCAGCGCGAGCACTTTCCTCCAGCGCCTGCCAGAAAATTGGCTCGAGCGTGATGGAGGTCGTATGGCCGGCTATGGTCATGCTGCGCTTGACCGGCCCGGCATAGAGCGGTGGCGATTGCTCCACCACCGGTTCAATACATGTGCTGGCCGCCGTTGATGGACAAGGTGGAGCCGGTGACGAATCCGGCATCCTCGCTGCACAAGAAGGCGGCGCCGCGCGCAATTTCCTGCGCATGGCCGAGGCGACCCACGGGAATGCGCGCCACGATCTTCTCCAGCACCGCCGGCGGCACGGCCGCGACCATGTCCGTATCGATATAGCCGGGGGCGATGGCGTTCACGGTGACGCCATAGCGAGCACCTTCCTGCGCCAGCGCCTTGGTGAAGCCATGGATGCCGGATTTGGCAGCGGCATAATTGACTTGGCCGTACTGGCCAGCCTGCCCGTTGATCGAGCCGATGTTGACGATCCGGCCCCAGCCGCGCTCCCGCATACCGGGGAAGGTCGCCTTGGCCATGTTGAAGCATCCGCCTAAATTGATGCGCATCACCTCGTTCCAGTCCTCGAAGGTCATCTTGAGCATCACGCCGTCCCGCGTGATGCCCGCATTGTTGATGACCGCGTCGATGGCTCCGAGATCGGCCTCAACCCGCGCGCAGCCCTCAAGGCACGCCTCATGATTTCCCACATCCCATGCATAAGAGGGGATGCCGGTCGCATCGGTGAAAGCCTTCGCCCGTTCGCTGTTGCCGGCATAGTTGGCCGCGACCCGATATCCCATATCGCGTAGCGCGAGGCTGATCGCCTCCCCGATTCCGCGTGTTCCGCCGGTCACGATCGCAACTCTGCTCATGCCACCTTCTCCTGCATCGGGGGGCCTCAGAGGCCCGGGCCAAGATTCGGGATATCCACCCAACCGGCAAGCTCGCGTCCGAGCACTTGCCTGTACATGGCAATAGCGTCCGCCTGGGCGTTTAGACAGGGCAAAAAGGCGAAATGCTCCCCGCCCGCCGCCAGGAATCCTTCCTTGCCGCGCAGAGCGATCTCCTCCAGCGTTTCGAGGCAGTCGGCGGAAAAGCCAGGCGTCACGACGGCCACCGAACGCACCCCTTCGCCAGGCAACGTGTTCAAAACCTTGTCCGTGGCGGGCTCCAGCCATTTTGCCCGTCCGAAGCGGGACTGGAACGTCACCATGACGTCACGCCCCAGCGCTTCGGCCAGCAGCCGGGCGGTTTCCCGGCATTGGTCATGATAAGGGTCGCCCAGATCGCGCGTCCGCTCCGGCATGCCATGGAAGCTCGCCACGAGCCGCTCGGGCGCGAAAGGCAGCGCGGCCAGTTGCGCCCGGATGCGGATGCGCAGCGCCTCGATATAGAGCGGATCGGCATAATAAGGCGGCAGGGTGCGTATCGCCGGCTGCCAGCGCATTGCCTGAAGTGCCGCGCCCACCGCGTCCATCACGCTTGCAGTCGTCGCCCCGCAATATTGCGGATAGAGCGGCGCGATCAGGATGCGGTCATGCCCGGATGCCTTGAGCGCGGCGAGCCGCCCGACGATGGAGGGCGTGCCATAGCGCATCGCCCAGTCCACGGTGACGTCAGCCCCCCCGATGACGCGCAGACCGCGCGCGGTATCCCGCGTGTGAACCGCCAGCGGAGAGCCGTCGTCCGTCCAGACCTGCTGATAGGCATGGGCGGATTTTTGCGGGCGCGTGTTGAGGATGATCCCGCGCAGGATCGGCTGCCAGATGAAAGCGGGGATTTCCACCACGCGCGGATCGGAGAGGAATTCGCGCAGATAGCGTTTCACGGCCGCCGGCGTCGGCGCATCGGGCGTGCCGAGATTGACGATGAGCACGGCGACCTTGCCAGCCGCCCTTGGCCTTCCTCCAGAACCGGACTCCGTCATGCACCACCTCCCGTGATCGGCAGCCGCCGGTATCTGCCCCCTCCCAGCGTCGCAAGCGCATTGGCCAGCGCCGGCGCGACGGCCGGCACGCCGAGTTCGCTGAACCCCAGCGGAGGCGCGGAACTGCCGATGAATTCCACGATCACTTCGCCCACATCTGCCATGCGCGGCAGGCCGTAATCGCCCAGCCGCATATCCACCGGAAGCGAACCACGATAGCTGGGGGCGCCACCGAGCGCCATCGCAAGCCCGAAGATGAGGCCGCCTTCGATCTGCTGGCGCGCGATGGCCGGATTGATGAGCTTTCCGCAATCCACGGCCGCAAAGATCCGCTTGACCGCCACCCGCCCCTGCGCGAGCCCCGCTTCCACCAGCACGGCGATATAGCCGCCCCGCATGGTATGGCAAGCAAGGCCCTGCCCGCTGCCGGGCACGCCGCCCTGCCACCCGCCCAGCGTCGTAACGGCGGTGAGGCAATGGGCGAGGCGCGGATGATTGCCGAGCGATTGCATCCGGAAAGACAGCGGCTCGACACCGGCGGCGAAAGCCAGCTCGTCGATGAAGCTTTCCGAAAAGAAGCAGCCATAGCTATCCGCGTTGCTGCGCCAGCGCCCGCAAGGCAAGGCCATGTCCGCAGGGAAATGATCCACCGCGAAATTGGAAATGGCATAAGGCAGGTCCATGCCGGAGACGCCGAGATTGTCCGCCTTCGCAGCGGTATCCGCCAGCGCCTCGCGCCGGCTGCGGCCATGCGCGATCCGCCGCCAGACCTGCAGCAGCGCCGCCGGCGCCGCCACCTTGGCCGACCAGCCCTCGATCAGTCCCGTCGCCCCCAGCTTCGCGACCATCCGCGCGCGGGCAGGCGGACGCGGACAATCGCGGATGATGTCTTCCGAGCGCGACCACATCAATTGCACCGGCGCCTTGGCCGCACGCGCGATCAGCGCCGCCTGCACGCCGGCATCCACTTCCATCTTGATGCCGAAAGAGCCCCCCGCGAACAGCGGATAGACGGTCACGCTCCGCTCGCTCACCCCGAGCGCGCGGGCGATGGCCGCGCGTGCCAGCGTCGGCGCCTGCGTGGGCATCCAGACTTCCACCTCCTCGCCCCGCACGCGGGCCGTCGCCGCCATCGGTTCAAGCGCCAGATGCAGTGCCGGCGCCACATTATAGGCCGCGCTCACCACGCGGGCACCGGAGAAGACCGGCGCGAGATCGCCCCGGCTGAAATAGCGCCCCCCCTCCGCGCTCTCGAAGGCCGCTTCGAGCGCGCTGTCGATGGCAGCATCGTCTAGCTCCGGCCCATCGAGCCTGAATACCGGATCGAGCCGGCCCAACGCCTGATTGGCCGCCCACCAGTTGCGCGCCGTCACGGCCACCCAGCCAGCCTCGCGCACGATCCCGATCATGCCCGGCACCTTGCGCGCCGCGTCCTCATTGATCGATTCGAGCCCTGCTGCATTTACCGGGCCCTGCCGGATGGAGGCATAGATCATGTCCGGCAGGCGGATGTCCGCCGCATAATTGGCCGATCCGTCAATCTTCGCTGGCCCATCGAGGCGCGGCGCTTCGGTGCCGATCAGCGCATCCTCGCGCGTCTCTGGACGGTAGGGCAGCACGTTCGGCGGCGTGAAAGCCGGCGCTTCCTCCGCCAGTACGCCGATGCGCGCGCGATTCGTGCCGTCCGAGACGATGCCCCGGCTGATATCGCAGCTTTCCCAAGGCACGTCCCACCGCGCTCCCGCCGCCATGCACAGGAGCACGCGCGCGGCGGCCCCCGCCTCACGCAGATCGTCGATGAAGTTGGGCACCGAGGTCGAACCGCCAGTCAGCATGAGCGTGGAGCGGCGTGCATATTCATCGAGCGCACTATCGCTCACGCTGCCCAGAGTTTCCGTGACTGGCCCGGAGAACCATTCGCGCACCAGCAGGCGATTGGCATAGAGCGGGCCGGGCGGTGCTGGCTGCACCGCGACCGTCCGCCAATCCGCGCCCAGTTCGTCCGCCACGATCTGCGCGAACAGCGTGAATACGCCCTGGCCAAGCTCGGCCTGCGGAACCAGCACGATGACCTGCCCGCCGCTGTCGATCTTCAAGAAGGCGCCGAAGGCGGTCTCGCCCTCTATGATATCGGCCTGATGCGCGTAGTGGCGCGGCCATATCGCCCAGCCCAGCGCCAGCCCGCCGCCCGCAGCCGCGCCAATAAGAAGCGCACGACGGTTGATCCGCGGCAGGCCGCGCCTGTCCCCGGTCATGCTGTCGCGCGTGACTCCCATCAGCCGGCCGACGTCCCCGCCCCATGGCGGTCCAGCCACTGCGCGACACGCTCGGCAATGGCGTGAAAGGGCTGGCCGATCGCGCCATCCTCCGCTGCCGGCGGCGTTCCAGCGTCCGATGCCTCACGCAGCACGATGTCGAGAGGCACGCGTCCCAAGAAGGACAGGCCCATCTGCGCGGCGCTCGCTTCCGCGCCACCAGATCCGAAGGGATCGGACACCTCGCCGCAATGCGGACAGACATAGCCGGCCATGTTCTCGACCATGCCGATCACCGGCACCTTGGCCTGATCGAAGAAGCTGATCGCGCGCGCGGCATCGATCAGCGCAAGATCCTGCGGAGTCGAAATGATGACCGCGCCGAGCGGCTTGTAGCGCTGGATCATGGTGAGCTGAACGTCGCCCGTGCCCGGCGGCAAGTCCACCACGAGCAGATCGACGCCGCGCCACTCGGCATCCAGAAGCTGGCCCAGCGCATTGCCGGCCATTGGCCCGCGCCAGGCGATCGCCTGTCCCGGCTTGGCAAGATGGCCCATGGAAAGCATCGGTATGCCATAAGCGTTCGTCACCGGAATCAGCGTCTTGCCTTCCGCTTCTGGCCGCCGGTCCTCACTCGCCAGCAGGCGGGGAAGCGATGGTCCGTAGATGTCGGCATCCACCATGCCCACCCGCTTGCCCAGCTTCTTCAAGGCAACGGCGAGATTGACCGCCAGCGTCGATTTGCCGACACCGCCCTTGCCCGAGCCGACTGCAATGATGGCGGGCCGCGCGGAACGCTCCGCCGTCATCGCCACGCGCACGTCCTCTATGCCGGGGGCCTCGGCACCCATGGCGACGATGCGGGCGGCAAGCTCCTCGCGCTGTTCGGAATCCATCCCGCCTACGTCGAGTACCAGGCTCAGCGCGCCGTTTTTCAGGCGAAAGCCGCTCGCGCGCCCCTCAGCCAGCGCCTCGATGCGGGCGACCAGCGCAGGGTCTACCGCCGGTCCGTCTTCTCTCGATCCTTCAGTCATCTTGACGCTCTAGAACAACGGGAATGCTTTGTGAATCGCGGAGCGCATCTGTTTTCGCCGGCCACTGCCGTCCTCAAGGCCACGAGAAGAGGCACAACGAGGGGCGCCGCGCCCTCGCCGCCGGGGAATTATCGCAGCACGGCCCTATATTTCCTCGAATGGCGTCCCTATAAACGCTGTATGGGCAAGGATATGACAGAATACCCCGGCCAATCATCGCCGATGAGCGAAGGTGGCCCGTGGGGAACGAGAGAAGACGAGCCAGCGACTGGCAAAGGCCGGGATGGTCCGCGTAATCCGTGGACACCACCCCCCAGAGATGATCGCGGAGGACAGGACCCGCGCGGTCCCAGCGCCATCGACGAGCTGCTGCGCCGCGCCCGCGACAGCTTCGGCGGAAGCACTCCGCAATCGCCGGGCGGCGGGCGGACGCTCTGGCTTTATCTGCTCGGCGGCGCCATCCTGATCTGGATTGCCAGCACCAGCATTCATCGCATCGGCCCGCAGGAACGCGGAATCGTGTCCTCGCTCGGCAGCTACAGCCGCACGATCGGGCCCGGTATCAACTGGAGCTTGCCAGCTCCGCTGGAAAGCGTGACTGTGCTCGATGTCGAAGAGATCCGCACCGTGGATCTCGGTTCGGCGGGCGACGAAGCTGAAAAACTTGTCCTCACCGGGGACCAGAATATCATCAACCTGGGATATTCCGTCCGCTGGAACATTCGCGATCCGCAGCAGTATCTCTTTCAGATCGCCAATCCCGATGAGACGATCATGGCGGTCTCGGAGTCCGCCATGCGCGCTGTTGTCGCCACCGTCTCGCTCAACGATGCACTCGGCGCCGGCCGTAATGCCATCGAGACACAGGTGCAGGAGCGGATGCAGGAAATCCTGGACGGTTACGGAGCGGGCGTTCGCATTCAGGGCGTCGCGATCAAGCAGGCAGACCCGCCTGAGGCCGTCAACGATGCCTTCAAGGAAGTCAGCGCCGCGCAGCAGGCTGCCGAAACCTACCGCAACCAGGCTCGCGCCTACGCGCAGCAGCTCGCCGCCCAATCCCAGGGTGAAGCCGCGGCGTTCGACAAGGTTTTTGAAGAGTATCGCCTCGCACCCGAGGTGACGCGTCGGCGCATGTATTACGAAACGATGGAAAAGGTTCTCTCCGGCGTGAACAAGACGATCATCGAGGCCGACGGCGTGACGCCTTATCTGCCGCTGCCCGCCATTCGTCCGCGTCCTACCGGAACCGTGGAAGTCACCCAGCCGCAGCAACCGCAGGGGGGCGCACAGTGACCTTCTCCCTGCGCAATCCCGTCTTCCTGGCGGTGCTGGCCACCATTGCTCTCATCCTGCTGAGCAGCACCCTTTCCATCGTGCCCGAGACACGGCAGGCGGTCGTGCTGCGCTTCGGTGAACCGGTACGCATCTATAATGCCTACAAGGCCGATGAAGTGTTCGGAAACACCGGCGCCGGACTGAAGATTCGCATGCCGTTCGTCGATCAGGTCGTTTGGATCGACAAGCGGGTGCAGTCGGTGGCCATGGAGCGCCAGCAAGTGCTCTCGACCGATCAGTTGCGGCTCCAGGTGGATGCTTTCGCCCGCTACCGCATCGTCGACCCGCGGCGCATGTTCATCTCGGCCGGCAGCGAGGCGCGCGTCGAGGATGCCTTGCGGCCGATCCTCGGCTCGGCGCTCCGTAACGAACTGGGCCGGCGGCGCTTCGACATGCTACTCAGCCCCGAACGCAGTGAGGTGATGAGCAACATCACGCACAGCCTCAACCGGGTTGCCCGGCAATATGGCGCGGAGATCATCGACGTGCGGATCATGCGGGCTGACCTGCCGGACGGAACGCCGCTGCAGAGCGCGTTCCAGCGCATGCGCACCGCCCGTGAGCAGGAAGCGCTGACGATCCGGGCCGAAGGCGCCCGGCGCGCGCAGATCATTCGCGCGGAGGCCGACGCTGCCGCCTCCAAGGTCTATGCCGCAAGCTTTGGCCAGGATCCGCAGTTCTACGATTTCTATCGTGCCATGCAGTCCTACCGCACGACCTTCGCGACGGACAGCCAGGGTGAAACCAGCGCGATCCTCTCCGCGGACAATGATTATCTACGTCAGTTCCACGGCCGTTGATCCGGATGGCGCCCGGCCCCGCGACGGGGGCCGAGCGCCATCATTCAATGCCGGTTAATCCGGCGCATTTCATGGCCGTGCGGAAATATCCGACGAGCCCCCGACCGATGCTTTCAAGGGGGTATTGAGACGCAAAGATGATGAGAAGAGGAACATTTTCCGTGCGCTACGCATACGCTATCACAGCAGCCTTGCTTCTCGGCGGCACCGCCATCGCCCTGACCTCCAACTCCTCAAGTGTCGTTGCCCAGACGGCGCAGAACGAAGGCAACGCCGCGGCCGCCCCACGCGGCGCCCCGATGAGCTTCGCCGATATGGCGCAGCGCCTCCAGCCGGCGGTGGTGAACATCTCGACCCGCCAGCGCGTTCAGGTGCAGAACCCGTTTGCCGGCACGCCCTTCGGCGGCCTGTTCGGTTTCGGCGATCAGCCCCAGACGCGCCAGGCCCAGTCGCTCGGCTCTGGATTCATCATTTCGGCGGACGGTTATGTAATCACGAACAACCATGTCGTCGCCCCCGGCGCGCGCGGTGCCACGGTGGACACCATCACCGTAACCCTGCCGGACAGGACGGAATATGAGGCCAAGCTTATTGGCACCGATCCACGCTCGGACCTCGCCGTGCTCAAGATCACCTCGTCCAAGCCCTTGCCCTTCGTGAAGTTCGGGGATTCCACCAACGCGCGCGTGGGTGACTGGGTGATCGCTATCGGCAATCCCTTCGGCATCGGCAGCACGGTGACGGCTGGCATCATTTCCGCGCTTCACCGCAATACGGGTGGTGGCGAGCGCTTCATCCAGACCGATGCGTCGATCAACCAGGGCAATTCCGGCGGGCCGATGTTCGACATGAACGGCAATGTGATCGGTATCAACAGCCAGATTCTCTCGCCGACCGGCGGCAACATCGGCATCGGTTTCGCCATTCCGTCCGAGCAGGCCGTCCCGATCATTGAGACGCTGCGTAAGGGCGAGAGCGTGACGCGCGGCTATCTCGGCATCCAGATCGGCCAACTTTCCGAGGATATGGCCGATTCGCTAGGCCTCTCCAGAAACCGGGGCGAGTTCGTCCACGGCGTAGAACCCGGTCAGGCGGCGGACAAGGCGGGCATCAAGGCCGGCGACGTGATCGTAAAGGTGAACGATCGCGAAGTTACGCCGGATGAGACGCTATCCTACATCGTGGCCAATCTGCCCATCGGGACCAGCGTGCCCATCGAGTTGATCCGCAATGGGAAGCGGATGACCGTCCGCGCCCAGATTATGGAACGCCCCCCGGAGGAGGATCTGGCCAATTTCAGCCAGCAGCCGCAAGAGGATTTCTCCGATCAGGACGAGCGGGCCACCCAGCAGGCTTCCCAGCAGTTGCTTGGCGTCGCCGTTCAGCCGCTGACTCCGAACATCGCGCGCCAGCTCGGCGTTTCGGCCGAGACGAAGGGCGTCGTCGTCACGGCCGTCGATCCCGCAACGGACGCGGGCGCCAAGGGGTTGCGACGCGGCTTCGTGATCACGACCGCCAACGGCCAGCCCGTGACCAGCGAGGCCGACCTCGGCAAGGCGGCGCAGGCGGCCAAGGACGCGGGACGCAACGCCGTGCTGCTGCAAATCATTCGCCGAGGCTCGCCGCCCGCCTTCGTGCCGGTGCGCCTGCGCGGCATGTAAGCGGCCTTCCATACGAAACTGAGGATGAGGGCGCGGGAGACCGCGCCCTTTTCTTGTGCCCGCTCGCCACCCCGGCTAGGTCTGATGCCAAAGTGGGAAGGCATGGAAATGACCGACGAGACATCCATCTTCATTGGCCAGAGCAGTCAGGGCGAGGCGCAGCGCCTGGTCCTGCGCCGTGCGAACCGCCATGGCCTGATCGCTGGCGCGACCGGCACCGGCAAGACCGTGACGCTGCAAGGCCTCGCCGAGAGCTTCTCCAGCCGCGGCGTACCGGTCTTCCTTGCCGATGTGAAAGGCGACCTCGCCGGCATCGCTATGGCCGGATCGCCGACCGCGAAGAATGCTGACAGCTTGATCAAGCGGGCCAAGGAAATCGGCCTCGACGATTATGCCTTCGCCGACAATCCCGCGATCTTCTGGGATCTCTATGGCGAACAGGGCCATCCCGTCCGCACCACCATCTCGGAAATGGGGCCGCTGCTGCTCGCGCGACTCCTGGGCCTCAATGACACGCAGGAAGGCGTGCTCACCATCGCGTTCCGCTATGCGGACGAAGAAGGGTTGCTTCTCCTCGATCTGGCGGACCTGCAAGCCATGCTCGCTTATTGCGCCGAGAATGCGGACGTGCTGAGCGCGCGGTACGGCAATGTCACCAAGGCCAGCGTCGGCGCGATCCAGCGTCAGCTCCTCCAGCTCGAATCGCAAGGGGGTGACAGGTTCTTCGGGGAGCCCGCCCTCGATATCCACGACTTCATCCGCACGGATGAGAAGGGGCGCGGCTATATCAACATCCTCGCCGCCGACAGGCTGATGCAGAGCCCCAAGCTCTATGCCACCTTCCTGCTCTGGTTGCTTTCCGAGCTGTTCGAGACGCTGCCCGAGGTGGGCGATCCGGACAAGCCGGTGCTCGTCTTCTTCTTCGATGAAGCGCATCTGCTGTTCGATGATGCGCCCAAAGCGCTGGTCGACAAGATCGAACAGGTGGTGCGTCTCATCCGCTCCAAGGGCGTGGGCATTTATTTCGTGACGCAAAACCCGATCGACGTGCCGGAGGATGTCGCCGGCCAGCTCGGCAACCGCGTCCAGCACGCCCTGCGCGCCTTCACGCCGCGAGAGCAGAAGGCAATCAAAGCCGCCGCCGAGACTTTCCGCGCCAATCCCGACCTGGATGTGGAAGAGACCATCATCGAACTGAAAGTGGGCGAGGCGCTGGTCTCGCTATTGCAGGAGGACGGCGCGCCCTCCGTCGTCCAGCGCACGCTGATCGCGCCGCCCCGTTCGCGCCTCGGTGTGCTGGAGCGCAAGGAGCGGGCGATCATCCAGTCCATATCGCCCTGCGAGGGCAAGTATGACGAAGAGATCGACCGGGAGTCGGCCCAGGAGATCCTCGCGGCGCGCGGCGAAGCAGCGGCAGCGGCAGCCGCAGCCGCCAAGGCGCAGGCGGAAGCGGACAAGGCCGCCGCCGCGCAGGCCAAGCTGGAGGCGAAGCAGCGCGAGGCAGAAGCTCGCGCCAAGGCTCGGGAAGCCGCCAAGCCGACCAATATCGATCGCGCGATCCAATCCGCGACGCGGTCCGCCGCGTCTTCAGTGGGCCGTCAAGTCGCCAACGAGATCAGCAAGGCCATTCTGGGTGGCTCCAGCCGCAAGAGCAGCAGTGGTGGACTGGTTGGCAAACTTGTGCGCGGCGTGCTGGGCGGCCTGCTCAAATAAGGCGGGCGCGCGTCTCAGCCGCGACCGCGATAGCTGGGAACACCTTGATCGGGCAGCCAGACGCCGGGGACTGGCTCGCCAGATTGCCAGAACACATCGATGGGAATGCCACCACGCGGATACCAATAGCCGCCGATGCGCAGCCAGAGCGGCTCCATTTCCGTGAAAAGCCGCTCGCCAATGCCGACGGTGCAATCCTCGTGGAAAGCTGCGTGATTGCGGAAACTGCCCAGGAAGAGCTTTAGCGACTTCGACTCGACGATCGTTTCCCCCGGCACATAATCGATAGCCAGATGCGCGAAGTCCGGCTGGCCGGTCACGGGACAGAGCGAGGTGAATTCCGGAACGGCGAAGCGCACCAGATAGGGCCGGCCCGGGCGCGGATTGGGCACATAATCGAGAACAGCGTCCTCCGGGCTTTCCGGAAGACCACTTGTTTGGCCGAGATGCTTGAGTGTCATGCGCGGCGCTTTAATATGATTCGCTCCCGGCGCGAACCCCTTTGCGCCGAACGCAGACCGGAGGATGCGCTTTCAATGGACATGCTGGTTTCCACCGGATGGCTGGCCGCCGAGCTGGACGCTCCGGATCTGCGGATTCTCGATGCGACGGCTTTCCTGCCGGGCACGCCCCGCGATCCGCGCGCCGAGTATCTCGAGACGCATATTCCCGGCGCGCTCTTTCTCGATCTTTCCACGCTCCACGATACGGACGACTCCCGGCCCTCCATGGTGCCGACCGGGGAACAATTCGCCGCGCGCATGGCCGCGCTCGGTATCGGTCGTGACGATCGCATCGTCGTCTATGACAACAGCCCGCTCATTAGCTCGGGCCGCGCTTGGTGGCTCTTGCGCATCTTCGGCGCACGCCAGGTTGCTATTCTCGACGGCGGGCTGAGCCGCTGGACCACCGAAGGGCGGCCCACCGAAACCGGAGATGCCGCGCCAGCCGGCCATGGCGGCTTTGCGACCGAGCGTGATGAACGTGCCATCGCCAGCAAGGGCGATGTGCTTGCCAATCTGACGAGTTGCGCCGCGCAAGTCGTGGATGCACGCAGCGGCGAGCGCTTTCGCGGCGAGGCGGCCGAACCTCGGCCGGGCATGGCGGAAGGCCATATTCCCGGCTCCGCAAATCTCCCCACCAACCACCTGATCGATGAGCATGGCCTCTGGAAGCACGGAGATGCGTTGCGACAGGCTTTCGCGGATGCCGGGGTCGACCTCGCCAAGCCGCTCATCATGAGCTGCGGCAGTGGTGTCACGGCGTGCAACCTGCTGTTCGCCGCGGCCCTGCTCGGCAAGGAGGATGTGACGATTTACGACGGAAGCTGGTCCGAATGGGGCGCCGATCCCGCTACGCCCAAGGCGGTCGGTGCGGCATGAGCAAAGAAACCGACAAGCCGCTTGGCCCTGCCACACGTCTCGTCCAGGCTGGCCGGCGTGCGGAGTGGACCGGCATGCCCGGCCAGCCGGGCCGGATCGTCAATCCGTCCGTCTGGCGCGCTTCGACCATCCTTTATGAAGATGTGGCGCATCTGCGCGACGCGAATGCCGGCGATCCCCACCAGCTCTATTATGGGCGGCGTGGCGCGCCAACAAGCTGGGCGCTCGCCGAGACGATCACCCAGATGGAGCCGGAAGCTGCCGGCACCATGCTCTATCCCTCCGGTGTCGCCGCCATTGCCGGCGCTCTGCTGGCTGTCCTCAAGCCTGGGGACGAACTGCTGATGGTGGACAGTGCCTATGGCCCCACGCGCGCTATGTGCGACGGGCTGCTGCGGGATTTCGGCGTCCACACAATCTATTATGATCCGCTGGTGGGCGGGGACATCGCAGCGCTTTGCACAGAGCAAACCCGTGCCATCTTCCTTGAGAGCCCTGGCAGCCTGACATTCGAGGTGCAGGACCTGCCCGCAATCGTGGCGGTGGCGAAAGCGCGGGGCCTCGTCACGCTCATCGACAACACTTGGGCCACGCCGCTGCTGCTGCCGGCCATGGGCCTGGGCGTCGACATCTCGATCCTCGCCTGCACAAAATATCTGTGCGGACATAGCGACGTCATGATGGGTTCGGTGACGGCCAATGCAGCGCTCTGGCCCGCGATCCAGAAGCGCGCGCACATGCTTGGGCAGATGGCCAGCCCGGACGATGCCTGGCTCGTCCTGCGCGGTGTGCGCACTCTGCCGATGCGGCTGAAAAGCCAGGGGGAGAGCGCCCTTGCGCTGGCGCACTGGCTCGATGATCGCCCGGAAGTCGCCAGCGTGCTGCATCCCGCCCTGCCCTCCTGCCCCGGCCACGACCTGTGGCAGCGTGATTTCAACGGGAGCGCTGGCCTCTTCGCTTTCGAGCTGGATGGCGGGGGCGACGGCGCTCGCACGGCCTTCATCGACAGTCTTGCCCTGTTCGGCATCGGCTATAGCTGGGGCGGTTTCGAAAGCCTTGCTCTGCCGGTGGACCCCGCAGGCCTCCGCACCGCCAACCGTTGGGACAAGGCGCGGGGGCCGCTGGTGCGGATCAATGTGGGCCTGGAAGAGCCGGCCGATCTTATTGCCGATCTCGACCAGTCCTTCGCGCATTGGCACGCGGCTGCGGAGCGTTGAAAGGCTCTGTGGCGCAGTAATTCACGCGAAGTCATCCGGTGCATAATGATGCTGCACCGCAAGGACGCGATCCGTTTTCAATGCAAGTGACGCTACAGCTTGCGCGCTTCGATGGCGTTGCACAGTTGCAACAGAATGGCGCACCGCAATGCAACTGTCATTTTTTTAGCTTGTGCGCTGCACAAGCGGCATGCATTTAGATCATGGCTTGCTGGTCAAGTCGCTCGACCGCCTCTGCGGGTCCAAAACGAAGCGATCGCCAGTTGCCGCAGGCAGGGACGATCGCATTTTTATTTTATTAAGGGGAAAATCCCATGCGTAAGTCCATTCTGGGCCTTTCGGCCTTTGCTCTTCTTGCATCTGCTGCACCTGCCCTCGCGCAGGACGACAGCGGCCTTACGGTTTCCGGTTCGGTTGGCGTTGTGTCCGACTATCGTTTCCGGGGCTTCTCGCAGACCCAGCAGAATGCAGCAATTCAGGGCGGCATCACCGTCTCGCATGAGAGCGGCTTCTACTTCGGCACCTGGGGTTCCAACGTGGACTTCCCGGATCTCGATGGCGCCGGCAATGGTGCTACCGCAGAGATCGACTTCTTCGCTGGTTACGCCACCGAGCTAACGCCGGGCGTGACGCTCGACTTCGGCCTGAACTACTACCTGTATCCCAAGGATACGCTGGTTGATGTTGCGACCGACTTCTTCGAGCCCTACGTCTCCCTTTCGACTGAATTTGGCCCCCTCGCCCTCACCGTCGGCGCTTACTATGCCTGGGAGCAGGACGCGCTGGGCGGTAACGACGCATTCTACCTGAAGGCTGATCCGTCCATCGCCATCCCCAACACGCCCTTCTCCATCGACGGGCACATCGGCTACGCCACGAGCGACGCGTTCCCCGGTGGCGTGGACGGCGAAGTGTTCGACTGGTCGATCGGCGCCAGCGCCAGCTGGAATGCGCTCACCTTCGGCGTGAGCTACGTCGACACTAACGAGCCCGGCTGGATTCGCGGCAGCGATGCGGCCGTGGTTTTCTCGCTCGGCGCATCGTTCTGATCGCTGGACGTTAGGTATCGCCGCCTTCCTCGGAAGGCGGCAGTGGGGCCGCGACACATGTCGCGGCCCCTTTCTTTTTGGGGATTATGCCGCTTGCAAACTCTTGTGCAGTTGTCCCCGTTCGCCCTGAGCTTGTCGAAGGGTTGCCCTCTTCTTCACGGCTCCAGGAAAAGAGCAGCCCTTCGACAAGCTCAGGGCGAACGGGGGTGCTATATGGAAAGCCCCGCTTTCCCTTCTCGAATGCCAACTGCCCATGGGTTTGCAAACGACATGATCGCCTTTTTTTGAGCGAGCAGCCTTCTTTATCTCACGAGCCGGTCGCGCGGCGGGCCGTCACGATCCGGATCGTGGGCTCCAGCATCTGGCCTTTCATGACACCCTCTCCCCGCGTGGGACTGCGAGGCGCATCGGCGATTGCGCGAATCACTTCCATGCCATCGATCACGCGCCCGAAAGCGGCGAAACCGGGTTGATCAGGGCTCGCGTCGAAACCTCGCATATCGCCGACGATGATGAAAAAATCACCGGTAGCCGTGCCGGGCGCGCCCTGCGCCATCGATATGACACCATCGATATGACTGAGACCGGTTTTGCTGGTGGGTTCATGTGGCACGGGCTTCAGGATGCGCTTGGGGTCGTTCTGCGTGCCGCCCTGGATAAAGCCGCCTGGCGTTCCATCATCCCATTTGAAGGAGCGGTAGAACGCCGTGCCGTCGAGCCTCTTCTGATCCACATAGGCCAGGAAGTTGGCGGCCGTCACCGGTGCCCGCTCCACTTCGATCGCCAGCGTGATCGGCCCCGCCGAGGTGGAGAGGACTACCGGCACCGTTTCATAGACCTGCGCGACCACGGCCTCGCGCGCCTTGGCAGCCTCGGCCTGCCTTTGCGCTTCCGCTGCCTTTGCTGCGCGAGCTTCCTCATCTGCGCGGGCCATCGCCTCCAGTTCGGCTTCGATCTTCGCCTGCATTTCCTCCTCCGTCTGCGCGGCGGCCCAAGCCGGCACCCCGATGAGTGCGGGAAAGGCCATCAAGGCGACAGGAAGGGCCAGACGGCGAAGAATCGGCGGGATCATCATGGCCGCGCCATGCTAACGTGCCCGGCCGTCATAGCAAGATCGTCAGCCCCCTTCGCTTCACACAGTCTCCACTCAAGCCTATAGCCGGTCCTGCTATGTCCCTCATCGGCCTCGTCGCCCTGTTCTTCCTGACCATCGCGCTGATGGAAGGCTTCGCTTATGTCATGCACCGCTGGGTCATGCATGGGCCGGGCTGGGTGCTGCATGCCAGCCATCACCGGCCGGGTGCCGGACGGTGGGAACTGAACGATCTCTATTTCGTGATCTTCGCGGTCCCTTCCATCCTGCTTCTGCTCGGCGGGGTGCAATGGGGCTGGGGCCATTGGGCCACGGTCATCGGCGCAGGGATCGCGGCTTATGGAGCCATCTATCTCGGCTTTCACGATATCATCGTGCACCAGCGCCTGCCCCATCGATATGTGCCGCGCTCCGCCTATATGAAGCGGATCGTGCAAGCCCACCGCCTGCATCACGTCGTGGAAACGCGGGAAGGCAATGTGAGCTTCGGTTTTCTTGTCGCGCCGCCCCCAGAAAGGCTCAAGCGCCAGCTGGCCGGCATGGAAGCGGGGAGGCTTAGAGAAGCGAAGGGCGGGACCCCCCGGCCGGAGCGGATCTCCTGAGTCTCAGCCTTATCCAAACAGGCCCGGAAACCTCTCCGCCCTTGGTCTTGTGGAGTTCTTGCATTATGCAGCGCAAAACCGCCGGGGAAACGACTTGACGCTTGCGCTCCTAGCTGCCGCCCAACCCATCCATTTCGCAAGCCTCGGCCTTGATCCGATCGCCCTTGATTTGGGTTTCTTCGCGATCAAATGGTACAGCCTCGCCTATCTGGCGGGTATTCTTATCGGGTACTGGTATCTCACGGTGCTGATCCGCCAGCCGGGTGCGCCCATGGCGCGCCGCCATGCCGATGATTTCATCTTCCATGCCACGCTGGGCATCATTGTCGGCGGGCGGCTGGGGTATATCCTCTTTTACCAGCCTTCCATTCTCCAGAACCCACTCGATATCCTGAAGCTGTGGGAAGGCGGCATGTCCCTCCATGGAGGAACGATCGGCGTCATCGTCGCGATCTGGTGGATGGCCCGGCGCGAAAAGCTCTCATTCCTCCGCGTCTGCGACTATATCGCCTGCGTCGTGCCCTTCGGCCTGTTCTTCGGCCGCCTTGCCAATTTCGTGAACGGCGAATTGTGGGGCAAGGCGACGGACGTGCCCTGGGGCATCGTCTTCCCCGATGCGCCGGACACACTGCCGCGCCACCCGAGCCAACTCTATGAAGCGATTCTCGAAGGGCCGGTGATGTTCGCCATCCTCGCCTTCTTCTTCTGGGGAACCAAGGCGCGCTACGAGCCCGGCAAGCTCTTCGGCATCGCTGCGCTCAGCTACGGCGCGGCGCGCTTCTATGTGGAGTTCTACCGCGAAGCGGACGCGCAGCTCATGGAATTCGCGGACCGCACCGGACTTCATATGGGCCAGTGGTTGACCATCCCGCTGCTGCTGCTCGGTCTCTATCTGGTCGCCACCGCCAAGGGGCGCCGCACACGCGTCGAGCCGATTGCCGGGCAGGACAGTGTCGCCTGACATCTGGCGGGATCGGGACGTCCTTTCGCTGCACGACTTCATGGCGGCCGCCAATGCGACCTATTACGGCTCGCGCGATCCGCTGGGGGTATGCGGCGATTTCATCACCGCGCCGGAGATCAGCCAGATGTTCGGCGAGCTGCTCGGGCTCTGGATCGCGGATCTGGCGCTACGAGCGCAAGCCGGCGCAGACTGCGCCTATGTAGAGCTGGGGCCGGGCCGCGGCACACTGGCCGCCGATGCCCTGCGCGCCATGCGGCAGGCCGACCTCGCGCCGCCCGTCCATCTCGTCGAGACCAGCCCGGCACTGCGCGGGCGCCAGCGCGACGCCGTTCCTCACGCCACCTGGCATGATGACATCGCGACCTTGCCGGAAGACCGCCCGCTCATCGTCGTCGCCAATGAGTTCTTCGATGCGTTACCGATCCGCCAGTTCCAGCGCACTGCCGCCGGCTGGCGTGAGCGGATGGTGCGGCGGAACCCCACAGCCTTCACGCTCGGAGAAATCGATTGCGCGGCGGAGATCCCCATTCCCCTCGGCGATGCACCGCTGGGCGCCATCGTGGAGCGCAACCCGGGCGGCGAAGCGGTCGTCGCGGACCTGGCCCGGCGGATCGCCAGTCAGGGCGGCGCGCTTCTTATCATCGATTATGGCTTTGAGGGACCGGTGAGTGGCGATACCCTGCAGGCGATGAGCCAGCATGCCTATGCCGATCCGCTTGACGCGCCGGGCACACGCGACCTGACTGCCCATGTCGATTTCGCCATGATGGCCGCTATCGGCCGCGCCCATGGGCTACGCCCCGGCCCGTGCGTCGATCAGGGCGTGTTCCTCTCCGCGCTGGGCATTGATGCGCGTATGGCGGCGCTGGCGCGGGCTAATCCCGCACGGGCGGACGAACTGCGCAATGCGCGCGACCGCCTTGTCGCGCCTTCCCAGATGGGCCGGCTCTTCAAGGTGCTCGCCCTGCGCCATCCCGAGTGGCCGATGCCGTCGGGCTTCGCATGAGCATCGAGTGCCTGCGCGCGCCGGCGCTGGGGGACGTTCCCCATGGGTTTCTGGGCCGGCGCGGCGGCGTTTCCAGCGGCATTCATGCCGGGCTCAACGTAGGCCTCGGCTCCGATGACGAGCATGATGCCGTCCTCCGCAACCGCGACCTGGCATGCGATGCGGTGTTGCCGGGGACGACACTCGTTACGCTTCATCAGGTGCATTCCGCAAAAGCGATCTCCGTCAGCGCGCCGACCCCGCTGGACGCCCGCCCGGAAGCCGATGCCCTCGTGACCGACCGGCCGGGTCTGCTGCTCGGCATATTGACCGCCGACTGCGTGCCGATCCTCTTTGCCGACCCCGCGCGCGGTGTGGTCGGCGCCGCCCATGCCGGCTGGAAAGGTGCGCTCGGCGGCATTGCCGAGGCGACCATCGAAGCCATGACTTCACTTGGCGCGACGCGTGAGGGCATCGCCTGCGCCATCGGCCCCTGCATCGGCCGGGCGAGCTATGAAGTGAGTGAGGGCTTCGAGCGCCCCTTCCTGGAGCGCGATCCGGAGGATATACGCTTCTTCTCAGCCGGCCGAACCGGTCATCTCCAGTTCGACATCGCAGGCTATGTGAGCGCTCGGCTCGCGGCCGCAGGAATCGGCACGATCACGATGCTGGACGAAGACACCTGTAGCCAGCCGGAACGCTTCTTCAGCTATCGCCGCGCCTGCCATGCTGGCGAACCGGGCTATGGCCGGCAGATTTCGCTCATCGGCCTGCCCCGCTGACCGGTTGCGCTGCGCAACATCACCAACGCACCACCGGCCATCCCTCGCGCCCGGCGAGACGTTCCAGCGCACCATGGGGATTTGCCGCATAGCCTTCATCGGCATAGTCCAGGAGGGGCGCATCGGTGACATGATCGCTATAGGCGCGCAGATGCACCTGCGCGCGGTCGATGCCTTCCCGCGCCATCCATGCCTGGATCATCCGCAGCTTGGCGACGTCATAGCAATTCTCGCCGGCGATCCGCGCGCGAATATAGTCGACATCCTGGCTGAAATGATCGGTCGCGATGACATCGTCGAAGCCCAGACGCGCCGCGATGGGCTCCACATAGAGCCGGTAGGAGGCTGAGGCGATGACGAGGCGATAGCCCTCCGCCCGATCCCGCGCGATCTGCGCGAGCGCGCCAGTGCGGACATTGCCGGCCACCACCCGGTCGGCATAGCTTTCCACAGCCGGGAGCACGCGCGCGCGGCTCACCCGGCGACCGATCAGCAACGCCTGGTTGAGCTCTTTCGCGCGGCTACGGTCGATGAAGCGCAGCATGTAGCCGAGCATGACAAGACCGGCCAGGGGCAGGAAGATAAGGCGCCATGGCGCAAGCGAAAGCGCCATGTGCGTCAGGAATGCGGCATAGGTTCCGCGCACCGTGATTGTGCGGTCCATGTCGTAGATTGCGATTCTTTGCACGCCCCGTTTCCTCCTTCCCTGCCGTTGCGGCGTGTTGCGCGAATGAGCCAAATCGGCTTGCCGCGCAATGCAAACTAGCCCACTGTAAGCGCGATGACGCAAGGTGCCGACCTCATCGAAAGGAACGATGCACACGGCCGGACGGTTGCCTTCACCGGAAGCCTGGCCTTGGCGAATCTTGGCGACCTGCCCGGCAGGATCGATGCCATCGAGGGCGAGGTCGCCCGGATCGATCTTTCCGATGTCACGCAGATCGATACGATCGGGGCTTGGGTAGTCCACCGCCTCGCGACCCGCACTCACGCGCAAATCGACGGGGCCGACGCCGATGCGGCGCGGCTGCTCGATGTCGTCTCCCGCAATGACAAGCCGCTGGAAACACGGCCGGTGGCACCCCACCCCGTCCTGCGCGTGTTCGAGGAGGTGGGCGCCGCGACGAAGCTCACGGCCGGCACCATGGTCGGCCTGCTGGGCTTCCTCGGCGCCACGGTGCTCACGACCTTCATGCTGATGCGCCATCCGTCCCGCATTCGCATTGTCGCGGTGGTACAGCGCATCGAAGTGGTCGGCGTTTCCGCGCTCGGCATCATCGGCCTGATGAGTTTCCTCGTGGGGATCGTCATTGCCCAGCAGGGCTCGGTCCAACTCGAGCAATTCGGCATGGAAGTCCTCACGGTCAATCTCGTGGGGCGCCTCACGTTTCGTGAACTGGGCGTGCTGATGACCGCGATCATGGTGGCCGGGAGATCCGGCTCGGCCTTCGCGGCCCAAATCGGCACCATGATGCTCAACGAGGAAGTTGACGCCATGCGCACCATCGGCGTCTCGCCCATGGAAGCGCTGGTGATGCCGCGCATCATCGCGGCAGTGATCATGATGCCGTTGCTGGGCTTCTACGCCTCGATCATGGCGGTCATCGGCGGCGCCTTTCTGTGCGCCATTACGTTGGATATTCCGCCCATCACCTTCTTCCAGCGCCTGCGGGAGGTCGTACCGCTCACGGATCTCTACATCGGTCTCATCAAGGCGCCGGTGTTCGGTCTTATCATTGCCATCGCGGGCTGCTTCCAAGGCTTGCAAGTGCGCGGCAACGCTGAAGAAGTTGGCCTACGCACCACCGCCGCTGTGGTGCAGGCAATTTTCATCGTTATCGTGCTGGATGCGATCTTCGCGGTCTTCTTTACTTGGATCGGTTGGAAATGAGCGGAGAGGACAACGTCATTTCCATCCGGGGACTGGTCAACCGCTTCGGCGATCAGACGGTCCATGAGGGGCTGGACCTCGACGTCCGGCGTGGCGAGATCCTTGGCGTTGTCGGCGGTTCGGGCACCGGCAAGTCGGTGCTCATGCGCGCGATCATCGGGCTCCAAAGCCCGCAGGCGGGATCGATCAAAGTATTTGGTGAGCCCATGCTGGACCGCGATCCGGGCGATCCGGATCTGCTGGCGATCCGCAAGCGGTGGGGCATTCTCTTCCAGGGCGGCGCGCTGTTCTCCACCCTGACCGTCTCGGAAAACGTGCAGGTGCCGCTGCGTGAATATTATCCGGACATGCCCCGTCATCTGCGCGAGGAGATCGCCGCCTACAAGATCCTGATGACGGGGCTGCCGGACAATGCCGGCCCCAAATTCCCATCCGAGTTATCCGGCGGCATGAAGAAGCGCGCCGGCCTGGCTCGCGCGCTCGCGCTCGACCCGGCGCTGCTCTTCCTAGATGAGCCCACCGCCGGGCTCGACCCCATCGGCGCGGCCGCTTTCGATGAGCAGACGCGGGAACTCCAGCAGACACTGGGCCTCACCATCTTCCTCATCACGCACGATCTCGATACGCTCCACGCGATCTGCGACCGTGTGGCCGTGCTGGCCGACCGTCACGTTATCGCCGTCGGCACCATTGACGAGTTGCTAGCCCTCGATCATCCGTGGATTCAGGAGTATTTCAACGGGCCGCGCGGGCGCGTGGCGCATGGCCAGAGCACCCGACAGGCGGGGAGCGGCACATGATCGCACCGCGAGAGTCATGGACAGGCCGAAACCGGACCGCCATAAGATTGCCCAGGGAAAGCAGGGTTTAGATGGAAACACGATCCAACAATGTGTTCGTGGGCGCGATCGTCCTGCTTCTGGTGGCGATGACCGTGGCCGCGGCCTTCTGGTTCTCGCGCATCGGAGACGGAGATCGGGAGGAATATGATATCTTCTTCCGGCAGTCGGTAAGTGGCATCGCCCAAGGCTCCTCCGTCACTTATTCGGGTGTTCCCTCAGGCCAGGTCAAATCGATCGAGCTTTGGCGTAAGGACCCCCAGTTCGTACGCGTGCGCATTGTGGTCAACCGGGCGACGCCGGTTCTCCAGGGCACGACGGCCACGATCAATGGCGTGGGCTTCACCGGCGTCTCCGAGATCCAACTCGAGGGCGCGGTGCGCGGCGCCCCGCCCATCGCCTGCCCCGATCGCGATTCACAGGCTGTCTGCCCCGAGGGGGTGCCTGTGATTCCGACCAAACCAGGCGCCCTGGGTGAACTACTCAACAGCGCCCCTATGCTTTTGGAGCGCCTGACCACCCTGATCGAGCGGCTTACCGAATTGCTGGATGATGGGAACCAGCGCAACATCGCCGGCATCCTCCGCAACCTCGACAGGTTGACCGGCGATCTGGCCGCTCGCGGGCCGGATCTTGCCGCGACTATCACGCAGGCCAAGGAAACGCTGGAAACCGCGTCCAAGGCAGCCGAGGCGCTGACGGAAGCAGCGAATAATACCAACGCGCTTGTCACCGAGGAAGGCCGGCCGCTCATCCACGATCTGCGCGAGACGGTCAGGAATGCGGGCTCCACGCTCGCAACGCTTGATGCCACGCTCAAGGACGCGCGGCCCGGCATGCAAACATTCACGCGCGAGACCATGCCCCAGGTGGGGTTGCTTGTGCGCGATCTGAGGCAGGTCTCGCGTTCACTCCAGTCCGTCACCGATAAGCTGGAACAACAAGGCGCAGGTGCGCTCATCGGGTCACCCAAGCTGCCGGATTACGCGCCATGAAGAGGGAGAAAGCGATGCGACCGTTCCGGTTTCCGACATCGGGGCACCGGCGGACAGGTTCCGCATTGTTGGTCCTCGCCCTGCTGGTAACGGCCGGCTGCGTCCGTATCGGCAGTGATCCCCCGGATCGGCTGCTAACCATCGCGAGCACCGCTCAGGCGCCGGCGGGCGTGGCTGCATCCAGCCTGAGCGAGAACGCCTTGTTCATCGATGAACCCTCAGTCCCCAAGGCACTCGCCACGCCCCGCGTCGCGGTGCGCGCCAGCGGCACCACCTATGCCTATGTGAAGGATGCGCTCTGGGTGGATACGCCGGCCCGGCAGTTCCAATCCCTCCTGGCCGAGACGGTCCGTACCCGGAGCAATAGGCTGGTACTCGATCCCGGCCAGTATCTCGCGCGCACGGGCCATGTCCTCAATGGCGATCTCTTGGAGTTCGGCGTCGACGCTGCCCGGCAGGAAGCGGTGGTGACATTTGACGCGTCCATGCTCTCGCCCGACGGGCAAAGTGTGACGCACCAGCGCTTCACGGCGTCCGCCCCGGTCAGCCGCGTCGATGCGCAGAGCGTCGCGCCCGCCATCAGCGCGGCGGCCAATCAGGTCGCCGTCGCCGTGGCGGATTGGATCGCCAGCCAGCCCTGATAGATCAGACTAGGCTCTTCGTGACCTGTTCGAGCACGTCTTTTGACAGGCCGGGTTCGGCCGCGATTCTGTCCAACGCCGCGCGCATGGCCGCGCCGCGCGCCTCATCAAACCGGCGCCAGCGGCCGAGCGGCGGCACCAGCCGCGCTGCCGTCTGCGGATTGAGCTTGTCGAGCGCGATGATCGCATCCGCCACCATCCGGTAGCCCTTGCCGTCCCTGCGATGGAACGCCCATTGATTGGCAGCGAACGCCGCGAACAGCGAGCGAGCGCGATTGGGATTGGCGAGCGTGAAATCGCGGTGCGCCCCAAGCGCCTCGACATTCTCCACCGTGTCCGGATGGACAGCCAGCGCCTGCGTCTGGAACCATTTGTCGATCACCAGCGCATTGCCGGCATAGCGTTCATGGAACTGCGCCAGCGCCCGGTCCCGCTCGGGCGCCGTGCCATTGGCGAGGACAGCCAGCGCCGCCTGCCGCTCGGTCATGTTGTCGGCGCGCTCGAACTGGTCCAGCGCGAGCGCCGGCCCATCCGCCGCGCCGGACGCCACCACATAATTGAGCGCCACGCTCCGCAGCTTGCGCGCGGCCCGCGCGTCGGTGGAAAGCGAGAAGCCATTGCGCGCGCACTCGGCATGCAGTGCCCGCCATTCGTTTTCGAGCCGCGCGCCGATTTCCCGTTGCAGCGTTTCGCGCGCCGCATGGATCGCATCGGGATCGACCACCTGCACCTGATCGCCCAGATAGGCTTCGCTCGGCAGCCGCACCGCTTCGGCAATCAGCGCGCAGTCCAGCGCCGGATCAGTGATGGTCCGCCGCACTGAGTTGACGATGACATCGCTGTCCAGCGACCCGCCGGCGATATGACCGAGCAGCCCATTGATCATGAGCTGCTGCAGCGCTTCATAACGGCTGAACGGATCGTCATCATGGGCCGCGAGAAAGGCGAGATCCGCCGCGCTCTGCTCTGCCTCCACGACCACCGGCGCCGAAAAGCCGCGATTGAGCGACAGGATCGGCGGCCCCGCAAAGCCTTTGCGCCGAAGCACCGTCTCCGCTTCGCTCAGCAGCACAAGCTCCTCGCCCTCGTGCCGCCCCGTCTCGGCATCGAACAGCGCGAAGGCGAACGGGATTGCCATAGGCCGCTTCTCGCCCTGTCCGGGGGTCGGCGGCACCATCTGCCGCAGCGTGAGCGTGACCGCGCCGCTCGCCGCGTCGTGCGCCATATGGACAGCCACACGCGGCGTGCCGGCCTGGCTGTACCAGAGCCGGAACTGCGTCAGATCAATGCCGCCGCCATCCTCCATGGCCTGGACGAAATCCTCGCAGGTAACCGCCTGCCCGTCATGCCGGGCGAAATAGAGGTCAGCTCCTGCACGGAATCGCTCAGGGCCAAGCAGCCGCGCCATCATGCGGATCAGCTCCGCGCCTTTATTATAGACCGTCGCGGTATAGAAGTTGCTGATCTCCATGTAGGATTCCGGC
>Ga0160433_100276_pt1 | contig 34839 bp, 31 predicted proteins | sample HID1972K_E0MG_FD_108235 | JGI IMG/M metagenome (GOLD analysis project Ga0160433, IMG submission 108235) | Enriched pill bug-associated microbial communities from UW Madison campus, WI, USA - HID1972K_E0 MG | ecosystem: Host-associated > Arthropoda: Insects > Digestive system > Unclassified ...
CCCGCCGGCCTTCGCCAGCGTCATCGTGATCGCCGCCGTCAGCGTCGTCTTGCCGTGGTCAACGTGACCAATCGTGCCGATGTTGCAGTGCGGCTTCGTGCGTTCGAACTTTTCCTTGGCCATTCTCTTCTCTCCGTCCCCTGAGAGGGGGCGTTCCTTTGGGTTTCAGGGGTTGACCGGGCGGATAGAACACCGCCCGGCTTCGGGTCTTGCTTAGGCGTACTTCTTGATCACTTCGTCGGCGACGTGTTGCGGCACCGGCTCGTAGTGGTCGTATTGCATGGTGAACTGGGCGCGGCCCTGCGACATGCCGCGCAGCGTGTTCACATAGCCGAACATGTTGGCCAGCGGCACGAAGGCGTTCACCACCGTGGCGTTGCCGCGCATGTCCTGGCCCTGGATCATGCCGCGACGACCGTTCAGGTCGCCGATGACCGAGCCCAGGTATTCTTCCGGCGTCACGACCTCGACGGCCATGATCGGCTCGAGCAGCTTGGGGCCGCCCTTTTCACGCAGTTCCTTGAAGGCCGCGCGCGAGGCGATTTCGAAGGCCAGCACCGAGGAGTCGACGTCGTGGAAGGCGCCGTCCACCAGCGTCGCCTTGACGTCGATGACCGGGAAGCCGGCCAAGAGGCCGTTGTCCTTGGCCGACTTCAGGCCCTTTTCGACGCCGGGGATGTATTCCTTCGGCACCGCGCCGCCGACGATGGCGGATTCGAACACGAAGTCCGTGCCGGGCTCGCCCGGTTCGAACACCAGCTTGACGCGGGCGAACTGGCCCGTGCCGCCGGTCTGCTTCTTGTGGGTGTAGTCGATCTCGGCGCGGCGGCTGATCGATTCCCGATAGGCGACCTGCGGCGCGCCGATGGTGGCCTCGACCTTGTAGGTGCGCTTCAGGATGTCGATCTTGATGTCCAGGTGCAGTTCGCCCATGCCCTTCAGGATCGTCTGGCCCGACTCGTGGTCGGTCGAGACGGTGAAGGACGGATCTTCGGACGCCAGCTTGGCCAGGGCGACGCCCAGCTTTTCCTGATCGGCCTTGGTCTTGGGCTCGACGGCGATCTCGATGACCGGCGCCGGGAACTCCATCTTCTCGAGGATGACAGGCGACTTGATCGGGTCGCACAGGGTGTCGCCCGTGCGGGTGTCCTTCAGGCCGGCCAGGGCGACGATGTCGCCGGCGTAGGCTTCCTTGATGTCTTCGCGGTTGTTGGAGTGCATCAGCAGCATGCGGCCGACGCGTTCCTTCTTATCGCGGGTCGAGTTCAGCAGGCCCATGCCCGTTTCCATCTTGCCCGAATACAGGCGGCAGAAGGTCAGCGAGCCGACGAAGGGGTCGTCCATGATCTTGAACGCCAGGACCGACAGAGGCTCTTCGTCCGAGGCGTGACGCACGACCGGCTCTTCGGTCTTGTAGTCGATGCCCGGGGTCGGCGGGATGTCGATCGGCGACGGCAGATAGTCGACCACGGCGTCCAGCAGCGTCTGCACGCCCTTGTTCTTGAAGGCCGAGCCACACAGGATCGGATAGAAGGCGCCGGTCAGCACGGCCTTGCGGATGCACTTCTTCAGCGTCTCGACCGAAGGCTCCGTGCCTTCCAGGTAGGCTTCCATCGCCTCGTCGTCGAGTTCGACGGCGTTGTCGATCAGGTACTGGCGGGCTTCATTGGCCTTGTCGACCAGGTCGGCCGGGATTTCGCCGACGGTGAAGTTGGCGCCCAGGGCGTCGTTGTCCCAGACGACCGAACGCATTTCGACGACGTCGACCAAGCCCTTCAGGTTCGATTCCGAACCGATCGGGAACTGGATCGGCACGGCCTTGGCGCCCAGGCGGTCGCGGATCGACTGGACCGAGGCGTCGAAGTCGGCGCCGATCTTGTCCATCTTGTTGACGAAGACGATGCGCGGCACGCGGTACTTGTCGGCCTGGCGCCAGACGGTTTCGGTCTGCGGCTCGACGCCGGCGTTGCCGTCCAGCACCGTCACGGCGCCGTCGAGCACGCGCAAGCTACGCTCGACTTCGATGGTGAAGTCGACGTGCCCGGGGGTGTCGATGATGTTGAGGCGCTTCTCTTTCCAGAAGGCGGTCGTCGCGGCGGACGTGATGGTGATGCCGCGTTCCTGTTCCTGGTCCATCCAGTCCATGGTGGCGGCGCCGTCGTGGACTTCGCCGATCTTGTGGGACTTGCCGGTGTAATACAGGATCCGCTCGGTCGTCGTCGTCTTGCCCGCGTCGATGTGGGCCATGATGCCGAAGTTGCGGTAGTCTTCGATTTTATGCGTGCGGGGCATTGGAGCGTCCCTTGGGGGCTTTGGCGGACGCCTGAGCGCCCTCGGAAATGTCGGATAAGACGGCGCGGGCGATTTAGCTCAAACCGCCCGCGCCGGATAGTCTTAGATAGTGACGGCCCCAATCCTTTAACAGGCGAGGGGCCGTTTTAAGACGCTTACCAGCGGTAATGGCTGAAGGCGCGGTTGGCTTCGGCCATCTTGTGGGTGTCTTCGCGCTTCTTGACCGCGGTGCCACGGTTGTTCGAGGCGTCCAGCAGCTCGGCGGCCAGCTTTTCCGTCATGGTGTTCTCGCCGCGCTTGCGGGCGGCGTTGACCAGCCAGCGGATGGCCAGGGCGCGACGACGGTCCGGGCGGACTTCGACCGGCACCTGATAGGTGGCGCCGCCGACGCGACGCGACCGGACTTCGACCGACGGAGAGACATTGTCCAGCGCGGCGTGGAAGGTCGCGACCGGTTCCTGGTCCTTCTTCTTGTCGGCAAGGATGTCGAAGGCGCCATAGACGATGTTTTCGGCGACGGCCTTCTTACCTTCGTACATGACGTAGTTCATGAACTTGGTGACGACCAGGTCCCCGAACTTGGGATCCGGCAGAACTTCACGCTTCTGGGCGCGGTGACGACGCGACATGGGTTATTCCTTGCAGTGCCCGGCGGTCGCCGGGAAGATCTCGAAAAGGCCTCCGGGCGCGACGACCCGGATGCGAATGGCTTACTTCGGACGCTTGGCGCCGTAGTGCGAACGGCGCTGCTTGCGGTCCTTGACGCCTTGCGTGTCCAGCACGCCGCGCAGGATGTGGTAGCGGACGCCGGGCAAGTCCTTCACGCGGCCGCCGCGGATCAGAACGACCGAGTGTTCTTGCAGGTTGTGGCCTTCGCCGGGGATGTAGCACACGGCTTCGTAGCCGTTCTTGGCCAGACGCACCTTGGCGACCTTACGCAGCGCCGAGTTCGGCTTCTTCGGGGTCGTCGTATAGACGCGGGTGCAGACGCCGCGACGCTGGGGCGAACCCTCCAGGGCCGGCACCTTGTTGCGGACGGGCTTGGGCTTGCGCGGCTTGCGGATCAGTTGGTTGATCGTAGGCATATGAGACGGGTCTCGACTTCTATGGGGGGCGTGTGTCTTTCGACCGAAGCGCCCCGCGCCTTCTTTTGTGAACGAGGGACCATTCCCCCGCCCGGGTGTGTCATCGAGACTGAGTGCGTGACCCAAACAGCCCTCCGGTTCGCTCCAGCGAACCGGAACACGAAAACACAAAGGGCCGGAACGCGCGCTTTGGGCGTTCCGGCGGGCACAGCCCGTCCGTTCGATTGTCACGATCTCAGCAACCGGCGAACCGGCCACGCCTCGAAAGTGGGCGGCTTCTACGCGCGAAGCGGTCAAAGGTCAAGACGGCGGGGGCTCCACCGCGCATTCCGCCGCCGTCTGGGCCTCCATATAGGTCCGCTCGAAACAGCGCGACAGCCAGTAGAGGTTCCGGGCGTTGTAATGGTCGCCCTCATTGGGCGACGCCCGCAGCGTCGCCAGACGCGCCTCCAGCAGGGATCGGTCCTTGACCAGGAAGCCATACACCCCCTCGACATAGGCGTTCCAGTCCAGGGGGATTTCGGTCCCCGTCCGCTGGTCGGAGCGGCGTGCGCCGGTCAGCGCCTGAGCGGCGGCGGCCTCGTCTCCGGCGAAGGCGAGATAGCGGGCCATGTGCAGGTGGGAGATGGCCGATTCCCTCACGCCCAGCAGCGGCCCACGCGTCAGATATTCCCGGCTGGCCTCCGCGCCACGCCGATAGCAGCCCAGGTCGGAATACCACATCGGGCTGCCCGGGATATCGGTGGAGAACTCGAAATCCTCCCACTCCCGCGCGGCGTTCTCGGCGACGGGGACCGCCGGGCAACGCCCTGGGTCGTCGATCGCCGGCGGGCGATCGACTGTCGGATTCATCTGCAGGGCCAGGGCCGCGACCACGATCTTCAACACGTTCCATCTCCTCTGAGGACGCAACAACACAGCCCGGACGCGAACAAGTCAAACCTCGGCCTGAAAGCGGCCACGCTTGCAGCCCAGCTTGGCGAGACGGAGGGTGGATGGCGACGAGGCATGGCCAGCACGCGCGCGACGGGGGCTGGCGAAACGCCGGCTTGGTCGTGGTTTCGGTCGGGCTCAACGCCGGACTGATCGGCCTGCTCGTCGCCGAGCGGCAAGCGCCGATTATCGCCCGCGCCGCCGCGTTCCGCCCGATCTTCATCGACATCGAGCCGGTCGTCCGAAACGCCTCGCCCAAATCCCAGACCTTCACGCACGACCGCCGCTCTGTTCAAGCGACAGGAGTTCTCGCAGAGAAAGCCCCGCACGCCCAACCGACCGAGAGGACCCGACAGGCACCGCTCTCCGTCTCACAGGCGGGCCCGGCCGATGATTATGATCCGGAATGGACCGTGCGGGCGGATGGATCACGTCCCGGCCGAAGGGTCGAAACCCGTTCGAGATCGGGGCCGCCGAACTGCGACTGGCCCGAAACATTGTCTCCCCGAGAGCGCGAGATTTGCCAGAGCCAAGTCGTCGCCCGGAACGAGGGGAACAACTCCATGATACGCGCCGGCGACGATGGCCGCACCGCTGGTTTCGCCCGCGAGGCCGCAGCCAAGAAGCGATGGCGCGATTACCGGGAAGGCGACGGCGAATATCCCGGCCTGCGCTCTCTGTTCGGTCTGAACTGAGATGAAGCAGCCAAGAAGGATGATCGGGCAGCGAAAAAACCGAAGACCGGATTGGCGCAAGGCCGGGATGACGGCGATCGCAGTCGGCGTCAATGCGGGCGCTGTCGCACTGTTGTCGTGGACCGACTTCGGGCTGCGGGAACGACCGTATCGAACCCAGCCGGTCATCGTCTATCTCGACCCATGGCCGATCGGCACCCGCGCGCCCCGGCGCCCAACGGGCCCGACCTGGGTTCGGCCAGCCCGGTCCGAATCGACATCACGCGCGGCGCTCGCCGCCGCCCCACCTCATCCGGCTGAGCAGCCTACGCCCACCGCGCCAGAAGCGACGTTACAGGACGAATGGCGCGTTCGGTCCGATGTCGCCGACGCCCGTCCCCCTGCGCGGGTTCTCAGTTGTTCCGCCCCTCAACTGTTGTCGGCGGAAGCTCAGAACCTCTGTCAGGAAAGACGGCTTCGCTTGGCAAGTGGCGCGGCGCAGGTCGTCGGCACGGGCGATCCGGAACGTGACGCGGCCTTCGCGCGACAGGGCGCACGCCGCCTCGCCGCCTGGGAGAATCAGCGCGCCGCGCCGACAGACGCCGACGAGCCATGCATTGAAGCAGGCCCGATCACTGAATGCGGCGGCGTAAACGTGAAAGTCGATCTATTCTCCAGTCGGGACGGATTCCTGCCCAACCTCAGAAAGCGTCGCGAATGAGCGTGTCCGCCCGGCCCCGCCCCCCAAGTCCCGACTGGCGCCCCGATTGGCGCCCTGACTGGCGCAAGGTCGGGCTGGCCGCGGCGTCGGTGACGATCAACACCGCCCTGCTCGCGGCCCTGGCCTTCACCACCCTGGGCATCCGGGATCGCGCCGCTGTCGTCGAGCCGCCGCTGATCTACGTCGATATCGAGCCGCGCCCGCTCCTGCCCGACGAGCGCCCGCGCGCGCCGGTGGCGGCTCCGGCTGACGCCGCGCCGGTCGCGGCGGCGAACGCCTCGACCCAGCCGCGCGCCGCCCAGGCGCCGTCTCAGGCTCCGGTCGAGGCCCGCCCCGCCCCCTTGCGGCCCCGTCTCGCCGCCCCCGCGCCCGAGGATGCGCCCCCGCCGCCCGACGTCTGGCGCGTCGATCCGGCCAACCGCGAAGCGGCCATGGCGCGGTCCCTGCGCCAGGGCCTGATCGGCTGCGCCTCGCCCGAACGGCTGAGCGAGGCCGAGCGCCGCAACTGCCGCGACGATTTCGGCCGCCGCGCCGCCGCCGCGCCGCCCATCAGCGGCACGGGAAACCCCCAACGCGACGCCGAATTCGCCCGCCAGGGCGCGCGGCGTCTCCAGCAGTGGGAGGCTCAGCGCCGTCCCCTGTCCGGCGGCGTCGGCGTGGTCGGACCCGCAGACTGCGTCGGGTCGAACTTCGGCACGGGCTGCGCAGGGGCGCACCTGGACCCGTCCTTCGCGCCGGATTCCAGCCGCAACGTCCGCACCCGACGCGACGGGCCGCCGGCGTCCGGCGCGCCCATGGTCCCCGGCGCCTCCGGCCCCGGCCGCGAACCCCAATAGAAAAAGGGCGGCCCCGTCGCCGGCGCCGCCCTTCTCAACCCTTGTCATCCCGGACCTGATCCGGGACCGGAGATCAGCCTTCGCTGTTCTCCAACTCCAGTTGCAGATCGGCCGGCAGCGGCTCGATCGCGTCTTCGCGGGCCTGGGTCAGTTCCGCGTCGCGGTCGTTGGCGATCTTCTGCAGGGACCGCAGATAGGCGCCCGTGCCCGCCGGAATCAGGCGGCCGACGATGACGTTTTCCTTCAGGCCTTCCAGCATGTCCTTCTTGCCGTGAACCGAGGCGTCGGTGAGGACGCGGGTGGTCTCCTGGAAGGACGCCGCCGAGATGAAGCTGCGGGTCTGCAAGCTGGCCTTGGTGATGCCCAGCAGGACCGGCTGCGTGGTGGCGATGCGGCCGCCGCGCTTTTCGACCTTGGCGTTTTCGGCGACGGCCTCGGCCACCTCGACCGTGTCGCCACGGATCAGGGTGGTTTCACCCGAGTCGATCACTTCGACCTTCTGCAGCATCTGACGCACGATGACTTCGATGTGCTTGTCGTTGATCGGCACGCCTTGCAGGCGATAGACCTCCTGCACCTCGTTCACCAGATATTCGGCCAGCGCCTCGACGCCCTGGATGCGCAGCAGGTCGTGCGGATCCGGGTTGCCGTCGATGATGTAGTCGCCCTTCTGGATCAGGTCGCCGTCGTGGACGGAGATGTGCTTGCCCTTGGGGATCAGGAACTCGACCGGTTCGCCCTGCACGCCGTCGGCGTTGACTTCCGGCGTGATCTTGATGCGGCGCTTGTTCTTGTAGTCGCGGCCGAATTCGACGCGGCCGTCCATCTCGGCGATGACCGCGCAGTCCTTGGGACGACGCGCTTCGAACAGTTCGGCGACGCGCGGCAGACCGCCGGTGATGTCGCGGGTCTTGGCGCCTTCGGTCGGAACGCGGGCGATGATCTCGCCCGGCTTGACCTCGTCGCCGTTCGCCACGGACAGAACCGCGCCCACGGGCAGCAGGTAACGGGCGTCGGAGCCCGAGGCCAGCTTGGCGTAGGCGTCGCCATTGGTGACGCCCATGGCCGGACGCAGGTCCGAGCCGCGTGGGCTGGCGCGCCAGTCGCTGACGACGCGCTGGGCGATGCCCGTCGCTTCGTCGGTTTCCTCCTTGACCGACAGGCCTTCGACCAGGTCCTCGAAGCGCACCACGCCGCCGACTTCCGTCAGGATCGGGGTGGTGTAGGGGTCCCACTCCGCCAGGCGCTGGCCCTTCTTGACCTCGCCGCCGTCCTTGACGCGGATGCGCGCGCCGTAGGGGGCCTTGTGCGTCTCGCGGTCCTTGCCGTCCACGACCACGGTCACGATGACGTTGCGGCTCATCGCCACCAGGTCGCCGTGGGCCGCGACGACGGTCGGGCCGGTGATCTTGGCCACGCCGGCGTTGGTCGCCTCCATGAAGGAGGTTTCCGCCACCTGGGCCGTGCCGCCGATGTGGAAGGTCCGCATCGTCAGCTGGGTGCCCGGCTCGCCGATCGACTGGGCGGCGATGACGCCGACCGCTTCGCCGATGTTGACGTTGGTGCCGCGCGCCAGGTCACGGCCGTAGCAGTGACCGCAGATGCCCGCTTCCGCCTCGCAGGTCAGGGCCGAACGGACCTTGACCGACTGGACGCCAGCGGCCTCAACGGCCTCGACCACCTCTTCCACCAGATAGGTGTCGGCGGGGAACAGGACGGTGTCCGTGCCCGGCTCCTTGATGTCCTCGGCCGCGTAACGACCCAGGATGCGGGCGCCCAGCGAGACCAGCACGTCGCCGCCTTCCATGACGGCGCGCAGGGTGATGCCGCGCGTCGAGCCGCAGTCGTCCTCGGTGACGATGGAGTCCTGCGCCACGTCCACCAGACGACGGGTCAGATAGCCCGAGTTGGCGGTCTTCAGCGCGGTGTCGGCCAGGCCCTTGCGGGCGCCGTGGGTCGAGTTGAAGTATTCGAGGACGGTCAGGCCTTCCTTGAAGTTCGAGGTGATCGGCGTCTCGATGATCTCGCCCGACGGCTTGGCCATCAGGCCGCGCATCCCGCCCAACTGCTTCATCTGCGCCTGCGAACCGCGGGCGCCCGAGTTGGCCATCATGAAGACCGAGTTGATGTCGGGGTTTTCGCCCTCGATCAGCACGCGCGGCTGCGCGATCTCGCCCATCATGGCGTCGGCGATCCGGTCCGTGGCCTTGGCCCAGGCGTCGACGACCTTGTTGTACTTCTCGCCGCGCGTGATCAGGCCGTCGGCGTACTGTTGTTCGTACTCCTCGACCTGGGTGCGGGTTTCGGCGACCAGTTCGGCCTTCTTGGCGGGGATCACGATGTCGTCCTTGCCGAACGAGATGCCCGCCTTGGCCGCCTCGCGGAAGCCCAGGCCCATCATCTGGTCGGCGAAGATCACCGTCGCCTTCTGACCGCAGTGGCGATAGACCACGTCGATCAGATTGCCGATCTCCTTCTTGGTCAGATTCTTCTCGAGCAGGCGATAGCCGACGTTCGGGTTGCGCGGCAGCAGGGCCGCCAGCTTCATCCGGCCCGGCGTGGTGTCGATGACCTTGGTCACCTCCTTGCCTTCGGCGTCCTGCTCGGTCCAGCGCGCCTTGATGCGCGTGTGCAGGGTCACGACCTTGGCGTCCAGGGCCGCGTCGATTTCGCCGATGTTGGCGAACAGCTTGCCCTCGCCCGGCTCGCCGTCCTTGACCAGCGACAGGTAGTACAGGCCCAGGACGATGTCCTGCGACGGCACGATGATCGGCTTGCCGTTGGCGGGCGACAGGATGTTGTTCGTCGACATCATCAGGACGCGCGCTTCCAGCTGGGCCTCGAGGCTCAGCGGGACGTGAACGGCCATCTGGTCGCCGTCGAAGTCGGCGTTGAACGCCGTACAGACCAGCGGGTGCAGGCGGATGGCCTTGCCCTCGATCAGCTTGGGTTCGAACGCCTGGATGCCCAGGCGGTGCAGCGTCGGCGCGCGGTTCAGCAAGACCGGGTGCTCGCGGATGACCTCGTCCAGGATGTCCCAGACCTGCGGCTGTTCGCGTTCGACCATGCGCTTGGACTGTTTGACGGTGCCCGACAGGCCCTTGGCGTCAAGACGCGCATAGATGAACGGCTTGAACAGCTCCAGCGCCATCTTCTTGGGCAGGCCGCACTCGTGCAGCTTCAGTTCCGGGCCCACGGTGATGACCGAACGGCCCGAATAGTCGACGCGCTTGCCCAGCAGGTTCTGACGGAAGCGGCCCTGCTTGCCCTTCAGCATGTCGGCCAGCGACTTCAGCGGACGCTTGTTCGCGCCCGTGATGACGCGACCGCGACGGCCGTTGTCGAACAGGGCGTCCACCGATTCCTGCAACATCCGCTTTTCGTTGCGGATGATGATGTCCGGCGCCCGCAGCTCCATCAGGCGCTTCAGGCGGTTGTTCCGGTTGATCACCCGGCGATACAGGTCGTTCAGGTCCGACGTCGCGAAGCGGCCGCCGTCCAGCGGCACCAGCGGACGCAGTTCCGGCGGAATGACCGGCACGATGGTCAGGATCATCCACTCGGGCTTGTTGCCCGATTCCAGGAAGGCCTCGATCAGCTTCAGGCGCTTGGACGCCTTCTTGGCCTTCATTTCCGACGGATTGTCGGCCAGCTCGCCGCGGTGCTTTTCAGCCTCGGCGTGCAGGTCGATACCCATCAGCAGGTTGCGGACGGCCTCGGCGCCGATCTCGGCGGTGAAGCCGTCGTCGCCGTATTCTTCCTGGTAGCGATAGAATTCGTCTTCCGTCAGCAGTTGGTTCTGCTTCAGCGGGGTCAGGCCCGGCTCGGTGACGATGTAGTTCTCGAAATACAGGACGCGTTCCACGTCCTTCAGCGCCATGTCCAGCATCAGCGAGATGCGCGACGGCAGCGACTTCAGGAACCAGATGTGGGCGACGGGCGCGGCCAGATCGATGTGGCCCATCCGCTCACGGCGAACGCGGGCCAGCGTAACTTCGACGCCGCACTTCTCGCAGATGATGCCCTTGTACTTCATGCGCTTGTACTTGCCGCACAGGCATTCGTAGTCCTTGGTCGGGCCAAAGATACGGGCGCAGAACAGGCCGTCACGCTCGGGCTTGAACGTGCGGTAGTTGATGGTTTCCGGCTTCTTGATCTCGCCGAACGACCACGACCGGATCTTCTCCGGCGAGGCCAGGGCGATCTTGATCTGGTCGAAGGTCGGGGTGACCGGGACCGGGTTGAAGATGTTCAGGACTTCCTGGTTCATCTTGGTTCCTTCTGCGGGATGACCCGCGATAAATCTTTGAGAGCGGAGCGGCAGCTAGTGAAAAGTGATGAGTGAGCAAGAAGTGAGCGATGGCCGGTAAGCTTGCGCTCACCCCTTCGCTCACTTTTCACTCCTGGCTCACTCGACCTCAGCTGTTCTCCAGCTCCACGTTCAGACCCAGCGAACGCATTTCCTTGATGAGCACGTTGAAGCTCTCGGGAATGCCGGCCTCGAAGCTGTCGTCGCCGCGGACGATGGCCTCGTAGACCTTCGTCCGGCCGGCCACGTCGTCGGACTTCACCGTCAGCATCTCCTGCAGGGTGTAGGCCGCGCCGTAGGCTTCCAGCGCCCACACTTCCATTTCCCCAAACCGCTGACCGCCGAACTGCGCCTTGCCGCCCAGCGGCTGCTGGGTGACCAGCGAGTAAGGGCCGATGGAGCGGGCGTGGATCTTGTCGTCGACCAGGTGGTGCAGCTTCAGCATGTAGATGTAGCCGACCGTGACCGGACGCTTGAACTGCTCGCCGGTCTGGCCGTCGTACAGGATCGACTGGGCCGACTTGTTCAGCCCCGCCTCTTCCAGCAGGCGTTCGATATCGCCGATGTGTGCGCCGTCGAAGACCGGGGTCGCGAAAGGCACGCCCTTGGACAGGTTCTTGGCCAGTTCGATCAGTTCTTCCTCATCCTGCGGCAGAGGGGTGTCCTCGCCATAGATATGCGTCAGGCGATCGATCAGCGCCTGCTTCTGACCGCCTTGCTGCCAGGCTTCCAGCAGACCGGAGATCTGCTTGCCCAGGCCGGCGGCGGCCCAACCCAGGTGGGTCTCGAAGATCTGGCCGATGTTCATGCGCGAAGGCACGCCCAGCGGGTTCAGAACGACGTCGACGTGGGTGCCGTCTTCCAGGTGCGGCATGTCCTCGATCGGCAGGATCTTGGAGATGACGCCCTTGTTGCCGTGACGGCCGGCCATCTTGTCGCCGGGCTGAAGCTTGCGCTTCACGGCCACGAAGACCTTGACCATCTTCATCACGCCGGGGGGCAGTTCGTCGCCGCGCTGCAGCTTCTCGACCTTGTCTTCGAAACGACGGTCCAGTTGCTTACGCGCATCCTCGAACTGGCGCTTCATCGCCTCCAGCTCGCCCATGGCCTTTTCGTCGTCCAGGGCGATCTGCCACCACAGGCCACGACTGACCTCGGCCAGCTTCTCTTCGGTCAGTTCGCCGCGGCCGACGCCCTTGGGCCCCGACACGGCGTTCTTGCCCAGGATCAGCGGCTTCAGGCGGCCATAGACGTTGCGCTCCAGGATCTTGAGCTCGTCGTCGCGGTCCTTGCCCAGGCGTTCGATCTCGGCGCGTTCAATGGCCAGGGCGCGTTCGTCCTTGTCCACGCCGTGACGGTTGAAGACGCGAACGTCCACGATGGTGCCGGCGACGCCGGGCGGCAGGCGCAGGCTGGTGTCGCGCACGTCCGAAGCCTTCTCGCCGAAGATGGCGCGCAGCAGCTTCTCTTCCGGGGTCATCGGGCTCTCGCCCTTCGGCGTCACCTTGCCGACCAGGATGTCGCCCGGCTGGACCTCGGCGCCGATGGCCACGATGCCCGCCTCGTCGAGATTGCGCAGGGCTTCCTCGCCGACATTGGGGATGTCGCGGGTGATTTCCTCCGGCCCGAGCTTCGTATCCCGCGCCATCACCTCGAATTCCTCGAGGTGGATGGAGGTGAAGACGTCGTCGCGCACGATGCGCTCCGAGATCAGGATGGAGTCCTCGAAGTTGTAGCCGTTCCAGGGCATGAAGGCGACGAGCGCGTTGCGGCCCAGGGCCAATTCGCCCAGGTCCGTCGAGGGACCGTCGGCGATCACGTCGCCGGCCTTGACCTCGTCGCCCACGCGCACGATCGGGCGCTGGTTGATGCAGGTCGACTGGTTCGAACGCTGGAACTTCGACAGGCGGTAGATGTCCACGCCCGAACGGCCGGCGTCCACGTCGCCCGTGGCGCGCACGACGATGCGGGTGCCGTCGATCTGTTCGACGACGCCGTCACGACGGGCGACCACGACGGCGCCGGAGTCCACGGCGACCACCGCCTCCATGCCGGTGCCGACCAGCGGCGCGTCCGACTGCACCAGCGGCACGGCCTGACGTTGCATGTTGGCGCCCATCAGCGCGCGGTTGGCGTCGTCGTTTTCCAGGAACGGGATCAGGGCGGCGGCGACCGAAACAACCTGCTTCGGCGACACGTCCATCATGTCCACGGCGTCCTTGTTCAGGAGCTGGGATTCGCCGTTGATCCGGCCGGGGACCAGGTCCTCGACGATCTGGCCGTTCTTCAGTTCGATGTTGGCCTGGGCGATCGTGTACTTCGACTCCTCCATGGCCGAGATGTAGACCACCTCGTTCTGGGCCTGGCCGTCCTTGACGCGGCGGTACGGGCTCTCGATGAAGCCGTACTTGTTCACCCGCGCGTGGGTGGCCAGCGAGTTGATCAGGCCGATGTTCGGGCCTTCCGGCGTCTCGATCGGGCAGATGCGGCCGTAGTGGGTCGGGTGCACGTCGCGGACTTCGAAGCCCGCGCGCTCGCGCGTCAGACCGCCCGGGCCAAGCGCCGACAGGCGACGCTTGTGGGTGATTTCCGACAGCGGGTTCGTCTGGTCCATGAACTGCGACAGCTGCGACGAACCGAAGAACTCGCGAACGGCGGCGGCCGCCGGCTTGGCGTTGATCAGGTCGTGCGGCATGACCGTGTCGATGTCGACCGAACTCATGCGCTCCTTGATGGCGCGCTCCATCCGCAGCAGGCCGACGCGGTACTGGTTTTCCAGCAGTTCGCCGACCGAGCGGACCCGGCGGTTGCCCAGGTTGTCGATGTCGTCGATCTCGCCCCGGCCGTCCTTCAGGCCGACCAGGATCTGCAGCACCTTCAGCACGTCGTCCTTGCGCAGGACGCGGATCTCGTCGGAAACCTCGGGGGTTTCCAGGCGCATGTTCATCTTGACCCGGCCGACGGCCGACAGGTCGTAGCGTTCGCTGTCGAAGAACAGCGAGTTGAACATGGCTTCGGCGGCCTCAGGGGTCGGCGGCTCGCCCGGACGCATCACGCGATAGACGTCGAACAGGGCGTCCTCGCGGTTGTCGTTCTTGTCGACGCGCAGGGTGTTGCGCATATAGGCGCCGACCGTGACGTGGTCGATGTCCAGCACTTCGATGGTGGTGAAGCCGTTCTGTTCCAGGACCTCGATGGTCGGAACGTCCAGTTCGTCGCCGGCCTCGGCGAAGATCTCGCCGGTCTCGAAGTTCACGGCGTCGTTGGCCAGATACTTGGTCACCAGGGCGTCGGCGGCCAGCGACAGCGAGGTGGTGGTTTCACCCAGCTTCTTGGCGGCGCGCGCGCTGATCTTCTGACCGGCCTGGGCGACCACTTCGCCGGTGTCGGCGTCGATCAGGTCGAACTCGGGCTTCACCCCGCGCCAGCGTTCCGGCTTGTACGGCGTGACCCAGCCCTCGCCGCGCTTTTCGTACGGCACGGTCTCGTAGAAGGTCTTGAGGATTTCCTCGCCGTCCATGCCCAGACCCATCAGGAAGGTCGTGGCCGGCAGCTTGCGGCGGCGGTCGATGCGGACATAGACGATGTCCTTGGCGTCGAACTCGAAGTCCAGCCACGAGCCGCGGTACGGGATCACCCGCGCGGCGAACAGCAGCTTGCCCGAGGAGTGCGTCTTGCCCTTGTCGTGGTCGAAGAAGACGCCCGGCGAACGGTGCATCTGCGAGACGATGACCCGCTCCGTCCCGTTGACGATGAAGGTGCCCTTGTCCGTCATGAGCGGGATGTCGCCCATATAGACGTCCTGCTCCTTGATGTCCTTGACCGAACGGGCTCCCGTTTCCTCGTCAGTCTCGAACACGATCAGGCGCAGCTTGACCTTCAGCGGCGCGGCATAGGTCATGTCGCGCTGGATGCATTCCTCGACGTCGTACTTGGGCTCTTCGAACTCGTACGAGACGTATTCCAAGATCGCGCGCTCGTTGAAGTCCTTGATCGGGAACACCGACTTGAAGACCGCCTCGATGCCCTGTTCCTTGCGCTGGCCGGGGCGGACCTCGCGTTGCAGGAACTGTTCGTAGGAAGCGCGCTGGACCTCGATCAGGTTCGGCATCTGGATCGCTTCGGGAATGCGCCCGAAGGATTTGCGGATGCGCTTCTTGCCGGTGAACGAGGTGGCGGAAGCGATCTGACCGTTGATGGCGAGATCGTGGGCGACGTCAGTCATTCAGTGTTTCCCATGCGCGCGACCCGGGGAAGCCGTGCGTGAAATGCAGCAGCCACGGCCCGCGTTTCCGCGTCCGCAGCCAGTTTTTCGGCGTCCACCCTCGGCCCGCTGCCGGGCCAGGACGCCTGAAATGTACCGGCTCCCTGGGAAGGAGCCGCGCCTTCGCTCCGGTCGGAGGGCGACGGACCGGGCCTCGGCGCTTGCGCGCAGACTCTTTAGGAGTATTGCGGAACGCGGACATATACGCGCTTCTTCGGCGAAATAAAGGCCCCCCGCAGCTTTTCTGATCGTGAGACGCACTCCCCATTGATCGAATGATCTCGCCGTGGTTGTTTTCAACCATCGCCAGTTTGCACGCGAGGTCGATCATGTCTGTTCACGCCTTCGCTGTCGCCTTGCTCCTCATGGCGGCATCGCCCTCCCAAGCTGAAACGCAACCGCAAACTCCGCCAAGCTCGCAGATCGACGACGCCGACGCGTCTTCGGCCCCCGCCGAACCACAATCGCAAACTCCGCCCGCCCATGCGGAAGGCGTCACCGACCTCGGCGATGTTCAGGTGGCAGGCGAAAGGCTTCAAGAGCAGGTCCAGTCTTTCATCCGCGAGGCGACGGCCCCTCCGCGTGGCCGCCGGCTGGCGCGATGGAACCGTCCCATATGCATCGGCGTATCCAATATGGACGCCCGTTACGCCCAGTTCATGATCGATCGCGTCACCGCCGTCGCCCAGGGCGTGGGGATTGAAACCGAGGAGCCCGGCTGTCGGCCCACCATCATCGTCGTCGCGGCGTCTGACGCGCCGGCGCTGGCGAAGGCTCTGGTGGACGACGATCCTCTTGGCTTCCGCCCTGCGGTCAGTGCGACCGACCTGGGAAAGGCGTCCCTTCATCAATTTCAGGTCACGGACGCCCCGGTCCGATGGTGGCACGTCAGCGTCCCGGTCATGATCGACACAGGCGCCATAGCCGTATTGCTGACCGGCGAAAGTCAACCGGCCCCGCTTGGGGGCGGCCCCCCGCCTCCCCTCATGGTGGCTGTCCGCGATCCTACGCGAATCCGGGCGAACATACGCGAGGATCTGGCGCGTGTGTTCATCATCATCGATGTGACGAAGACCGGGCGAATAGGCTTCGGAGCCCTTAGCGACTATGTCGCCATGGTCGCCTTGGCCCAGATCAGGTCGGACGCGGACACCTCGCAGTTCGACACGGTCCTGAATCTCTTCGCCGAAGGCGCCGATCGCACCGCCGGCCTTACTCAATGGGACAAGGACTACTTGGCGTCCCTGTATTCATCCCGTGTCGATCGGGCGCGGAGCACGCAGCAGCGACTGGATATAGTCCGCGGCATGACCCAGGCGCGTGATCCTAGCATCGACTAGGTCGAGGCGTATTGGCGCCTCGACCTCCCCCCTGATAGCGTCGCCGCATGACTCGCACAGCCCTGCCTCTTGTCGCCCTTCTCGCCCTGTCCGCTTGCGCCACGCACCGCGAGCCCGTCTCCTACGCCGAGACCGCCTCGGCCGCCGCGCGCGCGGCCGCCGAGGTCCAGGGGCAGGCCGGCCAGACCCCGCAACAGGTCTGGGATCAGAGCAACCTCGATTATCTGGCCTGGAACGGCGCCCGGCGCGGCTGGACCACGACCGAGAGCGGCCTGCAATACCGCCGCGTCGGCAAGGCGCATCCCGAGGGCGCCCAGCCGTCCTCGACCGACACGGTCAAGGTCCACTATCGCGGGACCTTCATCGACGGGCGCGAGTTCGACAGCTCCTATTCCCGCAACGAGCCCGCCGAATTCCCGCTTAACCGCGTCATCAAGGGCTGGACCGAGGGCGTGGCCCTGATGCACGTCGGCGAGATCTACGAATTCGTCATTCCCGCAGACCTGGCCTATGGCTCGCGCTGGGTCGGCGGCGACGAGCTGCCGCCCAATTCGACCCTGCGTTTCTCGGTCGAACTGCTGGACGTGACCCCGGCGGGCTGAACCGAATTAGGATGGCTGGGATCGCCCCGCCATCCTAATTCCGCGTCACCGGCCTCGTGTTTTCAATGAGTTGTCGGGCGAACGGCGCAATCGACCAGCCTGGGTCGGCGGCTGGTGCAGACTATGCGGATGTCCGACTTCCTTCGCCACCTCCCCGATTCCCCGCCGCCGCCGCGCTCGCGCCGCGCTTCCGAAACCTGGGCCGCCGCGCGCGCCGACTATCTGGCCGGCGGTTCCGCCGCCGAGGTGTGCGAGCGCCACGACCTGCCCCTGTCGACCTTCCGCTGGCGCGCCAAACAGGAGGGCTGGCGTCGTCAGGACCAGTTCCAGACCGCCGCCCCCTTCCACGTCAGCGACGACTTCGCCGACTACCGCAACTGGACGCCGCCGGTCGCGCCATTCGCCGACGACAACGACGCCTGGGACGGCGAGGACCAGCCGCCGTCTTCCGACGCCCCATCCGAGGCTCCATCCGAGGCCCTGCCCGACGCACCGTCCGAAGCCCCGCACGACGCCCCCTCGCCCGCCGAAACCGAGCAAACCTACGATGCAGAGCCGCCCCGCGCCGCCGATCTCTGCGAACAGGCCTGGCTCAACGCCGCCCGCGCCATTCAGCAGGGCCGCATGATCGAGGCGCGCGGCTGGACCCGGCTTCACCGCGAACTGGCCGAGATCGCCAAAAATCTGGACCGCGACCGGGTGCGCCGCCTCAACGAACGCCTGGCCCGCAACCTCACGGAGCTGAAGACGGCCATGGGCGCCCTGCGCTCGGCCGATCAGGACGGGCTGTGACGCCATTGGACCTTATTGGACTCTATTGGACTCATTAGACTGTTTTTTCGGAGTCCAACTTTCGGCGGGGACCGATCGGCCCGCCGGGCTTGACGCCCCGCACCCTGCGGCGGAGTGTCGCGCTCCTTCGATGGTTTGAGAGTCCGCTTCGATGATCCGATCCCGCCTGAGCGCCGCCGGCCTCGCCCTTCTGCTCGTTTCGGCCGCGCCCGCCGCCCTGGCCCAGCAGGCCTCGACCTATCCGCCCGCCCTGCCCGCGCCCCTGCCGCCGATCCCCGACGCCCAGGACGTCGCCTATCCCGGGGTCATCAGGCTGGACGTGGACGCCACCAATCTGAACCAGCGCATCTTCGCGGTGACCGAGACCATTCCCGTCCAGCCGGGACCGATGACCCTGTTCTTCCCCGAATGGCTGCCCGGCAACCACGGCCCCGTCGGCCCGGTCGCCCAGTTGGCGGGCGTCGAGATCACCGCGAACGGCCAGCGCGTCGAATGGGTGCGCGACACCCTCCATCCCCTCGCCTATCACCTGACGGTCCCGGCCGGCGCGTCCGAGATCGTGGTCAGGATGCAGCACCTGTCGCCGACGACCGGCAATCAGGGCCGCATCACCATGACGCCCGAGATGCTGAACATCCAGTGGGAGAAGATGCTGCTCTACCCCGCCGGCCACTGGTCGCGGAACATCACGCTCCAGCCCACGGTCAAGCTGCCGACCGGCTGGTCGTTCGGCACGGCGCTGGAGCCTGAAACCAAAGATGGCGACGTCCAGACCTTCAAGCCCGTGAACCTCGAAGTCCTGATCGACAGCCCTGTCTTCGCCGGCCTCCACTATCGCCAGATCGACCTCGATCCTGGCGGCCGTTCGCCGGTCCGCGCCAACATCGTCGCCGACGATCCCGCAAGCCTGGCCGCCACCGACGAACAGATCCAGATCCTGCGCAATCTGGTCACGCAGATGGACCGCCTGTATGGCGCGCGCCACTTCGACCACTACGACTTCCTGATCGCCATGACCGACAAGCTGGGCGGCATCGGGCTGGAGCATCACCGCAGTTCGGAAAACTCTGTCGATCCGGCCTTCTTCACCGGCTGGGCCACGCACCTGGGCGACCGCGACCTGCTCAGCCACGAGATGAACCACTCCTGGGACGGCAAATGGCGCCGTCCCGCCGACCAGTACGTCCCGAACTTCAACAGCCCGCTCCAGAACAGCCTGCTGTGGGTCTATGAGGGCCAGACCCAATACTATGGCCAGGTCATCGCCGCCCGTTCGGGCCTGCTGACCAAAGAGCAGGCCATGGATTCCCTGGCCCTGACGGCGGCGACCTATGACACCCGCGTCGGCCGCGAATGGCGCGCCATGCAGGACACCACCAACGACCCGATCATCAGCCAGCGCCAAGCCAAGGGCTGGCTGTCCTGGCAGCGCGACGAGGACTACTATTCCGAGGGCCAGCTGATCTGGCTCGACGTCGACACCACCATCCGGGAAAAGACGAACGGCCGGAAGTCGCTGGATGACTTCGCCCGCGCCTTCTACGGCGTCCAGGACGGCAGCTTCGACCCCGCTCCCTACACCTTCGAGGACGTGGTCGCGGCCCTGAACGGCGTCGTCGCCAATGACTGGGCGACCTTCCTGCGCACCCGCCTGGACGGCCACGGACCCGGCGCCCCGCTGGACGGCCTGACGCGCGGCGGCTGGCGCCTGACCTACGCCGACACGCCCAGCGACTATCAGAAGACCCTGTATGGCGAGCTGAAGCGCAACGACTACACCTATTCCTTGGGCTTCCAGACAACGGCGGCCAACGTCATCCGCGGCCTCCAGTGGGACAGCCCGGCGTTCAAGGCCGGCCTCGCCGTCGGCATGGAAATCGTCGCCGTCAACGGAGACGCCGCCAACGCCGACCGCATCAACGCCGCCATCACCACGGCCAAGGACCCCGCCAGGACCGTGGATCTGATCGTCAAGGACGGCGACCACTATCGCACCGTCAGCCTCGACTACCACGACGGCCTGCGCTACCCGCGCCTGGAACGCATCCCCGGAACCCCCGACCGCCTGGGCGACATCCTGACGCCGCGCCCCCGCTGACGGCTGCAACCTCTCCTCCCCATGGCTAGCCATGGGGAGGGGGACCGCGCCCACAGGGCGTGGTGGAGGGGCTCTCGACGCCCCACGATCCCCTTGCGCCCCATCCCGCCACGGAGCGCCGCGACACCCCGCCCCTTGACGCAACGGCGCCCGCCCTCGACGGTGCGGCCCTGCCCTCAAGCACGGATTCCCTGATGTCGCGTTCCCGCCTGCCTGCCGCCTGCCTCGCCATCCTGCTGACGGGGACTGCGGTCCCGGCCGTGGCGCAGACCTTCCAGTCCACGCCCATCATCACCGATCCGACCCAGGCGCCCCTGGCCCTGCCGCGCGCCCAACCCGCCATCCCGGCGCCGCGCGACATCCCCTATCCCGGCGTCATCCAGTACCAGGCCGACATCACCGATCTGGATCGCCGCATCGTCAATGTGACCCAGACCATCCCGGTCGCGGCCCCCGGCCCGATGACCCTGCTCTATCCCAAGTTCCTGCCCGGCAACCATGCCGCCACCGGCCCGATACAGCTGCTGTCCGGCCTGACGATCACCGCGGGCGGCCAGCGGATCGAGTGGCTGCGCGACACGCTCGACCCCTACGCCTTCCACCTCGACATCCCGGCGGGCGTGACCAGCATCGACGTCGCCTTCCAGTGGCTGACCCAGCCGGACAACGCCAACTGGCGCGTCACCATGACCCCGGCCATGGTCAACCTCCAGTGGGAGAAGGCCATCCTCTATCCCGCCGGCTATTACAGCCGCCAGATCCAGGTCGCCCCCACCGTCGTCATGCCAGAAGGCTGGGGCTACGGCACGGCCCTGACCACGACCGCGAACGCGGCGGGCCGCGCGACCTTCGAAACCACCGACCTCTACACCCTGATCGACAGCCCCATCTTCGCCGGCGCCCACTACCGCCGCATCGACATCGACCCGTCCGGGGACCGCGTCCACCTGAACATCGTCGCCGACGAGGCCGCCAACCTCGCCCCGACCGACGACCAGCTGAAGCTGTTCGAGAACCTGGTGACACAGGCCGACCGCCTGTTCGGCGCCCGCCATTTCGACCGCTACGAGTTCCTGCTGGCCCTGACCAACCAGCTGGGCGGCATCGGGCTGGAGCATCACCGCTCCTCCGAGAACACCGAGGCGCCGGACTTCTTCACCGCCTGGGCCAAGCACGACGGCGACCGGGGTCTGCTGCCGCACGAGTTCACCCACTCCTGGAACGGCAAGTTCATGCGCCCGGCGGACGAGCTGACCGCAAACCACAACGTCCCGACCCAGAACACCCTGCTGTGGGTCTATGAGGGCCAGACCGAATACTGGGGCGAGGTCCTGTCGGTCCGTTCGGGCCTGCATACGAAGGAAGTCGGCCTCGCCACCTTGGCCACCGTCGCCGCCTTCTACGGCAACCAGCCGGGCCGCGAATGGCGCGCGTTGCAGGACACCAACAACCACAACCTGCTGGGTTACCGCGTCCCCGGCCAGTTCACCTCATGGATGCGCGGCACCGGCGACTATTACCGCGAAAGCCTGCTGGTCTGGCTGGACGCCGACACCCTGATCCGGGAAGAGACGAACGGCAGGAAGTCGCTCGACGACTTCGCCCTCGCCTTCTTCGGCCATGACGACGGCCAGTGGGCGCCGCAGGGCTATACCTTCGAACAGCTGGTCGCGGCCCTGAACGCCGTCCATCCGCACGACTGGGCCGCCTTCCTGCGCGACCGCCTCGACGCCGTGGGCCCTGACGCCCGCGCGCCCCTGGCCGGCATCGAGCGCAGCGGCTGGCGCCTGACCTACACGGACACGCCGACCGCGACCGAAAAGGCGGTCCAGAGCGGCTGGGCCAACGACTTCCAGTATTCGCTGGGCTTCACCCTGTCCGGCGACAGGATCACCAACGTCCGCTGGGGCGGCCCCGCCTTCGAACAGCGGATCGGCGCGGGCTGGACCCTGGTCGCCGTCAACGGCAAGGCCGCCTCGGCCGAGGTCCTGCGCGAGGCCGTCGCCGCCGCCAAGAGAACGCAGGACGGGGGCACGGACGCCCCGCTCGACCTGCTGATCAAGTCCGGCGACCGCTTCCGCACCGTGGCCTTCGACTACCACGACGGCCTGCGCTACCCGCGCCTGGAGCGGATCGACGGAACCCCCGACCGGCTGTCCGACATCCTGACGCCTCGCCGACGCTGATCCGGAGCATCCGCCATGACACGGTTTCTCATCACCCTTTTCACGGTCCTGGCTGGCCTGACAGGCCTCGGCCAGGCCGCACAGGCGGCCTGCACCGTCGGCGAGCCCGGCGCGACGCGGGCCGTGACCATGGGGCCGGCCCATCGCACCGTGCAGATTCACCTGCCGCGTGGCTTCGATCCCGCCAGCCCGGCGCCGCTGGTCTTCCTGCTGCACGGCAGCGGCGGGACCGGCGCCACCCTGCTGGGCGCCTCCGACCTGGCCCAGGCCGCCGACCGCCACGGCTTCATCGTCGCCGCCCCGGACGGCGGCATTCCGGTCGAGCGCGGCTTCGTCTGGAACGTGCCGGGCGTGCCCACCATCACCGGCGCGGTTCCAGGACCGGACGACGCCGACGACGTCGCCTTCCTGCTGTCGGTCATCGACGACCTGGCCGCCCAGGGCTGCGTCGACGAGAGCCGGGTCTACGCCACGGGCCTGTCGGGCGGCGGGCGCATGACCTCCTGGCTCGGCTGCGTCGCCGCCGACCGTTTCGCCGCCATCGCCCCCGTCGTGGGCCTGCGCGCCGGCAATCCGCGCGAGGACGATCCGACCCGGCCCGATCCCGCGACCTGCCGCCCCTCCCGTCCCATGCCGGTCATCGCCTTCGCCGGGGACGCGGACACCACCAATCCCATCCAGGGCGGCGGCGCCGGTTACTGGAGCTACACCATGCACGCGGCCGAGCAGCGCTGGGCCCAGCTGAACGGCTGTTCCCAGGTCCGCGCCACCGCCTGGATCGCGCCCGACGTCTATGAGGAAGGCTATGCCGCCTGCCGCGACGGCGCCGACGTGGTCGGCCATATCACCCACGGCGGCGGCCATAGCTGGGTGGCGGACAACGACGTCATGTGGGCCTTCTTCGCCGCCCGCTCGCGCCCACAGGGCTGACCCGCCCACGACCCCAGGCGACAAGCGCCATCCAGCCTCAAGCAGCGCGAAGCGCGATAGGCCGCCAAAAAAGAAAGGCCCGGCGGTTTCCCGCCGGGCCTTTCCGATCTTCAGCGAATGCCGAAGTCCGGGTCTTACTTGACCTGGACCTTGGCGCCGGCTTCCGTCAGCTTCTTGGCGACTTCGTCGGCGGCTTGCTTGGAGACGTTCTCGACGACGTTCTGCGGAGCGCCTTCGACCAGGTCCTTGGCTTCCTTCAGACCCAGGTCCGAACGCACGCCACGGACTTCCTTGATGACGTTGATCTTCTTGTCGCCGCCGTCCAGCAGGACGACGGTGAATTCGGTTTGCTCTTCGGCGGCTTCGGCCGGAGCGGCGGCGCCGCCGGCGGGAGCAGCGAAAGCGACCGGAGCAGCGGCGCTGACGCCCCACTTGTCTTCCAGCAGCTTGGAGAGTTCAGCGGCTTCCAGAACGGTAAGCGCGGACAGGTCTTCGACGATCTTGGCGAGGTCGGCCATTGTCAGTTTTCCTTCGGAGGATGAGGTTTACAGAGTGATGCAGAGATGAAAGGCGGGGCCGCTTACGCGGCTTCCTTGGTGGCGTAGGCGTTGAACACGCGAGCCAGCTGACCGGCGGGCGCTTGCAGCACGCCGGCGATCTTGGTCGCGGGCGCATTGAGCAGGCCGATGAGTTGACCACGAACCTCGTCGAGCGTCGGGAGTTTGGAGAGAGCCTCCACCCCCTTCGGGTCGACGACGGTTTCGCCCATGAAGCCGCCGACGATCTTGAAGCGATCGTTGGCCTTGGCGAACTCGGTGGCGACCTTGGCGGCCGTACCGGGGTTCTCGGCGTAGGCGATGCCGACCGGGCCCTTGAACAGGCCGTGGTACTGGCTGCCTTCGTCGGCTTCGAGCGCCTTCAGCGCCAGGCGGTTCTTGACCACCTTGAACGTGCCGCCTTCCTTGCGGAGGCGTCCACGCAGATCTTCCATTTCCGCAACGGTCAGACCCAGGTTGTGGGTCACGACCACGGAGCCGGCGTCGGCGAACACGCCCTTGAGCGTCTCGATCGACTCGGCCTTTTGTGCGCGGTCCATTGCGGTCTCCAGTCTTGGCATTCGCCGCCGGGCTTATTCCCGACGACGGATTGGCCAAAGCGCCGTGCATCGCTGCAAGGCGTTCAGGCCGGTCGTATTGTCCGAAGGATGCGTCTGACGGCGTCCGTCCCGGATTGCGGGCTGACATCGCAAGGTCGCGTCCCCATCTCCCCACGGCGCCAGAGGGCTCTCTGACTATTATGGCCTAGGCGACCCCCAGACCCCGAAGTTCTCGGACAGGACCGTCAAAGGATGAACCTGTGACGGGAAGCGGCGCTCTTACAGGGACGGCTCACCAAAATCAAGGCGCGCGACGATGGCTTATGAACTCTATTACTGGCCGACCATCCAGGGACGGGGCGAGTTCGTCCGCCTGGCGCTGGAGGCGGCGGACGCCGACTATATCGACGTGTCGCGCCAGGACGATGGCGAGGCCATGATGGCTCTGATGAAGCACGCCGCCACGCCGTCCTTCGCCCCGCCCTTCCTGCGCCTGGGCGACCGCACCATCGGCCAGGTCGCCGCCATCCTGGCCTGGCTGGGTCCGCAGCTGGGTCTGGCGCCCGACGGCGACAGCGACCGGGCCTGGCTGAACCAGATACAGCTGACCTTCGCCGACCTAGTGGCCGAGGCGCACGACACCCACCACCCCGTCGATCTGATGGCCTATTATGACGACCAGAAGCCCGAGGCCGCCCGCCGCGCCGAGGGTTTCCGCACCCATCGGATCAAGAAGTTCCTGGGTTGGGCCGAAAGGGTGCTGGGCGGCAATCCCTCAGGCCCGAACTGGCTGGTCGGCGACCGGCTGACCTATGCCGACCTGTCGCTGTTCCAGGTGGTCGAGGGCCTGACCTACGCCTTTCCCAAGGCCACGGCCCGGGTTCTGAAGGCCACGCCGAAGGTCGTCGCCGTTCACGACCGCGTCGCCGCCCTGCCCCGCATCCGCGCCTATCTGGACAGCCCACGCCGCATCCCGTTCAACGAAGACGGCATCTTCCGACACTACCCCGAACTGGACGGCTGAGGCTCAGCGCCGCCCCTTCACGGCGGGCGCCGCCGACGTCGCTGCGGCGTCGCAGTCGAACTGGGCGCAGTATTTCGTCATCAACTCCACCACGAAGCCCTGCAGGCGCTGCTCCAACAGCGGCTGGGAAGCGACGCTCATCTGCAGGGTCTTTGACGAAACCTGGCGGCCGATCGGGGTTTCATAGAACGCGATCTGCGCCTGCAGCTCCTCGGTGGTGAAGACCTCGGCATAGACGGGCGCCAGGTCCGTGATCAGCCCCTCGACCATCGCGTTCAGCATGCGAGGGGCGTTGGCGCGGAACCAGGCCGCCTCCTCGGGCGGCGCGCCTTTGGCCTCCAGGTCCGCCATCTCCGTGGTCACCATGGCCTCCAGAGACTTGGCGAAGTTGGCGCCGACCCCGACCCGGATCAGCCGCAGGGCCAGTTCGGTCCGCCGCGCCGACCCTGCCTCCTGGGTCGTGACTACCTGGACCAGCGGTTCACCTCGTTCATCGGTCCGCGCTTGCGCTTGAGCCGTCGGCGCGGCGACAGCGCTCAACACCAGCGCGAATACGAGATTACGGATCATGGTCATGCAAAGCCTCCCCGCCCGTTTATCGGCAGCGAGAATCGGGCTGACCAGCCGAAATCGACCGGTGGTTGTTCAATCCGCGACAGGCGTTGCGGCGAAGTCGCGGATCAGGGTGGCCAGGTCGGGTTCGTGGACGGCGTCGGCCGCCTCGCCGGGCGTCATCCAGCGGCGTTCGCGCTGGTGCGCTTCGGGCCAGGCGCCCAGCTGGATCAACACCTCCAGCGGATAGACCGAGACGACGCACTGCCGCTGGGTCCCGTCCTTCAGCCCCTTGGCGTAGCGGAAGACGCCGATGGAGCGATCCTCGATCTCGCCCTTCACCCCGGCCTCTTCCAGCGCCTCCTGCGCCGCCGCTTCCGAGTCCGACTTGCCGACCATCCGCCCGCCCTTGGGGATGACCCAACGGCGCGTCTCGCGCGAGGTGATCATCAGGATGCGGCGCTCGCCGTCCTCGACCCGCCACGGCAGGGCCGCGACCTGGCGCGTCACCGACGACGTGGTGCGTTTCGCGCCCGAGCCTTTCACGCCAGAGCCCTTCACGTCAGGAACAGCCCGCCGACGACGTAGAAGGCCGCACCGATCGCGGCGGCCGCCGGCATGGTGACGAACCAAGCCGTCACTATGCTGCGCGCCACGTTCCAGCGCACCGCCGAAACCCGCTTGGCCGCGCCCACGCCGACGATGGCGCCGGTGATGGTGTGGGTGGTCGAGACCGGAATGCCCAGGCTGGTCGCCATGAACAGGGTGATGGCCCCGCCCGTCTCGGCGCAGAAGCCCTGCTGCGGCGAAAGCCGTGTGATGCGTGATCCCATGGTATGCACAATGCGCCAGCCGCCGAACAGGGTCCCCAGCGCGATCGCGGCCTGGCAGGTGATCACCACCCAGAACGGCACGTGGAATTCGCCGCCCAGCATGCCGCGCGAATATAACAGGATGGCGATGATCCCCATGGTCTTCTGCGCATCGTTGCCGCCGTGCCCCAGCGAATAGGCCGAGGCGGAGATGAACTGCAGCCCCCGGAACATCCGATCCGCGAACGCCGGGTTGGCCCTGACGAACAGCCACGACACGATCAGCACCAGCAACAGCGCCAGCACGAACCCGACCGCCGGCGACAGGAAGATGGCCGCCACCGTCTTGGCCACGCCCGCGATCACGACCGCGCCGCTTCCCGCCTTGGCGACGCCCGCGCCCAGCAGGCCGCCGACCAGGGCGTGCGAGCTGGAGGACGGAATGCCCAGCATCCAGGTCACCACGTTCCAGATGATGGCTCCCATCAGGGCGCCGAAGATCACCTGGTCCGAAATCAGGTTGGGGTCGATGATCCCCCGGCCGATGGTGTCGGCCACGTGCAGGCCGAAGAACAGGAAGGCGATGAAGTTGAAGAAGGCCGCCCAGCCGACCGCGAACACCGGCGGCAGAACCCGCGTGGCGACGATGGTGGCGATGGAGTTGGCCGCGTCGTGCAACCCGTTCAGGAAGTCGAACAGGATAGCCACGCCGATCAGGAAGACCAGGATCAGGAGGGCGTGATCCATGACGATCAGAGGTGCTCGACCAGCACGCCGTTGATGCGGTTGGCCACGTCCTCGAACCGGTCGACCACCTTTTCTAGGTGGTCGTAGATTTCGGCGCCGATGATGAAGCCCATGGCGTCGCCCTGGCGGTGCGCGTGATACAGCGCCTTCATCCCCTCGTCGTACAGGGCGTCGCTGTCGCTTTCGAGCAGGGCGATTTCCTCGGTCAGGACGTTCAGCCGGTCGTGGTTCTTGCGCATGGCCGGCAGCAGGCTGACCGCCTCGACCGTCTTCTCCGCGCATAACACGGCGATATCGCCCAGTTCGCGCATCTTGGGCTCGAACGTGCGCTGTTCGTACAGGCCGATGGCCTTGGCCGTCTTCTGCATCTGGTCGATGGCGTCGTCCAGCGAGTTGGTCAGGCCCCGGATGTCGGCGCGGTCGAACGGGGTGATGAAGCTGCGGCGCACGGCGAACAGCACCTCGCGCGCCACGTCGTCGGCCTCGTTTTCATGGGCGATGATGGCCTGGCGCCAATGCTCGGTCTCCTCCCCGCCGTCCAGCATCCGGCGCATGGCCTCGGCGCCCTTGGTCAGGGTCGCCGCATGGGCGTCGAACAGGCGAAAGAAGTTGTCTTCCTTGGGCAACAAGGCCTGGAACCAGCTCAGCATCCGACAATCCCCGATCCGGCGCCGTCGTGGGGCGACCGAGCGCTCCCCAAACGGGATCGAGGGCGCGGCGTCAAGTCATCTGACCACGGACGGTTCGCATTATCGCTCGCCGGGCGCCTTCGCCTCCGGATCGCCCAGAACGTCCTGGCGGTACAGCATGGTCACGATGGTGTGCAGCACCAGGGCGAGCGGGGTGGCGAACAGCACGCCCAGTGGACCGAACAGGGAGCCGATCCCCACCACGGCGAAGATGCCCAGCACGACCGGCAGATTGGCGACGTTCTTCTGCACCAGCGGCGTGATGAAGTTGGCTTCCAGTTGTGAAATGACGAGGTGGACCACGACGGCCAGCACGGCCGTGTGCCAGCCCTGGGTCGCCGCGACCAGCACCGAGGGCACCGTCGAGACGATCGGCCCCACGATCGGCACGAACTGCGCCAGCCCGGTCAGCAGCCCCAGGCCCAGCGCCGCCGGCACGCCGATGATCGCCAGGCCGATCCCGGTCAGCGTGCCCACCAGCACCATCGAGAACAGCTGCGCCTTCAGCCAGCCCTTCAACGCCTTGCCGCAACTGTTCAGCACCTCGCGCAGCCGCGCACGTCGGTCCAGAGGAAAGACCGACAGCAGCCCCTCCCTCGATTTCGCCGGCTCGATGGCCAGGAAGACGCCCGCGACCAGGACCAGAACCAGGGTCGTTATTCCCGAGGCGACGCCCAGGGCGACCTTCTGGGCGACCTGCAACGCCTCGCCCGCGCGGCTGCCCAGACTCTGCAACTGCTCGAACACCTGGGCCGCATAGGGTTGGGCCTCGATCCAGGCCTGCACCTGGGCCCAGCCCTGCGGGACGATGGCGACCAGCGCCGTAACCTGCTGGGCGATCTGCGCCCCGAACAGGGTCAGAATCCCCGACAGGATCGCGATCACGATCAGCATGGACACGAAGACCGCCAGCGGATCGGGCAGTTTCAGATACCGCACCAGCGGATCGGCCAGCGCCCTCAGGACCACGGCCACCACCACGGCGCCGAAGATCAGCAGCCACAGGGTCTGTAGCGTCACGACCAGCTGCACCGCGAAAAAGGCCGCCACCAGGACGACCGCGCCGAACGCCAGCCGTCCCATCCAGGGATCGCGCGATCCGCCCGCCGCCCTGTCGCCCGTCAATCTGCCCAAACCGAACATCACGCCCCCTTCAAGGTGGGGTCGAAACGCGGACCGAACGGCGCGGTTCGCCTAATGCCCGAAAAAACTCAGGACAGGCGGGCGTCTCGCGCATCATAGCGGACCTGGGCCGTGGCGACCTCGGGCATTCGCGTTTCGGCCCAGTCGATCATCGACTGCATGGCCGCCATCAGGGTCATGCCCAGCGGCGTCACCGCATAGGTCACCGTCACCGGAACCGTGGGAACCACGCTCCGCGACACCAGTCCGTCCCGCTCCAGCGATTTCAGCGTCTGGCTCAACATCTTCTGCGACACGCCGTCGATCCGATGTTTCAGGGCGTTGAAGCGGATCGGCCCCTCGCCCAGCACGATCAGGATCAGGGTGCTCCATTTGTCGGCGATCCGGTCCAGCAGCTGACGCGTCGGACAGTCGGCGGCGAACACATCGCCGCGCCTGGGGGTTTCGCTCAGGTGACCAGGTGAGGAAAAGGTGCCGTCTTGCATGGTCGCTACCCCTAGCGCACCTGGTATCCATTGGAAACCTAAAGGAGCCTTCCATGAAAGTCGCAGTTCTCGGCGCCAGCGGCCGCGCCGGCTCGGAAATCACCAGGGAACTGGCCGCGCGCGGTCACGCCGTGGTCGCCATCGCCCGCAAGCCCGAAGCCATCCCGGCCGCTCCAGGCGTCACCGCCGTCGCCGGCGACGCCGCCGATCCCGCCGCCCTGGCCCCGTTGATCCAGGGTTCGGACGCCGTCATCAGCGCGCTGCATTTCGACGTCCCCGCCGAGACCCTGCTGAAGGCGGTCAAGGACGCCGGCGTCCCACGCCTTCTGGTCACCGGCGGCGCCGCCAGCCTGGAGGTCGCGCCCGGCGTCCTGCTGTTCGACACGCCCGAGTTCCCGGCTGAATGGAAGCCCATCGCCAAGGGCGGCCTGACCTTCCTGGACGCCCTGCGCCAGGAAAAGGATATCGACTGGACCTTCTTCTCGCCCCCCGTCCTGATCGAGGAAGGGCCGCGTCTTGGCCGCTACCGTCTCGGCGGCGATCAACTGGTCGTGGATGACAAGGGCGACAGCCGGATCAGCTTCGCCGACTACGCCATCGCCATGGTCGACGAACTGGAGCAGCACAGGCACAGCCGCGCCCGCTTCACGGCCGCCTACTGACGCGGCCTGTCCCGCACAGAAAAACGGCGGGGATTGCTCCCCGCCGTTGGTCTTTCTTGGCCTATCGCGCTTCGCGCTGCTTGAGGCCGATCAGGCGCCCAGCGAGGCCGGGTCGACCTTGAAGCCCGGGCCCATCGTCGAGGACAGGCTGATACGCTTCACATAGGTGCCCTTGGCGCCGGTCGGCTTGGCGCGGACCAGGGCGTCCACGATCGCCTTGACGTTGGCTTCCAGGGCGTCCTGGGTGAAGGAGGCCTTGCCGATGCCGGCGTGGACGATGCCCGCCTTCTCGACGCGGAACTCCACGGCGCCGCCCTTGGCGTCCTTGACGGCCTGGGCCACGTTCGGGGTCACGGTGCCGACCTTCGGGTTCGGCATCAGGCCGCGCGGGCCCAGCACCTTACCCAGACGGCCGACCAGGGCCATCATGTCCGGCGACGCGATCACGCGGTCGAACTCCATGAAGCCGCCAGCGATCTTTTCGTACAGATCCTCGGCGCCGACGTGTTCGGCGCCGGCCGCGACGGCTTCGGCGGCCTTGGCGTCCTTGGCGAAGACGGCGACGCGGACGTCACGGCCGGTGCCCGAGGGCAGGTTCACCACGCCGCGGACCTGCTGGTCGGCGTGACGCGGGTCGACGCCCAGGTTGACGGCGATCTCGATGGATTCGTCGAACTTGGACTTGGCGTTTTCCTTGGCCAGCTTGATCGCGTCGGTGAACGGGATCAGGTCCTGGGTGACGCCGGTGCGGGCCTTCTGGGCCTTGGTTTGCTTGGCCATGTCTTAGCCCTCCACCACTTCGAGGCCCATCGCGCGGGCGGAGCCTTCGATGATCTTGGCCGCCGCGTCGAGGTCGTTGGCGTTCAGATCCTTCATCTTCTTTTCGGCGATCTCGCGCAGTTGCGCCTGCGTGATCTTGCCGGCGACTTCACGGCCGACCAGCTTCGAACCCGACTTCAGGCCGGTGGCCTGCTTCAGGTACCAGGTCGCCGGCGGCGTCTTGGTGACGAAGGTGAACGACTTGTCCTGATAGACAGTGATGACGGTCGGAAGCGGGGTGCCCTTGGCTTCCTTCTCGGTGCGTGCGTTGAACTCCTTGCAGAAGCCCATGATGTTCACGCCGCGCTGACCCAGAGCCGGGCCGATCGGGGGCGAAGGCGTGGCCGAACCGGCCGGCACTTGCAGCTTGATATAGCCGAGAATCTTCTTGGCCATTGGTCTCTCCTGTGAATGACCCGGCGAACGAACGCAGAGCCGGTGAGCCGTGGTGCGGCATGGCTGCCTCCCACGGATTTGTCGCACCGCGAGCCGAGGCCCGCCGAGCGAAGGCGCGCGTGTAACAGAGGGCGGGTGGAAAGGCAAACACAGGGACCTGCCCTCTCCCCCCACGTCGTCACCCGAAACGAAAAAGCCGCGCCCTTTCGGACACGGCTTCAAATCCCGGAAGTCGAAAGGCCGATCAGCCCGCGACCTTCTCCACCTGGCCGTATTCCAGCTCGACCGGCGTGGCGCGGCCGAAGATCGACACGGCGACGCGCAGGCGGGCGTGTTCCTCGTCCACGCTCTCGACCGAGCCGTCGAAGCTGGCGAAGGGTCCGTCGATGACCTTGACCTTCTCGCCGATGTCGAAGCGGATCGTGGGCTTCGGACGTTCGACGCCCTCTTCCACCTGGCCGATGATGTTCTGGACCTCGCGTTCCGAGACCGGCAGGGGCTTGGTGCCGCCCGCGGCGCCCAGGAAGCCCGTGACCTTCGGCGTGTTCTTGACCAGGTGATAGGCTTGGTCCGTCATCTCCATCTTCACCAGCACATAGCCGGGGAAGAATTTACGCTCGGAGTTCACCTTGCGGCCGCGACGGATCTCGACGACGTCCTCGGTCGGAACCAGAATTTCGGAGAAGGCGTCTTCCAGGCCCTGTTGCTTGGCCTGATCGCGCAGCTGCTCGGCGACCTTCTTTTCGAAGTTCGAATAGGCGTTGACGATGTACCACTTGTGGCGCGGATTGGCCGGCTTGGCGGGCGCTGCATCGGTCATGACGGTTTCTTTCCTTACGAGCCGAGACCAATGATCCAGCGGAACAGGTAGCCCAGCCCCGTATCGACGATCCAGAAGAAGATCGCGGCGATGATCACCATGATGAAGACCATCACCGAGGTGATCCAGGTCTCCTTGCGGCTGGGCCACACGATCTTGCGGCCCTCGGCGCGAACCTGGCTGATGAACTGGCCGGGGCTGGTGCGGGGCTTCTTGGGTTCGGGCGAATCGACGGTGATCGCGGCGGCCGCTCCGGCCGCTTGCGGCCTGGCGCCGACCTGTGGCCTTGCGCCCGCCTGGGGCCGCTTGCCGGGAGATTTGGCCTTGGCCATCAGTTGCTCTTCACACAATTGTTCCTGTCGCCCCAGATGGGAAGTCCCATCCGGAAGCGACAGGGGGGATTGGCAGGAGTTGGGGGACTCGAACCCACGACCCCCGGTTTTGGAGACCGGTGCTCTACCAGCTGAGCTAAACTCCTAGACTAGCGCGCGAACCGTCCGGCCCGCGCGTTCGCCAGAGGGGGGCGTATGCCCGACGCCGCCCGGTATTTCAAGGGCGATGTGGACGCAGCGCCTACTCTTCCAGATGCGCCGCGATGGCGTCCTTCTCGTCCTGGGCCTTGACCAGTTCCTTGAAGATCAGCTTGTCGATGCGGCGGTCGTCCATGTCGACCACCTCGACCTCGAACCGGCCGACCTGCAGGACCTCGCCCTCGTCCGGCACGCGCGAGATCTGGTGCAGAATCAGGCCCGCGACGGTGTGGAAGCCTTCGTGCTCGCCGAAGTCCTCGCCCAGCGTATCGGCCAGGTCGTCCAGGTCCGTCTGGCCGTCCACCAGCCAACTGCCGTCCGCGCGCTGGTGAATCCAGGCCTCTTCCTCGTCGTGGCCCTCGTTGAAGTCGCCGGCGATCATTTCCAGGATGTCGGTCGCGGTCACCACGCCCTCGAAGGCGCCGAACTCGTCGACGATGAAGGCCATGTGGACCTTTGAGCCCTTCAGTATCTCCAGCGCCTTCAAGACCGAGGTCGACTGCGGGATGAAGGCCGGTTCCTGCACCTGACCCTCGATGTCGAACTTGCCGTTGGTCAGCAGGCTGTCCAGCAGATCCTTCTTGTGCACCACGCCCAGCGGATTATCGACGTCGCTCTCGCGCGCCACCACGATGCGCGAATAGGGGCAGGTGCGGATTTCCTCGCGCAGCACCTCTTCGGTGTCGTCCAGCGCGATCCAGAAGACATCGTGGCGCGGCGTCATGGCGACGCGCACCGGCCGGTCGCCCAGGCGCATGATCTCCTCGATCATCTCCTGCTCTTCGGGCTCGATCAGGCCGGCGGAGGTCCCTTCCGCCAATATGGTGGCCACCTCCTCCTGGGTGACGTCCGAACCGTCGCGGTCCTTGACGCCCAGCAGTTTCAGGATGCCCGAGGTCGAGGCCGTCAGCAGCAGGACGAAGGGCTTGAGCACGATCGCCAGGGTCGAGATCGGCGCGGCCATCTTGGAGGCGACCGATTCGGGGAAGATCAGCGCCAGACGCTTGGGCACCAGTTCGCCGATGATCAGCGACACATAGGTTATGCAGACGACGACCAGGGCCGTGGCGAAGAATTCGGTATAGGCCGCGAACGCCGGAAACGCCGTCTCCAGGATGCGATCCAGCTCGCCGGCGATGGTCGCCTGGCCATAGGCGCCCGCCAGAATCCCGATCAGGGTGATGCCGACCTGAACCGCCGACAGGAACTGGGTCGGCTCCTCGGACAGCTTCAGCGCGGCGCGCGCACCTCTGTCCCCTCTTTCCGCCCTCGCCTGCAGTTTCGATTTCCGGGACGAGACGACCGCCAATTCGGTCATGGCGAACAGGCCGTTGAGCACCACCAGGAGCAGAACGACGACAATAGCGATGAGTAACATCTAGGGGTTTTTGGAGACCGACGCGGCGCGACAGGCGGCGTCCGCAGAACGATAGTAGGATAGGATCGGGCTTTGCGCCACGATTTCCTTCCAGCCTCAGCCCGTGCGCCCCGCCTCGACCGAGCCATAGGCGCCGGAAACGGGCCGCCCGTTGGCGTCGTACTGGCTGGCGCAGGCGCTCATGCCGAGCACGGTGCCGATGAAAAGACCGAGATGGATCGCGCGCCGCATAGAGTTACCGAAAGATTAACGTCCGTGCTGAACGTAAGCGCTTGATTCCGGATCCACGCAAGCCGCCTCGCGTCGAGGGCGAAATCTCAGAGATGGGATTCCGCCCACACGCCGTCCTCCTCGGGCTTGACCCGAGGATCGGGTGGTCCGCTGCATGGCCTGGCTGGCGACGCACAGCCCGACCGACGCCCGGTCCTCGGGTCAAGCCCGAGGAGGACGGGAGGGGAGAACCGCGACCCCAAGCAGAAACGGCCCCCGGATTGCTCCGGGGGCCGCTCTGGTACGCTACTGGCGGCCCGAAGGCCGGCTCGTCGATTACTCGACGATCTTGGCCACCACGCCGGCGCCGACCGTGCGGCCGCCTTCGCGGATGGCGAAGCGCAGGCCCTGGTC
>Ga0160433_100277_pt1 | contig 34539 bp, 33 predicted proteins | sample HID1972K_E0MG_FD_108235 | JGI IMG/M metagenome (GOLD analysis project Ga0160433, IMG submission 108235) | Enriched pill bug-associated microbial communities from UW Madison campus, WI, USA - HID1972K_E0 MG | ecosystem: Host-associated > Arthropoda: Insects > Digestive system > Unclassified ...
CCGCGATCGACCGCGCAGCGGTCGCAACCCCTGTAACCGCGCTGCACCAGACAGATCGAGATGGCTGGCTTTACGGCCGCTTCGCAGCCGATCGCAGGACAAGCCAGCTCCTACAGGGTGGTGGGCCGCGCTTGCCAGCCTTGTTCTCTGCGCGACAGCGCAGCCCAGCGGGCTGAGTGGGCCCCCATAGGATTCTGATGGGCATGGCGCAGGACAATTGTTCCCCCATCGAGCCGATCACTATCTACGGGGGCTGCATGCCTTCCTTCCCATGGTCGCCTACGAATCAAACGGCACCACGTGCCGCGATCAGATAGACTGTACGACTTTTCTTGCGCAAGAAGCCCGCACCATGGCCCAGCCGTCCACCACCTACAAATTCGAATTGAATCTGACCGACCTTGATCGCGGCGTGTACGAAAGCATCAAGCAAACCATTGCCCGTCACCCCTCCGAAACCGAGGAGCGCATGGCCGTGCGCCTGTTGGCCTATGCCCTTTGGTACAACGAGCGGCTGGCCTTTGGCCGTGGCTTGTCGGACGTCGATGAGGCGGCGCTGTGGGAAAAGAGCCTGGATGACCGTGTCCTGCACTGGATCGAAGTGGGCCAGCCCGACGCCGAGCGCCTGACCTGGTGTTCGCGCCGCACCGAACGCACCAGCCTGCTGGCCTACGGTAGCCTGCGGGTCTGGCAGAACAAGGTAGTCGATGCGGTCAAGACCCTGAAGAACCTCAACATCGCAGTGGTTCCCCAAGAAGTGCTGGAGACCCTGGCCACCGACATGCCACGGGCGATCAAGTGGGATGTGATGATCAGCGAAGGCACGGTGTTCGTCACCGACGACCGTGGCCAGCACGAAGTGCAGCTGCAATGGCTGCTCGGCGATCGCGGCTGACCTGAACCTATCCGACTGTCGAAGACCCTCATGCGTATCGAACCCCGTCCCCTGCCATCGACCCTGCCATCGCTGGGTAACCTGCCGCCCCTGTTGACTCGCCTGTACGCCGCCCGCGGCGTGCAGTCCGAGGCCGAGCTGGACAAGAGCCTGGCGCGCCTGCTGCCGTTCCAGCAACTGAAGGGGATCGATGCAGCGGTCGAGCTGCTGGTGGAGGCACTGGAGCAGCGCCAGCGCATCCTCATCGTCGGTGACTTCGATGCCGACGGGGCCACCGCTAGCACCGTCGGTGTACTCGGCCTGCGCCTGCTGGGCGCCGCCCATGTCGACTACCTGGTGCCCAACCGCTTCGAGTACGGCTACGGGCTGACGCCGGAGATCGTCGAAGTCGCCCTGACGCGCCAGCCACAGCTGCTGGTCACCGTGGACAACGGCATCTCCAGCGTCGAAGGTGTCGCCGCCGCCAAGGCAGCGGGGCTCAAGGTACTGGTAACCGATCACCACCTGCCCGGCGCACAGTTGCCGCAAGCCGATGCCATCGTCAACCCGAACCAGCCTGGCTGCGACTTTCCGAGCAAGGCCCTGGCCGGCGTCGGGGTCATCTTCTATGTGCTCATGGCCTTGCGCGCGCGTTTGCGCAGCCTGGGGCACTACGCAACCCAACCGCAGCCGAACATCGGCGAACTGCTCGACCTGGTGGCGCTGGGCAGTGTCGCCGACGTGGTGCCCCTGGATGCCAACAACCGCATCCTCGTGCACCAGGGCCTGGAGCGCATCCGTGCCGGCCGGGCGCGGCCCGGACTCAAGGCGATCCTGGAGGTGGCGCGGCGCGATCATGCGCGGATCACCTCCACGGACCTTGGCTTTATTCTCGGCCCGCGCCTGAACGCAGCCGGGCGCCTTGACGACATGAGCCTGGGTATCGAATGCCTGCTCTGCGAAGACCCGAACCTGGCACGGGACATGGCCGCGCAACTCGACGGCCTCAACCAGGACCGCAAGTCCATCGAACAGGGCATGCAGCGCGAAGCCTTGGCCCAGCTCAAGGACCTGCCGCTGGAATCGATGCCCTATGGCCTGTGCCTGTTCGATGCGGACTGGCACCAAGGGGTGATCGGTATCCTGGCCTCGCGCCTGAAGGAGCGCTACCACCGTCCGACCATCGCCTTCGCCGATGCCGGCGACGGCCTGCTCAAGGGGTCGGCGCGCTCTGTCCCAGGCTTTCATATTCGCGATGCGCTGGACGCCGTGGCGGCGCGTCACCCGCAACTGATCAGCAAGTTCGGTGGCCACGCCATGGCTGCCGGCTTGTCGCTGCCGGCAGACAACTTCCCCACCTTCGCCCAGGCGTTCGACGAGGAGGTGCGGCGCCAGCTGTGCGAAGACGACCTGACCGGCCGACTGCTGTCCGATGGCAGCCTGGCCGTCGAGGAATTCCACCTGGAACTGGCCCGCGCCCTGCGCCATGCCGGGCCGTGGGGTCAGCACTTCCCCGAGCCGTTGTTCCACGGCCTGTTCCAGCTGGTCGAACAGCGCGTGGTCGGCGAGCGTCACCTGAAGGTGGTGCTCAAGAGCGAATGCGGCTCGCTGAAGCTTGACGGCATCGCCTTCGGCATCGACCGCGAGGTCTGGCCCAATCCGAGCGTGCGCTGGGTCGAGCTGGCTTACAAGCTGGATGTGAACGAGTTCCGCGGCCAGGAAAGCGTGCAGCTGATGATTGCCCACATCGAGGCGCGCTGAACCGGGGCGGGGCAAACTGGTCTAGGCTCAGGAGACACGGCACTGGACCACGAGGAACATGAGGGTCCAGGCTGGTCAACCATTGGAGTCCCCGGGAGGTCCCTCATGAGTCTGCTGCTTGAGCCGTACACCCTGCGTCAGCTGACCCTGCCCAACCGTATCGCCGTATCCCCCATGTGCCAGTATTCCAGTGTCGATGGCCTGGCCAACGACTGGCACCTCGTGCACCTGGGCAGCCGCGCCGTCGGCGGCGCCGGGCTGGTGTTCACCGAGGCCGTGGCGGTGACCGCCGATGGCCGCATCACCGCCGAGGACCTGGGCCTGTGGGACGATGCGCAGATCGCACCGCTGCAGCGGATCACCCGTTTCATCACCGCCCAGGGCGCGGTTCCTGGCATCCAGCTGGCGCATGCCGGGCGCAAGGCCAGCACCCACCGACCCTGGTTGGGCAAGCATGGCAGTGTCACGCTCGAGGAGGGGGGCTGGCAGCCGGTCGGGCCATCGAAAATCGCCTTTGACCCTGAACACACCATTCCTCTGGAGTTGAGCGAGGAGCAGATCCAGGACATCGTCCAGGCGTTCGTCACGGCGGCAAAACGTGCCCTGGATGCTGGCTTCAAGGTGGTCGAGGTGCATGCCGCGCACGGTTACCTGCTGCACCAGTTCCTGTCGCCGCTGAGCAACCAGCGCCGCGACCGCTACGGCAGCTGTTTCGAGAACCGCATCCGCCTGACTCTTGAGGTCACCGAGGCGGTGCGTACCGTCTGGCCTGATGAATTGCCGCTGTTCGTGCGGGTCTCGGCCACCGATTGGGTCGAGGATGGCTGGAACCCCGACGAGACGGTCGAGCTGGCGCGGCGCCTGCGCGCCCTGGGCGTGGACCTGATCGATGTATCGTCCGGCGGTACGTCGGTGCATGCCGAGATCCCGACCGGCCCCGGTTACCAGACCCGCTTCGCCGAGCGCGTGCGCAAGGAGGCCGAGATCGCCGCTGGCACGGTGGGCATGATCACCGAGCCGGCCCAGGCCGAGCACATCCTGCGCACCGGCCAGGCCGACATCATCCTGCTCGCCCGCGAGCTGCTGCGCGACCCGTACTGGCCACTGCATGCCGACGATGACCTGGGCGGCAACAAGGCCACGTGGCCGGCGCAGTATCAGCGGGCCACGAGCCGGGCCAATCCAATCCATGAGTCGGATCTACGGGATTGACCGGGCTACTCTGGCCGGGTGCTGCCCGGCTGAGCAGGTCGACTACGCGCTGATTGATGTCCTTGTGCGCCAGCGCTGCTTGGCGGCGACGCTGGCGTGCGGACCCCGCTGTTCCCCGCTGTTCACTGTGCCGGCGGGGCAACATCCGGAAGCACATGCGTTAAGCCACAGTTCAGGCAATGCTCCTACTCTGTGCCTTTGTTTCCTACAGCGGAGGTGTCAGATGAATACCCGTGGCCTACTCGAGCAGTTGCTCAAATCCGGTCAGGAGCTGTTGCAAAATCAACAAGGCAAAGCTGGCGCTGGCAAGACGGCGGGCCTTGGCGATCTGCTCGGCAGCGTCAAGGGCAAGGGCGCCGGTGGGCTGGGCGGCCTGCTGTCGGGCGCCGGTGGTGGTGCCCTGGCGGCCAGCGCCATGGGCCTGTTGCTGGGCAACAAGAGCGCCCGCAAGTACGGCGGCAAGGCCCTCACCTATGGGGGCTTGGCCGCGCTCGGCGTGCTGGCCTACAAGGCCTTCGGTAACTGGCAGGCGCGTCAGGGTATTGGCAACACGGTCGAGCCGCAGACCCTGGATCGCGTGCCTGCGGCCCAGGTCGAACAGCACAGCCAGGCGATCCTCACGGCCCTGGTGGCCGCTGCCAAGTCCGATGGGCATATCGATGAGCGCGAGCGGGAGCTGATCGAGGGTGAATTCGTCAAGCTCGACAATGACAGCGAATTGCAACAGTGGCTGCATGCCGAACTGAACAAGCCGCTGGATCCCGCCGACGTGGCGCGCGCCGCGCAGACCCCTGAAATCGCTGCCGAGATGTACCTCGCCAGCGTGATGCTGGTCGACCAGGAAAACTTCATGGAGCGCGCCTACCTTGACGAGCTGGCGCGCCAGCTGAAGCTCGACCCTGGCCTGCGTCAGGAGCTTGAAAGCCAAGTCAGGCTCGCCGCGGCTCAATGAGGCGCCGCTGGCGCTGAAATCATGGGCACGGATGCCCGATAAACCCTTCAAGCAGCGTCGGTGCGTCCCACGCAACGTAGCGTCCAGGCCCTGGGCTGCCGGCGAGCCCCTCTTGTCGCGTGCCGCTTGGCGCTTGACGTTGCAACTCAGTTATACTCTCCGGCTTTTCACCGAATCCCGCACGAGAGCTGCCCGCCATGGAAATCAACCCGATCCTGAACACCATCAAGGACCTGACCGAGCGTTCCGAATCAATTCGGGGGTATCTTTGACTACGATCAGAAGCATGACCGCCTGACCGAAGTCAACCGCGAGCTCGAAGACCCGAGCGTGTGGAACAAACCCGAGTACGCCCAGGAACTGGGTCGCGAGCGCTCCGCCCTGGCACAGATCGTCGATACGCTGGACGAACTGGCCAGTGGCCTGGCCGATTCGCGCGAGCTGCTCGACATGGCCGTTGAAGAGGACGACGAAAGCGCCGTCAACGACGTTGTCGAAGTGCTCGAAGGCCTTGAGCACTCCCTTGCCCAACTCGAGTTCCGCCGCATGTTCAGCGGTGAGATGGACATGAACAACGCCTACCTGGACATCCAGGCCGGTTCCGGCGGCACCGAAGCCCAGGACTGGGCCAACATCCTGCTGCGCATGTACCTGCGCTGGGCCGCCAAGCGTGGCTTCGATGCCACCATCATGGAACTGTCCGAAGGCGAAGTCGCCGGCATCAAGGGTGCCACCGTGCACATCAAGGGCGAATACGCCTTTGGCTGGTTGCGCACCGAGATCGGTGTGCACCGTCTGGTGCGCAAGAGCCCGTTCGACTCCGGCGCTCGCCGCCACACCTCGTTCTCGGCGGTGTTCGTGTCGCCTGAGATCGACGACAAGGTGGAGATCGAGATCAACCCGTCGGACTTGCGCATCGACACCTACCGCTCCTCCGGGGCCGGTGGCCAGCACGTCAACACCACCGACTCGGCGGTGCGGATTACCCACGTGCCGACCAATACCGTGGTCAGCTGCCAGAACGAACGTTCCCAGCACGCCAACAAGGACACCGCCATGAAAATGCTGCGGGCCAAGTTGTACGAGCAGGAGATGCAGAAGCGCAACGCTGCCTCCCAGGCCCTGGAAGACAGCAAATCGGACATCGGCTGGGGTCACCAGATCCGCTCGTACGTGCTCGACGCGTCGCGGATCAAGGACCTGCGTACCGGCATCGAGCGCAGCGACTGCGACAAGGTGCTCGACGGCGACCTCGACGAATACCTGGAAGCCAGCCTCAAGCAGGGCCTCTGACCTGATGCCCCGGGGCATTCCCGTCTGCTGTAGACGGGTTTGCCCGCGATCCCAGGCCATGGGCCGGGGACAATGAACCCGTGATGGAAAATATGACGACATGAGCGACCTCAAACTCGACCCGCAAGACCTGCAACAGGAAGAAAACGCCCTGATCGCCCTGCGCAAGGACAAGCTTGCCGCCGAGCGCGCCAAGGGCCAGGCCTTCCCCAATGACTTCCGCCGCGACAGCTACTGCGACGATCTGCAGAAGCAGTACGTGGACAAGACCAAGGAAGAACTGGAAGCTGCAGCGATCCCGGTCAAGGTTGCCGGCCGTATCATGCTCAACCGTGGTTCGTTCATGGTGATCCAGGACATGACCGGACGCATCCAGGTCTACGTCAACCGCAAGACCCTGCCCGAGGAAACCCTGGCCGCGGTCAAGACCTGGGACCTGGGCGACATCATCGCCGCCGAAGGTACCCTGGCTCGCTCCGGCAAGGGTGACCTGTACGTCGAGATGACCTCCGTGCGCCTGCTGACCAAGTCGCTGCGCCCACTGCCGGACAAGCATCACGGCCTGACCGACACCGAGCAGCGCTACCGTCAGCGCTATGTCGACCTGATGGTCAATGAGGAAACCCGTCACACCTTCCGCGTACGCTCCCAGGTCATCTCGCACATCCGCAGCTTCCTGGCCAAGCGCGACTTCCTCGAAGTCGAGACGCCTATGTTGCAGACCATTCCTGGCGGTGCCGCGGCCAAGCCGTTCGAAACCCACCACAATGCGCTGGACATGGCCATGTTCCTGCGTATCGCTCCGGAGCTGTACCTCAAGCGCCTGGTGGTCGGCGGTTTCGAAAAGGTCTTCGAGATCAACCGCAACTTCCGTAACGAAGGCGTTTCGACCCGGCACAACCCCGAGTTCACCATGCTCGAGTTCTACCAGGCCTACGCCGACTACGAAGACAACATGGACCTCACCGAGGAGCTGTTCCGCGAGCTGGCGCAGTTGGTCCTGGGCAGCACCGATGTGCCGTACGGCGACAAGGTGTTCCACTTCGGCGAGCCATTCGTGCGCCTGTCGGTGTTCGATTCGATCCTCAAGTACAACCCCGAGCTCAGCGCCGCTGACCTGCAGGATGTCGACAAGGCCCGCGCTATCGCCAAGCAGGCCGGTGCGAAGGTCCTGGGTCACGAAGGCCTGGGCAAGCTGCAGGTGATGATTTTCGAAGAGCTGGTCGAGCACAAGCTGGAGCAGCCGCACTTCATTACCGAATACCCGTTCGAAGTGTCGCCGCTGGCGCGCCGCAACGATGAAAATCCCAACGTCACCGACCGTTTCGAGCTGTTCATTGGTGGCCGCGAGATCGCCAATGCCTACTCCGAGCTCAACGACGCCGAGGACCAGGCCGAGCGCTTCCTGGCCCAGGTGGCCGAGAAGGATGCCGGTGACGACGAAGCCATGCACTTCGACGCCGATTTCGTCCGCGCCCTGGAGTACGGCATGCCGCCAACCGCGGGCGAGGGCATCGGTATCGATCGCCTGGTGATGTTGCTGACCAACTCGCCGTCGATCCGCGATGTGATCCTGTTCCCGCACATGCGTCCGCAGGCCTGAGCAGTCTGAACAAGCCGCCTTTTCAGGCGGCTTTTTTTGAGCTCCAAGCCATAAGCTTCAAGCCGCAAGCTGCAAGCCGCTGCACTCCAGAGGTAGCCCATGATCCTCAAACTCGCCTCCCAAGGCGCCGCCGGCATTGCCAGCGCCGTCGCGCAAAGTGTGCAATACCAGGGCCGCAAGACCAGCCGCCAGGGCAGTGAACAGCGGCGCCAGCAGATCCTCGATGCGGCCATGCGCATCGTCGTGCGCGATGGCGTGCGCGGCGTGCGTCACCGCGCGGTGGCGACCGAGGCAGGGGTGCCGTTGTCGGCCACGACCTATTACTTCAAAGACATCGAAGACCTGCTGACCGACACCTTCGCCCAGTACGTCGAGCGCAGCGCCGCCTACATGGCCAAGCTCTGGGCCAACACCGAAGTGCTGTTGCGCCAGTTGTTGGCCCAGGGCGACGGCAGCCCACAATGGCGGGCGCGCCTGGCCGACGAGGTGGCGCGCATGACCGCTGACTATGTCAGCCGCCAGCTGCACAACCGCCGCGACTTCCTCATGGCCGAACAGGCCTTTCGCCAGGAGGCGCTGTTGTGCCCGCGCCTGGCGGAACTGGTGCGTGCTCACGAGCAGATCCTGCTGCACGGCGCGCGGCAGATGCTGCAGGTGGTGGGCTCGCGTCAGCCCGAGCAGGACGCCTTGGTGTTGACGGCGATTATCGAGCAGATGGAATATCAGGGCCTGCTCAAGGACGCGAATGTGCAAGCCGATGGGCAGATGCTCGCTATCCTTACCCGGTACCTGCACCTGGTGCTGGCATCGGCGTGAGGCGCGACTGACCTTTTCAAGGAGAACCGGATGAAAGCCTGGCATGTGCTGTTGACCCTGTCCTTCCTGCTGCTGGGCGGTTGTCTGGTGACCTTCGACCAGCCGCTGCCGAGCAACCAGGCCGCGCCCAAGGCGCTGCTCGGCCAGTGGAGCAGCAAGGATGCCTGGGGCGAGCCGCTGAAGCTGAGCATCAGCCGCATTGGCGGCAATGCCTACAAGGCGGTGGCCCGCGGCCAGGGCAAGGCGCCCGAGGAGTACGCCTTCAGCGTGTCGCGTCATGGCAACCGCTGGTACCTGTCGGCCGGCGTGCCCAAGCGCCTGGGCGGCAACTTCCTGATCGGCGGCTTCGAAGTGATCGAGGGCAAGGAGCTGGTGCTCTACAACCTCGATGTCGAGCAGATCCGCCAGGCCGTGGAGCACAAGGAGCTGAGCGGCCGCAGCACCAAGGTAGCCGAGAACAATGGCGACGGCATGCTCATCGACAGCGCGCCGGCGCGGGTGCTGGCCTACCTGGACGATCCGGCCAATTCCGACCTGTTCATCGAAGTGGCGCGTTTCCAGCGGGCCGGCCAGTAAGCGATTCGATTCAAGGAGTGTGGGGTGGACGAGTACCAGCAGACGATACGCGCGCTGTCCGACCGGATTGTCGCCGCGCAGACGCCCATCCGCGTGCTCGACGCGGTGAAGTGGGACGACGGTGTCCGTCAGGGCTTTCTCAAGGCCAAGGGCAAGGAGCCACCCGCGGTGGACCGTGCCTATTACCTGGCGCGGCCGTTGTCTTTCGACTCTGCCGCGGTGAAGGCCGAGTTCCAGAGCATCGAACGCGATATCACCCGCCAGCTCGGCCAGTTCAATCCGGTCGGGCAGATCATGCGGCGCATGTGCAAGGAGTACCGCATGGTCGTGCGCATGCTCGAGGCCCGTGGCACCGAGGACTTTGGCCTGATTTCCCAGGAACTCTACGGCGCGGCCTCCGATGCCTTCCATGCCGGTGACCCGACCCTGGCCGATCTTGGCCGTATGCTGTCGGACTACCTGAACAACATCGACGGGCGCGGTGACCTCAAGGACGAGCCCAAGAGCCTTACGGCCAAGGAGGCGGTGGATATTCTCCAGCATCGCCTGAACAAGGTGTTCGGTGAGGCCGAAGGCACCATCCGCGTGTTCGAGTCCGACGGCATCGTCGCCGATGCCGCGGCGGGTGCCGACTACATCAAGATCCGCGCCGACGCCATGTTCAATACCCGCGATGTGCGCGCCCTGGAGGTCCACGAAGGGCTGGTGCACGTCGGCACCACCCTCAATGGACTGAGCCAGCCGATCTGTACCTTCCTGGCCAAGGGACCGCCCTCGTCGACTGTGACCCAGGAAGGGCTGGCCATCCTCATGGAAGTGATCGCCTTCGCCTCCTACCCCAGCCGCTTGCGCAAGCTCACCAATCGCACCCGGGCCATCCACATGGTCGAGGAGGGCGCGGACTTCATGCAGATCTATGAATTCTTCCGTGGCCAGGGCTTCGAGATGGGCGAGAGCTATGGCAATGCCAGCCGGGTGTTCCGTGGCTCGGTGCCCAACGGCCTGCCCTTTACCAAGGACTTGTCCTACCTCAAGGGTTTCATCATGGTTTACAACTACATTCAGTTGGCCGTGAAGAAGGGCAAGCTCGAGCAGATCCCGCTGCTGTTCTGCGGCAAGACCACGCTGGAAGACATGCGTACCCTGCGCCAGCTGGTCGACGAGGGCCTGGTGGAGGCACCCAAGTATTTGCCCGAGCAGTTCCGCGACCTTAACGCATTGTCGGCCTGGATGTGCTTCTCCAACTTCCTCAATCACCTGAGCCTGGATCGCATTGAAGCCGACTACGCGAACATTCTTTGAGTCCTGCCGTGGCCTGGCGGCCTTCGGCCTGCTGCTGTCGAGCCTGGCCGGGTGCAGCAGCCTGTTGTTCTATCCCGAGCCGGGCCAGCCATTCACGCCGGAACGGGCGAAGCTGGCTTTTCGCGACGTGACGCTCACCGCCGCGGATGGCACGCGCCTGCATGCCTGGTGGTTACCGGCCAAGGCGGGCGTGGCGGTCAAAGGCACCGTGTTGCACCTGCATGGCAACGGCGGCAACCTGGCCTGGCACCTGGGTGGCAGCTACTGGCTGCCGGAGCAGGGCTACCAAGTGTTGATGCTCGACTACCGAGGCTATGGGCTGTCCCAGGGCAAGGCGAGCCTGCCGGCGGTGTACCAGGACATCGGCGCGGCGTTGGACTGGCTGGCTCAGGCCCCGCAGGTACAGGGCACGCCTTTGGTGCTACTGGGGCAGAGCCTCGGCGGGGCCATGGGCATCCATTACCTGGCGGCGCATCCCGAACAGCAGCAGCGTTTCCAGGCGCTGGTCTTCGATGGCGTGCCGGCCAGCTACCGCGAGGTCGGGCGCTTCGCCTTGAGCACGTCCTGGCTGACCTGGCCATTGCAGGTGCCGTTGTCCTGGCTGGTGCCCGATGGCGACAGCGCGATCGGCTCGATCGAACGACTCGACAGCCCGCCCAAGCTGTTCTTCCACAGTATCGACGATGCGCTGGTGCCAATGGAAAGCGCCATCCGCCTCTACCAGCACGCCCCGCCCCCACGGGTGCTGCAGCTGACCCGCGGCGGCCACGTGCAGACCTTTGCCGACCCGACGTGGCGGCAGGTGATGCTGCGGTTTCTTGAGGATCCGGCGCGTTTCAATGGCCTGCGGCGCCTGGCCGAAGTGCCCAATTATCCTGACGAGAAGAACAAGCAATGAGTGAGGAACGCAATGCCATTCCCCTGATCCTGACTGGGATCGGCAGCATCGTCGTGACCGTCGGGGCGTTGTGGTACTACGGCTACCTGCATTTCGCCAAGCCGCAGGATGCCTTGTTGCTGTCGGACTTCACCATGCTCAAGACCGTCCCGGGCGAAGACTACAAGGTTTCGCTAAGCCCCGCGTCCCAGGTGGCGCAGTGCATCGATGGCGTGCTGGTGCTGTTCGATACTCAACAAAAAGGCCTGACCGGCGTGCTGGTGGACAGCAAGAAGCGGGCGGTGCGCTGCATGGGGCAGGAAACGCCGCAGCAGGTGCGGTAAAGCGTTTAGGGATAAAAGCGATCAGTCCCTAGGGCGCGGTGGCCCTAGCCCTCACCCCAACCCTCTCCCGGAGGGAGAGGGAGCTGACTGGGGTCGTCAAAAAGATCGCGCCTGACCGAACACCGCGATGGGTTCCCTCTCCCCCTGGGAGAGGGCCAGGGTGAGGGTAGTGGGCGCGCACAGCTGGTCTATTGGAAACGAGCGTGAGTGCAACGAAAAACCCCGCCATCGAGGCGGGGTTATTGATTGGCAGCTACAGCCTTACCGAGTCTGGCTCGCCGAACGTGGCGCGACAGGTTGGTTGTCGTTGGAAATGGTCACTTCCACCCGACGGTTCTGGGCGCGTCCCGAATTGCTGGAGTTGTCGGCAACCGGATATTCCTTGCCATACCCTTGGGCGACGACGCGAGCTGGGTCTACACCGGCGCGCAGCAGCGCACGACGCACCGATTCGGCGCGGCGCTCGGACAGGCCCTGGTTGTAGCTAGCCGAACCGACCGAATCGGTATAGCCCTCGACGATCACCTTACGGTCAGGGTTTTCCTGAAGGAACTGGGCCAGGGTGGTGATGTTCGGCAAAGCGCTGCTTTTCAGCTCGGCTTTGTTGAAGTCGAACAGCACGTCACCGAAGGTCACCAGGGTGCCACGCTCGGTCTGCTTGGCGTTGAGGCTTTCCTGCAGTTTCTTGATCTGCGCGTCACGGGCGTCGAGACGTGCCTGCGCACGCTGGGCAGCGGCATTTTTCAGGTTGCCTTCGGCGCTGCGCAGGGCGATGGTTTGCTTGGCCACTTCGACGCGCTGATTGGTCAGGTAGGCCAACTGGTCGACCTTCTTATCATCTTCACGGTCCATGTAGGCCTTGTCGGCCTTGTTCAGCCAGTCTTGGGCCTCCTTGGTCTCAAGGGCCGCGACCTTGCTCGCCTGCGGATCGCTCTGCAGTGCGGAGAAGTTGGTACGGGCCGACTCAAGGTTCGGGTTTGGCTGGTGCGAGCAGGCGGCCAGGCCAACGCTCAGGGCCAGCAGGGCGGGAATCATGACGTGTTTACGCATAGTGGTTCATCCTTTGATCGATAACGAATGCACGGGTCGGGAAAGCAGCCTTATTCAGCGCTGCGCATGCCTTCCTCACGCAGGTCCTGGACACCCTGGCGGGCATCTTGAACGGCCTTCTCGGCCTTGGCGGCCTGCGCCTTGCGTTCGGCGACGCGGGCATCCCATTCAGCCTGTTCGGCCAGACGCTTGGCCTCGTCATACTTCTTGTCGTGCATGGCGATTTCAGCCTGCTTGAACTTGTCTTGGGCAGCCTTCATTTCGACGGCCGCAAATTCGGTGCCGCCCGCACTGACCGCGGCATTCACTGCCGATTGGGTCACAGCGTACTGCTCGGTAGGGGGGTTGCCGGCGCAGCCTGCCAGCACCAGGCTGCTGCCCAGGGCCAGGGCGGCCAGCTTGATCCCGCGCAGGTGAGTGGACGAGGATTTTGCGGTGTGGGTCTTCATGGTGGTCAACTCCATTGGAACACTCCTGATAAACGACGATGTCCGTAGCAGTCCATCGCATTCTCCCTGTCGTTTCGAGCGCTTCGGCTTCAGCGCGGCAACGCCCGTAATAGCAGGGTTGTACCGTGATGGCTTATTGGCTGGGACTGAAGCGTTTCGCGAATAGTTCAGAAAAATCGGGCCATGTCAGGGAATTTTGGTGACTGATCGGTCAGTGCCGAAGCGCCTGCGGACCACGCTTCGTGGGTACGTCAGACTCACTCATCGTCCTGCTTGGCGGTCAGGTTCAGATCGTGCAGGTGCCGTCGTGACAGCGCCAGAAAACGCGGTGTAGCGCCAATGTCTTCATACAACGGATCACCTTCCTCGTCGGTCGCAATCACGTGCTGGCCCTGGACATACGGAAAGCTTGCCTCCAGCTCCTCGAGCGCGGCGGCGACCAGTTCACCGAGCAGTTCTTCGGCGCGGCGCTTGGGGTACATCTCGACGAGCGCGGCCAGGCGGGCTTCGGCTTCCACGTCCAGGTGCAGGACATGGCCCGTGGGGCTCAGGTGACCTTTGGCATTCTGTTCCCAGTGTTGGGCGAGTTCTCGGATTTTCATGGCGACCTCTGCAGATGTGTTACGGGGTATCTTTTGCGGTTGACCGTTTTGTACGCCGGACGTTTTACCCAGCCCCGCTTGCCTTGAAAGCGTCGGCCGCAGCCGGCACTCTGTGAGCAGTGCTGTTTCCTGAGCTGGTGCGCGGCAGTCCGCGCTGGAGAGAAGGCCCGATGACCGATATTGATCTGCGCTTGCGTGAAGATGTTCATCTGTTGGGGGAACTGCTGGGCGAGACCATACGCCAGCAGCATGGCGATGCGTTTGTGCAGAAGATCGAAGACATCCGCCACGGGGCCAAGGCTGACCGCCGTGGAGGCGCCGAGCAGCTGAGTTCGGCCCTGGATGACCTTGCCGATGAGGATCTGTTGCCTGTGGCCCGGGCTTTCAACCAGTTTCTCAACCTGGCCAATATCGCCGAGCAGTACCAGCTGATCCGCCGTCGTGATGCCGATCAACCGGCGCCTTTCGAGGCGCGCGTGCTGCCAGATCTTCTGGCCCGCCTGAAACGATCCGGGCACAGCGACGATGCCCTGGCCCGGCAACTGGGCAAGCTGGATATCCAGCTGGTGCTCACTGCCCACCCCACCGAGGTGGCGCGCCGCACGCTGATCCAGAAGTACGACGCGATCGCCGCGCAGTTGGCCGCGCAGGATCACCGGGATCTGCTCCCGGCCGAGCGCGAACAGGTTCGCGAACGCCTGCGTAGGCTGATCGCCGAAGCCTGGCACACCGAGGAAATCCGCCGCAGTCGGCCGACGCCGGTGGATGAGGCCAAGTGGGGCTTCGCGGTGATCGAGCACTCGCTGTGGCACGCCATCCCCAGTCACCTGCGCAAGGTCGACCAGGCGCTATTCGACGCGACTGGCCTGCGGCTGCCGCTGGAGGCGGCGCCGATCCGCTTCGCCTCGTGGATGGGCGGCGACCGTGACGGCAACCCCAACGTCACCGCCGCGGTCACGCGCGAGGTCCTGCTGTTGGCGCGCTGGATGGCCGCCGACCTGTTTCTGCGCGACATCGATGCCCTGGCCGCGGAACTGTCCATGCAGCAGGCCAGCGCCGTCCTGCGCGCGCGGGTAGGCGAGAGCGCCGAACCCTATCGAACCCTGCTCAAGCAGTTGCGTGAACGTCTGCGAGCCACCCGCAGCTGGGCACAGGCCTCGCTGAGCGCGACGCAACCGGCCGCAGCCGAGGTGCTGGGTGACAACGCCGACCTCATCGAACCTTTGCAATTGTGCTACCAGTCCCTGCACGAATGTGGCATGGGCGTGATCGCCGACGGGCCATTGCTCGATTGCCTGCGCCGGGCGGTGACCTTCGGGCTGTTCCTGGTGCGTCTGGATGTACGTCAGGACTCGGCCCGGCACACCGCTGCGCTGACCGAGATCACCGACTACCTGGGGCTGGGCCGCTACGCCGATTGGGATGAGGCGCAGCGCATCCGCTTTCTCCAAGAGGAGCTGAAGAACCGCCGGCCATTGCTGCCGGCGCACTTCCAGCCTGCGGACGACACGGCCGAAGTGCTGGCCACGTGCCGCGAAGTCGCCGCGGCACCGGCCGCGTCGCTGGGGTCCTACGTGATTTCCATGGCCGGCGCCGCCTCGGACGTGCTGGCGGTGCAGCTGTTGCTCAAGGAGGCCGGGCTGACTCGGCCGATGCGCGTGGTGCCACTGTTCGAGACCCTGGCGGACCTGGACAACGCCGGGCCGGTGATGGAATGCCTGCTGCAGCTGCCAGGCTACCGCGCCAGCCTGCATGGGCCGCAGGAAGTGATGATCGGCTATTCCGATTCGGCCAAGGATGCCGGCACCACCGCCGCAGCCTGGGCGCAGTATCGCGCCCAGGAAAACCTGGTGCGCATCTGCCGCGAGCATGAGGTCGAACTGCTGCTGTTCCATGGTCGCGGTGGGACGGTCGGGCGCGGCGGCGGACCTGCCCATGCCGCAATCCTTTCGCAGCCGCCGGGGTCGGTCGCGGGACGGTTCCGCACCACCGAACAGGGCGAGATGATCCGCTTCAAGTTCGGCCTGCGGGGCATCGCCGAGCAGAACCTCAACCTGTACCTGGCCGCGGTGCTGGAGGCGACCCTGTTGCCGCCGCCTCCGCCACATCCCGCCTGGCGCGAGCTGATGGACCAGCTGGCCGCCGACGGCGTCAAGGCCTACCGCGCCGTCGTACGGGAAAACCCTGATTTCGTCGAGTATTTCCGCCAATCGACGCCGGAACAGGAGCTCGGCCGCCTGCCCCTTGGGAGTCGCCCCGCCAAGCGTCGCGCCGGCGGCATCGAAAGCCTGCGCGCCATCCCCTGGATTTTCGGCTGGACCCAGACGCGCCTGATGCTGCCGGCGTGGCTGGGCTGGGAAACGGCCCTCGGCAATGCCTTGGCGCGGGGGCAAGACCCACTGTTGGCCGAGATGCGTGAGCACTGGCCGTTTTTCCGCACGCGCATCGACATGCTGGAGATGGTCCTGGCCAAAGCCGACGCCGAGATCGCCCTGGCCTACGACCAACGTCTGGTGCAACCGCCACTGCTTCCTTTAGGAGCACAATTGCGCGACCTATTGTCGCAGTCCTGCCAGGTGGTACTGGGCCTGACCGGCCAACCGGTGCTACTGGCGCACAGCCCCGAAACCCTGGAATTCATCCGCCTACGCAACACCTATCTGGACCCGCTGCACCGACTGCAGGCCGAGCTGCTGGCACGCTCGCGCGGTCGCGAAGCCGCTCTGGACAGCCCATTGGAGCAGGCCCTGCTGGTGACCGTGGCGGGTATTGCAGCGGGGCTGCGTAACACCGGTTGAGCCTACCCGGACAGGCCACTGCCGCGTTGCTTACGAGGGCATCAAATTGGGCCATTGGCAGGGTTGCGCCGGGCGCAACCCTGCCAATGGCAGGTCGCAGGAAGGGTGTCGTTCCTCCCTTGGGATGCTTGTCTGGCTGTCGGGCGCTGTGTATCTTGAGCAGCCTTTTGGCCCATTTGTGGCCAATACCCGATTTTCCGGACTTGGCCCTGACTGCCGAATCCATTGATTTGCTTACAAAAAAATTGAGGAGCACAAGATGCGCGTAATTCTGCTGGGAGCTCCCGGGGCCGGTAAAGGTACTCAGGCAAAGTTCATCACCGAAAAGTTCGGTATTCCGCAGGTCTCCACCGGCGACATGCTGCGTGCAGCCGTCAAGGCCGGCACCCCCCTGGGCCTTGAAGCCAAGGCGATCATGGACGCGGGCAAGCTGGTCTCCGACGACCTGATCATCAACCTGGTCAAGGAGCGCATCGACCAGCCGGACTGCAAGAACGGTTTCCTGTTCGACGGTTTCCCGCGCACCATTCCTCAGGCAGAAGCTCTGGTCGCCGCTGGCATCGAACTGGATGCCGTGGTCGAGATCGCCGTTGCCGACGAAGAGATTGTCCAGCGCATCGCCGGTCGCCGTGTGCACGAGGCCTCGGGCCGCGTCTACCACGTGGTCTACAACCCGCCCAAGGTTGAAGGCAAGGACGACGAAAGCGGTGAGGACCTGGTTCAGCGCAAGGACGACACCGAAGAAACCGTGCGTCATCGCCTGTCCGTCTACCACGATCAGACCAAGCCACTGGTGGACTTCTACCAGAAGCTGTCGGCGGCCAACGGCGGCAAGCCCAAGTACAGCCACATCGAAGGCGTCGGCTCGGTCGAGGCCATCACCGCCAAGGTGCTGGCAGCCCTGAGCTGATCGGTCCCTGGTGCAGACAACGGCCCGCTTGCGGGCCGTTGTCGTTTATACTGCTGCTCTTTTTTCTTACGCCTGGAACCGCCTTCGATGACCACCTTGCTGGCCCTGGATACCGCCACTGAAGCCTGCTCCGTTGCCTTGCTGCATGAGGGGCGGGTCAGCAGCCATTACGAGGTGATCCCGCGCCAGCATGCGCAGAAGTTGTTGCCGATGATCAAGGCGCTGCTGGCCGATGCTGGCATTGGCCTGAACGCCCTGGATGCCATCGCCTTTGGCCGCGGCCCGGGAGCCTTCACCGGCGTGCGCATCGCCATTGGTGTGGTTCAGGGCCTGGCCTTCGCCCTTGATCGCCCGGTGCTGCCGGTGTCCAACCTCGCTGCCCTGGCCCAAGGCGCGTTGCGCGAGCGCGGCGTGCGGCAGGTGGCCGCGGCCATCGATGCGCGCATGGACGAGGTGTACTGGGGATGCTACCAGGCTCAGGAAGGCGAAATGCGCCTGCTCGGCCAGGAAGCGGTGCTGGCCCCCGAGCGCGTGACCCTGCCGCAGGGTAGCAGTGGTGAATGGTTCGGTGCGGGTACCGGCTGGGGTTACGCCGATCGCCTGGCCGTGCAGGCTGCTGCCAGTGACGCCAAGCTGTTGCCCAACGCTTTGGATCTGCTCAGCCTGGCAGGCTTTGCCTGGGCACGCGGCGAGGCCATCGTGGCGGACCAGGCGCAACCGGTGTACTTGCGCGATAACGTGGCCACGCCCAAGGCACGTTGAATGCAGCTCGTCAGCTAGTACCACACTCAATAAACCTTTTGTCCGATCTGTGGTCCAGTTATTTATCGGGCATTAGCGAAGGCACTCTGATGCTGCTAAATTGCCATCATCGCCTTTGATTTGAGTAGTTCACCATGCGTATCGACGGCTTTTCCTCGCAGTCTTACCCGGTCAAGCGTGTGCCGCGCAATGCGCCGGTGTGGGATGAGGCTATCGAGGACGCTGAGCTGATCGAAGATGTCGAGGTTGCGCAGCCGACCCGAGCCAATCGACGCGCTGGCGGAGTGCCCGCCCGCCAACAGGACATGATCCAGGCCCGTGCCCGTGACCGGCGCACTGCCAGCGCCCTGGCCAGCTACCTGACCACTGCCGGCTTTGTCGACTGGGAAATGGAAGTGGTGGGCCTGGACCTGTACATTTGACAGATGATTCCAGCCCCACTGCCTTATTTCCTTGGTTGTCCCTCCTGGAGTGAAAGCGCCTGGCGCGACTACCTCTATCCCGCCGATGCCCGTTCCACCGAATTCCTGGGCCTGTACAGCCAGGTCTTCAGCGCCGTCGAAGGCAACACTACCTTCTATGCCCGTCCCGCTGCCACGACCCTGCAACGTTGGGCCCAGATAATGCCGGCGCATTTTCGCTTCACGGCCAAGTTCCCTGGGGACATCAGCCATGGCGACGATCTACGCGTGCACCTTGAGGCGGCGATCGAATTCACCCGGCTGCTGGCCCCCCTCGGCCAGCGGGTCTCGCCGTATTGGCTGCAGCTGCCCGCGGTCTTCGGTCCGTCCAGGCTGGGCGAGCTGAGCCATTTCCTCGATGAAATCGCTGTTCCGGTAGCCGTTGAAGTGCGCAATCAGGCTTTCTTCGCCCGCGACGAGGAAGAGCGTCAGCTCAACCGTCTACTGCGCGCGCGGGGCGTTGAACGCATCTGCCTGGATCCACGTGCGCTGTTTAGCTGCACCTCGCGCGAACCCGAGATCCTGCATGCACAGGCGAAGAAACCCAGGGTGCCGCCGCGTCCAGCAGCATTCACCCAGCACCCGCAGGTGCGTTTTATCGGGCATCCGCAGCTGCTGGCCAACGACCCCTTTCTCACCCCTTGGGTGGACAAGGTCGCCGCCTGGATCGAGGAGGGGCGCTGCCCCTACGTATTCCTGCACACGGCTGACAACCGCCTGGCCGCTGCGCTGGCCCAGCATTTTCACCAGCGCCTGATGGAGCGCCTGCCAGGACTTGCAGCCTTGCCGGAATTGCCACGTGCGCCTGAGGTCGAACAACTGGGACTACTCTGACGACACTTTCATCTGCCTGAGGTTGTGACCATGGATGTGCAAACCCTGCGAGCCGAAGCGTTCAAGGCGCTACATGAGCGAGAAGGCGCCTTCGTCATCCCTAACCCCTGGGATGCCGGCTCGGCCAGGTTACTGGCCAGCCTGGGTTTCGAGGCCTTGGCGACCACCAGCGCAGGCCTGGCCTTTTCCCTCGGGCGTCCGGACGCCGAGGCCGCGGTGAACCTGGACGAGACCCTGGCCAACGCCCAGGCCATCGTCGACGCCACCCCTCTACCAGTGGCCGCAGACCTGGAAAACGGCTTTTCAGACCTGCCCGAAGGCTGCGCCCAGGCGATTGTCCGAGCAGCCGAGGCGGGCCTGGTTGGCGCGTCGATCGAGGATGGCACTGGCCGCGCGGATGCCCCGATCTACGATAAGGGCCTTGCCGTGGAGCGGGTCCGGGCCGCGGTACAGGCGGCGCGCAGCCTGCCATTTCCCTTTACCCTCTGCGCCCGTGCCGAGAACCTGTTGCACGGTCGGCTGGACCTTGACGACACCATCGCCCGCCTGCAGGCCTTTGCCGAGGCCGGTGCCGATGTGCTGTATGCCCCAGGCTTGCGCAGCATCGACGAAATTCGCGCGGTGGTGCAGGCGGTGGCGCCCAAGCCGGTCAATGTGCTGATGGGCCTGAGCGGCGTAGCGCTTGGCGTCAACCAGTTGCAGGACCTGGGCGTGCGCCGTATCAGCGTTGGCTCCTCGCTGGCGCGGGCAGCCTTCGCCGCGCTGCAGCGCGCAGCCCTGGAGATCCGCGACCAAGGCACCTTCCGCTATGGCGAGCAGGCGTTGCCGTTTGCCGAGCTCAACGCCCTGTTCCGCCGCTGAGGCCCCATGCGCACGTTGATAGTGGTGCTACTGGGCCTGCTGGCGGCAGGCTTGGCCTGGTATCAGGGCTGGCGCCCACCGGACGCCTGGAATCCCTGGGCCGTGCTGGATGTGGCGCAGCCGCCCAACGTGCTGACACCCTACAAACTGTCGCGACTGCGCGACGATCCGCAGCTGTGTACCCAGGCCTTGGCGACTTCATCCTTGCGCCAGCGCAAGCAGGCCGACAGCCCAGCCTCGGCACGCTGTCCGCTGACCAATGTGTTGCGGGTCGAAGGCGGCCAGGCGCGCCTGTCCAGCAGTTTTCTTGCCAGCTGTCCCTTGGCGGTCGCCTATGCGCTGTTCGAGCAGCACGGCCTGCAGCCAGCGGCGCAACGGGCCTTTGGCCAGCGCGTGGCGCAGGTCGATCACCTGGGCAGTTTCGCCTGCCGGAATGTCTATAATCGCCAACAGGGCGCGCTCAGCCAGCACGCCACGGCCAACGCCCTGGACATCAGCGGCTTTCGCCTGGCCGACGGCCAGCGCATCGTCTTGGCTAAGGACTGGCAGGGGCAGGGGGCCAAGGCCGCGTTTCTCAGGGACGTGCACAAGGCTGCCTGCGAAAGCTTCAACACGGTCCTGGGGCCTGACTACAATGCCGCGCACCACAACCATTTCCACCTGGACATGGGGCGCTGGCAGGTCTGCCGCTGATCTCAGGCGTGGATGCGAACGTTGTTCAGCACCACCGGGCGTGCCCAATGGTTGTCGAAGTCCAGTGCCGACTGCTGGGCAGTCAGGGTCGGTTCGTCGAAGGGCTCGGGCGCCCTGTCGAGCAGGTCCATCTCTAACTCGGCGATAGGCAGGTAAAGCGGGCGAGGAGCAGGACCTGGGCCCGGCTCGGCAGGTGGCTGGCCCTGGCTCATGACCACCGGACGCAGCCAACTGTTGTTCAGGTCGAGCTGACGCTGTTGCTCGATCAGCTCGGCGGCGCTGAACGGCTCGGGCGCCTTGTCCAGCAATGCCATCTCGAATTCGGCCTTGGGCAAGAACAGGGGTTCGGGCGGCGCCACCAGGGTGTCGTGGACATCGCACAGGCGCTGGAGGTGGATCTGGGCCAGGAGCCGTGCCCCACCGACCGGCTCGCCACTGTCCTTGTCGTATTGCTGGACTGCCCGCACCGCGCCTTCATCGGCCTCACCCTGCTGCTCGGCCAGCGCCCGGGCAAAGAAATCCTGCCACAGGTGGCTGACCCCGCCCAGTGCCTGGGTGTTGTGCCGTCCATAGTCGCCAACGGGCGAAAGGTAGGTCGAGCCGAATTGAAGAGTGTCTGTCATGGCAGTCGCGGGTGATGCGCTCTGGCAGAATAGCGGATATTGCATGTATCGGCCGTGGCCGGGGTTTCATTAATTTTTTGAGTGCGCAGCTGATGGTGGAGCAAGAGCAGGGTGGCGGTATTCGGGTCGAGGCGTTGATGCCCGCGTTCCAAGGACAGGCTGCTCAATGGGCGCAGCGCCTGGGCCTGCCACTGGACAACGCTGAGGCCGAGTTCGCCGTGCAAGTCGGTGCCGAAGGCCTGCAGATCCAGCAACTGGGACCCCAGGCGCCCGGCCCGGTGCGGGTGGATTTCGTCGAAGGCCAGGCCGCACACCGGCGGTTGTTCGGTGGCGGCAATGGGCAGATGATCGCCAAGGCCGTGGGTATCGCCCAAGGTGTACGGCCCCAGGTGCTGGACTGCACGGCGGGGCTGGGCAAGGACGCGTTCGTGCTGGCCAGCCTCGGCTGCCAGATGACCTTGATCGAACGCCAGCCGCTGATTGCCGCGTTGCTGGAAGACGGGCTCGAGCGCGCCCGTGATGACGCCGACGTCGGCCCGATCGTCGCGCGCATGCAGCTGCTGACGGGTAATGCCATCGAGCGCATGCGCGATTGGCAGGGCGAGGCGCCACAGGTGATCTACCTGGACCCGATGTTTCCGCACCGGGACAAGAGTGCGCTGGTGAAGAAGGAAATGCGGGTGTTCCGGCCTTTGGTGGGTGACGACCTTGATGCGCCGGCGCTACTTGAGGCGGCGTTGGCGTTGGCCAGTCACCGGGTGGTGGTCAAGCGGCCGCGCAAGGCGCCGGTCATCGAGGGGCCCAAGCCGAGTCATAGTCTGGAGGGCAAGTCCAGCCGTTACGATATCTATCCCAAGAAGGCGCTCAAGGGGTGATTTTTGCGAGATGTCCAGGAAATCCCCAGCCCCCAGGGTAGAGGCAATCGCCAAGATGGATGTAGCCCCTGGCGCCCATCACAACCGATAAGCGCGCATGAATACCCCCACCACATCCCGTACATGTGCCTCGGCCTGCTCGCCCTCGATCGCCGGCGAGCACCCGAGCAGCAGCCGATAGTCCGGCGCACCCTTGATCAGGCTCAGGAAGTGCTCGGCAGCACGCGCCGGTTGCTCGATGCACAGCAGGCCGCGCTGGTCGACGCTGCGCAGCAGCGCTTCCATTTCGCCCAGGACACGCTTGGGCCCCGCTTCGTAGAAGTACTGCCCAAACCCCGGATCCTGATTGCCCAGGGCGATGATCAGGCGACTGAGCTTCACGGCCTCGTCACTGCTGATCAGCGCCTGGAACCCACGGGCAATGTTCAGCAGGACCTGCTCCAGAGGCACACCTTCGGGCAACTCGAAAATCAGCTCGGGCAACTGGGTCTGGCAGGTCGCCATGACCGCGGAGCCGAACAGGGTCTGCTTGTCGGTGAAATGGCTGTACACGGTGAGTTTGGAAACACCCGCCGCCGCAGCGACCGCATCCATGCTGGTGTTGGTGTAGCCGAGGCTGAGGAACAGCGACTTGGCGGCTTCGAGGATGGCCTCGCGCTTGGCCAGGTCCTTGGGCCGGCCGGGGCCGATGGGGGCGTCGTTGGGCATGGAAGTGTGCATGTAGTGGGAAAGATCGCTCATGGTACCGGGTTGCGGATCGTTCGGCTGTTGTGACCGCCAGAACGTTAATACGTGTTTTCTCTGCGACGCCAGCTTCCCGGCCTCGGTTCCCTGGATTAATATACTCGCCAGTATAAATATTCCAAGCGTCACTCGCCTAAGGTCATCCATCATGTTGCGTCATGCCTTGCCCCTTGCCCTGCCCGCTGCCGTGGTGCTACTCCTGGCAGCCTGCGGCCAAGAGGCTACGCCGCCTGCCGCGCCGCGTCCGGCGCTGGTAGTGCAACCACAGCCGGCCAGTGCCGCGGCCGACAGCTACCCGGGCGAAGTGCGGGCGCGCCTGGAGCCTGCGCTGGCGTTTCGCATCGCGGGCAAGGTCAGCAAGCGGCTGGTCGAGGAGGGGCAACGGGTCAAGGCCGAGCAACCCTTGGCCGAGCTTGACCCGCAGGACGTGCGTCTGCAACTGGAAGCCAATCGCGCGCAACTGGCCGCGGCCGAGGCGAACCTCTCGCTGGTACGCGCCGAGCGCGATCGCTACCAGAAGCTGCTCGACCGGCAGATGGTCAGCCATTCCCAGTACGACAGTGCCGAAAACCTCTACCGCGCTGGCATGGCGCGGCTCAAGCAGGCGCGCGCCGAAGCCGACGTGGCCGGCAATCAGGCCGAGTACGCGGTGCTGCGCGCCCCCCAGGATGGCGTGATCGCCAAGCGCCAGGTCGAGGTCGGCCAGGTGGTTGGGGCGGGGCAGACGGTGTTTACCCTGGCCGCCGATGGCGAGCGCGAGGTGGCCATCGGCATCCCCGAGCAGCAGTTCGGTCGCTTCAGGGTCGGCCAGGCGGTGAATGTCGAGCTGTGGTCGCAACCCAACGAGCGGTTCGCCGGGCGCATCCGCGAACTGTCGCCGGCGGCCGATCCGCGCTCGCGCACCTTCGCTGCAAGGATTGCGTTCACCGCGGGCAAGGTGCCGGCCGAACTCGGCCAGAGCGCGCGGGTGTTCATCGCCCAGGCCGAGCGCGTGGCATTGTCGGTGCCGCTTTCGGCGGTGACGGCAGAGAATGGCCAGGCCTATGTCTGGCGGGTCGGCGAGGACAATCGCCTGGAACGTGCCATGGTGCGGCTGGGCGCCTATGGCGCCGACAGCGTGCCGGTGCTCGAGGGGTTGTCCGCCAGCGACTGGGTGGTCGCCGCTGGTGGCCACGTATTGCAGGAAGGCCAGCAGATACGGCCTGTCGACCGTACCAACCGTGTGGTGAACGTGGCGGCCAAGGAGTAAGTCCCGATGGGTTTCAACCTTTCCGCCTGGGCGCTGCGTAACCGCCAGATCGTATTGTTTTTGATGATTCTGCTGGCCGCGATTGGCGCGATGTCCTACAGCAAGTTGGGGCAGAGCGAAGACCCGCCCTTTACCTTCAAGGCCATGGTGATCCGCACCCTTTGGCCTGGCGCCAGCGCCGAGGAGGTCGCGCGTCAGGTCACCGAGCGCATCGAAAAGAAGCTGATGGAGACCGGCGAGTACGAGAAGATCGTGTCCTTCTCCCGCCCCGGGGAATCGCAGGTGACCTTCATGGCCCGCGATTCGTTGCACTCGGCCGATATCCCAGAGCTGTGGTACCAGATCCGCAAGAAGGTCGCGGATATCCGTCATACCTTGCCGCCGGGCGTGCAGGGGCCGTTTTTCAATGATGAATTCGGTACCACCTTCGGCAACATCTATGCGCTGACCGGCGCCGGCTTCGATTATGCGGTGCTCAAGGACTATGCCGACCGCATCCAGGTCCAGCTGCAACGGGTCCGGGATGTCGGCAAGGTGGAACTGCTCGGGCTGCAGGACGAGAAGATCTGGATCGAGCTGTCCAACGTCAAGCTGGCGACCCTGGGTGTGCCGCTGGAGGTCGTGCAGCAGGCGCTGCAAGCGCAGAACGCGGTGAGCGAAGCGGGCTTCTTCGAAACCCCGAGCGAGCGCTTGCAACTGCGGGTCAGCGGCCGCTTCGACAGCGTCGAGCAGATCGAGCGCTTCCCCATCCGCGTCGGTGACCGCACCTTGCGTATCGGTGACGTGGCCCAGGTGCACCGTGGCTTCAATGACCCGCCCGCGCCGCGCATGCGTTTCATGGGCGAGGACGCGATCGGCCTGGCGGTGTCGATGAAGGATGGCGGTGACATCCTGGCGCTGGGCAAGGCACTGGAGGTGGAGTTCGCCCGGCTGGCGCACAACCTGCCGGCCGGCATGGAGCTGCGCAAGGTCTCGGACCAGCCGGCAGCGGTGAAGGCCGGGGTCGGTGAATTCGTCAGGGTCCTGGTCGAGGCACTGGCCATTGTCCTGCTGGTGAGCTTCTTCTCGTTGGGGATGCGCACGGGCCTGGTAGTGGCCTTGGCCATTCCGCTGGTGCTGGCGATGACGTTCGCCACCATGCACTACCTGGGCATCGGCCTGCACAAGATTTCCCTGGGTGCGCTGGTGCTGGCGCTGGGCTTGCTGGTGGATGACGCGATCATCGCCGTGGAAATGATGGCGATCAAGATGGAGCAAGGCTTCGATCGCCTCAAGGCGGCCAGCTACGCCTGGTCGAGCACGGCCTTCCCAATGCTGACCGGTACCCTGATCACGGCGGCGGGCTTCCTGCCGATCGCTACCGCGCAGTCGAGTACCGGCGAATACACCCGATCGATCTTCCAGGTGGTGACCATTGCCTTGCTCACCTCGTGGATCGCTGCCGTGGTGTTCGTGCCCTACCTGGGCGAACGCCTGCTGCCGGACCTGGCCAAGCGCCACGCGGCCCGCCATGGCAGCGCCGAGGGCGCTGCCGACCCCTATGCCACGCCGTTCTATCAACGCGTGCGGCGCCTGGTGGAATGGTGCGTGCGGCGGCGCAAGACGGTGATCCTGCTGACCATAGCAGCCTTCGTCGGCAGTATTGTGTTGTTCCGGTTCGTGCCCCAGCAGTTCTTCCCGGCTTCAGGCCGTCCAGAGCTGATGGTCGACCTGAAGCTGGCCGAAGGGGCTTCGCTGAGCAACACCGGCGAGCAGGTCAAACGCCTCGAAGGGCTGCTCAAGGCGCGCGCCGGCATCGACAACTACGTGGCCTACATCGGCACCGGCTCGCCGCGTTTCTACCTGCCGCTGGACCAGCAGTTGCCCGCGGCCAGCTTTGCCCAGTTCGTGGTCCTGGCCAACAGCATCGAGGACCGCGAGGCCCTGCGCAGCTGGCTGATCGCGACCCTGGACGAGCAGTTTCCCGATCTGCGCTCGCGCGTGACCCGCCTGGAGAACGGCCCGCCCGTGGGCTACCCGGTGCAGTTCCGGGTCACCGGCGAGCACATCGAACAGGTACGCGCCCTGGCTCGCCAGGTGGCCGCCAAGGTCCGTGAGAACGTCCACGTGGTCAACGTGCACCTGGATTGGGAAGAGCCGAGCAAGGTGGTGTTCCTGGACATCGACCAGGACCGCGCCCGCGCCCTGGGCGTGACCACCGCGCACCTGTCGAGCTTCCTGAAAAGTTCGCTGACCGGCTCGACCGTCAGCCAATATCGCGAGGACAACGAACTGATCGAGATCCTCCTGCGCGGCACCCAGCGCGAGCGCAGCGAGCTGGCCAACCTGGGCAGCCTGGCCGTGCCTACCGATAACGGCCAGAGTGTCGCGCTGTCACAGGTGGCGACGCTGGAATACGGCTTCGAGGAAGGGATCATCTGGCACCGTAACCGCCTGCCCACGGTCACGGTACGCGCCGACATCTATGGCAAGGACCAGCCGGCGACCCTGGTCAAGCAGATCCTGCCGACCCTGGAAGGGATCCGGGCCACGCTGCCGGATGGCTACCTGCTGGACGTGGGCGGCACGGTGGAGGATTCCGAGCGAGGGCAGCGGTCGGTGAACGCTGGCATGCCGCTGTTCATCGTCGTCGTGCTCAGCCTGCTGATGCTGCAGCTGCGCAGCTTCTCGCGCACGGTGATGGTGTTTCTTACCGCGCCGTTGGGGCTGATCGGGGTCACGCTGTTCCTGCTGGTGTTCCGCCAGCCGTTTGGTTTCGTCGCCATGCTCGGCACCATCGCCCTGGCGGGGATGATCATGCGCAACTCGGTGATCCTGGTGGACCAGATCGAACAGGACATCGCCTCTGGGCTGGCCCCTTGGCAAGCGATCATCGAGGCTACGGTGCGCCGCTTCCGTCCCATCGTACTGACCGCGTTGGCGGCGGTGCTGGCGATGATTCCGCTGTCGCGCAGCGTCTTCTACGGGCCGATGGCCGTGGCGATCATGGGCGGGCTGATCGTGGCCACGGCGCTGACGCTGCTGTTCTTGCCGGCGTTGTATGCGGCTTGGTTCAGGGTGCGCAAGGGCTAACAGCCCCAGCTGCAAGCTGCAAGCAAAAGCGGGATCGCGAGTCGGCCTTCTTTCTCCGGCCCAACACGATCAGCTTTTGCTTGAAGCTTGCGGCTTGAAGCTTGCCGCTAAGACCTCAAAGCGCCCCGAAGACCTTCTTGGCCAGGCTGGTGGCCGCGGCGGCGGGATTTTCGCGGATGCTGGACTCTTGCTGGGCGATCATCTTGAACAGGCCGTCGAGCGCTTGCTCGGTGACGTAGTTCTCGACGTTGGCGGTCTTGGCGTTACCGATACCCAGGACGGCAGCCTGCCCGGCAAAGCTGTTGTACTGCTGGACCAGGCCGACCTGGTCGGTGGCCTGCTTGACGATGGGCAGGAACTTGGCGCGGATCTGCTCGCGGCTGCTCTTGTCCAGGTACTGGGTGGCGGCATCATCGCCACCGCCGAGAATGCCCTTGGCATCGGCCACGGTCATCTTCTTCACGGCATCGACCAGGATTGCCTGGGCCTGCGGCACGGCGGCTTCGGCGGCCTTGTTCATGCTCGCTTCGAGGGCTTCGACCTGCTGACCCTTGCCGAACATCTTCATGGCCTTGGCGGCTTTGCCGAGGTTGCCCGGCAGCTCGATGCGCACATCGGGATTGTTATTGAAGCCGCCGGGTGTACCCAGCTGCTTGACGGCAATCTGCGCGCCCTGGGTCAAGGCATCCTTGAGGCCACCGGTGGCATCTTTCTGCGACAGGTCGCCGAGTGACAGCGCCAGGGCGCTGGCCGACAGCAGCAGGCCGGCGCACAGGGTGGTGAAGCGCAGGGTTGGGCGAATCATGACTGCATCCTTATCGGGAGAAAATGACAGGTATCAACGAACCGGGTCGACCTTGATCCGCAGCGGCTGTGCCGCCTGGCCATCAAGCTGCACGGCGTGCTGCTCGGTGTTGATGAACAGCAGCTCGCCATCCAGTTCGATACGGGCGCTGACCGCGTAGCGGTGGCCTGGCTGGACTTGGGCCGGGTCGTAGGTCAGTCGAAAGGGCAGCGGAACATTGCCCTTGACCGGGCCATTCTGGCTGGCCAGGGTCACGGCAGGAGCGTCCATCAACGAAACGTCCTGCAGGCTTACGCTCAGGGTCGCTGCTGGCGGCAGGGCGATGCGCTGCAAATAGAAGACTTCGCCTTCCAGGCTGGCCTTGGACGGTGCCGAGGTGCTGCTGCAGGCGGCGAGCAGGCTGGCAAAAAGGGCAATGGCGAGCGTTTTCATGCGGGATTTCCTTCTCTAGTGGGTTCGATCGGCGCGGGGCTCGGGTCTTCGTGGCGGTGCAGTGCAACCTGACGGATCGACAGGCGCACTTCAGCCGAGAGCACGCGTTTGGCAGCCCCTTCGGCCAGCTCGCCGAGCTTGTCATGGTAGCCAAGCTTGCCGGCGCTGTCGGGGCGCAGTACACCCTGGCGGATCTGGGTCTGGATGAAGTGGCGGAACAGGGTCTTGTCGAAGAACTCTGGAGCATTGAGGCCATGGAGGATCGACAGGCGTTGGGCCATCATCACGCAGAGGTCTTCGAGCTCCTCGGCGCTCAAGCTGTGCTGGCCGCTGTTGAGCAGCAAGGCGGTGGCCATGTAGAAGCGTTGCAAGGTCTGGGTGATGTTGCGGGCCAGCAGGGTCAGCAGCACGAACTGCCGCGAACTCGGCGCCGGACGCAGGTACAGGCCATTCTCGCAGCGCAACAACCCTTGCTCCACCAAGGCCGTCAGCCATTGGTCGATGACCTCGTCCAGTTGTTCCGTGGTCCAGCGAAGGAACAGTTCGGCCTGCAGGTAGGGATACAGTGCATGGGTGAACCGGCCAAGCTGCTCGCGGCTCATCCGCGAACTGCTCTGGAAGAAGCTCGCCAGCAGCGCCGGCAGGGCGAAGATGTGCAGGATGTTGTTGCGGTAGTAGGTCATCAACACCGCATTGGCTTCGTCCAGGAAAAGAATGCGCCCCAGCGCGTCCTTCTGCTCCGCCACCAGCCCCATGCCCTTGACGTGGCCGATCAGGCCCCGCGCATCACCCTCGGGCACCGTGGTGTGAGGCGAGTAGGGCACCTTGCGCAGCAATGCCAGGTAGAGGTCCAGCACCCGGGTCAGTGCGTTTTCGTCCAGGGCCATGCGGCTGGTCGATAACAGCGCCAGCGCCACCAGATTGACTGGATTGATCGCGGCGGCTTCGTTCAGGTGACGCGCTACGGTCTGGCCCAGGCGCGAGGTGGCCTCGTTGAGCCATGCTGGACGGAACTGCGGGCCATGATCCTGATCGCGCCAGCCGGGCTGCTGCTGGTCAAGAAAGCTTGCCAGGCGGATCGGCTCGCCGAAGTTGACGTAGACCTGGCCGAAGCGCTGGCGCAGGGCGCCGATGACCTTGAAGATGTCGAACACCGACTCCTTCTTCTTGCTCGCGCCGCGCAGCTCGCCCAGATACGTCCGGCCTTCGAGCACCCGCTCGTAGCCGATGTACACCGGCACGAAAACGATCGGCGTGCGCGACGAGCGCAGAAAGCTGCGCAGGGTGATGGCCAGCATGCCGGTCTTTGGCTGCAGCATGCGACCGGTGCGCGAACGTCCGCCTTCGACGAAGTACTCGACCGGAAAACCCTTGCTGAACAGGGTGTGCAGGTATTCGTTGAACACGGCGGCGTACAGCGGGTTGCCCTTGAAGGTACGGCGCATGAAGAACGCCCCGCCACGGCGCAGCAAGCCGCCGATCACGGGCATGTTCAGGTTGACCCCGGCGGCGACGTGCGGTGGTGTAAGGCCGTTGCGAAACAGCAGGTAGGACAGCAGCAGGTAGTCGATATGGCTGCGGTGGCAGGGCACATAGATGACTTCGTGGCCTGGCGCGATGTCCTGTACCTGCTTGAGGTGGTTGACCTTGATGCCGTCGTAGATCTTGTTCCAGAACCAGCTGAGCACCACCTCGAGGAAGCGGATGGCGGTGTAGGTGTAGTCCGAGGCGATCTCGTTGCCATAGCGCAGGGCCTGGGCCTCGGCTTTGGCCAGCGGGGTCTTTTCTCGCTCGGCCTCCTCGGCGATGGCCTGACGTACCTGCGGGTCGTGGATCAGGCCCTTGACCAGGTGGCGTCGGTGTGAGATGTCCGGGCCGATGACCGCGGTCTTGAGGTTGCGAAAGTGCACGCGCAGCAGGCGCTGGGCCATGCGCACGGTACGCTCGTGGCCTTTGTTGTGCTGCACCAGCTCGCGCAGGTGGATCGGCGCGGAAAACTGCACGCGGGTCTTGCGACCCAGGATCAGGATCGTCAGCAAGCGGCGCAGGCGGCCGGTGACCGCCCAGCTGTCGGCGAACAGGAGCTTCCATGGGCTCGACTCGCTGGCCGGCGACTGTCCCCAGAACACGCTGACCGGGATGATCTGCGCGTCTTCTTCGGCATGCTGGCTGACGGCCCCGACCAGGCGTTGCAGTGTCGGCGGGGCGCCGCGTTTGTCCTGGCGACCGAGCCAGTCCGGCTCAGGTGTCAGGTAGAAAAAGGCGGCAGGCTCCTGCAGGTGTCCCATGGCGACGGGCAGAACCGGACGAGGCAGCCCCGCCTTGGTGCACTCGTGGTCGAGCACTGCCAGGTCGGTGAGCGAGGGCGAGGGCAGGGCATAGAACACCGGGCGACTGCGGTCGAGCTGCAGGGTCAAGGAGGACTGGTTGATCGTCTCGGAACGCACCCACAAATACAACAGGCGACGCAAGGCGCCAAAGATCAAGCGGCGCAAGGGGGAACGGGTCATACGGTGAGTGCTCTGGATGAGGAGTTTCGTGTACAGGCTCAGTGGATTAGTGTGCCGTATCCGCGCAAGTTCAGCAAAAAGCGCTCAAGTCATAAAAAATCTTTGTGCCCTGTCATATACTCGGTCCGCAGCTTGCAGGATATTTCGGCAAGCTGCGTCGGCACGGGTGGTGATCCTGTGCCAGCAAGGCGATCTTCAAAATAAAAATCCGGAGTAGTTCAGATGTCGTCTCGTGAGACTGGGAATGTGAAGTGGTTCAACGATGCCAAGGGTTATGGCTTCATTCAGCGCGAGGGTGGTGCGGACGTGTTCGTCCACTACCGGGCCATCCGTGGTGAGGGGCATCGCACCCTGACCGAGGGTCAGCAGGTGGAATACGCGCTGGTGGAAGGCCAGAAAGGCCTGCAGGCGGAGGACGTGATCGGCCTCTGAGGCCGACGCGGTCAGAGTTTCAAGCCCAAGCTGCAAGTGACCGTGCCAGCCTTGCAGCTTCGTGCTCTGGTGGTGTTCAGCTGGTGCGCCAGGTGATTTCCTCTTCACCGTCGGCGCTGATGCGGATCCAGCGATCGGCATCTTCCTCGCCTTCTTCCTCGATCCAGCTACCGGGTGCGCAGCGCACTTCGACCTGCAGTGCGGTGTGGGCGGCACGGGCGCAGGCGATGTCATCGTCCCATGGCGTCTGGTTGCTTTCCAGGAACAGGCTGTTCCATTTCCCCACAGCCTTGGGTACCCAAGTGACCGGAATGTTACCGGCCATGCATTTCCAGGTCTGACCTTTCTGTTGCCAGTCGCTGCACGCGCCCAATGCGTCGCTGAGCCAGGCAGAGACCTGCTTGTGGTCGACGTCGGTGTCTTTGAGGTAGATCTCGATATCAGGTTGGCGCATAAGGGCTCCGGAGTGCTCAGTCTTGACGCACGAAATAGTCATAACGCATGGATACCGTAACCTCGAACGGCTCGGGCTGGTCGATCACCCGGGCGCGTTTCTCGGCGCTGGCGCGCCAGCCGTGCGGGGTCATGGCCAGCAGATTGGCGCGGTCTTGGGCATCAGCCAGCTGCAGCTGGAAGTCCAGGGTTTCGCTGTGGGCATGGCGCATGCCTTCAGGGACCAGCGACAGGTGCTTGTCGTCGGCGTAGGGGCGCACTTCATCGTAGAGCACCTGGCGCAGTTCCATCAGGTGGCCGCTGGTCGGTCCGACACGCATCAGGCCGCCTCCCGGGCTGAGCAGGCGCCGTGCTTGCTGCCAGTCGAGCGGGCTAAAGACGCTGGCAATGAATTGGCAGCTGGCATCGGCCAGCGGCACGCGGGCCATGCTGGCCACCATCCAGGTTACCGACGGGTCGCGCCGACAGGCCCGCTTGACCGCTTCCCGGGAGATGTCCAGGGCATAGCCCTCGGCCTGGGGCAGGGCGTGGGCCAGCTGTGCGGTGTAGTAGCCTTCGCCGCAGCCGATGTCGAGCCAGTGCCCCGGCTGACGTTCGGCGGCCAGCTGTGCCAGGCGTCGCGCCACAGGCGCATAGTGCCCTGCCTCGAGGAAATCGCGACGGGCCTGGACCATGGCCTGGTTGTCGCCCGGGTCACGGCTGTTCTTGTGCTGCACCGGCAGCAAGTTCAGGTAGCCCTGGCGGGCACGGTCGAAGCGGTGCCCGGCCGGACACACCACGCCGTTGTCGAGCGGTGTGAGCGCGGCGTTGCACAGAGGACAGGTCAGCATCAGGCGAGCAGCCGGACCAGGGTCTGGTAGTAGATCTCGGTCAGCACGTCGAGATCGCTCGCCAGGATCCGTTCGTTGACCTGATGAATGGTAGCGTTGACTGGGCCCAGTTCCACGACCTGGGTGCCCAGGGTGGCGATGAAGCGGCCATCGGAGGTACCGCCGCTGGTCGAGGCGTGGGTGTCGCGGCCGGTGATCGCCTTGATGCTCGCCGCCACCGCATCGAGCAGTTCGCCAGGTTCGGTGAGGAATGGCAGGCCCGACAGCGCCCAGTCGATCGACCAGTCCAGCTGATGCTTGTCGAGGATCGCCGCGACGCGCTGCTGCAGGCCTTCGACCGTCGACTCGGTGGAAAAGCGGAAGTTGAACAGCGCGGTCAGCTCGCCCGGCACCACGTTGGTGGCGCCAGTGCCGGAGTTGAGGTTGGAGATCTGGAAGCTGGTCGGCGGGAAGAAGGCATTGCCCTCATCCCAATGCTCGGCAGCCAGTTCAGCCAGTGCCGGCGCGGCCAGGTGGATCGGGTTGCGTGCCAGGTGCGGGTAGGCCACGTGGCCCTGCACGCCGCGCACGGTCAGCTTGGCGCCGAGCGAGCCGCGGCGGCCGTTCTTGACCACATCACCGACCAGGCTGGTGCTGGAGGGTTCACCAACGATGCACCAGTCCAGGCGCTCGTTGCGGGCGGCCAGGCGCTCGACCACGGCCTTGGTGCCGTGATGGGCAGGGCCTTCCTCGTCGCTGGTGATCAGGAACGCGACCTTGCCGCGGTGGTTGGGATAGTCGGCGACGAAACGCTCGCTGGCCACCACCATGGCCGCCAGGCTGCCCTTCATGTCAGCAGCGCCGCGCCCGCAGAGCATGCCCTGGGCATCGATCAGCGCGTCGAAGGGTTCGTGCTGCCAGGCCTGCACCGGGCCGGTCGGAACCACATCGGTATGGCCGGCGAAGCACAGCACCGGGCCTGCCTGAGTGCCGTGGGTCGCCCAGAAGTTGTCCACGTCTTCGATCCGCATGGGCTCCAGGCTGAAGCCGGCATCGCCCAGGCGGTGCATCATCTGTTTCTGGCAATCGGCGTCGACCGGCGTCACCGAAGGGCGACGGATCAGGTCGCAGGCCAATTGAAGGGTGGGCGAGAGGTCGGCTGGTGCCGTCATGAAAGACTCCGGGCAGGCAAGGCGGGGAAAAACTGGGGGCGTTATCTTATAGCAAACGGATGGGCAAAGCATTGGGGGGCGCAAGCGCCGACGGCCCTTTGGAGTGTATTGGGCTTTTGAGCGGCAGGTAGCCGCGCCCTCCTGCTTGCGCTCAAACGCCCTGATCGCGAGACTCCAGGCGGCACAAGGCGCGCTCTCATAGAATATACGCTAACTCATTGATTTATCTGTACTTTGTAGGAGCGGCCTTGTGCCGGGACGCCGGACCGCGCGATCGACCGCGCAGCGGTCGCAACCCCTGTAACCGCGCTGCACCAGACAGATCGAGATGGC